>Ga0181560_10003099_pt1 | contig 15395 bp, 12 predicted proteins | sample 011ome_20_FD_133751 | JGI IMG/M metagenome (GOLD analysis project Ga0181560, IMG submission 133751) | Coastal salt marsh microbial communities from the Groves Creek Marsh, Skidaway Island, Georgia - 011509CT metaG (megahit assembly) | ecosystem: Environmental > Aquatic > Marine > Intertidal...
GTCGGCGGCGGCAGCGCGCAGATCGTCGGGTTCTTGGGCGGCGGCGGCGGAGCGAACGCGAACGCGAACGCGACCGCGACCGGCGCGTCGCCGAGGAGCCTCGCGGAGCTGAAACGCGGCGTCTACGTGAAGAGTTACCTCGGCTACGGCGCGAGCCAGCTCGAGAAGAAGATGTGGAGAGAGCTCGCGCTCGAGGCGAAGTCTGGGGGCGCGAACGCCGCGGACAACCCGTGCGGGTTTCGAGGGAGGAACGAGACGCTCGGCGGGAGAGGGTTCGGAGACGTGGACGGGTTCGCGCTCAGAGGCACGGGCGACCACGCCGCGTGCTTGACCGCGACCAGGGCGGCGATCTCCGCGCTGCAGCGCGCGGGGCGAACGGAGATGCGCATGCCGGAGGAGCTGCGCGGGACGAAGTTTTACGGGATGTCGCTGCTGTATCACGTCACGCACTGGCTGTCGATCGCGTTTCCGGGACGTTTGGAAAATTTCCCCACGTCGCCGGTGTCGGAGTTTTCCTCTGCGGCGAAAGACGCGTGCGCGTGGGAGTGGGACGACGTCGTCGCTCGCATGGACGGCAAGGACGAGAACACCGCGATCGATCGCTTACCCGGTCGGTGCTTCGACGGCGTCCTCGCGGAGGCGCTCTTGACGGCCGCGGACGACGACGAAGGCGACGGCGGCGGCGGGAAAATCGCCGGAGGGTTCGGGTTCGATCGATACGCGAAGGACGTCACGTTCGTGGAGAACGTCAACGGCGGCGACGTCGAGTGGACGATGGGCGCGGCGATATCGCTGTTGCATCCCGCCGCGGCGCTCGGCGGGGGCCAGGAAGCGTCCAGGGAGCTCGACGGACGGTGCGCGCGGACGGCGGCGGCGGCGACGGGCGGCGGCGGTGGCGGCGCGGGCGGCGGCGGCGGCGGCGTCGGCGGCGGCGCCGCGTCGTTCTTCGCGCTCGTCGCCGTCGGCGGCGTCGTGTGGTACGCGGCGACGCGGGGGAGTGGGCGGGGCGGGACGCTGAGCAAGAGCGCGAGCGGGACGTTGCGCGGGCGCCCGTGAGCGGCCCCGGTCTAAGTTATGAGACGCCACCACGAGTAGACGTCTGCAGTTCTTGCTCGTAGTATCACACGCGAGCGGCGGGATCTGCTTCACTCGTCCTCCGCGCGCGACCGCCGTCCCGTCTTCGCGCGATGGCCGACGTCCCGATCGTCGACCTCGCGCGCCCTCTCGACGAGGTCGCGTCCACGATCAGAGACGCGTGCGTCCGTCACGGGTTCTTCTTCGTCGTGAACCACGGCGTCGCGCGCGACGTCGTCGACGCGATGTTTGCCGCGTCGTCGGATTTCTTCTCCCTTCCCGACGACGCGAAGCGAACCGTCGTGCAGGACGAGAACAATCGCGGCTGGACCCCGCACGGGGAGGAGACGCTCGACCCGAAGCACCAGACGACGGGGGACAGCAAGGAAGGGTACTACATCGGCCGCGAGTGCGAGGACGACGAGATCGGGCTGCCGCTTCGAGGAAAGAATCGATGGCCGGACGAGTCGTCGCTCGGCCTGCGCGCGTTCAGGGCGCCGATGACGGCGTACTACGACGCGTGCGCGAGCCTCGCGCGGCGCGTCATGCCCGCGCTCGCGACCGCGCTCGGGCTGGCCTCGAGCTTCTTCGACGACAAGTTCACGCGGCCGACGGCGCTGTTGCGGCCGCTGCGATACGCGGCGACCGCGTCGGACCCCGCCGCCGGCGTCTTCGCCGCCGGCGCGCACAGCGACTACGGCGTGCTCACGATCCTCGCGACGGACGGCACCCCGGGGCTGCAGATACACGACGCGCGCGCGGCCGCGGCCGCGGCCGCGTCCGCGTCCGCGTCCGCGTCCGCGTCCGCGAGCGGCGGCTCCGAGGAGGCGTGGGTCCCGGTGCCCGCCGTCGCGGACGCGTTTGTGTGCAACGTCGGCGACTTGTGCGAGCGGTGGACGAACGGCGTGTTCAAGTCGACGAGGCACCGCGTCGTCACGACGGGCGCCGGGGTCAGGCTCAGCGCCGCGTTCTTTTGGGAGCCGAACTTCGAGACGGACGTGAGCCCGCTGCGGGAGTGCGTGAGCGAGGAGAACCCGGCGCGGTTCGAGCCGACGACGTACGGGGCGTACATACTCGGGAAGTACGCGGAGACGCACTCGGGGTTCGACGCGCGGACGCAGCGAATATCTTATAGCGAATAGCGAATAGACGACGCGGAGTAGCGTAGACAGACTTCGGCCTAGCGAGCGCGCGCGCTTTACCGTACCTGTAGTCGTATTCAGTCGCGAGCGCCTAAAGCCGCGCGAAAGAATACAGTAGGTGAAAGAATCGAAGAATCAAAACGCCCGGAAGGTCTCCTTCGCATCTTCGATCTCCTCCTCCGTCTCCGCGAACGTCGCGGTCGCGATTTCTCTCTCCAGATCCGCGATGCGGTTCGCGCGCTGCGTCGCGAACGCCTCGCTCAGCGCCAACGGACGCGGTTTCAGCTGCCCTCTCTGCATCGCCTCCCAATCGAACTTCGCGTCTTTGAACCACGCGTGCGTCTTGACGTCCTCCGCTTTCCTTCGCAAGTTCCCGAGCCGCCGCGCTCTGCGGCGCTCCAAGAACCACGACATCAGATCCACCGCGGACTCGGAGATGTACACCGGGAACGACACCGCCCACGACCGGTCGACGATGCGCTTCATCACCGTCAGCGGGTCCTCCGGCTTCCCTTTCACGATCTGCGAGAACGGCTGCTGCCCCGTGAGCAACACGTACGTCATAACCCCGAGGCCCCACCAGTCCACGGAGGTGGAGTACCCGTGCGCCAGGATCACCTCCGGGGCGACGTACCCTGGCGTCCCGCAAAACGTGTACGTCAACGCGTCCTTCTCGAGCTTTTTGCTGAACCCGAAGTCGCCGAGGACGGCGGTGCCGTCGTTGGCGAGGAACACGTTCTCCGGTTTCAGGTCCCTGTACACGATCTGCTTCTCGTGGAGGTACTCCAACGCGAGCGTGACGACGGCGACGTAGTACATCGCCATCTCCTCGGGCATCCCCTTGAGCATCTTGATCTTACTCCCCGTGGGTTTGTCCGGGTTTTTGAACGGCTGCACCGTCGCCACCGCCGCGAGCGCGTCCATCATGTCGCAGCCGTCGAGGTGGTCGAAGAGGAAGTACAGATGATCCGCGTCTTGAAACGACGCGTGTTGCCTCACGCACGCGAAGTGGTTCAACTCCTGCGACACGGACTGCTCGCAGTAGACGTGATCGGGCGTCGAGACGACCGCGCACTTCCGCATCCGCTTCAGCGCGAAACTCTTCATGGTCCCGTTCCCGCACACGTCCGCGACGACGAGTCGGACGTACCCGCTCGCGCCGCCGCCGAGGAGCTCGCGCTCGTGAAGCGTGATCTCCGCCATCGACGAGTCGTTCGAGAAAGTCCCCGCGAACGTCTCCGCGGCGCACGCGCCGATCGCGACGCTCCCATCGCCGTTCTCGTCGCCGCTCGCGTCGCCGTCGCCTCCTCCTCCTCCTCCTCCTCCTCCTGGTCCTCCGTCGCTCTTGCTCTTGTCGCTCTTGATGATGAACCTCGCGCGCGCCCAGCGGCCTTCGTTCTCTATGGCGTTCATCCGCTGCGCGACGATCTCGGGGGATTTCGCGCGCTCCATCAGCTGCTCGAGCGGTCCGAGGAGGTCCTCGAACGCGGGCGCGTTGAGGCACAGACACACGAGCGCGGACGAGCCGACGGCGGTGACGGTCGCTTCCCTGGGTTTCCGCGTCAGCAGCGCCTTCTCGCCGAAGAAATCGCCGCGGAACAGGTGGTTCACGCGCTCGTGACCGGACGGCGACGCGACCGGCCCCGGCGACGGCGGCGGCGACGGCGACGAAGCGTTCGCGTCGTTTTCCGTCGCGGCGGAGGCGGCGTCCTCGCCGCCGCCATTCGCGAGCATCTGCGCGAGCTGAGACGCGCCGTGATCGCTCCCTTCGCGACTTCGGCGACCGCCGTAGACGCTCCCTTCGCGACTTCGGCGACCGCCGTGGACGCTCCCTTCGCGACTTCGGCGACCGCCGTGGACGCTCCCGTCGCCGAACGACAGATGCCCGGTGCTCATCGACCGCTTCGTCACCACCGCCTCTCCCTTGCGCACGATGTAAAACATGTCCCCGACTTCGCCCTGCGTCACCACCGTCTCCCCCGGCTTGAACGTCTTCTCCTCGAGCGCCTCCGCGAGACGCACGCGCTCGCCGACGGTGAGCGACGCGAGCAGCGGCACGGAGTTTAAGAACACGAGGTTGCCCGCGTCGCTCGCCATGGCGGCGGTGCGCGTGAGGTCGCGGAAGACGTCGCGTTCGAGCGTCCACACGCGCGCGTCCGTCGTCGCGGACACCGTCGCCGTCCTGCGGGCGGGCGCGGGAAGAGATGCGATGAGGTTAGATGAGACGCGGGTGGGACCGTTCTTAAGGCGCAGTCAGTCATTTCTCGAGGAGCGGGGTCGCGTGGGGACCGGTGTCGTGTCGACGGAACGCGACGCGCCTGGGGGACTCGAACATCAGCGAGATCTCGCCGAAGACGTCGCCTCGCTTCTTCTCGTTCATCGTCACCGTCGACCCTTGCTTGTCGATCGTCACCACGAACGTCCCGTCCGCGACGAGGAACAGCTCTCGTCCGATCTCGCCCTCCTCTATGAGCCGAGCGCCCGCTCTCACTCTGAGCTCCGTCATCGCGCGCGCGACCGCGTCTTTCGTGTCGTCGTCCAGCTCGTGAAACACGACCGAGTCCCCGAGCGCGTCCTTGATGAAGTTCACGTCCTCGGGCGAGCTCGCGCGCTTCCCCGCCTTGGCGCTCTTGTCCTTCTTCTTCTTCGCGCCGTCGCGGCGCATCTTCTCCGTCATCCCTTTCCCGCGCATCGCGTTCCAGAGGAACCGCGGCGTCCCTCCTCGCGCGGAGGAGTCGTCCGAGCCCGCGTGGCCGGAAGATCCGGGAGAGAGGCCATCTTTCTCGTCGACGACGTACCTCGACGCGCGCGGTTTCGACGCGATGCACCCCATGACGCGTCGCCCGCCGCGCTTCTCCTCGCGAGCGCGGGCCCCGAGCGCGCGCTTCTCCTCGCGAGCGCGCCGACGCGTTCGAGAAGTGATGAAAATTGGAGGCGCATGTGGTGGTCCTTTCGCGAGAAGAATTCCCTTCTCCTGGTCAAGAGTCACCGATCAAGAAGATCCGCGAATGAAGATCCGCGATGAAGATCCGACGTGGCGGTTTCAACGCGGTGGGTTCGAAAGGTAGGTGCTCACTGTACAGTATCCGTTGAAACTTGAACCCGCTGGATCTGATAGAGGCTGACCGACGTCGCGCCCGCGTTCATCGGCGACGACGACGGAAACACAGGTAACAACTCGCGGCGCGGGCGATGGACGCGTCCGCGGGCGCGTCCGCGCCGCCGCCGCCGCCGCCGGACGCGTCGCCGCCGCCCACGAGGGACGTTCGCGTCCTGCGCGTCAGCCAGATCGACGCCGGTCGCCTGGACGGCGAGCTCGCGAGCCTCCTCCGCGAGCAGTTCTCGAAGATCTTCCTCACGCTGCGCCCGGACGTCCCGATCGCGTGGCAGCCCGAGATCACGCTCGCGCTCGACGCGCTCGTGTTCTACTACACCGTCTACAAGTCGCGACCGACGCCCGGGATGGAGCTCATGAACTTGCGGTACCGCGACGAGCGACGCGGCGCGGCGACGCGACCCGCGCGCGAAGGCGTCACGTCCGGGATGGAGGGCGCGCCGCTGAGCGCGACGCAACGCCTCGTCTACGGCGTCGCGTTCGTCGGCGCGCGGTACGCGTGGTCGAAGCTGACGCGCCACGCGAGCGTGCATCGCTGGGCGGACGACGGCCCGGAGGAGGAGGAGGAGGAGGAGGAGGAAGGAAGGGCGCGGGCGCGGGCGCGGGCGCGGCCGTGGTCGTGGCGGCGGCGCGCGAGCCGCGCCATCGACGTCGTCGAAAACGCGCACGCGGCGGCGTCCGCGGCGAACCTGCTGCTCTTCCTGAGAGACGGCAAGTACCGCACGCTCCTCGAGCGTCTCGTCCGCGCGCGGCTCGTGTACGACGAGCCCAACGTCTCCAGGGTCATATCGTTCGAGTACCTCAACCGGCAGCTCGTGTGGCGGGAGCTCAGGTGCGTTCTATACAAAAGTTTTTCACCCATCGCCCGGTTTCAACATTTGATCGCGTCCCGTTTCAACTGACCGGTGAACTTTTTTTTTTGTATGGAACGACCCTCAGCGAGCTCGCGCTGTTCGTGCTTCCGTTTTTATCGCACGCGAGGGCGCGCACCGCGGCGTGGGGGGGGATCGCCGCTCGAGCCGCGGCGACCGCGGTGAGCGGCGGCGGCGGTGGTGGCGGTGGCGAAGGCGCCGCGACGGGGACGGCGTCCGGAAGCGCCGGCGGCGGCGGGAGTCGACGCGGCGACGCGCCCGGGTCGTGCGTCGCGTGCGGCGCGTCTCCCGCCAACACGCCGTACGCGGCGGCGCCGTGCGGCCACGTGCACTGCTACTGGTGCGTCGCCTCGAGGCAGAAGGCGGACCCGCGGTCGCGGTGCGTGGCGTGCGACGCGCGCGTCGACGGGATCAAGCGCGTCGTCTCGTAGGGGTGCGCGGGGGGGGGGGTTGGGTGGGTGGGGCGTAGTAGTGCGTAGGCTAAAAGGCTTGTCTTTTACAGATGTGAGAAAGACGCAAATACAGTTTTTGGTCGCGGCCCCCAAACTCGGTCCGCGCCCGGCGCGCTCGACGTTCACTCTTCTCTCACCCGATCACCATCTTATCGCTCTCCGTGAACTTATACTCCGGCACCTCGAGGTTGTACGGCGCCGGCCCCTTGCGAATCCGCCCGCTCGCGTCGTAGTGCGAGCCGTGGCACGGGCAAAACCAGCCGTTGTAATCGCCCGCGTTGGAGATAGGCACGCACCCCAAGTGCGTGCACACGCCGACGACGACGAGCCACTCCGGGTCCGCCGCGCGCTCGCCGTCCGTCTGCGGATCCCGCAGGCTCCCGACGTCCACCGCCACCTCCTTCTCGATCTCCCCCGGGGTTCGTCGGCGGATGAACACCGGCTTCCCGCGCCACTTCACGGTCACCGTCTGCCCCGACTCGATCTTAGACGTGTCCACCTCCAACGACGCGAGCGCGAGGACGTCCGCGGACGCGCTCATGGAGAGGAGGAACTTCAACACCGTCAGACGCAGCGCGGAGGCGTACACCATGCGGCCACCGGTGAGGACGAAGTACGTGAACGCGCGCTTGGACGGGTCTCCGGGTTTGTCGACGCTGTGGTTGCTCAGATCGTACTGAATGTCCGCGGTGGGGGTCTTCAGCGCGGCGGTGATCGCGCCGCTGTTCGCGGTGTTCGACGTCGTCGCGACGTCCGTGGCCATGCCTGAGGATCGCGAAGGTGGGGGGCGGGGGGTCAGCGCGCGTGCGATCGCGCGATCGCGGAGCGATCGATCCGCTCGATCGACCGATCGATCCCCCGTTTTCGTTACGCGCGGGACGGAAAAAAAGCCCTAGGTGCGCGCGCGGGCGCGCGCGACGACGCGCGACGCGACGTCGCGATGGACGCTCCGACGCCGCGAAGACGCGACGAAGAGCGTCCACGAGGCGCGCGCGTCGTCGAATCGCGCGTCGCCGCGATGGAAGACGTCTCGGAGGGCGCACCTCTGAACGCCGCGGCAGCCGCGAGCTGGCGATGCGCGAGGCCGCGATCGGCGCCCGTCGGGGTCTCCCCGGAAGACGCGAAGCCCGTCGGCATCGTGCGCATATTAGCGACGCATCCGGCGCGCGCGGCGTTCGCGCGAGCGGCGGCGACCGCCAAAGACGCGAGCGAGCGACGAAGCATGATCGCGCGCGCGTCAGTGGCGTCGTAGGACGGCGCGTCCCTTCGGAGTTTCCCGTTGCGGTCCGGTCGCGATTTTTCGCGCGCGAGCTCGCTGGCGAGCGCGCGAGCGCATCGCATCCGGCGACCGGAGCGCCGCTACACGTGTACAGCGCTTCCAGCAGACTTGTCCACTGTAGCGGGCGTCGCGGGGGGACTCGCGTTTACCCGTATTACACCGCTCGAACCTCCCGGGTTCGTTCCTATTCGTACACGCCCTCTCTCTCTCTCTCTCTCTCTCTCTCTCTCTCGCATCTCGTCCTCGCCCGCGTCGACTCGACTCGGACGCGGACTCATCCCAACGCGCCGCCGAGCTTGGCGACGATCGCGAACGCGGCGACGCCGACGCAGATGTTCAGGAACAAGTTCGCGGGCATCGGCTTGTTCGGCAGGCCGCCGAGGCCGACGGACTCGTTCAGCAGACGCGCTTTCATCTCGGGGGAGACGCCGCCGGGGGCGCGCGCGGGCGGCGGCGGAGAGGCCGGTTCCTGCGGGAGGCGCGACGGGCGGAGGATGAAAAACAGGACGGATGGTGAGGTGGCAACGCGAGAGATACAGCTGTGTCTACAGGCTGACGAGAGACGCGACGCGAGAGCGCGCGAGGCGCGCGCGACGCCGGACGCCGCGCGAGGGTTCGCTCTCGACCGCCGTCGCACCTCCGCGGCTTCCTTATCGTCGCTCGAGCCGAGCACGGCGTCGAGCGCGCTCATCGTGCGCTCCTCCTCCGCGGCGCGCGCGCGCGCGAGGTCGCCGCGGATCGCCGCGAGCGCGCGAGCGGGGGCGCGCGCGGGCCCGAGGACGCGCGCGGGGGACGCGAGGCGCGCGCGCGAGGACGCGGACGCGCGGGCGCGGGCGACGCCCGCGGGGCGGGACGTGGCGACGGCGAGCATCTTGCGGCGGTGGTGAAGCGGCCGCGGTGCGGTGGGCGCGCGCGGGGTGATGTGACGCTGGCTGCTGACGTGTCTCGCGCGGCACTGGCGGCAGTCTCGGGAGTGGGGACAGATGAATAATGACGAGTCTCCGTCGCCAGTGAGGAACGCGCGCTCGGGTCGCGCCCTGATCGACGCGGCCGCGCCGGGCGGCGTGGACGCCGCGCGGTCGCGGAGAAGCGCGGACGTCGCCCGCGGCGGTCGCATGCGCGCGGACGACGACGACGACGACGACGACGACGACGCGAGGAAGCGAGCGAGGACGACCGCGGCTTCCGAAGCGATGAAGCATCATTCCTCCGCCGCCGCGAACGACGACGACGCGCCGTCGACGACGACGCGCCCCCACGGCGCGGCGACCGCGTCCGCTTCGGACGCCTCCCTCAGAAGACCTCGCGCGATCGCGCAGACGCTCGGCGCGGACGAGACGCACGGCATGCGCGATCTGTTCGAATCCTGGGGCCTCCCCCGCGCGTTCGTGGAAGGGATCCCTCCCGCGCTGTCGTGCCGACTCGTGCCGTACGCGACGACGACGGAGGAGCAGCGCGAGAGGGCGTTCGAGGGGACGCCGTTCCTCGCGCCGCCGACGCACGCGCGCGGAGTCTTCGACGCCGTGCGCGGCGACGACGGGAGCGGGGACGCGAACGGGGAAGGGAAAGGCGGCGGCGACGCGACGGCGACGGCGACGGCGACGGAGAAGGCGACGGCGACGGAGACGGAGACGTCCCCGACGACGACGAATCCGACGAATCATCAGACAGACGGCGTGGCGTGGGCGACGACGTCGGCGTGGAGCGCGTTTCCGCGTCCGAAGGTGGCAATGGTCGGCGGCTGGGGCGCGCCGGGGACGCACCTCCTGAGCGAGCGGAAGATGAAGATGGTCGATTCGTTCGCGGAGGTGGTGGACGGCGACGAGCCGCTGAACTTGCAGATGTTTCACAGGGACGACACGTCCGTGCCGGCGTTGGCGAGATCTCTGGCGTGGCCGCTGCCGGAGTTTTTCTCCGTCGAGCGCGAGGCGGGCGACGGCGACGAGAGCGGCGACGATTCGTCTGACGAAGACGAACCGTCGCCTTCGTCTTCGCGAGGACGGCACTCCGCGTCCGCGGACGGCACCCCGGTCGCCGCGCTCCCCGCGCAGGGCGCGCTGTACAAGACCGGAGGCGTCGGCGTCCCGTTGGACCAGGCGACGCGTCTCAGCGCCGCGAACGCGTTGACGTGGTGGCATCTCGACGACTGCGCCGAGTTCGTGTTCCAAGTCGCGCTTCCTCTGGACCTCGACGCGGAGGCGGAGAGATACGCCGAGAGAGGGAGAAGAAGAAGAAGAGGACGGTCGGCGAGCGGCGGCGCGGGGGAAGACGAAACGTCAACCGCCGAGCCGCCGCCGTCGCCGCCGCGCGTGTTGCTCGGCCCGACGGGCAAGCCCGTGGTGAAATTATTCGTCTTCGCGCGGAGGGAGGATTACGAGTGGATCTCCCAGGACGGCGTGATGAACCAGACGATGAAACAGAGCGCGCTTGATCTGTTCGACACCCCCGACGACTTCTTGCCGACGCCTCAGGAGCTGACGCCGCCGTTCAGCGACGCGCCGCTCGGCGGCGCGTACGCGCCGGGGTCGAGAACCGCCGCCGGCGCCGACGGCGACGCGGCGGCGACCGCGGCGAAGCTTCCCGTCTTCTGGGTCGCCCCTCTCGAAGCGGGAGGGTGCCCGCTGCTCTCCCCGCCCAACGTCATCCACCTCGTGATGACCCTGCGCGACTGCGTCATGGTCGAAGAGCGAAGACTGTCGCTGCTGTGCGTCGACGAGGTGCAGTACTTCCAACGCCGAGCCGCGCGTTGGTGCGAACCGCCTGTGGAATATCGGTTCCTCCGAGAAGACCTCGCGGACGCCGCGCGGTGCGCGCGGCACGCGGTCCGGCCGCTCCTTCGCGCGCTCAGATTGGGCGCGCGCGACGACGATGACACCGACGGCGTGCGGTGGGCGCGAGCGAGGAACGCGCTGGCGACGCTGAGCTCGGATCGGGAGAGATACGCGATGGACGAGCGGACGCGCGCGAAAGTGACCGCGGCGCTCGCCGCCGCGGACGCGTGGGCGGCGACCGGCGACGCCGCGGCGACGCGCGCGGCGAGGAGATCGAGGGAGGATCCGAGGGCGGCGGCGCACGACGCGCTGCTCGCGGCGATGACGCGCGAGGGGGAGAAGAACGCGCACGATTTGCGCGCGGCGTCGCGTCGCGGCGGCGGCGGCGGCGGCGGCGGCGCGGGGCCGTTCTGCGCGGTCGCGCACGAGAGAGGTCGCCCGCGGTGGGGCCCGGCGCGGGCGACGCGGGAGCAGGCGGCGGCGGACAGGAAAGAGATGCGCCGCGCGGTGAAGGAGGGGACGCTCGCGGAGTTACTCTCGCGATGGCGCGGGGGGTTCCGACGACCGAGTCATTAGTCGTAAAAATACAGATAATAGAAATACAGCTCGCTCTCTTCTACGTCTCGCGTCCCCGCGTCTACCCCCTCGTCGTCGGCGACGTCGGCGCGCTCCTGGAGAAATACACCGCGTCCTCGTCGTCCTCATCCGCGTCCTCCGCGAAGATGTCCACCCCCGTCGCCGCGAGCACCCTCGCGCGGTTAAATTCCAGCGTCTCCGCGGCGCGATCGAGGAACGCGCCGATCGCGTCTCCGACAGCCTCCGCCTCTCCGATCATCCCCGCGTGGCACGCGCCCGGGAGGTGCACGAAGTCCGCCCTCGGGGCGGCGTGATGCATCGCGCGGACGCCGGACGCGGACGCGGTGACGTCCTTCCCGCCGGTGACGATCAGCGTCGGTATCTCGCGCCTGTCGACGAGCTCGAGGACGTCCATGGCGCTGTGCTCTTGTCCGCTGATGAGCATCCGCGTGTAACTCCCCGCGTGCAGGCGTTTCAAGTGCCGGTAAAACGGCTCGAAGTCCACGTACTTCACGCGCAGCATCCCAAACAGACGCGCCGCGAGATGCGACGCGTAGCTGAACGCGAACGCGAACGCGGTGAAGCAATCCCACGCGTACGCCGCCGGCGCGGGCGCGATTCGCATCGCCGCCGCCGCAACGTCCGCGACGGGCTTCCACCGCAGCGCGCCCGTCATCGCGTGCCGACACGACCCCAACACGAGCGCGAGCCCGCAGACGCGGTGCGAGTTCCCGCGGCACCACTCGAGCGCGACCTGGCAGCCGAGCGAGTACGCGACGAGCGCGACGCGACGCGTCGAGACGGCGCCGCCTGATCGCACGCGCGCGTCCGCGAGCACGCGCTCCAGGTCGCCCGCGAGCGCTCGGATCGAGACAGACGACACGTCCGTGGGGTCCGCGGAGCATCCGTGGCCGCGGTAGTCCCACGACAGCACCGCGTGCGTTCGCGTCATCGCGGGCTTCAGCCGTCGCCACTGCATTCCGTCGTTGGAGAGGCCGTTCACGAGGATAACGAGCGGGCGCGACGGCGACGCGCCGGCGCGCGGGAGCGCGAGCTCCCACGCGAGCCACGTCCCGTCGTCCGCGCGGCACCGCCCACCGAGCTCGGGTTCCGGGCCCATCGCGTCCTCGTCGAACGGCGTTCCGGGGCGCGCGGGCGACGACGACGCGCGGCCCGCGACGACGTTTCGCGGATTCCCCCGCCCCGCGGATGACGAAGAATTGGAAACTCGCGACGACGGCGATCGCGCGGCGACCGAGCGCCCCCCCGCGCCCGCGTCCTTCGCCGGCGACGCGGCGCCGCCCGCGTCGTGCGGGTCTTTTTTCCGCCGCGGGCGCCGCCGCCGCGCGGCCGCCGGGTCCTCGCGCGGCGCGTCCATGCCCGCGCGCCCTCGACGAATAGGAGTCTCTCGTTCGTTCCGCCAGACGACGCAAAACACGCTTCATCAGTTCGTTGCTGACACACGTGAGACGATCGATCGGACATTCGATCTTCCGCGTCACAGTCGCTTGGCGCCCTCCGCCGTCCGCGGCACGATGTTCGGGCGCGCGTCGACGACGGCCAAGAAGACGACACGGTCGTCGCTGTCGTCCTCCGCGACGACGAAATCGCGCGTCTCGGACGCGTCTTCGAAACCGAAGACAAAGAAGCTCGTGAAGAAGAAGAAGAAGACGACGACGACGACGCCGGAGGAGGATCCCGAGCTCGACGCCGACGCGCTCTACGGCGACGCGCTCTACGGCGACGAGCCGCGCGGCTACGACGACGCCGGGAACCCGACGTATCACGACGACGACGACGACGCGGAGCGTCTCTACGCGGACCCGCACACCGCGGCGTTCGTCGCGAACCGTCGTCGCGGAGTTTTATCGTCGGCCGCGATCGGCCGATCGAGCGGCTCTCTCGCGACGGGCAGCCCGCCCGGCGCGGCGGCTGGGACGACGGACGACGCGACCGCGACGAGCGTCGCGCGGCTCACGCAGCACCTGAACGAGTCCCTCGACGCCGCGAACGAGCGCCTGCGCGCGTCGGACCTGCGCGCCGCGGACGGCGCGCGAGCGACGGAGGACGCGACCAGGGCGCGCGACGCGATCGCGGCGGAGCTCGACGAAGTCAAGCGCGTGAATCTCCAACTTCATCACCGTCTCGACGCGCTCGCCGCGGACGCGGAGTCCGCGCGAGACGCCGCGTCCGCCGCGCGCGCGGAGGCGGCGTCCGTCCGCGCGGAGAGCAGCGCGACGCTCGCGAACGCGGAGTCGCGGCGCGTCGCCGCGGAGAACGACGCGGCGCTCGCGCGCTCCGACGAGGCCAAGACGCGCGCGGCGTCGGACGCGACGCGCGCGAAACTCGACGCCGCGAAACTCGACGCCGCGGAGTGCAAGGCGGCCGCGATCGCGTCGAATAAGGAGCTCGAGGCGGTCGTCGCCGCGGCGAGGGCGAGGGCGGAGCGCCATGCGGCGGACAAGGCGGAGACGGCGCGTCTGATGGAGGTGAACGAGACGCTGACGGCGGAGGTGAAGCGACGAGACGAGAGCCTCGACCGCGCCGCGCGGCTCGCGCGAGAGGAGGAGCGCGTCGCGGCGGAGAAGCACCGCGAGGCGATCGCGGAGGTGGAGAGGAAGGCGAGGGTGGCGTCGCAGGACGCCGCGAGCGCGCTGGAGACGTGCCGCGCGACCGCGGTGGAGGACTCGAAGGTGATGCACGAGAAGCTGCGAGACGCCAAGGTTGAGGTGCGTTCTATACACTGGTCCCCATACGACCGCGTCGGCGTGGTGAACGCCGTTCCTTAAGGACTTTTGCCGTCGTCTCTCTCCGTTCATCCCTCGCTTTCAATCCCCGCCTGCGACGCCTTTCAACGCCAACTGACGCCTTTGAACTCCACCCCGACATCGCTTTGTATGGAACGACCCTGAGTGCGCGGGGCTCGCGGAGAGACTCGCCGCGGCGGAGCGCGACGCGAGCCGCGCGTTCGCGGAGATCCACGGCATGCGCGACAAGCTGCGTGCGTTTGAGGCGGAGGCGCCGCCGCGGCGCGCGCTCGCGGACGCGCGCGCGGAGATCGCGGACTTGCGGGGGCGGCTGGACGCGGAGGCGCGTCCCGACTCCCGCTGGTCCCCATCTCGCGACCCCGTTCGCGCGGCGCGCGCCGTTCCTCGAGGACTATGACTTTGACTTTTCTTCCCGGCGGTCGTTTCCGTTTCGTTTCTCTCCGCCCAGGGTCCCTCGGTTTCAAACCAACCCCGCACTCGACGCCTCGCGACTCCATCTGACGCACCCACCCCTGAACTCCGAACTCCACCCAGGCGCGGTGTCGCGCGGACGCCGCCGAGCGGACGCGGCTGCTGGAGAGCGCGTTGCGTGACGCGAGGGACGCGCAGTCGCGCGACGCGGCCTCGATGAGAGAGCTCCAGGGCGAGATCGCGGCGTGGCGCGCGGCGAACAGCGCGAGGGAGGAGGAAGTCGCGACCGCGGCGGCGGCGGCGCGCGAGACGAACGAGCGCTGGCAGGACGAGCGCGTGCATCTCCTGGAGGCGAACCGCCGCGTCGTGACGCTCGAGGCTCAGGTGCGTTCACAGTAACAAACGTGTTTCACCCACCGTTCGGTTTCAACAATTGATCGCGTCCCCTTTCAACGTACGTGTACTGACCGATGAACATTTTTGTATGGAACGACCGTCATCAGAACCGGACCTTGCGCGCGACGAACGCGCGGTTGATGGACCTGAACGGGCACGGCGGCGCGGGCGCTCTCGGCGGCGGCGGGTGGAGCGGGAGCGGCGCGACGATATTCGCGGGGCACGGCGACGGGTCGCCGAACCTCGGTCGACGCGAACCGCCGCGGCTGGGCGGCGGCGGCGGCGGCGGCGGCGGATCGATCGGATCGCCGGGCGCGGGTTTGTTCGCGTCGTCGCCGTCGCCGTCGCCGCGACGAGGCGTGGGGGGGATATTCGCGGACCTGGCGCCCAGCCCGGGGGATCACATCCGCGCCGCGGGCGCGCGCGCGTCGCCGCGGACGGGGTGGGAGTGAGAGAAGGTCGAGGGGGAGGGGGGGGGGGGGGGGTGAGAACGCGGGAAACGTGGGAAAGCGAGGGAGAAACCAAAACCGCACGGGGCA
>Ga0181560_10003107_pt1 | contig 15379 bp, 10 predicted proteins | sample 011ome_20_FD_133751 | JGI IMG/M metagenome (GOLD analysis project Ga0181560, IMG submission 133751) | Coastal salt marsh microbial communities from the Groves Creek Marsh, Skidaway Island, Georgia - 011509CT metaG (megahit assembly) | ecosystem: Environmental > Aquatic > Marine > Intertidal...
GTCATGTTGCCAGGTTCAGAGTTCCAGAATGGATCAGCCGGATTGCCATAGGGAACCCCTTCGGTTGCATTAGAGCCCAGAATCAAGGGTATCTCGCTACTGATAGGTGTGGCCTGCGGTGAGAAAGGGTGATAATGCAATACCTGATCATCCTTGACCGGGACAAAACTCAGCCCTAGATCGCGATTATCAGGATTATTAGGACCAGGCTGTCTTGCAAGAGCACGAATGATGGTTTCAAAGGGTATGTCATGCAGAGGCTCGAGGTTATTCAGGTTGAGGCCCAGACGCCCCAGCAGGAGGTCCCGGTTATGTACCGCTTCTTCCACTTCTTGAGCGGTAACAGCTGTTTCTATAATAGTCGCCATCACCACAGCTTTGTGGAATAGTCCTTGGGCTTCTGGCATGCCCTGTAAAATGCTGGTCTTACCGCCACCACCAGACTGCCCGCCAATGGTGACATTATTTGGGTTACCGCCGAAGTTTTCGATATTCCGATTGACCCACTGCAGTGCCAGCAGAATATCCTGCATGCCCATGTTGGACGATTCGCGATAACGGGAATCAGGTGCATCACTCAGATACATGAAGCCCAGTGCATTCAGTCGGTGTGTTACTGTTACCACAACCATGTCGTGGTAGCGGGCTAGCTGTTCGCCATCGAAAAAGGGCGAGTTACCGGAACCGGTTCTGAAGCCACCACCATGAAACCAGATATAGACCGGCTTGTTGACCCCGGGTCTGGCGTTTGAAGTCCAGACATTGAGCTTGAGGTTGTCTTCTCCCATGGCGCCGGTCCCAGTCAGGGCATCGCCAATTTCAGGAATCATCGGACGATAGGGTTGTGGAGAGCGCGTTCCATGCACGGTTGTCAGGCGCACCCCGGTCCATGGCTGCTTTTCCTGTGGAGGCATGAAGCGGTTAGCACCGTAGGTCGGCTCCCCGTAGGGAACCCCTCTGAAAACTTCTACTGAATCATTGAGATAGCCTTGAATTCGGCCACTGGTGGTTTCGATAATGCTACCCAGTCCATCGGCCTGGGCTCGTGCTCTGGTCCAGATCATGGGCGCAATGGCGGCGCCGGTTAGAGGTGCTTGAATAAACTGACGGCGTTTCATGGCGAAGACAACTCCTTACTGGGAACTTGATTTTTTAGTCCTTGCAAGCATAAACAGGCTGCCGATCAGCGTCCACTAAAACCAGCATTCAAACATTAAGTTTAGTCCAAGCTCGATAAGCCCGTGTTTTAATTCATATTTACTCAGAAGAAGCATCTGGATTTGCCTTGCATTTAACAGGGTTTAACTGCATTATTGATCCAATTAATCGTATATTATGAAGCCAACCATATGCCTGTCCTTGAGCCTAATTCTGATCGTGTCTTTTTATTTCTGCCTTGTATATGAGGGGCTGTGGTGCACGAGAATTACTGGAGTAGGGGACATGACCCCATGTGGGGCAAAGCAATATGGGGATTATTTTTTAATGGTGTGTATTAAAAAATTCGAAATATTAAAATACACACAGAAGTCACGGGAAGAGCGGGGTGCTAATCAATATCTGACTGAAAGGTACAGATTAAACAATAAGAGTTTCATGAAATGACAAGTACTGCGTTAAGAATTTATCAGCCCCTTACCTTGCTATTGGTAGCTCTACTGCAAAGTTCGCTTGTGTTTTCGCAAACGGCTATAAACCCCTTAGATCCTTTTGCCGGCCTTATATCAGCATCAGACTGGCAGAATCGTTTTCGGATTGAAGCGGTTGCTGATCCTGCTGACCCCTTTCATAATTTGAGTGGCGCTCAACTCTGGCGCAGAACCTGGCAAGGGCAGTGGAAGGATGCGGCAGCAGCCGGTGTTAGTTTTGCGGAATTCTGGGGAAACATTCAGGGTGGCAGTGGTAATTCATATATTGTGCGCTCGCCCTATCCCTATGTTTCGGCAGAAGAGCACTGGCAGGCCTGGGAAGATGCAGCAGGGGGCGGTGTCCAGCATACCCGCTCCAGTGTGCCAGATTGGTCAGGTGACTGGTTGGGCGAACGGTCAACACCAGGCGTTATGGGTGGTGGTGCGCAGTTAAGTCATATTTATGAAGCCGTTTCTACTGAGTACAAAGCATATTTTATTCAGGCCGTTCAGGCTGAAATAGAAGGTCGCGCCTGGTGGCCAGCTGATACCTGTCTGCCTAACGGTCTGTTTCGGGATGGCTGGCGGAACCGCTTCATTCAGACAGGGCCAGAACTGACATTTTTCATCAAGGATCAGCCCTTACCGGAAGTTAGGTATATCTATACCGATGGACGTGGCTTTCTTCCTGAAGACTGGGCATTAACTCAGTGGTACGGTGAGTCACAGGGTATCTGGGATGGTGATGAGCTCATCATCTGGTCAAAAAATGTCAAAGGGTGGTTTGGCGGGCATGGCTTGCCGGAATACAGTGATGCCATGCAGTATATTGAACGCTGGAAAAAAGTCGGCGACCAGTTGCTGGTGGATATTACATTTTACGATCCACTGGCTTTTGCCTACCCCTGGCACGATGTAGCTGTTTTCAGCATGGCAGACGATGAAATTGAAAACTGGATGCAGCAACCGCCTTCGGTAAATGACTGTGTATCAACCAACAACACCTATCATGATGAACTCGGATTGATCAATGAGCGCTCGCCGGGAAATCCCGATTACCATGACCTGTTTGATACCAGACCCTGGGCGAGCAATTTTGAAAGGGCAGAAGCTGCAAAGGAGCAGGGTCTGCTACCTGCTGCTGAAAATTTCATTGATATTGAATAAATTGACGTGTCAGTGTAACTGGCAGAATGTGGGAGTCGATAATGATAAGAAAAAAAATGCCGAGAACATTCATGCTCTTGCTGATGATTATCTTGTGTTTGGGAACGAATAGCCTTTTTGCCCATCATTCCCATTCCATGTTTGATGCAGATGCCGAAATCACTCTAAATGGCAAAGTGGTTGGGCTGCGTTATGCGAATCCACATATCAGGATGCTGCTTGAGGTCGAAAATGAGTCAGGGCAAATGGAGAGATGGGATATCGAAATGTCAACCATCGTCAATATGAGAGCGCGCGGCGTCATCAAAGAGACACTTGCAGTGGGCAATGAAATTGTTATTACCATTAACCCTTTGCGCGATGGTGGTTTTGGCGGTAATTATGACCGCATTCACTCTGTGAACGGGGTAATGAATACGGCAGATGGAAGTAATTGGTTACCAGAATCCTGACACGATACAAGTGAGTATGTATATATTAGGAGTGGCACTGTTACTATTAAGTCCTGTAAATTCGCAGTGTAGACAGAATTAAAAGTAGATTAATTAAGGGTTTCAAGAGGAGTAATAGCTTGTGATAAAACGAGTAGCTTCCAGACAGTTCAGTCTTATCAGGTTAATTGCCGTGTCCATGTTGTCAACAGCAGCAGTTTACGCCAATGCTCAGACTGATGCTGTGATTGCCCAACGAGATGCTTTTATTTTCGAGTATTGCACGCAGTGTCATAATTCCATGGACTACACTGGCAGTCTGGATTTTTGGGAAATGGATATCGCCAATGTGCACGATGACGCGGAACGTTGGGAAAAAGTCATTCGGAAGCTTGAAACGGGCCAGATGCCACCAAGAGGTGAAGAACGACCAGACCCTGAAGCCCTTGATACCTTCCTTGATGGTTTAGTCGCAGACCTGGACTCTGCTGAAGCAAATCCTGGTAATGCCGGCTTGCGACGTATGAACCGTACCGAGTATGGCAATGCTGTTCGTGATTTACTGGGTATTAAAGTTAATGTTCGTTCGATGCTACCGCCTGATGACAGCACTATAGGGTTCGACAATATTGCACTGGGAATAAACCCCCTCTTGCTGGAACAGTACCTTACCGCAGCCACCCGAATCAGCAGACTCCTGGTGGGCAGTCCCGAAATTCCGCTACTTGCAGAATCATACAGCGCAGCACCGGATCTGTCACAGGATGTCCACTTACCTGGACTTCCACTCGGCACACGCGGTGGTTTGTTAATTGAGCACAATTTTCCGCTGGATGGCGACTACCATTTTGATATCAGACTGATGATGACCACCGTTGACCAGATAAAAGGGGTCGAATTTGAGCAGCAGGCTGATATATGGATTGATGATGAATTGGTCCACAGTATTAATTTTGGTGGAGTTGAAGACTTCAGTTTGGGAAGAGGGGCACAACGCGTCGCCGTTGAGGAAAAAATGCAGGTCACCTTGCCAGTAACGGCAGGTCGCCATGAAATCGCAATTGCTTTTGTCGACGAAAACAGTGCCCTGAATACGGAAAACCTGAGTCCTTTCATCAAGCCTGCTACGGTCATTCAGCCGCTTGATCCGACAGGCCCTCCCCATCTTGACCGTTTGACGATAACCGGGCCATTCAACCCTGTTGGACCGGGCAATCCCAATTACAGGCAGAAGCTTTTCAGTTGTCGGCCAAGCGCCACATTGAGTGCAGAAGAGTGTGCATTTAATATCCTAGCTGAATTGACACAAAGGGCCTACCGCAGACCAGTTAGTGAAGAGGACCTCAACCCGGTGATGCGTCTGTTTGCGGAGGGTAACCGGGAAGGCAGTTTTGATCAGGGTATTGACTATGCCTTGCGATATATACTGTCAAACCCCAAATTTATCTTCCGCTTTGAAGAAACCCCGGCATCTGTTGTTCCCGGAGATGATTATTTCATATCAGATATTGAGCTGGCATCACGATTATCCTTTTTTATCTGGAGTAGTATTCCGGATGAAGAGTTAATGGAAACTGCCATCAATGGGCGTTTGTCAGAGACGGAAGTGCTAAACCAGCAAATCGAGCGTATGTTGCAGGATGAAAAGTCCTTTGCCCTGTCGGAAAATTTTGCTGGACAGTGGTTGTACCTGCGAAACCTGTCTACTACTGATCCTGATCCTCAGAAATTTCCTGACTGGGACGATAATCTCAGGCAGGCAATGCTCACAGAGACACAGATGTTTTTTGACAGTATTGTTCGCGAAGATCGCAGTGTGCTTGACCTGCTAAATGCAGATTATAGTTTTATTAACGAACGCCTAGCGCTGCATTATGGATATAGAGGCATCAGAGGTGAACGTTTCCGTCGTGTGGAGGTGCCTGAAGAAAGACGTGGATTACTGGGTCATGGCAGCATTTTGACGGTTACCTCACATGCTCACAGGACTTCGCCGGTCCTGCGCGGTAAATTTATCCTGGAGAACATGATGGGTACTCCACCACCAGCCCCACCACCCAATGTGCCAGACCTACAGGCCACATCAGAAGGTGGGGTTCCTTTGTCTATTCGACAGCAGATGGAACAGCACAGAGCTGATCCGGTCTGTGCCAGCTGTCACAATGTGATGGATCCTTTGGGACTGGCATTGGAAAACTTTGATGCCCTGGGTCGATGGAGAGAGCTGGGTATAACGGGTCGCCCAATCGACGCCAGTGGTGAGCTTTCGGATGGAACACCTGTTTCCGGGCCCCAGGACCTGCGGGCCGCTTTGATGGCAAACCCTGAGATATTTGTATCTACCATGCTAGAGAAAATGTACATATATGCACTAGGCCGGCCCATAGAATATTACGACCACCCAACAATGCGCAGGATTCTACAAGAATCAGCTGAAGACAATTACAGTTTTTCCTCATTAGTAGAGGGTATTGCCAGTAGTATTGCTTTTCAGATGAATCGTGATGAAGAAAATTCAGCAACATTGAGTATGAATGAAAATTGATTGAAATTTGATTAGATTTTGTACATGCTTGCATGAAATACGCAGTATCGACCAAAAACTAAGAGTGATTCTTGAGGGAGATAAAAATGAGCTTTATATCAAAAAAACAACTAGCTCGTCGTACTGTTCTTAGAGGGCTTGGAGCAGCGGTTTCACTACCTGTCTTGGATGCAATGATTCCAGCGATGGCGCCACAGGCTTTTGCCAATGAGCTGAAAAAGCATCGTCACGCCTTTATTTATCTAGCTCATGGTGCACCTGCTGCAACCTGGGTACCACCCACACTGGGGAAGGATTTTGAATTTTCCCAGGCGCTTAAACCAGCTGAAAGGTTCCGGGATTACCTTACTGTGGTGTCAGGGATGAATCATCCTGCTGCAGATGCCCCTGCACCTCATGCACTGTCTCAACCAGTCTGGTTGACAGGTGCGCATCCAAAAGCTACTGATGGTAAAGACGTTCGTGCTGCCAAGACAATCGATCAGATTATTGCGGATAATCTGGGGCAGGACACCCAGTTTCCTTCAATTGAAATGGGAACAGAAGATATGACAGGTCTCATTGGGACCTGTGATGCAGGTTATAGCTGTACCTACATGAATACCATCTCCTGGCGTGATGCGACGACACCATTACCCATGGAGCTCAACCCAAGGACTGTGTTTGAATATATGCTAGGTCGGGAAAGCACGCCTGAAGCGAGAGCCCGGCGCTTGGCTGCTGACAGAAGTATTCTGGATGAGATTTTGGGGGATGTAAACCAGCTACAGCGCGCACTTGGTGCAGCTGACCGCAACCGAATGGACTCCTATCTTGAGAATATTCGTGAGGTTGAGCGCCGTATTCAGATTGCTGAATCACGGGACCAATTGGAGACAGTTCCTGAAGCGCCGATAGGTATTCCAGCAACATTTGAAGAACATACACAAATGATGTTTGATCTGATAGCACTTGCCTGGGAAGCTGACCTGACTCGTGTAGCCTCATTCCTCATGGTGCGGGAAGTGAGTGAACGAACCTATCCGCATATTGGTATTCCTGATCCACATCATAGTCTTTCTCATCATCAGAATAATCAGGAAAATCTGGATAAACTCGCTATCCTGAATGCCCATCATGTGATGCTTTTTACTCATTTCCTGGAAAAACTGCATAACACCCAGGATGTTGATGGTTCACTCCTGGATAATTCAACCATCCTTTATGGCAGTTCCATGGGTAACAGTAATCTGCATGACCACGTGAATATACCGGCACTGCTGGCTGGCCATGGAGCTGGCACGCTGGAAGGAAACCTGCACGTTTCGCACACTGGTGAAACCATGTCAAATCTGCTGGTTACTATCCTTAACAAGGCTGGCATTCCTACCGAAACAGTTGGTGACAGTACTGGTTACCTTGCTGACGTTTAATACATGGCAGCATAGGCCGACATTATGAGGAATAAGTTTGTGAATATAGTTCGCCAGCTTTTTGTGGTTGTTTTATCAATAATCATGACTGGATCAGTTCTTGCCTCGGAAAATATTGCATCAGCTGCCCGAGATGCTAACTGGGACCAGGTTCAGAGTTTTCTTCAGCAGGGCGAAGATGTAAATACGCCGCTTAATGATGGTTCAACAGCCCTTATCTGGACGACCTATCACGATAATCTTGGCATGATACAGCGCCTGCTTGATGCAGGAGCAAACGTAAATACCTATAACCGTTATGGTATATCTGCTCTCTATAATGCCGCCCTGAATGCCAGTTCAGAAGCGGTGGCATTGCTGGTGGATCATGGTGCTGATATTGGAGCAACACAACGAAGTGGTGAAACACCTCTCATGACTGCGGTATACACGGGTGATGTCGAGGTTGTTCGCACTCTGATCCAGTATGGTGCCGACGTAAACCAGGCCGAGAGTTTCTTGGGGCAGACTCCTTTGATGTGGGCTGCGTCCAAAAATTATTACGATATCGTTGAATTACTGCTGGAAAACGGTGCCGAGGTCGATACACAGTCTCGGCGTGTAGCTTATGATGGCACTGAGGGCGATGATATCCCGCGAAACATGCCAGCCGGAGGAATGACAGCTCTGCTGTTTGCTTCACGAGATGGTGCCTATGAGTCAGTCGAGCTGCTTTTGAATTACGGTGCGAATCCAAATATCAGGAATTACGATGAATTTCCTGCTATGAATCTGGCGATTCTGAACCAGCATTACGATATTACGGAATTACTCTATGACTATGGTGCTGACCCGAATTTGGCAGATGCCTACAATAGAACTCCGCTATTTGCTGCTGTCTGGATGCGAAGAAACCCTTATTCAACCAGGCCCTATCATCTGGTACACAACGAAAACACAGTGACAGATGTTGTTCACTTGCTATTGAGTTATCCCGTAATTGACGTTGATAAGGGATTAACCGGCACCGTGCCACGGCGTGGTTCTTTGGATACTACTGATCGAACCTTGGGTAATGGTGGATCACCTTTAATGTGGGTTATTCGGACTGGCGACATGGAAATGTTTGACATCCTGCTTGAAGCAGGAGCAGACCCCTTCAAGATGACCACTGATGGAGTGACAACTTTGATGATTGCTTCCGGCACTGGCTGGGGTAGAGATGATGACTTCAAGATTCCTGTCACCCTCGAGGAATCGCTGGCTATGACTCAGCGTCTTATTGACATGGGACTTGATGTCAACGCTCGTGATAACAATGGTAGAACAGCATTACACGGGGCCTTGCCCAAAGGCGACCTTGCAGCAGTCCGAGCCCTGATTGAAGCAGGTGCAGATGTATGTCTGGCCGATAATGATGGCAAAATTCCATTGCAGGCAGCTTTGACGGAAGATTATATTGAAGAGCCTGTTAAGCAGTTAATTGGTGAGTTGACTCTGCAAGCTGGCTGCGAATACCAGCTATAGATTAAACAGCGATTAAAAGCCGGCTCCGGGCCGGCTTTTTTATGTACTGAGCTCTGGCACATAGCATTCAGGTTTTGACAGGCTGTGAATTTTTGTGCGTTACATAGACAATGATTTCAGGCGGGATAACACGCTGGAAACAGGTTGAGTGGTGAGCCTGGAACGACAGAGAAAGCTAAAACAGGAGACGAGTCAATGCAAAATATTTTAAAAATTACCGGACTCATTTGTCTGAGTTTATGTGTGGGCTGCCAGCAGATTTCAGCGCAAACAGATTCAGCTGTGGGTGATGATCGTCCAGAGGTTCGCGGAATTTATAACTGGATTCACTCGACAGGCTATGGCGAGCGAGCCTTTCCATTTTACCGCGACATGCTAGGGCTTGGGCTTGCCCGTTCTCCTTTTGGAGGACCGGCTCCAGAGAATGCGCCACCTCCTCAGATCAGACCAGCCTCAGAAGCAAGGTCTGATCCGCTAATCTGGCACCTGACTGACAGTGAAGGGGCGCGATTCCGCAATATTTTCATGCATACGGCCAATACCCCCTATGGGCTCGAGTTGTCAGAGTTCTATGATATTCCCCGCAGAGAAAGAGTCGACAGCCCTTATGATCCAGGCAGCTCACGAATAATCTTTTATGTCCGCGATCTGGATACCTTGTATAACAGCCTGCGTGCTGCGAATACTCCTGTGGTCAGCCTGAACGGGGAGATCGTTAATACCTCGCTTGGAGAGAGTGTGCTGATCAGGGATCCGGATGGCTACATGATCCAGCTGGTTCAGGCCAGCGAGGCAGATATTGCTGCGGCTACTTACCCCGAGCAAATCATATCAACCCATATTGGCCTTACAGTTGCCGATACCGCTCGATCCCTGCGTTACTATCAAGACTTGCTGGGTTTTGAGGTAGAAGGCCGCCGCCAGGGTAGCGTGGCCGACTTGCAAGTAAACGGTTTGGCTGCTGGCAGTCTCAATCAGACTATAATGATTATGCCGGGCACAGATACCATGGTGATTCTGGATGAATATCAGCTTCCTGCGGGGACGATGCCTGCTCCACGAGCACTGAGTTGGACTATCCAGGATGTGGGTTCCCCCCAGTTTCAGCTACAGGTGAGCGATATTGATGCCTTTATAGAGCTGACCCTGGATGCAGGCTATGAATTCCTGAGTTGGGATGCTGAACCTATACAACGTAATTTTGGACGCTTTGTCTTTGCCATCGACCCAGATGGTGTGCTTGTTGAATATGTCGAACCGGAGATTTAGCTTTAGCAAGTTAGTTCGTCACTTTTACTTGTTCAGCTCTGAGAGAAAATTAACACAGGGCAAAATTCAATCTTTTCGGTCACCGTATTAGTAGTTTCACTCTTTCCTGGCAGTGTGTTGAAATCCTCTAGGCTTTACCAAAACAAAACTTTTACTTTGTCGGATTATGAATAACCTATTGCCTTGTATTAGCCTGGCAGCAGTTTCATAATGCACAAAAATAACTACGAAAAACCAAGATGTTAGGACGCAGAACATTTATAGGGGGAGTTGTTGGGGGCCTTGTTACTCTCAGCCAATCATTTCCTGCACGGGGGCAATCAGCTCTTTCTTCTTCAACTTTGTCGCCCGGTATTTATTTAATTCAGGGGGCGGGTAGTAATGTTGTACTTGCCGATCTTGCTGATGAGCTTGTTGTTATTGACGGTGGTTTACAGGAAAACGCTGGTACTTTGATGAATACCATTCAGATGCTTGCGCCAGGAAAAAAAATCGGCAGCTTATTTAATACAAACTGGCGACCTGAACATTGTGGTTTGAATTACAGTCTCGCAGAGAGCACCAGCATCATTGCGCATGAAAACACCCGTTTATGGCAGGGCACTGATCCCTATGTAGAGTGGGAAGAAAAAAAATATCAGCCCATGCCGGTTGAGGTTCGGGCCAATCATGGTTTTTATACAGGTGGCAGTCTGCGGATAGGATCTGAAACTTTATTATATGACTGTTTACCCAAGGCCCATACAGATGGAGATATTTACCTGTACTTCGAGCAGGCAGATATCCTTGTCGTCAGCGATTTACTCAAGACTGACAGTTTTCCTGTTGTTGATTATTCGACAGGGGGTTGGCTTCGGGGCCTGCGTGATGCATCAACAGCCTTGCTGGATATCGCGAAGGATAATACTCAAATTATTGCGTCTCAGGGCGGTGTTTTGACCCGTAATGATTTGCAGCAGCAACATGAGATGCTGGTTTATGCCTGGGATGCCGTCGTGTCGGCTTTTCAGAATGGCTTGAGCCTGGACGAGTTTCAGGCATCAAACCCCATGCAGGCTTATATTGCTGAACGAGGTAACCCAGCTTTATTTTTACAACAGGCTTACCGTAGTGCCTGGTATCATATTACGGAACGAACCATCCCTAATGTTATATAGCAGTAATATGTTGAATAAAAACCAAGGACTTTTATCTGTTTGCGCAGGCCTGATATTTTTATCATCTGCCTTGCATGCAGCAGATAATTATTCTGATGAGCTCAGCGCCGGTTGGGAAACGCTGGAAATCTACTGCATGGATTGCCATAACTTTCAGGATTATTCGGGTGGTATTGATTTCACCCTGTTTGATCCAGATGATGTGGTGACGGAAGCAGAAATTTTTGAGCGTGCCATCACCAAACTGCGAACCAACGTTATGCCGCCACCGAGCCAGCCCCAGCCTGATGCGGATAAACGCTGGCAATTAATCAACAGCCTCGAAGCGACACTGGATGAACATGCTGCGAGAAATAGCCATCCGGGTCGGGTTGGTTTGCATCGTCTTAACCGTACTGAATATATCAATGCTATTTATGAGATTACTGGTGTTGAATTAAATGCTGATGTGTTGCCTCAGGATGACATCAGTGACAGCTTTGACAATATAGCGAATGTGCTGAAGATTTCACCGGCTTTTATGGATCAGTTCGTTTCTGCCGCCCGTCTCGTCAGTGAAGTAGCCATTGGTGACCCTGACCCCCTGGTAGAAACCAGCACCTATGCGGTGGATACTGCAAACCAAACCAGTCATATTCATGGACTGCCTTTGGGAACCCGCGGCGGGCTATTGGTTGATCATGTGTTTCCGGTTGATGGGGAATATGCTTTCACAGTTGCTGGTATGTTTACACGGCTTTATCACGTTGGCCTGGAAAATAAAGAAACCCTGATCATCACCATCGATGGTGTTGAGGTGTTCAGGGAAAGCATAGGTGGGCAAGAGGATCTGAAATACATTGATCAGGAGCAGGCGCCTGCGATTGCTGAAATCAATGCCCGTTTCAGTGATATCAGGATTCCGGTCAGTTCAGGCAGGCATACCATTGGTATGGCATTTCTGGCACACAGTTTTGTGGAAGCTGATGATCCTCTGCGTAATACTGGTGAGAATACCGGTATATCCAGGCTGACCAGAGCGCGAACCCTGAGTATCCAGGGCCCTTACAATAGCAGTGGCGTGATCAATACGCCGAGTCGCAACAAAGTCATGATTTGCCAACCGCAGGCCCCTGCGGAGGAACTGGACTGTGCCAGGCAGATATTTACTAATCTGGCTACCGAGGCTTTCAGATATCCGGTGAGTAATCCAGATATTGAAGCTGCAATGCAGTTTTTTGCTGAAGCCAGAGAGCGGGGGAATTTTGATGACGGTATTAAAAACGGCATGGTCGCGATTTTTACCAGTCCAAAATTTCTTTTCCGCAGTGAAATTCCGCCTGAAGATACGTCCCCCGGAGAAATATTCGCCTTAAGTGACCTAGAGCTGGCTTCCAAACTGGCTTTCTTTTTATGGAGTTCACCACCAGATGATCAGCTACTTGCCCTGGCTGCTGGCGGCGAACTCTCACAGGCAGAGAATCTTGAGGCACAAATAAACCGCATGCTGTTGGATCCCAGAGCGGCTGCGCTGGTCGAAAACTTTGCTTTTCAGTGGCTGGGCTTGCGGGAACTCAATGAAGCAAATCCCGATGGTGAGATTTTTCCCAAGTATGATGCTGGACTCAGGGATGATCTGATTCAGGAAATGAAATTGTTTATAGGCAGTATCATGCAGGAAGACCGCAGTATCCTGGAGTTACTGTCGGCTGATTACAGCTATGTCAATGAACGTCTGGCTTTGCACTACGATATTCCAGATATTCGGGGCGATCAGTTTCGCCGGATTCAGCTGGAAGATGAAGAACGTTATGGACTGCTAGGCAAGGGCGCCGTGCTGATGGTGACTTCTTATGCCAACAGAACATCACCGGTTTTACGTGGCGCCTATATTATGGAGAATCTGCTTGGTGTAGAACCGGCTTCACCGCCGCCGAATGTAGAAGCTTTTCCTGAAACGCCAGAAGGTTCAGACCTGGCGCTCACTGTCAGGGAAAGACTGGAATCGCATCGCGCCAACCCTTCATGTGCCAGTTGTCACGATGTGATGGATCCTCTGGGGCTTGCATTGGAAAACTTCGATGCAATTGGGGGCTGGAGGGAGCGTGATAGTGATGCCGGTAATGTTATGATTGACGCATCGGGTCGACTGGCAAGTGGAGAAATTATTAATGGTGTCAATGGCTTGCGTGAAGCTCTGCTCGCGACGCCGGAACAGTTTGCACAGATATTTACCAAAAAATTGATGACTTATGCTTTAGGCAGGACAGTGGAATATCAGGATATGCCCAGCGTCCGTGCGATTGTAAAAGCATCGGCAGAAGATGGTTATAAGTTTTCGGATATAGTAAAAAGTGTCATTAACAGTACGCAGTTTATGATGTCAGTGGCTCCAGAGATTGAGCTAACGACAGCAGCGAACCAAGAGTGAACTAAAACACAGGACGGAGAGAGTCATGTTTATCACTAAGAAACATCTTCCCCGCAGGACTTTTTTACGCAATGCCGGTGTCAGTATTTCATTGCCTTTACTTGATGCAATGATCCCGGCTGCAACAGCGCTGGCACAGACAGCAGCGGTAGCACCTCCACGCATGGGTTTTTTCTATTTTCCGCATGGTGCTGTGATGGATAACTGGACACCGGACCAGAGCGGGAGTGATTTTGAATTAAAATCCATTCTGGCACCACTGAATCCTTTTAAAGACAAGCTGACTATCGTCAGTGGTCTGGAAAACAAGCGTGCCAATGGCCCGGTACATGCCATTACACCGGGAACCTGGCTCACAGGAGAGGCGCCACGAGTCAGTCATGATCCCTATGGGGGTATTACCATTGACCAGATTGCTGCCCGGAAAATCAGCCAGGATACGCCCTTGCCATCAATTGAAGTCACCACAGAAGCCACCGGTTCAGCAGCCTGTGACCGTGATTATGGCTGTTCCTATGGCTCTACGATTTCTTTCAGAACTCCCAGTACGCCCTTGCCCATGGAAAATAACCCCAGAAAACTGTTTCAGACCTTGTTTGGGGTGGGGGACAGTGAAGAGGAGCGTGCTGCCATTTCTTCGCAAACCCGTTCAGTGCTGGATCAAATCATGGAGGAAAGCCGAGAGTTGCAAAATCAGCTGGGGGCTGCAGACAGAACAGTATTAAGTGATTACCTTGAAAGTGTCCGTGAGATAGAACGCAGGATCCAGAAAACTGCCGAGCATGACATGTCAGGCATAGAGTTGCCGGATGCCCCGCTGGGAATTCCGGTTGATTTTGATGAGCATATTAATTTGCAGATGGATTTGATTGCGATGGCCTGGCAGGCCAATATGACACGTGTGGCTTCCATGATGTTTGCAGCCGAAGTCAGTAACAAAAGCTATAACCATATCGGCGTCTCAGATGCCTTTCATCCACTGTCACACCATCAGAATAATCCCGCCAAAATAGCCCGACTGCTTAAGGTACAGGAATATCATTCAAGAGTGTTCGCACGTTTTGTCCAGAAACTGGCAGATACGCCGGATATTGACGGCAGCATGCTGGATAACGCCATTCTGCTTTATGGCAGTAACATGAGTGACAGCAATGCGCATAATCATTTTCCCTTACCTTCAGCAATTGTTGGTACTGGTGGGGGCAGGATCAAAGGTGGTCAACACCTGGTTTATCCGAATTACACACCGGTATCCAATTTAATGCTGACTCTGATGGATCGGATTGATGTGGAAATGGAAAGTTTTGGTGACAGTACCGGGCGCTTTGCCGAGGTATAAGGTATAGGTATAAGTTCATGAGAAAATTCAGCCTCTCAATGCTTCTGCTGTTTCATGTGCTGGTTTCCTATGCTCAGGAAGATCTGCTGTTACTCGCCAGTCAGGGTGAAACCCAGGCTGTGCTAGCCATGCTGGATTCACAAAGCCCGGTTGACGCCGTCCAGGCCGATGGTACAAGCCTTTTACATTGGGCGGTTTATTACAATGATCCGGCGCTGGTAAACCGCTTGCTTGCTTTAGGCGCTGACGCAAGATTACAGAACAATTATGGCGCAAGCCCTCTGTTCCAGGCAGCGATTACCGGTAACCCAGACATTATCGAAGCACTACTTAATGCCGGCGTTGATCCTGATGAACGTTTTAGTGATGATCAGAATGCTATTATGGTCCTGGCTCGTACCAATAATCTCGCTGCGGCCACAGTGCTTTTAAATAAAGGGGCTGATGTAAATGCCGTCGAGTCTTTCCGTGGACAGACTGCCCTGATGTGGGCAGCAGGGCAGAAACAGCCTGAA
>Ga0181560_10003112_pt1 | contig 15375 bp, 9 predicted proteins | sample 011ome_20_FD_133751 | JGI IMG/M metagenome (GOLD analysis project Ga0181560, IMG submission 133751) | Coastal salt marsh microbial communities from the Groves Creek Marsh, Skidaway Island, Georgia - 011509CT metaG (megahit assembly) | ecosystem: Environmental > Aquatic > Marine > Intertidal zone...
CAGCGGCGTGTTCGTCGTCTGCGACGCCACGAACGGCGGCCCGAAGGCGGTCCTTCACGAGAACCGCTACCTCACGGACATGCGCACGGGCGCGGCGGGCGCCGTGTGCGTCAAGCATCTCGCGGTGAAGGGCGCCAAGTCCGTCGCGTTCATCGGCACGGGCGTCATCGCGGAGTCCATGGCGCGCTCCACGGCGACCGTGTACGGGTTCGAGCAAGGGTACGGATACTCCAGGAACATCGACAAGGCGACGGCGTTCTGCGACAAGATACAGAAGGAGCTCGGGTACGACTTCAAAGCGTGCGACTCCGCGGAGGAGGCGGTGCGAAACGCGGACGTCGTCTTCACGCAAACTCCCGGCGGCGAGTGGGTCCTCGACCTCGCGTGGTTGAAACCGCACGCGACGATCATCGCGTCCGGGTCCGATCAGCCCACGAAGAACGAGATCCCGCCCGAGGTGATGAAGAAAGCGAAGGTCATCACGGACATCACCGCGCAGTGCGTCCGCGTCGGCGAGGTCCGAAGCGCCGTCGCCGCGGGCGTCATGAAGGAGTCGGACGTCCACGCGGAGCTCGGGGAGATCATCAACGGCAGCAAGAAGGGGCGGCAAGGGAAGGAGCTGATCGTGTGCGACCTCACGGGGACCGGCGCGCAGGACGCGGCGATCGGGAGTTACGTCATGAACGTTTTGGATTGACGAAGAGCGACGAGAGGGCGGAGCGGGTCCCTCCCGCGTTTAGCAGCGTTTGTTTCTGTTGTACACCCCAAAGACGAGTATCAGATTGAATTTTCATCCGCGCGCGATCGCCCCTCCTCGCGCGACGCACACCGAGACGCGCGCGGCACGCGCGTCGTACCGCGTCGGAGGCGGAGCAGGCGCGTCTCTTCTCGCCTTCCTCTTCTCGCCCGTCAGCCTCCTCTTTCCGCCGCGCGTCGTCGTCGCGGCGGGTTCGATTCCCCGCTCGGAGGTGATGAGTCTCTTTAGTAAAAGGTCTGAGCGTGCGTTGGCGTCCGGGCTCGCGCGCGCGAGCGTTGGCCTCGGATCGTCGTCGATGCGAACCCCCCGTCCGCGGCCGCGCGGCCGCCCGTTTCTCCGGCCCGCCCCTGCTTCCGTGGGCGCGGCGTCGCGCAAAGGCGGGCGACAGCGCCGCGCTGCGATCGTCGCGAGCCACGAAAAGCGCGCGGTGCCGTCGAAGCATACAGACGGCGCCGCAGACTCGGCTCGCGCTCATTCGTCGCGCGGTCGAGCGGGGGTGATATCGACGTCGTGAAGACGCGCCGGCGCTCGCGTGCCGCCCGGAAGTGTCGCCAACGCGCACATGACATGTAAAGGCGAAGCTGATCCGAGCGGGAATCGATCGCACCGCGTCCAATCGACGACGACGTGCCTACACAGCTGTGTCGTTCGCTCGCGTCGTCGATCGCGATCGTCCCCTCCCTCCTCCCTCCCTCCCTCCCTCTCGCGTTTCGAGTCGTCCCTCTCTCATTCTCGTCGCGTCCATCACTCCACGCGCAGGCGCGGCGGCGGCGGCGGCGGCGGCGAACGTCGCGTCGTCATGGCGGGAACGACGCCGTTCCCGCCGCCGACGCCCCCCCCGGAGGAAGTCGACAACCCGCCGCCGTACAAGCCCAAGCTCGGCGGGCACGGCGTCCGGCCGTGGCATCAGACCACGGAGGAGGAGCCCGAGTCCGTGGACGAGTGGGAGCCGGGGTTTCGAGCGCTCGTGCACGCGCTGGACCGCACGTTGGACGCGGAGCAGTGGGGGCTCGCGTTCGCGCAGCTGCGCGCGGCGGCGCGGAGGAACCTCAGCTTCGTTCGCGCGAACGAGTACAACGACTTCCTCGACGTCCTCGACGACTTGTCCAGCGGGTACGCCGCCGGGATTCGGACGAAGGCGGATCACGAGCGGCTCGTGGACATCTTTCGCGAGATGATCGCGACCACGGACGCGGACCACGTGCGAAACGTGTTGGACGTCACCTTTCGCGCGAGGGCCATCGCGGAGAAGCAAAAAAATCGACAGGACCCGGTGAAGTACGCGAACGACGAGCTGGCGGACCCGCCGACGCGGGCGGAAACGCTCGCGGCGCTGCGGTTACTACGTGGCATCTGGATATGGGCGCCGCGGAGTAAAAACGACGCGGGCGAGCACGGCGCCGTGGAGGCGCTGTTGCGGTGTCTCGTCGACGGCGTCCCGGACCCTGACCCCGGGACGACCGCGGGGGCGATCGCGCGCGAGCTGAAGCGGTGGAACGACACCGGAGGGTGGGCGGGTAACGGGGGCGACGGCAAGAAGGAGGAGGACGACGACGACGACGAGGAGGAGGAGGCAGACGGCGACGGCGACGGCGACGGCGACGGCGAGGCTTCGGAGAAGACGAAGAAGAAGAAGAAGAAGAAGAAGAAGAAGAAAAAGAAGAGGGAGCCGCCGTTCATGATACGGTATCCGGACGGCCCTCCGAAAGACGGCGAGACCCCGAAGAACATGCAGGTCGGGTGGACGTGCGCCGACCCGAACGCAGAGTTCGGGCAGCCGTCGCAGGAAGAGATCCAGTGCGAAGCCCTCGAGGCGTTGCTCGCGCTCCTCGCGGACGGCGAGACGCGGCAACGCGATTTCGTCGCGCGCGGCGGCCTCCGCGTCGTCGCCGAGCGCCTCGTCCCGTGGCTCGCCGTCGAGGGCGGCGAGGAGGAGCCCACCGAGCTCGTGCAGCGGTGCATCGTGTTCTTGGGCGTCCTCGTCCAGCACGTGCTGCCGGGACGACGTTCCCGGAAGGACGGGACGCCGAACGACGCGGGCGCGGCGTTGGCGCGCGAGGCGGTGAGGACGTTGGAGCGGGTCATCGGCGTCGACGCAGCGGAGGAGATCCTCACCGCGGCGGAGGAGCTCTCGGACGACCCGTACGCGGCGGACGACACGTTCGAGCGCAGCGACAGCGACGACGGCGAGACCGGTCCCGGCGGCAGCCCGCGGCGGAGCCCCGCGAGGGGCCGTCGACGCGGGGAGCGCGGGGAGCGCGCGCCGTCCTGGTCGTCTCCTTTCGGCGCGGGGTCGGCGGATTTCGGCGAGGCGCTGTTTCGGGACGCGGGGGAGCTGCTGCGCGCGACGGGGGTCGAGTCGTCGCGCGTGGACGGCCACGTGGAGTCGATGCGAGCGCGGGCGCGCGCGGTCGAGGAGGAGATGGGGAGGAGCGGGAGCGGGGAGGAAGACGACGCGCCTCCGCGAGCCGACGCGTGAACGGAACGGAGACGAGAGCGATCGATCGTTTAGTCAGCCCTTCTCGTCGATAGTCGAAGCGTCGCGAATACGCTACCCACGCTCGCCGCCCCCTGCGCGCTCGACGCGACGCGGTCGCTCACGTGTCGCCTTTCTGCCGCTTCCGCATCCGCGACGTCCACAGCGTGTCGCCCAACCCCGCCTCCGCTCTCGTGAGGCTCTCCTCGCGAAACGCCGCCTTCTTCCAGATCGCCTTCAGACTCTCCGCGCGATTCTGCAGCTCGACGCGCCACAGCAGCGACCCGGACATGATGACGACGACGTCCATGAATATCTTCACCGGGGCCTCGCTCTGCCACTCCGGCCACGCTTCCACGCCAGCCTGGATGACCGCGACCATCTGCGCGGCGGCGACGCACGACGCGAGCGCGTACGACGCGAGCCGGTACCGTCGCAAGGGTTTCGACTTGCGCTCCGCCTCGATGATGGCTTGCGGGACGCCCTCGACGCCCTGCACGGACTCGAGCTTCTCTCTCGCGCCCTCGTCCGCGAGCGGGAGGCTCCGCAGCCGCTCGAACTCCCCCTGCGCGAGGCGCTGCTTCTCCGCTTCGGTCTGCGCGTCGTCGTCGTCGTCCGAGGAGGCGCGCGCGCGCGCGGACGCGCGCCGAGGAGCGCCGCGCTCGCGCGCGCTTTTCGTCGACGCGATTCCGAGGACGCGCGCGGCGTGCTCCCGCGCCGCGCGCGGGTTCGAGGCCGCCGCGACGCGCCGGCTCGCGGACACGGTCGCACGTGCGCCCGCGCGGGCGACCGCGAACGACCGCGCCGCGGTCGTCATCCTCCGTGCGCTCGCCAGATGCGCTCGGCGAGTGTGACGACAGCGACACGTAGGTTTATGGATACACGAGGCTCGGGAAAAGCGTCTGAGCTGAGATAGTGCGATCAGCTCATAACGTTTTTCACCCATACCTCGGTTTCAACATTTGATCGCGTTCCCTTTCAAAAGGACCCTAAAACGCGCAGGCTGTCCGCCGCCTCCCGCCCCGCTATCGTCGCGCGCTACCCCGACTACTACACGTACGCGTACCCCCCGCGCAACAACTTCCTCCCGTGCGTCGCGTTCTTCACGTGCAGCGCGCCTCGCACCGGCCCGCGCCACAGCCGCGTCGCGAGCGGCCCAGGCTCGTACTCCTCCCCCGCCCTCGCGACTCTCTCCTCCCTCGGCAACCGCGCCGTCTCCTCGGGCGCGCGCACCGCGCAGTGCTCGAGACCGACGCCGCAGCACGCCGGGTTTATCCCGTAGCTGAAGTCGTTCCCGTACCGCATCCCGTCGCCTGGCTCTTGCCGAGCGTACGCCGCCATGAGCGCGCGTTCGAAGCCGCCGTCGACGGCGTCCGCGACGCGGCGCTTCAACGTCCCCGCGTGCTCCCTGTGACTCATGCCGTAGCGTTCGAACACCTCGTCCTCGGTCATCGCGTCTATGCGTCGCAGGAACGGCTCCACGCCGGGCGGGAACGCGGTGCCTACGAACCCGCCCGGGACGTGGCAGCGGTAGTCCATGAGCACCTCGGGCGCGGAGATGGGATCTATCTTCCCCGGACAATTCTTCTCCGCGCCTCCGGGGTAATTCCCGCAACACACCGCCGCGTACCCGATCCTGTACACCTCGAACTTCTGACCGCCGGGGAGGAACATCGAGTTCACCGACCCGAACGCGCCCTCGTTGTCCAACACGCGCAGCCGACCAGTCTCGGACACGAACACGTTCTGCCCGTGCCGGTCCTGCTCGCTGAAGAGCAAGTCGAACGTCGCGCACCGGAGGACGTCCTCCCGCGGCACGCTCCTCGTCACCTCCAGCGCTTTCCGCGTCATCCCGGGGGCGTAGAACGCCTCGACGGAGACCCCGTCCACGACCTCGTACAGCTGCGCGCGCGTCGCGACCTTGGACCAGGACGACGGGTCGTCCGGGGCGGTGGGAAGGAACGACCGAATCTCCTCCGTCCAGGACCTCGGCGTCGCGGCGGAGAGATTGGCATCCGCCGCGAGCGCGTCGAGCGCGTTGAGAAACTTGAAGTTGCACTCGCCGTACCCGAACACGCCGCCTTTCCTCTTGCACTTCGCCATCTCCGCGTCCTTCTCCATCGCGCCGGGGGCGTCGTGGCACTCCTCCGGTATGGGCTCGTTGAGCGGGGTCTGTCGGTACCCGCCCACGAGGCCGCACCACGCCTTGACGAAGACGTCGCCGCGCGTCGCCGTCACGCCGCGCATGACCGCCGCCCCGGACGCGCCGGTGAAGATCTTCACGTCCTCGCCCTTCATCCTCGTCGTCGCGTTCATCCGCGATAAGATGACGTTGCACCCCAGGCACTTCTCGCAGTGCACGAGGCCGGTCTTCGGGTCCGCCCGCGGCGCGTTCGGGTTGCGAAACGACGGCGGGGCGGGATCGAGGAGACATCGCGCGCACGTGTCGCACGTCTCGTGCGTCCCGAGCCCGACCTCGTCTTCGCGCCACTCCGCGCTCGCCGCGACGGCGGCGGGGTGCCACTCGCGGCGCGGGGAGGACGCGCGTCGGACGCGGTGCCGCGCGTCGGCGGCGGCGTTCGCGGGCGACGCGAGCGCGGAGGCAGATCTCGCGCGCGTCGCGATCGCGACGGCGAGCAGCGCGAGGGCGGCGGCGCCGGGATGGCGTCGTCGCGGCGCGCGGGGTGTCCGCGGCGCCGGCGACATCTTTCGTCGTCTCGCCTCGCCGCGCGCGCCTCGGGGAGCGCGCGCCAGTCGCCGCGCCGCGGCGCGTCGAGGAGTGGAAGTCGAGGAGCCCGCGGCGAGGCATGCTGCGTGTCGGACATCGCATCGATCCGTCGGATTTTTCGACGCGCGTCGAAGCGTCGGCCCGGCACAGAGAATGGCGCGCGTCGCGCCCCGCCCCGCGCTCCTCGCGCTCCTCGCGCTCCTCGCGTGCTTCGTCCACGCCGTCGTCGCGGTGGAGATCATCTCGGACCAGGACGAGCTCGATGCGATCATCGAAGAGGCGCGCTCTCCCCGACCCCGCCGTCGTCCGCGAGTCGATCGATCGATGGACGAATTTCCATCCCATCTCTCCCTCGCGCGCGATCTCGATTCGATCTGACGACGACCGGAACCCCCCCTCTCTCCCCTCCTCCCGACTCCACAGACCGAGGGCGATCTGCTCGCGGTCGTCGCGCGCGTGGACGACGTCTCCACGCCCGAGTACGCGATCTTCCAGGACGCGGAGAGAACGTTCGCGGCGCACGGCTTCGACGACGTGCACTTCTACGCGGAGGCGCGCGCGACGACGGAGGAGACGTACGATCCGAACGTCCGCGAGCCTCCCGAGATGTACCTGTTCCACGGCCTGAGCGACGGGAAGGTCCGCCCGCGTGTGCGCGGGAAAGCGCAAGGGCAGGCGATGCCGCTGAAGGTGGTCGGACGCGACCGGGACGGGGACGAAAGCGACGCGACCGCGGGGTCGATCCCGTGGGCGGCGTCGAACCTGACCGCCTGGATCTTCGTCAACGTGCAGCCGCACTACTTCAAGTTCCCGCCGTTCCCGGAAGAGCGCGGGTACGCGAACGAGGTCCAGCGCGCGCGCATCGCGGCCAAGAGCCAGTGGCCGAAGATTATGTTCGCGACGACGGAAGAAAACTCGGTCGACATGGACGACGCGGCCGTGGAGCGGGGGCTCCTCGCCGCGGGCGCCGCGCTTAAACGCAACGGCGCGGGCGCGTTGTTCCACCTCAACGTTCCCGAGCAGGAGCTCGTCGCGATGCTTCACATGCTCGGCGTCGGCGACGACGACGGGCGCGCTCACGCGAAGAAGAAGCTCGAGACGAAGAACCAAGTCTACTTCGCGTACTTCGACCCGGTCTCGCTGCTGTTCGGGACGGCGTTCCACGACTTGAGCGAGGACGTCGCCGCCGCGAACGCGACGGGCCTCGCCGAGAGCGTCGGCAAACGCGTCCTCTCGTTCACGACGAAGATGGAGAGGGACGGCAAGGTGGAGACGATGGACGCGTCGTGGGCGGCGGGCGCGCGGCCGCCGTTGCGCGGCGCGGACGACCTGAAGAACGACGAGGCGTTCAAGCACAACCGCGAGAGCGTGAAGACGGCTTCCTTCGTCGGGATGATGGCGCCGTTCAAAGATCAGGTGCCGTATCCGGGCGCGATCGGCTCCCCGGAGTTTTTGAAGGTGTACGAGCCCAAGGAGAACGGTCTGTGGGTGAAGAGGAAGGAGGGCGTCAAGAAGGGGAAGAAAGCGAAGAGAGCGAAGAAGGCTGCGGCGGGGGCGGACGAGCTGTGACGCGACTCGACGCTCGAGCGACGCGAGGGTAATGTTATTTTGATCGCGAGGGTAAGTTGTTCGACGCCGCGCCCGCCCGCCTCCGCGTCAAAGACTCGACAGCCGTCTTCGCATCGCCGCGACGCGCTCCTCTATGTGACTAAACGCCGGGCGCTCGCGCGGCTCCTCGCGCCAGCACTCGAACATCAGCGACGTCAACTCGCTGGCGAGGCACTCCCCTTCGCGCATCGGAAGCCGCCGTCCCTCGACGGCGACGGCGAAGATGATCTGCATCTGGTTCGACAACCACGCCCACGGCGCTCTCCCGGTGACGCACTCCCACAACACGACGCCAAAGCTGTACACGTCGCATTTCTCGTCGCATTTATCCCCGCGGAAGAGCTCGGGGGCCATGTACGCGGGCGTGCCCGCGTCGCCTTTTCCGTTCGCGGTGGCGCCACGCGTCGTCTGCAGCATCGTGTGACCCTTCGCGCGCGCGATGCCAAAGTCCGCGACTTTCGCCCACACCCCGCGTTCGGGACCGTCCCCGCGCTCCCCTCGCGTCGTTCGATGGTCGCTCGCCGCGTCGCCGCCCCCGCGCGCGGACGTCAGGAGCACGTTGTGCGACTTCAAGTCTCGGTGCACGACCTTCTCGCGCGCGAGGTACGACATCGCCGCGGCGACGTCCGACGCGACGCGCATCGTCTCGACGAACGTCAGTCGTCGTCCTCTCCCGTCGCCGAACACGTCGCCGTCGCCGTCGCGACACGAACCGTCGCTTCCTCCGCGACACGAACCGTCGCTTCCTCCGCCGCCGCCGCCCCCGCCGTGGCCGTGTATGCGGTCGTACAGCGACCCGCCGCGCATGAGCTCCTCGACGATGCACACCCTCGGCGGTCGCGTGCACGCGCCCAGCAGCCGAACGACGCACGGATGGCTCAGCCGCGACAACACCGCCACCTCGCGCGCGAACGTACGCAGCTCCCTCTCCGACGCGCCCGCGACCGCGTGCAGCGTCTTCACGGCGACGACTTCTGCTTCTGCTTCTGCTTCTGCTTCTGCTTCGTCGCCGCCGCCGCGCGCTCGACGCCACGACCCGCGGTGCACGGTGCCGTACGCGCCCCGGCCGAGCAACGCGCCGAGCTCGATGTCGTCGAGCTCGATGTCGTCGATCTCGCGCGGGTCCTCCTCTCTCGCGGCGGCGGACGCGTCGTCGCCGCCCGCCGTCCTCGGCCGTCCCCTGGGGGGCACCGTGGCGTAGCGCGCGCGCGGGGGGCTCGACGGCGGCGTCGCGTACGCGTCGTCGGGTCGGTCAAAGCTCAGCTTCGACGCGGTCGCGACGGTTCGCGCGCCCCCCGCGACGGTCCAGCACTGCCAGTCCGCGCCGCCGTCGAGGACGACGCCGCGCGCGTCCGCGTCCGCGGTCGCGACGCTCTGGCCGGGTAACAACAGCGTGCGTTTTCGAGCGTTACTGCGGGCATCACCGCGGGCATCACCGCCGCTCGCGCTCGCGACGACGGGCCCCACGGGTATTCGCGCTCGAACGCTCCACGCGACGGCGCCGCAGCAGCACGCGAACGCGCCCGCGCACGCGAGAATGACAGCCGCGAACGAGCTCTCGTCGTTCATCCGCTTCCATCCGTCCCACCACGCGTTGTCTCCCTCGCCATCTCCCTCGGTCTTCTCCGTCGAAGAAGGGAGCGGCGTCGAAGGGAGCGGCGGCGGCGGCGATCCGGCGGTGGACCCCACGCGAAGCGCCTCCCCGCAGCAGAACCGACGATGAAGACGCGTCGACGCCGCGGACGGACACGCCGCCGCCGCCGCCGCCGCCGCCGCCGCGTCGACGAGCGCGACGCACCGCGCGCCGTTCAGCGTCACCTCCGTCGTCTCCCCCGGCTCCCACGCCGCGCCGTCGCCGCCGCCGCCGCCGTCGCTCGCGCCGTACCCCGCGAACGAGAACGTCTTGTGCCCCCCCGCGGCGGGCACGACGCCCGCGCCGAAGGCGTTGACGACGCGCGTCGGCCGCCCGCCCACGCCGCCGGGCTGCACGAGTATGCCGACGTCCGAGCTCACCGCGGTCATCCACCCGCCGTCGTCGCCGCGGCGGATGCCCTCGTTAGCGGCGAAGACCCAAGACGTCTGCCAGCTGCTCAGGTCGTTCGTCTCTCCGTGGTTCCGTATCACGTAGTCGACGACGAAGCGATACTCGGTCGTCGTCGTCGTCGTCGTCGTCGTCGCGTCGGCGGTGGACGGCGCGGGCGCGACCGCGGTGACGTCGAGGACGCGATACTCGATCTCGAGCTCGCATCGCGCGGCGCACGCGTCGCCGCACCACAACGTGCCGTTCCTCGCGGTCGCGCACGCGAGCTCGGCGACCGAGGGCGACGGCGCGACGGACGCGACGGACGCGACGGACTCCGCCTCCGCCGCGGCGACGGCGCGCGGAGACGCGAGCGCGGCGAGGAGGCCGACGACGACGACTGCGACCGCGCGGACGTCGCGCCGACGACGCGCGCGCGCTCGCGCCATCGCGCGTCTCGTCGCGTCGCCCGGCGCGCGCGGCGCGGCGCGGTCTTGCCCGAGGCGCGCGTCGAGCACGGGAAGGGACTCGGTCGGTGGAGTTTTCGAGGCGACCTGACACGACCCGGCTTTCATCCAGTCCCGAGGGTCAACGCTCATACGAGTGTATCGATGAGCGACCGCCCGTCTCACCGATCGCCGACCGCGCGGATTTGAAAAAGGTATGAGTCCGTTTGGAACGACATCTCGCGCGCCCGCGGTCCTCCATCACACGCGGACGCGCCGTCGCACGCCCACGCGAGCGCCACACACCTCCGCGCGCGAAGGACGCGAACCGCGAACGGAGCGGAAGAAGCCGCGGGAAGACTCGAGTAGAGAAGAGCGAACATGGTGCAGGTGTACACGGAGCCGTTCGCGAGGCGGCACTACGCGCCGTATCTCTCGGTCGGATTCATGTACCGGCCGCTGTGCATAAGTGCGTCCCCGTCGCGCGCACGCGACGACGCGTCCCTCGCGCGATATCGCCATCGGGACGGTCCACGCGCGTCGCGCGCGCGCGTCGTCGTCTCTCCGGGACGTTCGTCGTCGCCCTCGCGACGCGTCGTCCCCGCGGGCCGCGTCGATTTGAAAAATAAAGTCACCAACGACCCTCCCTCGCGTCGTTCGTTCTCCGTCCGCCGCGACTCGATTCCGTCGACTGACCGACCCTTCGCCCCTCATCCCTCCCTCCCCCCTCCCTCCCTCTCTCCCCTTCCCCGCCGACGCGACAGTCGTCTCGTTCGTCCTCGCGTTCACCGTCTGCCTCACCGTCGGCGGTCTGTGGGTCAAGACGCACTCGTACATCGTCCAGCCGAGCGTGCGATTCAAGTACGACGCGCTGATGATCTTCGAGACGAACCAGACGTCCAAGTACAGGGTGTGGAGCACGATGGCGTCGGTGAACCAGCTCCACGCGAAGCACCTCGCGAGCGTGGACATCAGCGCGAGCGAGCAAGACGTCAACTCGGACGGAAAGATCGATCTGATCGATATCGAGTGCGTCGTCGCCGGCCTCGCCGGCGTGAAGAAGGTGACGGCGTTGTTCGCGTTCGACTACGAACTCGCCGGGACCGTGACGATGGCGATGAACTCCATGGCGTACGTCCAAGGGTCGAGCCCGACGTCCGGGAGCGGGATGTTCGTGGACGGGTACCTGAAGCTCGAGCAGATGGACGCGATCAGGGCGGACACGAGCCGGTACGATTACAACTACTCGGTGTTTCCCTTCGCGGAGCACGGCGAGCTCGTGACGCAGACGAGGGAGGCGACCGAGCTTCAGATCGCGACGGTGATGAACGCGTACATCGCCCGGAACGAGACGACGCACTACGACTACAAGTATCCGGTGTGGATGTCCGCGGAGTCGCCGGACTTTACGTTTCAAGCGCGGATTCGAATCCCGGCGTCGCAGCAAGTGTTGTACCGCCCCGGGTTCTTAGAGCTGTGCAAATACGCGTGGGTGCAAATCTTGAGCACGTATCTCATCTTCTGGTGGCTGTTCACGAAGTTTGAGTGGGTCGTGTTCCACTTTAGGATCGTCCCCACGCGGGTCGTGTCCGACTTGCAGACGAAGTCGCACCGGTTCTGAGAAGCGAGCGACGCGCTCTCGGAGAGATCCATCCGGTCCTCTTCTTGTATATACATACACAAAGCTACACTTAAACCACGACCCAGCGCGCGCGTCTCGTCGATCAAGAAAACGCCCGCTTCGCGGCGAAAATCACCACGCCCCAACCGCCGAGGATCGTGAACACGAGCTGCGAGATCGAGAGCGAGAGAGGGGACGACGCGACGCGTCAGTAAAACAAATCATCATCTCGAGAGGAGAGACTGCTTCCCATACGACCCCGTTCGCGATGTGAACGCCGTTCCTTAAGGACTTTTCGATCGACGCGGAAAATGGTCGCAACCCTAGTCCTCGATCGGGGCGGGATCGCGCGCGCGGAAGACGCGACGCGACGACGACGCGAGCGGGGACCGAACGCACGTGTTCCTCCTTCCAATTCCCGGGGTTCATCGGGTCGACCCACGGGTACGCGACCTTCGGGGGCGCGTTAGGGTCCGCTGCGATGGGTGGGGGGATGGGAGAGCGAATCGGGCGTCAGCGACGCGCGCGCGGACGTCGAGCGGGGTCGGCGGCTCGTTCGAGCTCGACGCGCGGCGCCGACGCGTCGGAGAGGTCCGCGGACGAATCGCGCGCGGCGCGGACGCGGGTCGCGGGCGGACGCTCCGCCGCCGCGCGCGACGCGTCGAGAAGCCAGCCTCTCTCTCGTCGCGCGGTCGTGGGAAAAAAGCTCGCGACGGGCGCGTCGGGGCACGCACACGCCATCCCGCGCGTCTGCCGCGCGATGGGGCCCTTGGGCATCGCGCTGACGCGGCCCAAGTGGCGCGTCAGAGGAGCGGCGGATCGGAGGATACCGGACATGGTTTCGCTCGGCGTGCGTGCGAGGCGCGCGTGACAGTGGCTCGCGCGCGCGCGCCCCTTCGGTCGACCTCGAGAGGGTCATCACTCAGGAGCCGACCCTCCAGCTGGCTCGACCTCGCGGAAACTAGTGGCGCGAAAATAATATCGCTGGCGCGCCCGCTCGGTTCATTGCAACGACGCCGTCGATCGGTCCGTCCACGCACGCGGTCGTCATGAACGCGCTCACGGCCAGCGCCACGACGCTCAAGAGGTGGGGCACGCCCGTCGCGTCGTCCCGCGCGTCTCGCCCCGCCCTCTCCGCGTCTTGGCACACCGCTTTAAAATCTTCTCTGTTTTTCTTCGCGCTCCTCCTCGGCTCACCGCGCGCGGATCGTCGTGTTCGGACCCTACGCGACGCGTCGCGCTCACCGCGAAGCGCGCCTCAAGAGGCGTCGCCGTTTCCTCTCGCGCGGCGACGACGACGCCGCGCCGCGGCGCGCGTCTATGCGTCCGCGCCGCCGCGCGCGGCGGCGGCCCGAGCGTCTACGTCGTCCAGAAAGGCGAGTCCCTCTGGTCGATCGCGCAGAAACAGAACGTGTCGTTAGAAGAGCTCCAGCGCGTGAACTACAACGCCCTCGGCGGGAAGGACGTCATCTACCCGGGGCAGCAGATCGTCGTCCCGGGCGCGGCGGCGAGGGGGCCCTCGTCGGGGGGGCGGATGCCCGCGGTCCCCGCGTTCGCGAAACCGACGCCCTCCTCCGGCGGGCGGTCGTCGTCGTACGCGCCGTCGTCGTCGTCGTCGTCGTCGACCTCGTACTCGTCGTACTCGTCGTACGCGCCGTCGAAGGCGGCGGCGCTGCCGGCGCCGAGGGCGGCGAAGAACGGCAGCCTCGTCACCGCGGGCGCGTTCTTCCTCGCGCTCGCGGTGGGGATTTACATCTTCAAACAAGACGACGTCCCGGCAACGATGCGGTTCGACGAGAGCCAGGGCGAAGGGTACGGCGACGATCAGTACTACGACGAGCAGCAGTACAATCAGCAGTACGATCAGCAGTACGATCAGGGGTACGGTCAGCAGCAGCAGGGGTACGGTCAGCAGCAGCAGCAGCAGCGAGGAGAATGGGGCGGCGCGCAGCAGCAAGGGTACGGGAGCCCCCCGGAGTGGAATCGCTGATCGCGACCGCCGCCGCCGCCGCCGCGACGCGATATGATGAGCATTATACGAGTTGACGAGGACGCACGTCGCGCGCGCGTTCTCGATGAAGCGCTACTTAAATTTTGTAAATACATCACTCTTTCACCTAAACACGTTATCATCACCGAGGCGCGGGCGGCGGCGGCATCATCATGCCGGGAGGCGGCGCGCCGAACCCCGGCGGCGGCGGCATCATCCCCGGCGGCGGCCCGGGCATCATCCCCAGCGGCGGCGGCATCATCCCCCCCGGCGGCGGCGGCATCATCCCCATCGGCGGCGGCATCATCCCCGGCGGCGGGGCCATCATCCCCGGAGGCGGCGGCATCCCCATCCCCGGCGGCCCCGGCGGCCCCGCGCCCGGCGGCGGCGCGCCCGGCCCCGGCCCCGGCCGCTGCGCCGGCCCCGCGCTGAACATGGTGTGCGGCCGGTGCGTCGCGACGCTCCGCTCCATGTTCGCCGCGAGCATGCGCTCCGCGGGCGTGCCGTGCCGCTCCCCGCGCGTGTCTTTCTTATACGCGAACGTGACGGATATCGGTCGGTTGCATAAAAACTGCCCGTTCATCGCCTCGATCGCGGCGTCCGCGGCTTCGAACGAGTCGTAGGACACGAATCCGAACCCTCGCGAGTTGCCGCTGTCGGGGTCGCGCATGATCTTCGGGGTCGTGATCACGACCCCGAACGCGCTGAAAGTGTCGTACAGCAGTTTCTCGTCGAGCTCGCTGTCGAGGTTCCCGACGAACAAGTTCGCGCCCACGTCGTTTGATTTTTTATCCTGCGACGCCTTGTTCACGCGAACCGGCTTGCCGTGGAGTTTGATCATGTTCAAAACCTTGATCGCCTGCGCGAGATCGCGGCGTGTGTCGGGCGACAGAACCGTGGGTGAGTCGCGAGGGATGGGATCCCGACGAGGCGGGCGCGCGGGCGGGCGTGCGAAGAAGAAGGAAGACGGTCGAAGTGGATTGAAGCTCGCGCGCCCCGCCCCGCCGCGCGTCGCTCAGTTGAAGAAATTCAACCATGATATCGTTTTGTGCTTCAGAGCCGAAGCGTTCAGAAGCGCGGATATTTCTTCCTCATCGCGACGCGCTCGGCGGGGACACCGCTCGAGACCAAATGCTAACGAACGACGACGACGCGAGCATCGAAACCGAACGGGGCGAGCGGCGCACGTAGTCGGCGTCTTCTTCGTTCGCGAACTCCACGAACCCGTATCCCTGGTGCGCGTTCGACACCCGGTCCTTCGGGACGTACACGTTCACGACCGGGCCGGCTTGGACGAACACCTCCCACAGAATCTCCTCCGTGCACTGTCGACGCGACGGCGGGGGTGAGATCGAGCGCGATGAGACGGAGGCGGCGACGAGAGGGAAAGGAATCGGACGGGAGGTTTCTAGGGATCGCGACGACGACGACGACGACGACGACGACGACGGAGCGATCGCGCACCGCGAGGTCGAGGTTGCCGACGTAGATCGTCGCGTCCTGGTTCCGATCCTGCGCTTGCTGGCCTAAGAGGTTAGACCCCGCCGCGGACGAGATGCGGCCGCCTGTGAAGGGTGACGGGAAGGGACAGTGAGTGGTCCGGTGGGCGACGCGCGACGACGACGACGACGACGACGACGACGACGACGACGACGACGAAGTCCTTAAGGAACGGCGTTCACCACGCGAACGCGGTCGTATGGGAACCAGTCACGGGAAGGGACGGTGA
>Ga0181560_10003114_pt1 | contig 15368 bp, 19 predicted proteins | sample 011ome_20_FD_133751 | JGI IMG/M metagenome (GOLD analysis project Ga0181560, IMG submission 133751) | Coastal salt marsh microbial communities from the Groves Creek Marsh, Skidaway Island, Georgia - 011509CT metaG (megahit assembly) | ecosystem: Environmental > Aquatic > Marine > Intertidal...
ATTACATTATAATATTCAATGCTGATTTGCCCCGATTGCTAGCATTTCCATTTAGGAATAAAAAGCTAAAGCTGGATTCAACACACCGCTTTCTTGGGCCACACGTTTAAACTGGAGATAAAAATGATTTTTACATCTGAATCTGTTTCAGGCGGTCATCCTGATAAAGTTTGTGATCAAGTATCCGATGCAATTTTGGATGCGGCTCTTTCTCAAGATAAATATTCAAGAGTTGCTGTAGAGACACTGGTTAAGGATAACCAGGTAGTTTTAGCTGGAGAAATAACTACAAATGCAAAAATAGACTATGAATCAATTGTCAGGGAAACGATTAATAATATTGGTTATAACGACGATAAATTGGGCTTTAATGGTTCCACCTGTTCAATAACAAATCTTTTGGGCGAGCAATCTCAAGATATCGCCATGGGAGTTGATGAAGCAGAAAATCATGAACAAGGCGCTGGAGATCAGGGTTTAATGTTTGGCTATGCCTGCAGTGAAACGGATGTTTTGATGCCAGCTCCCATCTTATATGCTCATAGACTTGTTAAAAAGCAATCCGAATTGATGAAAAACGGTCAATTAAGCTGGTTAAGACCTGATGCCAAGTCTCAGGTTTCATGTATTTATGAAAATGATCAAGTAGTTGGGATCGACGCAATTGTCTTGTCAACTCAACATGATGAAGATATTTCTCAAAAGGAGATCTATGAGTCAGTGATGGACGAAATTATTCAACCAATCATTCCAAGTAATTTGATTACCAAGCAAACAAAATTTCATATTAATCCAACCGGTAGATTTATCATTGGTGGGCCAGTTGGAGATGCTGGATTGACTGGTAGAAAAATCATAGTTGATACTTATGGTGGCATGGGAAGACATGGTGGTGGTGCTTTTTCTGGAAAAGATCCATCTAAGGTTGATAGAAGTGCGGCATACGCAGCAAGATATGTTGCCAAAAATATCGTTGCAAGTGGACTTGCAAGTAAATGTGAAGTTCAAATCTCGTATGCTATAGGTGTTGCAGAACCCACTTCAATAAATGTGAATACCTTTGGAACTGAAAATAAATCCATTGATGTCATTGAAAAATTGGTTAGAGAAAATTTTGATTTAAGACCTAAAGGCTTAATTTCTATGTTGAATTTAATTAGACCAATTTATCAACAAACTGCAGCATATGGACATTTTGGGCGCACTGAAAAGGATTTCTCTTGGGAAACAACTGATCGCGCAAGCAACTTAAACTGATATAATATAACCATTAACCGAGGAGCGTTGCGTTGATTCATTTCATCAGGCTCGGTAATTCTAAACGACGCTCATATTTATTTTATGGAGATAACTATGAGCGAATCGACCACAAAAGATATTTCAATTGATATTTCTAACACTGTCATTAATCTAAATGACTATAAAGTAGCAGATTTAGCTCTGGCTGATTTTGGAAGAAAGGAAATTGAGCTAGCTGAGGCTGAAATGCCAGCCCTAATGAATCTTAGAAAGAAATATTCCTCTGAGCAACCGCTTGCTGGGGCAAAGATTATTGGCTGCATCCACATGACCATTCAAACAGCTGTTCTAATGGAAACTCTTGTAGATCTGGGAGCGAAGGTGAGATGGTCAAGTTGTAATATTTTCTCAACACAAGATCATGCAGCAGCAGCTATGGTTGCTGCTAATATTCCTGTTTACGCTTGGAAAGGTGAAACTGAGGAGGAATTTTTATGGTGCATAGAACAAACTATTCTCAGTGATGGCCAACCATGGGATGCAAACATGATCCTTGACGATGGGGGTGACCTAACAGCAATGATTCATGAGAAGTACCCTAATATGCTCGATAGTATTCATGGCATTAGTGAGGAGACAACGACTGGTGTCCATCGCCTAATTGAAATGCTTGAAAACGGAGAGCTAAAAGTGCCTGCAATTAATGTGAATGATTCTGTTACTAAAAGCAAAAATGATAATAAATATGGCTGTCGCCACTCTCTAAATGATGCCATTAAACGAGGAACTGATATGCTAATGTCAGGCAAGAAAGCCTTGGTGATTGGATATGGTGATGTGGGTAAAGGTTCAGCTCAATCTCTTCGTCAAGAAGGAATGATCGTAAAAGTTACTGAAATAGATCCAATCTGCGCCATGCAAGCTTGTATGGATGGTTTTGAGGTTGTCTCTCCTTATATTGGTGGATTAAACAATGGGGAAATTAGTTGTATAAATACTGACTTGATGTCTTCTATCGACCTATTGGTAACGACAACTGGAAATATTAATGTTTGTGATGCTAATATGCTTCAAACAATTAAATCGGGCTCTGTGGTCTGTAATATTGGTCATTTTGATAATGAAATCGATACCAAATACATGAGAGATAATTGGAAATGGGAAGAAGTGAAACCTCAAGTCCATAGAGTCTATAGAAACAGTGACGATTACTTAATTCTTCTCTCGGAGGGAAGATTAGTTAATCTAGGCAATGCAACTGGACATCCATCAAGGATTATGGATGGCTCTTTTGCAAATCAGGTACTAGCTCAGATTTATCTTTATGAGAAAAAATTTGCTGATTTACCAGCCAATGAAAAGAAGGAAAATCTTTATCTAAAAGTTCTTCCAAAGAAACTGGACGAAGAAGTGGCTGTAGGGATGGTTGAAGGGTTTGGTGGCGTACTTACTGTCATGACTGATGCCCAATCCAAGTATATTAATACGCCTAAAAATGGTCCATTCAAATCTGAAAGTTATAAATACTAATTCGCTTTAAATTTTGAGAACTTAATTGAGTATAATTTCCACAAAAAGTTAATTAAACTCATGGGTTCTCAGGATATTGATGCTACAGCATCATTTCAAAATTTAATTCTAAAGCTTCAAACATTTTGGGCAAAAAAGGGTTGTGCACTTCTTCAACCTTTTGATATGGAAATGGGTGCCGGAACTTTTCATCCAGCCACTTTCTTAAGAGCTATAGGTCCTGAACCTTGGAAGACTGCTTATGTGCAGCCATCGAGAAGACCAACAGATGGCAGATATGGCGAAAACCCGAATCGTCTTCAGCATTATTATCAATTTCAAGTTCTACTTAAGCCTTCACCGAGTGATATTCAAGATTTGTATTTGGAATCTCTTCAAGAAATAGGCATTGACTTAACCAAGCATGATGTTAGATTTGTTGAAGATAATTGGGAATCACCCACTCTGGGCGCTTGGGGGCTAGGCTGGGAAGTATGGCTGAATGGGATGGAAGTTAGTCAATTCACTTACTTTCAGCAAGTTGGTGGTTTATCATGTAAACCGGTATCTGGAGAGTTGACATACGGCCTTGAAAGACTTGCAATGTATTTACAAGAGGTGGATAGTGTATTTGATTTAGTCTGGGTTGATGGTGTTTCTTACGGCGACGTATTTCATCAGAATGAAGTAGAGCAGTCAAAATATAACTTTGAAATTGCGGATACAGAAATATTATTCAGACAGTTTGATGAAGCTGAAAAAATGAACGAAAAATTAATTGATGAGAAATTGCCCTATCCAGCCTATGAGCAAGTAATGAAAGCTTCGCATATCTTTAACCTTCTTGATGCAAGACAAGCAATCAGTGTGACTGATAGAGCGAGATTCATTAGAAGGGTTAGAACAATGAGCCAGAAGGTTGCAGAAACGTATTTCGAATCTAGAGAATTGCTTGGGTTTCCAATGCTTGATTAATTGATGAGTATCTTCTCATCTATTTATTTAAAGATTCTAAATTGGGCAGAAAGTAAATATTCTGTTTATTATTTATCAATATTAAGCTTCATAGAATCAAACGTTCTTCCCTATCCCCCGCCTGATGTTTTATTGGCGCCCATGTCTCTACAAAAACCAAAGAAAGCTTATCAATTTGCTCTTATAACAACTATCTTTTCAGTACTTGGTGGAATAGTTGGTTACTTTTTGGGTGATTTTTTATTGGATATACTTTTAAACTATCATATTATTAAAGAAGAGACAGTTTCTGATATCGCAATATGGTTCAAGGATTATGGTATCTATGTTGTTGCTATAGCTGCCTTTTCTCCACTTCCATTTAAACTGGCATGCATATCTGCAGGTATGTTAAATATGTCCTTCCTACCATTTGTTCTAATTTCTTTTATTTCAAGAGGATTAAGATTCTTTTTGGTGGCTTTTTTTATAAGATTAATAGGTGATGAAGTTGATAAATTAATGCGAAAATATATTGACCCTATTGGTTATTCACTGATACTAGTTTTAGTAATTTACTTATTATGGCCTTAAGAATTATTTTTTTTATAGCTTCTATTTTTTTGATTGGGTGTGTGAGTAATGCACCCAGAAAAGTCACTGTGATTGACAAATCTGAAAATAGAGCGATAGTTGAAAGTGTCGTCATTCAAAAAGATTCTAAAAAGATAAAAAAAGATAAAGAAAAGCTTGTTTTCATTGCTCCCGTAAAAGTTGAAAAAAAATTTGAAAGCTGGGTAAGACCCATTGAAGCCAAAGTTACAAAAAAATATTCAAAAAACTCTAAGGGTATGACCTTTTCATCCATTCCTGACCAACGCGTAATGGCAATTAGAGATGGAGAGGTTACATACATTGGTAATCAAATGAAAAGTCTTGGTGAAATAATTATTATTAAACACTCTCTTGGTTTTTATTCGACATATACACAATTAAGAAATATAAATATTTCTCTTGGAGATAAGGTTAAAAAAGGACAAATAATTGGTTTAAGTTCAAATAAATCTTTTTATTTCGAGATGAAAAAGTACGATCAACATATTGATCCCTCCATCTACATTAACTTCTAATTATTTTTTTAATATAATTTACACATGAAAGAGTTTTTTGAAAATATCACTCCACTCCAAGAAGTTTTATTCCTTTTTGCTCTTGCCTTATTGATTCATTTTGCAATTAGTTTTCTATTAAAAAAGTTTTCTGAAAAGGCTGCAAAATCAAAGAATAAGTTTGATGATCAAATTATTTACGCTATTTCAGCACCTGTTAAATTGCTTGTCTGGTATGGGCTGATTTTTATTTCTCTTGATTTTTACAAAGAACAGGTTAGTTATTTCAAATCTGTAACTGACTATATTGACATCATTCCTATAATCATTATTTCCTGGGCTTTTATTCGACTTGTTTCTGGTATTGAAGAATATTTAATCAATAAAAGATCAAATCTTAATAATGACTCAATCAGATTATTTTCTAGACTGATTAAGATTTCTCTAATTATTGCAATCATTCTTGGAATTGCTCAATATCTAGGTTTTTCTATTTCCTCTATTCTCACTCTTGGTGGAGTGGGTGGTATTGTTATAGGTTTTGCAGCTAAGGACATGCTGTCTAATATCTTTGGAGGTTTGATGATTCAGCTTGACAAACCTTTTTCAACTGGTGACTGGATTCGATCATCAGAGTTCGAGGGAACAGTTGAAAAAATTGGATGGAGAATGACAAGAATTAGAACCTTCAGTAAGAATCCAGTTTATATCCCCAATTCATTATTTTCTTCGATACCAATTGAAACCCCTTCCAGAATGACTAACAGAAGAGTTAATGAAGTTATTGGACTTCGCTATGATGATATTGATAAAATCCCTTCAGTTGTAACTGATATTGAAAACTATTTGAAATCAAATGATGCTATTGATCAGTCCCAAGCTGTCAGGGTTTTCTTCAATTACTTCAATGCATCCTCTGTTGATATCAACGTTTATTGTTTTACAAAGTCAATCGATAAAGACAGTTATCAAAAGGTCAAGCAAGAGATTCTTCTAAAAATTTCAGAAATAATTGCAAGTCATGGCGCAGAGATAGCTTTCCCAACTCAGACACTTCACATTCAAAAATAATATGACTCAGTCAAAATTATTCATCCAAACATACGGATGTCAAATGAATGAATATGACTCAGACAAGATGTCGGATGTTTTAAAAGCATCCCACAGTCTTGAATTAACCAATAAACCCGAAGATGCAGATGTATTACTCTTAAATACCTGCTCCATTCGTGAAAAAGCACAAGAGAAATTATTTTCGCAATTGGGTCGATGGAGAAAGCTTAAAGAGAAAAATCCTGAAATTGTTATTGGCGTTGGTGGTTGTGTTGCCTCTCAAGAAGGCAACTTAATTCTCAAACGTGCTCCATATGTTGATATGATTTTTGGGCCACAAACTCTTCATCGCTTGCCAATACTTTTAGACCAGGTGAATTCGAAGAAAGACTCAAGTATTGATATTTCCTTTCCCGAAATTGAAAAATTTGATCATTTGCCTAAACCGTCTGTATCAAATGTGAGTGTATATGTCACAATTATGGAAGGTTGTTCAAAATATTGTACATTTTGCGTAGTGCCTTATACACGCGGTGAGGAAATTTCTAGACCGTTCAATGATATTATTGACGAAGTATCATTTTTAGCTTCACAAGGGGTTAAAGAAGTCAATCTTCTTGGTCAGAATGTCAATGCCTATCGGGGATCAATGGATGATGGAGAAATTGCCGATCTTGCTCTGCTAATATCTATTGTGTCAGAAATTGATGGCATAGAGAGAATACGCTTTACCACTTCTCATCCAGTGGAGTTCTCAGATCGACTAATTGATGTATATGCTGAAGTTCCAGAGTTGGTATCTCATATTCATCTTCCCATTCAAAGTGGTTCGGACAAGATTTTAAATCTTATGAAAAGAGGTCACACGGCTCTTGAATATAAATCCAAAATTAAAAGACTTAGAGAGATAAGGCCCAATATTTCAATCTCATCAGATTTTATAATTGGTTTTCCAGGTGAAACTGATGAAGATTTCACCCATACTATGAATTTGATTAGAGAAATAAAATTTGATAAATCTTTTAGTTTTATCTATTCGCAAAGACCAGGCACTCCAGCTTCAACCTTTGTTGATGACACAGAGTTAACTTTAAAAAAAGAACGTCTTGCAATCCTGCAAAATGAAATTGATATCTATACCGATGAGATTTCTAAATCCATGGTTGGCTCAATCCAGAAGGTTCTTATTGAAGGATTCAATAATAAAGGGTCAGATCTCTATGGGAAAACTGAAAACATGCGCAATACACATGTTGAAGGCGGTAGTGAATTAATTGGTCAAATAGTTAATGTAGAGATTACCTCAGCTAGAAATAATTCGCTTATTGGAAAAGTTTTAAACTAATAAAAAGCAAAGATTTTCTCAATATCCTCTGCCATCAGTGAAGGGTTGTGAGGTGTTGGCAATCCGGCAAATATCTCACCATCAGGACTAATTAGATACATCCAAGCAGTATGATTTAAAGTATAAGTCTTAATGTCACTGGGAATTGGATCATCTGCAGAAACCGTTTTCTGATTCTCCCCATCATTCAAGACAACTTCATAGAAAGTACCGAAAGGTTTGATAATTTGATTTATGTGTTCTTTGGTGCCCGTTAAGGCCTTAAAGTCTTTATCGAAATAGGTCACATAGTCTTTAAGAACCTCAGGTGTGTCACGGTTTGGATCTAGAGTAATAAAGATAATTTCTGGATTTTGAAGTTTTTTAGTTTGTAATATTTTTTTAAGTTTCACCATATCCATGAGTCCGGTTGGACATACATCTGGACAAAAGGTAAACCCAAAAAAAACAATACTCCAATGACCCTTAAGATTATTATTAGAAAAAGACTGATTATTGAAATCAGTCAATTCTAATTTTGGTAATGGTTTATTTTCATCAAACAAGATAAATGAAGCTTTTAAAGATCTTTCTAACTTTAAGTAATCTTTATTGCCTAGAAGAAAAAATGCGCTAATTAATGAAGCAACGAAAACTACTGGAAGGAGAAATTTGATTTTTAATGACATAAAACCAGTTTAGTTCACATATGATGCATCATTTGTATCTGATGCTTCTTCACTTTAATCTTGATATTTTGTTTAAACCCTTTATCAAAATTCAATTGAACTTGATGGACACTTCCTTCTGGAAATTGCTTCTCTAAACCAATCATCATAATATGCCATGATCCTGGTTTAAGAACTAGTGAACTATTTGCGGGTAATGGAATATGACTTTGTTTGACCATCCTCATTACCTTACCATCAGACATGGTCTTATGAAGCTCAACACTTTGAACTCCATCAATATCAACACTTATAAGTTTGACTTCATTAGGAAATTTATTCGTAATTTTCATAAATGCGGCAGTCGACATAGCTTTTGATGGCATCGCTCTTATCCATGCATCTTCGATATCAATTGAATAATTATTCGCATATGTCATAGAAATAGGCGATATGAAAAAAATAAATAATACAAAAAATCTAGAAAATTTCATGATTCAAAAAAATAATGTATAAGCATATTATTATATATTCTAATTAGTCAAAAACCTATCGTTTAAATATTCTTATTGATGATTTTCACTTGATAAAATAACAAAATGAAATTCACACTCAATGTTCAAGACACAGAGCAATTGGCTAATATTTGCGGGTCATTAGATTGCAATCTTGACCTCATAAGCAAATCACTTGGAGTTGATATTAGTAATTCTGGCCCCCTATTCAGGGTTGAGGGTGAGAATTCATTAATCGCTCAAGATATTTTCAAAGATCTAGTTAATCTTTCACTGTCTCAAGTAATCAGTGCAAATGATGTTCAACATATTATTCATCATCATATCTCAGCCAGTAAGGTTGGAAAAATTGAGCATATTAAGCTTAAAAGAAAACAAATTCATATTCGATTGCCTAATCAACAAGAATATATTCATTCTATTGAAGACAATAATTGTACTTTTGGTATTGGACCTGCCGGTACTGGAAAAACATTTCTTGCTGTAGCCAAGGCTGTGGATGCGCTTGAAAAATCTCAAGTTAGACGAATTGTGTTAGTTAGACCAGCAGTCGAAGCAGGCGAAAAATTAGGTTTCTTACCTGGCGATATGAATGAAAAAGTAGATCCATATCTTCGTCCAATCTACGATGCTTTATATGACATGCTTGGATTTGAAAAAGTTGGACGCCTTTTGGATAAAAATATCATAGAAGTTGCTCCTCTTGCTTTTATGCGTGGAAGAACTCTCAATGACTCATTTGTGATATTGGATGAAGCTCAAAATACAACTATTGAACAAATGAAGATGTTCCTCACTCGATTAGGTTTTGGATCAAAAATGGTCATTACGGGAGATATTACCCAAATTGACCTGGCTAAACCCAACCAATCAGGACTATTACATTGTATTAAAATTCTTAAAAATATCGAAGACTTAAAATTTATCTTCTTTGAATCTAAAGATGTGGTCAGACATAAACTTGTAAAGAAGATTGTCGAAGCTTATGACCAAAATTCAAACTCCTCTAGTTAATGCCTGATAGAGTTCAAAAAGTCATTGTTGGTCTTTCTGGAGGAGTGGATTCATCAGTTGCAGCGCTTCTTCTTCTTGAACAAGGTTATCAAGTTGAAGCACTATTCATGAAAAATTGGGAAGAGGATGATTCTACTTCTAAATGTAGTGCTGAGGAAGATCTAAATGATGCGACATTAGTAGCAAATAAGCTTGGCATTAAATTACATACTGTAAATTTCTCCTCAGAATATTGGGAGGAAGTATTTGAAGAATTTATTGATGAGCATAAAGCAGGCAGAACGCCAAATCCAGATGTTTTATGCAATCAAAAGATTAAATTCAAATGGTTTTTAGAGCATGCGCAATCGCTGGGTTGTGACAAGATTGCCACTGGGCATTATGCTAGAGTAGAGCAAATTGATAATGACTTCTTTCTAAAAAATGCCAGAGATATCTCCAAAGATCAAACATATTTTCTTCACCTTTTAGATCAATATCAATTGTCAATGAGTCTTTTTCCTTTAGGGGAGATGGAGAAAAGTGAGGTAAGAAAAATTGCAAAAAGTAACAACCTTGTTACATCAACAAAGAAAGACTCAACCGGGATTTGTTTTATCGGAGAGAGGAATTTTTCTAGTTTCTTGTCACAATACATACCCCAAGCCAAAGGTGACATTATCGATACTGAAGGTAACTTTATTAAAAATCATCATGGATATCCATTCTTCACAATAGGGCAAAGAAAGGGGTTAGAGATTGGCGGTGGTTTTGGGATTGGAAATCAGCCATGGTTTGTAGTTGATAAAATTCCTGAAAAGAACCAGGTAGTTGTTGCTCAAGGAGAAAATAATGAGAATCTTTTTCACAATACCCTTGAAACTTTGGAGCCTCATTGGATAAATAATTCCATAAAGTTTCCAATGAAATGCGAGGCAAAAATACGGTATCGTCAACAAAATCAAATGTGCGCTTTGTCTGAAACTCAACTTGGACTAAAAGTGGTATTTAGTGAAAAACAAAGAGCGATTACACCAGGTCAGTCTATCGTTTTTTACGTTGGTGATGTTTGCATAGGTGGTGCAATAATAGATAGGAGGTTTAATGAGTCAGTTTTACAATAGCACGCTTGCTTTGGCTAGTGTTCTTCAAACAGCTACGCTTGTAGATCAACTAGCTCATTCAGGCTCTTGTGATAAACATTCTAATAAAGTTAGTCTTAATAGCATTATTAAACCAACAACTAATATTGAAGAAATATATTCATCTCCAAAGGATTTATCTATTGGTCTTAAAACTCTCAGTGTCGCGTTTGATAAGAAAACAAAATCATTACAAAATATAATTTTCTACTCCTTAGCACTCATTAATCTTGAAAAGAAATTAATGAAAAATGCACAACTTGTTAGTCAATTAACGTCTCAGTTGAGTAATATCCAAGAGCAAGATTTTTATGACATTGATCACAACAACTCATTAGCCAAACTCGCTACCATATACAAAGATACACTTGGTAAACTGAATCCAAGAATAATGGTCAGTGGAGAAGAGTTATATCTCTCCAATGAAAGAACTGCAAATCATATTCGGGCACTCTTGCTTGCAGGCATTAGAGCTGTATCCTTATGGAAATCCCAAGGTGGTAAACCATGGCATTTAATTTTCCAGAAGAAGAAGATAGTTAACTGCGTGAAATCTATAGACATTTAATGACTTTATCGATATAATATCGCGTTTTATTTCACCAGACAATTTAGATGGCAAATTCAGCAGGATCAAGAAGACGCGCAAGAGTTGCAGTAAAGAGAAATATACACAATTCTCAAATTAGAACAAAAGTTCGTACATTCATTAAAAAAGTAACTTATGCAATTCAATCTGGTGATAAAGAATCTGCCACTGCAAACTTTGCACCTATGCAAAAGACTCTTGACCAAGCCGTTTCTAAGGGTCTTTATCATAAAAATCTAGCTGCTCGCAAAAAATCTAGACTAAGCGCTCAAATCAAAGCACTATAATTCATAAGTAAATTCCTTAATTGGAAACTTATGATTGATGAAGATGACGTTGATTTATTTAGAAATACTGTAGATAGTCAAAAACCGTTTGACAAAGATTTGAAAAAATCTGAACGTCCAAAATTATTTGAAATTCATACTAACTATGGTCTTGTCCATGAGGCTACTTATAGTGGATCTGATATATTGAGCCATAAGGTTTCTGGAGTTTCCGAGAAGGTCATAAGTCAACTTAAAAAAGGAATTGGTTTTGATATTCTAACTCTTGATCTTCATGGTCTTTTCCTTGAAAAAGCCTGCCAAGAGATGTCAACATTTTTGTTTGAAAATCAAAATAAAAAATTTCTCAGAATAATTCATGGAAAAGGGTTTAATTCTACTAATCAGATGAGCATAATGAAAACTCAAGTAGTTCATTTCTTAAAGAATCATCCCCAGGTATTAGCATTTCAATCATGTCCTTCTAGCGAAGGTGGAACCGGTGCGGTTAACATTTATCTAAGATAATGTTTGATACTGACGAAATTTATTCTGTATCGGGTTTTTTAAATCTATGTAAGAAAACCATTGATAGCAACATGCCTACATGCTGGCTTAAGGGTGAAATTTCAAACTTTTCTGCCCCGCAATCTGGACATTGGTATTTTTCATTAAAAGACAATCATGGACAAATTAGATGTGCTCTTTTTAGGCTCAGTCAAAAGAATTTAAATTTCACTCCTGAAAATGGAATGGAGGTTCTTCTTCGTGCCTCCCCAACTCTTTATGAGTCAAGAGGGGATTTTCAAATAATCGTTGAACATATTGAAAATATAGGAAGCGGAAACTTAGCTCTAGAGTTTGAAAAACTTAAGAAAAAATTATTTAAAGAAGGTTTATTTGAGGAATCTCTCAAGAAAGAAATTCCAAAGTTTAACTCGTCAATAGCGATTATCTCCTCTCAATCTGGTTCTGTGATTCATGATATTGTTAATACTATCAACAAACGTTTTCCTTTTCTTGAACTCACTCTTTATGACACCCAAGTACAAGGAGTGACTGCCCATCAGCAAATCATTGAGTCACTAGTCAAGGCGGATAAAAATTCTCATGACTTAATTATTTTGGCAAGAGGTGGTGGCTCAATTGAAGATTTATGGGCATTTAATGATGAATCGCTTGCAAGAACTATTTTCAAACTTAACACCCCAATCATTAGTGCAATTGGACATGAGACAGATTTCACAATATCCGATTTTGTTTCAGATATGCGTGCCGCAACTCCAACGGCTGCTGCTGTTTTAGCTACTCCTGATAGATTAGAGCTATTGAATCAATTTGAGTTCTATGAAAGCTCACTAATTAACTTGATTAACAAAAAAGTTGAAACATTAAAAAATAATTTGGGCTATATTTCTCAATCTCTCACTTCTCCCGTCACACTGATCAATCAGAATGCTCAACAAATTGATGACCTAAATGCTCTGATGAATAAAGCTATTCATGAAAAAATTGAAAAAAATAATAGCAAGATTAATTATTTATTTATGCAGTTAAAGGCAAATTCTCCCATCAAAAAAATTAAAGACAAGCTAGAGATTTCAAATCTTCTGTCTTCAAGGTTAGAGAATAATATCAATAATGTGATTTCTAATAATTATCGATTTTTTAAAGAGTTGCAACTAAAGCTAACTAATCGAGTGGAAAGAAATTATGAAATAAATCATAATAAATTTAAGATTCTTACATCGAATTTAAATACTCTCTCCCCTCTAGCAACGATTGAAAGGGGTTTCAGCATAACAATGGACCAGAAAAAATCTGTTATCAAAGATATTAATCAAATCAATGTTAAGGATAAAATTTACACAAGATTAAAAGATGCAACTATTACGTCAAGTGTTGAAAAAATTTCTAAAAATTAGTCTTTTATCATTCTTATTTATTAGCAATCATTCAATTGCTATCCTAATGGTTCAGAATGAATCAGTACCAGGGGGAATTGCTGTCATCGATTTTGAAACAAACCATTCAAATCCAAAAGCCTTTTTTGCCAATAAATCACTTTATACGCAAAAGATTTCTGAGGGACGATGGCAGGCCATTGTTGGAATTCCTATTTTGACGAAACCCGGTTTAAAAACAATCACTGTTCGTGATTTTAGCCATCGAGACCTGACATTCGAAGTCCACCCTAAAATTTATGATGAGCAACACATCAAACTTACCGGAGAAAAGAAAAAATATGTTGATCCATCAAAAAAACATATAGACAGAATCATGAAAGAAAGAGATATTCTTTCTAGTGCAAGAAATACCTACTCAGAAGAGGCTAAATCTTTGGGTTTTTTTACCTTACCTGTTAAGGGAACTAAGACTAGCCGATTTGGTCTCAAAAGATTTTACAATGGACAACCTAGAAGACCGCATACTGGACTTGATTATGCGGCACCTATAGGCACAAAAATCACCTCACCAGCAAGTGGAAAGGTGATTCTCACTGGTCATTACTATTTCAACGGCAAAACAGTTTTTATTGACCATGGAATGGGGTTAATTAGTGCGTATATTCATCTCAATAAAATAAATGTAAATGAAGGACAAGAAGTAAAAATCGGCGATAATATTGGAGAAGTTGGAACAACGGGAAGATCCACAGGACCTCATCTTCATTGGGGTGTCTACTTAAATACAACCGCAATTAATCCTGAACTTTTAATGAATAAAGATGAAAAGTAATGTAAATTTTTTCAGAAGACTTGGTGCTATTACTTATGACTTATTCATTGTATTTTCATTAATTTTATTTCTTGATGTAATTGCAGTAATCGTTTTCATCGGAAAGGAAGATACAAGTGGAATTCTTTTTTATTTAGTTACCCTCCCTGCTATCTACTACTATTATGTATTTTCATGGGTAATTAGGGGTCAGACTGTCGGCATGATGGCCTGGAAATTCAAAATCCAAACCACCGATAACAAGAAACTTTCATATACCATAGCCTCTAAAAGATTGGTGTTCAGTTGGTTTTCATTTGCCTTTTTTGGTTTAGGGTACTTCTACCAATTTATAGACAAGGAGAATGATGCTTTGCATGACAAAATTTCAAAAACTAAGCTATTGATGAAATAAATTTATTATAATTTGGTCAATAGAAAGTATAAAAAACTTATATGGCAACAGATAATTCCACAATTAAAGGACATTTTTTGCTCCTGACTACATTAGCGATTACCCTTGTTCTTCCTGTAGCGTTAATACTGCTTTCTTATCTCGATATAATCTCTGGTCTTGGTCAATATGTTGCTGCAATTGCAGTTATAGCCGCGGGTCTTTATATCGTTGGCGGTGGAATTTTGATGTTTATTCAAGATGGTAAAGACGGTAAAGCTTTATCAGAGTAATTGAATAGTAAAGTATTTAAATCTTTAAATTCCTTCAGAAAATTATTTCCTTTTGTCAAGGTTAACTGGCTCACCTTTTTTCTTATTCTTTTAACATTCTCACTTATTAAATATATTTTTGTTGATGCGCGACTTTTGCAAACTCTTATTGATAGAAATAATCAGATAGAACTCAAAGTCCAAGAGATTAATAAACTCACTCAACTTAATTCTGAAATCAAGTTAAAACTTGAAAATTCCAAGGAAAAAGATCTGGAAATTATTGAGTCAAATGCAAGGTATCGATTTAGGATGATCAAACCTGATGAGATATTTTTTCAATTACCTTCAAAGATTCAATCTGAAAAATAACAGACTCTTTATAATTCATTTATCTTTGAAATAATTTTAAATTGTGAGTAATTTCTACGTGGTCATTCCAGCAGCTGGAATTGGCAAAAGAATGCAGAGTCAAATGCCAAAACAATATCTTCCTCTTGATAATGGAAGAACCATTCTTGATCAGGTCATCAAGACTTTCATTGAGATTGACAAAATCAAAGGAATTGTAATTGCTATTAATCCTGATGACAAAATGTTTCAAGAATCCAGTTACTATAATC
>Ga0181560_10003122_pt1 | contig 15344 bp, 13 predicted proteins | sample 011ome_20_FD_133751 | JGI IMG/M metagenome (GOLD analysis project Ga0181560, IMG submission 133751) | Coastal salt marsh microbial communities from the Groves Creek Marsh, Skidaway Island, Georgia - 011509CT metaG (megahit assembly) | ecosystem: Environmental > Aquatic > Marine > Intertidal...
AGGTATAGTCGAAGTCGAAGAGTTTGAGGTAACGCTTCATACACGGATAGGTTGATTGATGATTCGGGCGCGAAGATAGCCCTTCTTAGGCCTTTGCCAAAACGCGGCGCTCTAACAGTCTGAAACTGAAGACCAAGATTCCTGCGAATAAAAAATCACCGATGAGTGAGGCCCTGAAGAACGGGATAGCTGCGGTATAACAAGCCACGAGACCCTCCCAAGTTTTAGGATACCCCAATACCCACACCCCAAAATTGGTGAGCAAGAAAAATAAAACAGACGAAGCAAGTACGCTCCATACTGAAATGCGTTTGGCCCATTGACCAATGGCCACCACCCCTAACAAGGCGGCGTAGACGAATACGCTAATGGTGTAGAATCCAAGAAACAGATCCGTTATAGCCATCACCAGAATCGGAACCGCAAATGCGAAAGACTTACGCTGAAAGAAACGACCGGCGAATAGTGCCGTGGCCGTCACAGCCGTTACATTGGGGATGTGAACAATCAAACGCGATAATATCGCTACCCCCACAAAGGCAAGGATCCATTTTTCGCGAAGACTTAAAGACTGTAACACTTTCATGACGCGAATATCGCACATTCTTCAACAAATAAAAAAGCCTCCCGTCGGGGAGGCTTCTCTTTTCATAGCAATCTTTAAACTAGTCTAATAGATCGAAACGATCGGCGTTCATCACCTTGTTCCAAGCGGCCACAAAGTCGTGAACAAATTGCTCTTTGTAATCAACAGAAGCGTACACCTCTGAAAGGGCTCTCAGTTGAGAATTTGATCCGAAAATCAAATCAACACGTGTAGCCGTATAGCGCTGCTCACCTGAGCTGCGATCTGTTCCGATAAAGGCATTGCTGTCGCCCTCAACCGCCTTCCACTCTGTAGCAATGTCTAAGAGGTTGGTAAAGAAGTCATTGGTCAATACCCCTACTTTATCTGTAAATACGCCGTGGTTTGAGTGTGCTGAGTTGGCTCCGAGAACACGAAGACCCCCAACAAGCACAGTCATTTCAGGAGCATTCAATCCTAACAATTGTGCCTTATCAACCAACCACTCTTCAGCCGGACGGTTCAACGCTCCTGGCTTCGCGAAGTTGCGGAACCCGTCGGTTTGAGGCTCAAGAACTGCGAATGAATCTACATCGGTCATGTCTTGAGTCGCATCAGTGCGACCTGGTGAGAATGGCACCTCAACCGTAACTCCTGCATCAGCAGCAGCCATTTCAATAGCGGCACATCCACCGAGTACAATAAGATCGGCAAGCGAAACCTGCTTGTTTCCTGCAGCAGCATTAAATCCGGCCTGAACCGCTTTAATCGCTTCAAGGTTTTTCGCTAAGCGATCTGGATCGTTAGCCTCCCAGTATTTCTGTGGACTCAACGCGATACGCGCACCGTTGGCACCTCCACGCTTGTCAGAACCTCTAAAGGTCGAAGCCGAAGACCAAGCCGTGAATACCAATTCAGAAACAGAAAGCCCGCTTGCAAGCAACTGGCCTTTTAGGTTTTTGATATCAGCCGCATCAATTAAGTCATGAGAAACGGCCGGAACCGGATCTTGCCAGATCAATACTTCTTTCGGAACCTCTGGTCCGCTATAGTTGGTGATTGGCCCCATGTCACGGTGTGTTAGCTTGTACCAAGCACGCGCAAAGGCATCTGCAAATTCATTTGGATTTTCGTGAAAACGCTTCGAAATCTTCGCATACGCTGGATCTTCTCTAAGCGCTAAATCGGTCGTTGCCATCATGGGCGCGTGACGCTTGCTTGGGTTGTGCGCATCAGGCACCGCATCGGCAGCTTCGCCATTGGCTGGCTTCCACTGATAGGCTCCGGCAGGGCTCTTTGTAAGTTCCCACTCGTAGCCGAATAAGGTATCAAAATAGCTGTTATCCCATTGGATTGGAGTCGGCGTCCAAGCTCCTTCTAAACCAGAAGTAATGGTGTGCTCTCCTTTACCCGATCCAAAGCTGTTTGCCCATCCAAATCCTTGTTGCTCGATCGGAGCGCCTTCTGGCTCAGGACCTACGTGAGCGGTATCTCCGGCTCCGTGCGTCTTACCGAAAGTGTGTCCTCCTGCAACAAGCGCAACAGTCTCTTCGTCGTTCATCGCCATACGCGCAAACGTCTCGCGGATGTCGCGAGCAGCAGCAATTGGGTCTGGCTTACCGTTTGGTCCTTCTGGGTTTACATAGATGAGTCCCATCTGAACCGCAGCGAGTGGGTTTTCAAGCTCACGATCTCCTTGGTAGCGCTTGTCTCCTAACCACTCTGTTTCAGGACCCCAGTAGATATCTCCTTCTGGCTCGAATACATCGGCACGCCCTCCAGCGAATCCGAAGGTTTCAAAGCCCATAGTCTCTAAAGCCACATTACCGGCTAAGATCATCAAATCAGCCCATGAGATTTGTTGCCCGTATTTCTGCTTAATCGGCCACAACAATCTGCGGGCCTTATCTAAGTTTCCGTTATCTGGCCAGCTGTTTAGCGGCGCGAAACGCTGCGTTCCGGCGCAGGCTCCACCGCGTCCGTCTGTAATTCTGTAGGTACCCGCACTATGCCAGGCCATACGAATGAAGAATGGACCGTAGTGCCCGTAATCTGCAGGCCACCATTCTTGCGAATCAGTCATCAAATTGACCAAATCTTGCTTTAGCGCATCGTAATCGATCGAAGCGAAAGCCTTCTTGTAGTTAAAATTCTTTAAGGGAACAGATTCTTCTGTGTTTTGGTGGAGCATCTTAAGGTTAAGCTGCTCTGGCCACCAGTCTGAATTTGAGAATCCTCCTGCCGCAGTGTGTCTGTGTTTTGCTGACATGACTGGGCATTTGTCAATTGAACCGTTTGAGTCGTGATTGTGCATAGCTCTTTTAAATTTGAACGTTAAAATTAGGCTTTAAATCGCGCAGATTCCGCACAAAGAGATTGGAATTCGCAATCTAAGTATAGCTTTTACTTATGTTAATCGCTATAGCTAAAGATTTTATCTATTAAAGTGACGCGAAACCGCTTCTGCAGCGGCACGACCGCTTTGCATAGCCGCGTTTAAAGAAGGGTACAAACTATAGTCTCCGGCATAAAATACAGGCCCTTCGTGCTGGACTTCGGCCTGATACTGCATAGGAGTCTTACGTGGCAAGGCACGACGTATGGTATAGGTCTTAACCGCTTTACCTACGGCGATCCCACAACGCTCAAGCAGTTCTTGACGAACAGCCCCTTCTATTTCCGTTTGTCCCATGTTCAACTGACCGACAACCGTCGCAGAGAGTAGTTGACGGTTTTCACCATGGAGCACGTGAAGGTTGTTGACATAATCTGAATGCGGAATGAGTCCGATCGTTGTCTCGAGTTGCTTCAATAGCTCCTGATCCGCAGACTCAATCTCAAAATAACAATTAACGCATCCGTTGTAATCAGCGGGCAAAGAAGTACTCGGATAGGTTTGAATAAGCGCTTCATACTTCTCTGTTTCACCTGAATCGAATGAAGTATTCAGCTTGATTGCTGTTTGAGTCAAGCGATTCGCTAACAGCTCAGGTAAACGCTGAATCCCATCCACTACAAGGGCAGCCTTGCCTAGCGCGAAATGATGAAAAACAAATTCAAAATGTTTGTATGAGGTGCTCAGCGCACTTTCTAAAAAGATTCCACTGTAGAAGGGCTTAAAAAACAGCTCAATGAACCGATCAGAATAACGCTCAGAGAGATAATCGAGGGTCGTTTGCGCTTTGGTTTGGGCAAAAATGGATTCAGGCTTGGTTTGTGCTAAGCGCCGCTGTTCACGCAGCAAGGTGATTTTATCGCGTAAACTGGCCACTAAAGAAAAGACAGTAGAACGTAAAAAACTGCGATCTCTCAAGGCATCTCCGATGCGATGTGGATTTTGATCCTCAAAAATGAGTGCTCCAGGACGGAATTCTTTCAAGTGAAGGGCAGAAAGCACCTGATAGCGCTTTAACTCCGGATAATTGGTGAGAAGCACCTGAAATCCGTGATCTAAGGCAAAACCTTCATGCTGATCTGAACGCAAACGTCCGCCAACACGATCTGATGCTTCAATAAGAACAGGTTGGAATCCTTTGGCTTCTAGCTCGAGTGCAGCAATCAATCCGCTTACTCCAGCGCCCAAGACAGCCACTTTGGCCGATTTCATAAACAATAAAGTGAGGGGTTAGACAGTAGGAACGCCTTTGATGCGCTTCTCGATCTTTTGCTTTTTGACGGTCAAACGCTTCATCCACTCCATGAGCTCAGGATCTTTTGACGTCTTATACACCTCGTTAATAGCGAGAACTAGCGACTTACCTTCTCTCGAATACTTCACGCGGTCACTGGTACTCATGTGACTCATGGCGAGATTTTCGTAAGCTTCGGCTTGTGCAATTAGTTCTTCTATATTATTGTTCATTGTTTTGAGAGATTTGTTAAACAAATATGCTTCAAAAAGTTTTATTTGTCTAACGAGAGGGGCAAATATTAGGAAAAGTTTAGGAATTTCCTAATTATTGGCCGATGCTGTCTGTGTTAAAGTATTGAAGTTCACCGTCTTCGAAGCCGTAGCTTACATTGATCGGATTGCAACACACTTCACAGTCTTCGATATATTCCGCATCGTCTAAAGAAGGGTCTAAAAGCATCGAAATGGTCTGCCAACAGTGCGGGCATTGAAAGTGATGCTCAATCATGGTGTCTCAAAAGTTTCTAGTTCTTCGCTGACCTTCTGCCACTTATCCATTGCAGATTCGAGCGACTCTTTGGCGGCATTGTAACGCTCCAAAAACTTTGGATCGGCCACGGCTTGCTCGTAATTCATGAGTAGTTCATGATCCCAATCGGCGATCTTTTGTTCGAAATCAGCGATTTCGCGTTCAACAGCCTTCAGCCTATTTTGCAAACTCTTGAGTTGCTTTTGTTGTTTGTAGTCTTGCGGCTTCTTCTCGGCCTTTTCCTTTTTTGCTGCAGCTGGAGCAGCATTCGGATTCTTCTCAATCGCCCTAAAGTCGTTCACTTTGCGCTGCTCTAGGTAGAAATCAATATCTCCGAGGTAGGGTTTCACCCCTCCGTCTTTAAACTCAAAGACCTGAGAACTTAGTCCCTGCAAGAAGTCTCTATCGTGAGAAACTACAATGAGGGTGCCGGCAAAATTCAGAAGTGCCTTTTTAAGCACCTCTTTCGATCGCATGTCGAGGTGGTTGGTCGGCTCATCCATCACCAACACATTGAAGGGCTGTAACAGCAATTTCGCCAGTGCTAAGCGGTTACGCTCTCCTCCAGACAATACTTTCACCTGTTTCTCAACCTCATCGCCCTGAAACAAAAAGGCCCCGAGTATGTCTCGTACCTGAGCGCGATTGGTCTCATTCGCAGCATCGATCATCGTCTGAAGCAGCGTCTTATTCTGATCGAGGTATTCGGCCTGATTCTGAGCAAAGTAGCCGATCTGTACATTATGCCCAAGCTTGAGTTCACCTTTATGCTCGAGCTCTCCGACGATGACCTTCGCCAAAGTTGACTTTCCTTGTCCGTTTTGACCAACGAAAGCCGTTTTACTCTGGCGCTCTAGCAAGAACGACACGTCGGTAAGCACCTGATTCTCTCCGTAGGCTTTTGAGACGCCTTGAAGGTCAAGCACCACCTTGCCGGGCTGAATCGATACCGGAAAGCGCACGTTCATCACCGCCGTGTCTTCTGTATCCACTTCGATACGATCTATCTTGTCGAGTTTTTTAATCAGTGACTGGGCCATTGAGGCTTTCGAAGCCTTGGCTCTAAACTTTTCGATCAGGCGCTCGGTCTGCTCGATTTGTTTTTCTTGGTTCTTTTGGGCGCTGAGCTGCTGCTCGCGTATTTCATCCCTCAACGCCATGAATTGCGAGTAGGGCTTTCTGTAATCGTAGATACGTCCGAGTGAGATCTCGATAGTCCGGTTGGTCACATTATCGAGAAACATCCGGTCGTGCGAAACGATGACCACGGCCCCTGGATAGCTGTTGAGGAACTGCTCTAACCACAAGATCGATTCAATATCAAGGTGGTTAGTCGGCTCATCGAGTAGTAACACATCGTGCTTTTGAAGCAACAGTTTGGCCAGTTCGATGCGCATGCGCCATCCGCCTGAAAACGTATCGGTGAGTTTATTGAGATCCTCACGTTTGAATCCGAGACCGAAAAGTACGCGCTCGGTATCGCCTTGGTAGTTGTATCCGCCAATGATCTCGTAGCGGGCCCCAAGGTCACTCACAGCCACCATCAAATCGTGATAGCCATTGCTCTCGTAATCGGTGCGCTCTGCGAGTTCGCGATTGACGCGATTCATCTCATTTTCAACCTTCAAAATATCTTCGAAGGCCTGGTACGACTCTTCAAGCACTGTTCGCCCTTCGACAAAATCGATGTCTTGACGCAGAATACCAATGCTAATCTCCTTATCGGTGGCCATGACCCCTTCATCGAGCTCCATTTGCTTTGAGAGCACCTTGAGCAGGGTAGATTTACCCGCTCCATTCTTACCGATGAGACCCACGCGGTCTCCTCCGCTCAACTTAAAGCTGACCCCTTGAAACAAGTAGGTACCTGAAAATGAAATGGCTCCGTTGTGGACGTTTAACATGGCCGCAAAGATAACGATCTTCTCTCCCTATTTTAACGGTAACCTCGGTTACAATTCGTAGCTTTCTATCCTCGTAACTTTAGCCCATCTAAAGACGCTTCTCATGTTAAAAAAAGGCACCAAACTCTACAGCATTTTTACCGGATCATGTCCTAAATGCCAGAGTGAAAGCATGTATAAGAAATCGAACCCTTATTACATCACCGCAGTTTATGACATGCACGAGCGCTGTTCAGTGTGCAACACCAAGTACAAGATCGAGCCTTCGTTCTTTTACGGTGCCATGTACGTGAGTTACGGTTTAGGGGTAGCCATCGCAGTGGCTGCTTTTATCATCAGTTTTGTCTTTCTCGGATCGAGTATGGCGACTGCCTTCTTCAGTATTATGGGAGCCCTAATACTACTTATGCCACTGAACATGAGACTGGCGCGGAACATTTGGATCAATTTCTTTATCACTTACGACCCTGACGCCGTTGCTCCCGCAAAGCAAAGCGCCTAATGTCGAGCTCTTCGGGCAAAGCCTTGTCTTCGAAAATAGCCTTGTTCAAGGCCATAGAAGCATAAGGAGCAATCATCACCCCTCTTGATCCGAACCCGTTCAACACCCAAAGGTTATGGTGCTGGTGATGCTGCCCAACAAGCGGCCTGCGATCTGATACGCTCGGACGTACCCCCGCCACATGATTGACTACTGTAAAGGGGGTATCTAAGAATTTATCGAGTTGAGAAAGCAAATAGTCTTTAGCCTTATCGGTGGTTTCTTGGTTCAAGTTGTGATTGTCATAGGTCGCCCCCACTCTAAAATGTTGATTTCCGAGCGGGATGATAAAAACCGAAGACTTTACTACCCGTTCTTCTCTGAGTTCAGGCGCTTGAATAGTCAACAACTCTCCCTTTGAACCTTGAAGAGGTAGGTGATTGAAAAAGGGATTCTGCTTCAACCCAAAACCTTCGGCAAATACGATATGGGAAGCTTCGATCGTACCATAGCGCAACACATCGGGCGTGATCTCAAGGCGGTCGTACTCAAAACGCTCTTGAATCAAAAGACCTTGCGCTTCTAGCCATTCACGATAGGCGATGCGAAAAGCCGCGGTATCGAGCCTCCCCGTTTCAAGCACACGAGCGAGCTTGTGCGGCGCCTTAATCTGAGGTGTAGTGTTTTGAAGGAGGGTCTCGTCCATAAAACGGTCGTAACCCTTACGGTCTCTCGCTTCAAACCAGCGGTTTTGCTCGGCAGGTTCATGTAAGATGCGCACCACTTCTTGCTTGTAATCGAACTGCCTTCTTAAACGCCGTTCAACGTTTGCGTAGAAAGGCATGGCGTAGTCTAGCTGCTCGGCCGCTTGAAATGCGAGGGTGAAGCGTTTTAAAATGAGTGGATTGTAGAGGCCTCCGGCTACTTCGGAGGCAGACTGCGAATCGTCGCTGATGACCGCAAAACTCCGACCCTTTTGGACTAAAGTTTCGGCAAAACACAACCCTGCGAGGCCCGATCCTACAATGAGGCAATCGACCTTCATGGGCTTAGTTTGAGCGGTTCGGATTCAGATTGACCTGGGTTTCGCGATCTGCCTTACGCTGTTTTTGAGCGTCACGCTTCAAGAAATCAAAGAATTTCTTGCGGTCGGCCAAACGCTGTTCTTCATCATCGGTCCCTGAACTGAAATCAGGAAACTGCAGTTCGCGTTGCAACTCTTCGATGTTGTCAAAAGCGTTGTCTGTCTGATAGATTTGAGCAGCAAAGGTGCGCGTGTTTAAAAGACGATCGAAGGATACCGGAAAATTGGTGTTATCGACATTGAACGAAGGCGTTGATGCCAAGAGGGGACGCACTTCAGGATACCACAACCAAAACAGCTCCACTAGATAGCTATCGTCAATGTTTTCTCCATCGGCCACCTCATCTAAGAAGTTGACATCAACTGCCACTGGGGCGATTCCAAGAATGCGATAGCGCAATTCACTACGGCGTTTGTCGAAATACCAAACACCTTTGATGCGGTATTCTTTAATATCATAAGCCGAAACGGTACGTTCGCTGATGTAATCACGGGTCAGTTCAAAGCCTTGATTGAGGCGCTCGAATCCGGCTGAAGTGGTGTCACGCTTTCGAATCGCAGGCAAAAGGTCTTCATAGGTGCGGGCTTCTTCGAAATACGAGTCAGAATAGGCATTCACCTTACGCTCTTTTAATGCCTTTAAGAGGGAGTAATAGAGCGAACGTTTCTCTGTTTTGATCGTATCAACCGGAAAGTAGAGCTCCATGTTCTCAGGGCGGTTGAGATCGGCGCGCTCCCAAACCACCTTTGACCAGAGAATCGAACGATCGGCCACAGTTTCGTAACGGATGATATCGTTATTGTCCATCGGAGCTAAGGCTTTGTCCTCAGCCTTGGGTACCTGAAACAGTTTGGCTTGACCCTGTTGCTGGGCGCTCACCGAGAATGAAATGAAAAAGGCTGCAAAGAAGATTCTAAATGCCATAAATGCGTTTAATTAACAATTTCAACGATGACCTGAGTGGCCGGTTTCAGATAGTATTGGGTGTCATTGGCCGGAGCCGTTTTGATATCAAAGATACGGACCACGTCTCCACGCGTAGCGCGTCGCACCGCCGCCTTGGCACGGGTGTCGAGTCGATCGCCATTGACCTCAATAGTAGGTTGATTCGGTAGCTTCAGTTTGAATCCGCTCACGCGAATCGGCAAATCAAAATCAAAGTCTTCAAGGCGAGCACCAATGAAGGTGTTTTCTAATTCAGAGCGTGACATACGCAAACTGCCTGTCTCTCCGCGCACTGTTCCGCTTGGAGCTGGTACGTCTTTGATGCGAAAACGGCTGGTGGTTTGAACCATTGATCCGTCCGGGAGTTCTCCGCTGGCCTTAATCACCAGCTCAGTACCCTGACCAGGGCGCACACTGTAGCTGCTTCCGTTTAATTTCTTGAGTCCAGGAGCAGTAGCCACCACCTTATTGTCAGGAATACCAGGAATCGAAACCGTAATCGGATTGTCTACCCCACGGTATACTACATTCATCTTGTCGGCAGAGATCACGGCCATGTTCGGTTTAGCGATGGTCGAGAAGCTCAAGTTCACTGGCACCTCTGTTTCTTCACCTGATTCTAAAAAGAGAAGACTCCCCGTTAACGTATGATCTCCTGGATTCCCAGCGGCGACCTTTAGGCGAACGCGTCCGTCTTCAATTTCAAAATCACGTCCTTCTTGAAGGGCTTGTCCGTCAAGTGACAAACGTACCTCGTTCGGTCTTGTAGTCGCGTCTTTACGCCCTAGCACAATGGCCCCGTCAAAATCTTCATCAGAAAAGAAAGCGCCCTTTAATTGCTCTAAAAGCGTGGTGTAATTAGTCATGGCCACCTCGGCGGTTAGCTGTCCCTGCAGTAGCGACTGAAGCACTTCTTGTTCAGTGGTTTTCACGTCTGCAATCATCGAACTGATCTTGGTGACCGAAGCGATGAGCGGAAAGCCTTCAAAATTGTAACGCAGCCAATGGAGGCTTTGACCGTCGCGATTGACGACCTGGTGATCTTCGTCTCCAGTATCAAAACGAGCTGCAATAGCTGAGCGAAGTTCAGGGCTCGAATCACTCAATAAGGCTAAGATATCTTCTCGGTACGCATCTACTGAGGCCGTAAACTGTTCTCCAGCTGCTTTGAGTTGGTCTCCTTTAAAAAAGAGATTGTCGAGTGCATCGCTTGTATCCATTACCTCGTAATCTTGAGGATCTTTTACGCTTTGCAGCACATCGGTCTTTAGTGTCTCTAGCTCGGCAGCAAATGTGGTCGAGCGCTGATCGAGGGCAATTGCCTTCTCTAGTAGCGGCCCGAACTTGGCCTTATTTTCAGAGGCGCGCAGTTCAAGCGAGGCCAAATAACTGTCGTTGGTGAGCTCCGCCTTTAAGAGGCTGACCTCTAATTTTTCATTGAGCAACCCAAAAGCAGATAACACCTCTTTACTCATGTTCATCGCCAACATAGCGATAAACACCAAGTACATGAGGTTGATCATGCGTTGCCTTACATTGGGTCGTGCAGCCATATTATTTCTTCATCGCGGTTAGCATCGAACTGTAGACCTCGTTAAGGTTACGTATGTTCTCGATAAGCGGAACGAGTTGTGCCTTAAGAACAGCGGTCTGCTCTGCAATATCACGCTCGGCATCGGCACGCTTGCTGTTGCTCTCTACTTGAGAGGCGTAAATGTGGCGCAACGACTGCAATTGATCGGTGGTCTCAGCCAACTGCTTGGCATAACGCTCGGTTTGACTCAGCGCTTCGACAGAAGGCTGAATTTGCTTGGCTAAGGCTTCAAAGTTTTCGATGCTATCGGCAAGTCGTTTCATGAGCTGCGCATCTACCTTGGCCTCGTTGAGTAGAGCATCAATGCGCTTTGAAAGAATTCCTTCGGGAGAATCTGGTGATGCGCCTGTCGCCGATCCATTTCTCAATTGCGGATAGACCAACGACCAATCGTAATCTTCTTCAGGCTTTTCAAAAGCTGAAATCCCAAAAATAATGGCCTCTGTTACGAGCCCTATGGTGAGCAATTGAGAACCGTTAATGATTCCGGCAATCTCAAAATGAGTGATCTTAAATAAGGCCCCAAGGATCACGACTGATGCGCCGAGTCCGTAGGCCATGTTCATGTGCTTTTTAGATAACATATCTTAATTGTCAAATTTTTGTGGCGAAAAATCACGAACGGTCCTGAAGCCGATGTAGGCGCGGGCCGAATCTTTGAATTCATAGTCGCGTGTGCTCACGCGCAAGAAATAAGCGATGTCTTTCCATGAACCCCCGCGGACGGTTTTGCGCGGATCTTCACGATTCACGTAGTCCGGGTTGAGCGGGGAGAAAAACTCGTAGCTGTCAGGATTGTAGGTCGAAGAAGTCCACTCAGCCACATTACCCGCCATGTGGTGGAGCTTCGATTTAGGCGGATGAAAATACTTCGGATCTTTCACCTTAGCGGTGTAGACCTCGCCGTCGGCGTCGTATCCGCCATCGGGTTTAAAGTTCGCGCGGTACTTACCATTCGGTAATACCAAATTTTCACCCTCCCAAGGGAATGTCACCTCTGGATCACCGTTTCTAGCAGCAATCTCCCATTCTGCCTCAGTGGGCAGACGATAGGCAGGGACCACGGGCTTACCTAATTTCTTGTATCCTTCGATGATCGCATGTGTCTTGAAATCACAGAAGGCACGTGCCTGCTCCCAAGTGACTCCCACAACCGGAAAATCGTCAAAGCGCTCGTGCCAAAAGTAGTCGTTGAACATCTGATCGTTCTTCGAATAATCGAAGTCCTTCAGCCACACCAAGGTGTCGGGATACACCGGGACAACCTCTTCACGTACAAAATCTCTTGGGTTACGCTCAGGTTCACGTGAGGCCGCCTTGGCATCAAACCAGGTGTATTTGTACTTAAGCTGCTTGATATCGAGCATGCGCTTTCCGGTATAGGTTTCAAAAGGCTCTAAAAAAAGCGAATCCATGATCTCAGCGTAATAGATATCCGGATAGCCTTCAGGTTGCCATTCAAGATTGACGTCCCAGTTCAGGCGGCGCCCGGCATACATATCGTCGCTAAAAAGCAGGTAGTTTTCGTAATAATAGCGCTCAGCCACCTTGGTGGTGTCGATAGGGAGGTAAGCAAAACGTCCAATTCCGTCATCTTCAGGGGTCAACCCAAGGTCTTCAGCCAAGCGGGCCAATTTTGTTCTCGTAATCGAGTCACGAACGTATTTTACAAACAGTCGGTATTCTTTATTACTGACCTCAGTCTCATCAATCACAAATTTCTTAACCGTGACCTCTTTTCGGGGGGCATCTTCAACACCGTAAGGGTCCTTCGCGGTTCCGATTACGTAGGTACCGCTAAACGGGCCAACCATCACATCTTCGGCTCCGCGCATACGTTTAATGTCGAAAGGCTTGCGCTGGGCAACTACTTGACCTACTAGAGCCAATGAGAGTGAAACAAGGAGGATTTTAAAATATCTAGAGGCGGTTAGAAGCATAAAAGTCATTTTCGGCATGGCCGGTCACCTTCAAAGTTAAACATTTACTGCATCGAACGACGCGATGCACGCACCCAACAATCGGGCAATTCATTATTCAAAGCCGTTTGGTAGTCAAGTGCCAAACAAGGCACAAGATAGGGTCGATTATCACTACGCGCAACCTTTTCAAAAGGGCCTTTAGCGACTTCTACCCACCATCGATCCGTGAGCAAAGAACGGTAAAACACCAGGTGCTGCCCATCGATGGGCACGTTAAACTTTACATAATTGTCGCTGAGAGTGTCCGGAATCTCATTGATTCTCAGCGTGTAACCTTCTATGAAGTACCACAGCATTTGAGCGCTCAACAGAGTTGCTGCAGGTGTATTTGGGATCTCAAAGATTCCCAAAAGCTGCAACTGATCGGCGATGCCGGCATAACGCATTAGCGCACAAATTTCACGTCCGGTAAATCCGTTCGGTGAATACCCCTGCGCCCCACCTAATTCAGCGGCGGCAACGGCGTGAAGATCAACACTCAGCAAATTGGCAGTGCGCAATAACGGCTCTGCTCTGCGCATGTCTGGAGTCAAGTCTCCCAAGCGATACGGCTCAAAAAACAATTGATTGTAAAGATCTAGTTCTTCTTGAGCTACAAAATACGACTGGTAGCCTATCTGCGTGAGATGATATAGCTGGTTTGGCGCCTCAGTAATCATCTGAGATACGTAAGAGTCGCTAGACACCATCTCGTCGGCCACACAGAGATCAAACTTTGAGTCGATCAGTCCGACATGTAGCATCTCTCTGAAACGATCAAATGCACGATAACAACCGTAAGTGCTATCCTGAACAGCTCCGACCACAAGCGGTAAGACATTTTGAGATTTTAATGATGCGATGACTTGCTTGAGGGCAAACTGTGTGTCTTTAGGTTCATCACCGGGTTGAAGATCTCCGAGATCGGCAATTTTAAGCGACCAATTACCGTAAAAGAGTTTGTAAAAATCGAGTCTGAAGGCCTCGCTGTCGAAAGCTGGACTACGTTTTCCTTCAGCCGAACGATGCTCGAGCACCACGATCAAAGCCATATCTACAGCCTCTAGATCAGGAATGCCATTTTTTTCGGTGTGCTTATAGAGCTGTGACCCCAGATGCTGGTCAGCCAAGAGCTCGCAATGCGCTAGAATCGTATCGCTAACCGGCTTTAAAAACTCAAATTCCATGAGAAAGTAGGGTGCTTAATTCTTCTTGGTTGTTCGTTTCTTTTTCGGAGTTGCCTTTTTTGGCTTAGCAGCCTCAAGGCGTTCTTTGGCCTCTTCAAGGCTCATGTTTTCAACCGCCACCTCTTTACTGAGCTCTACCTTTTGCTTGCCTTTGATCAAATTGTGACGGCCCCATCTCGCCTTCTCGATGCGAATCTCTTCTTCGGGCCATTCCTTAATGAGTTTCTCTACCTCTTTTTTGAGTTTCTCTTCGATGAGGGTTTCGATGTCTTGGTCTGAAAGGTTGTCAAAGTCGTAATTCTTATTGACGTTGATAAACATGGAATTCCATTTGATAAACGGACCAAAACGCCCCTTTCCTTTAGAAACGCCATGACCTTTGTAGGTGTAGATCGGCGCGTCGGCGCGTTCCTTTTCAGCAATAATCTCTAGTGCACGCTCATAACTCACCGTAAAGGCGCTGTCGTCTGGACCTAATGAGGCAAACTTCTTTCCGTATCGAATATAAGGGCCAAAGCGACCGACATTCGCTTGAACAGCTTCGCCTTGATATTCTCCGAGATCGCGAGGCAATTTGAAAAGGTCTAACGCCTCTTCAAAGGTGATATTGGTAATCGATTGATGCGGAAGCAGACTGGCGTATTTAGGCTGCTCATCGTCTTCTGGGCTGCCGATTTGAGCCATCGGACCAAAACGTCCAAGGCGCACGATCACTTGGCGGCCGCTCTGAGGATCCTCTCCTAAATAACGCTCTCCGCTCGCGCGTTCTGCGTTGTCTTGTACCTCTTCAACGGTCGGATGAAAGTCGCCATAAAAACTGCGCATGAGCTCACGCCATTGCACTTTTCCTTCAGCAATTTCATCGAAACGCTCTTCAATCTCTGCGGTGAAATGGTAATCGACGATATTCGAGAAGTGATCGACTAAGAAGTCGCAAACCACGAATCCGATATCAGTCGGAACCAGCTTTCCTTTTTCAGAACCCACCTTTTCTGTGAGTTGATTGGCCTTGATGGGTCCGCCTGAATAGACGAGTTCTCGGTAGGCGCGTTCTTCGCCCTCTACCGTTCCCTTTTCAACGTATTTTTTATCGATAATTCGACTAATGGTGGCCGCATAAGTCGATGGACGACCAATACCGAGTTCTTCTAATTTCTTCACCAGTGAGGCCTCAGAATAACGGTAAGGCGCACGTGAATAGCGTTCTGTAGCGCGACTCTCGTTCAGCGTCAAGGGTTGTCCTTCGCTCAAAGGCGGAAGCATTCCTTCTTGCTCTTCGTCTTCATCGTCAGTCGATTCGAGGTATACTTTTAAGAAGCCTTCAAAAACGATAACCTCACCTTGTGCAATATATTCCAAAGCACTCCGGCCTTGGATCGAGGCTTTAGTGCGTTCGAGCTTTGCCTCACTCATGAGAGAAGCCATCGCTCTTTTGTAAATCAATTCGTAGAGGCGTGCCTCA
>Ga0181560_10003123_pt1 | contig 15344 bp, 6 predicted proteins | sample 011ome_20_FD_133751 | JGI IMG/M metagenome (GOLD analysis project Ga0181560, IMG submission 133751) | Coastal salt marsh microbial communities from the Groves Creek Marsh, Skidaway Island, Georgia - 011509CT metaG (megahit assembly) | ecosystem: Environmental > Aquatic > Marine > Intertidal zone...
CGACATGAATGCTTTGTTCCAAAGCGCCACTCTTTTCAACGCCAACATTGGATCGTGGAATACCGAGCAGGTGACGAGAATGGACAACATGTTTAGCGGCGCGGCTGCGTTCAACCAGCCAATTGGCAGTTGGAACGTCACCGCGGTCACCGATGCGAGCTTCATGTTTCAGGGCGCTACGGCTTTTGTTCACGACATCACCGGTTGGGTTTTATCGCAGACGCCCCAGGCGAATGTGACGTCAATGTTTGTCAATGCGATAGCATGGATAAACGAGCGTGATCGTATAGACGGATCCGCGTCTCTCGACGGTCCACCCTCGGCGTGGTACACGCCGGCGCCGCCGCCGCCGCCGTCACCGCCGCCACCCCCGCCACCAACGTGCGGTAACGGTGTCTACGATGCCGCTGGTACGAACCCAGATGGAACTCTTGGGGAGACGTGTGAACCGTACGGGAATTCCATCGATAACACCGTTCTCGTGCAGGGTTGCGATCCAGCCACGTGCGCGCCTTTTGAGAACTGGCAGTGCAACGATCCATCTACGATCGGCACACCAGATTACAACTGTACGTGCAACAATCCCGCAGGCACGTACGCGTTACCAGATGTCAATTTTTGCGCGCGCGTGAAATGCGTTTACGCAGATCGATGTCTCTCCGAAGCCCGCGGCTGCGCGCCTGGTGCTGGTGGCAACGCGTGCGACCGTTGCTACACGGCGCAAGACATCGTCGATCTCGGATTGGAAGCTTCTCTAGCCAAAGCGGGTTACTACAAAACGGGCCAAACGTGCACTGAGTGCCCTGGGACCTCGGCAGGTCAACTCTTCGCTGCCGCTACGCTTGTAGTCGTTCTGGCGTTCTTTGGTTTCAAAGCTTCGCAAGTCATGGGCCCTCAAGCGACAAACAACTTGAAGAAGATTATCGAATCTTTGCAGTTTTTTTCGCTTTCGCTGAGTATGGACATCAAATGGCCTGGCCCGGTACTTAACCTCGGCAAGTACTTGGAAGCTTTCACGTTCAGCGTCGACTTTCTGAGACCAGAGTGCGTGGCTACTGGTCTCAATTGGCTCAATATTTTCCTAGCGTCTGTGTTTGTTGTCCCTGCACTTATCTTTTTCATCATCGTCTTCAACAACTTCAGATCAAGGCGACGGTTCGAACGAACAGTGCGTTCAATTCACTGCGAACGGCGCGATGGAGGTGCGATGGTATACTGGATTGAAAGACCGGGTCGTTTGTGGGGCATAAGGCGCACGTTCGAATCCAAAGGAGGAGATAAAATTGTCAAGGAATTGCAGAGGCAATACCGCTTCCGAGCCTCCCTCAGAAGCTTTGGCGTGTTGTCCATGACTGTGTTATACCTGCCCATAGTCCGTATGTGCCTCCAGGCTTTCGACTGTCTCGAAATAGACGGTATCGAGAGCACGCGTCTGGAACACGACATCGACATCGATTGCGAGAGTACTTCTCATGTGACAATCCAGGCGGCGGCGGCGGTTATGTTGGCCATCGTCGGAATCGGTATGCCGATTTACGTCATCTCACAAGTGCGGAAACTTTCAAATACGGGGAAGTTAGATGATCCACAAACCATCGACGCATACGGTCCATTCTACGATATATATCGTAGAGAAGATCTTACGTATTCGCACAAATTGGAGATTGCCAGACTTCGACAAACGACGGTTCGCTCGAGATCTATTCCTCGCGGTAGCGACGATGAAGACGATCGCGAAGAAACGACGTTTGATACCGAAACTGAGCGTGTCGCTGATGAAATTGAAAACGATATCAGACAAGATATTGAGGAACCAAACGAAGGCACTTCGTTGGAAACTACCGATGGACCCACTGACGACGTCGAGCAAGGTGAAGATTTCAACCCTGAACTCGGGAAGAAGAAAGTTTTTGGTAAAGGAAGAAAGTCAAAAGACGGGCGCTTAGCTCAAGTATTATCTATGAGTAAGTCAATGTTGCAGCGCACTCCGTCTGCGCAAGCGCGCGAGCGCGTGAAAAAGATGAGCTGGAAAGATCGGTTCTCAGTGTATTACCTCTCGGTGGAATTATGCCAGAAGAGCGGTGTCATTCTCATGACTTCGCCCTTCATCAGCGCTTCGCCTCTCAGTGGCTGGGGCCTTGTATTCATCCACTGGTTCCTCGGCATTTTCGTCTACATTTGTCAACCTTGGAGAATAATCACGTTGAGTTTCTTCGGTTTTAAGGTGTCAAATTGTCTGAACAAAGTCGAAACTATGGCGGCGTTCCTGCAAGGTGTGACGCCCGCCTTGGCGATGATATGGCCAGTTAAGCGAGACGCTGACGGCATCGTGCAGGAAAGTTTCACGCTCGAGATGATGACTGGTCTTATGACTGCCATCATCACGGGTTTACTCGCTATTCGCATCATCGTATTCGTCGGGGAACGCGTCGCGGTCAAACGCGCAAAGATGGACATCGACAAGGAACCCGAAGCATGCATTGAGATTGTTCGTGAACGACTCGTCGAGATGGCGAAGAAACGTGCGGTCGTGAGCTTGTTCGCGTTCAAGTATAACTTTGATATAACACGGCGCAAAGCGCGGGCGAGAATAGAGATCACGCGTCAAGCTATGTTGACTAGAATCGACACTTTGAAGTCGGAGATGGCTAGCACCGAAGGTCAGGGTATCGATTACACGGAGCAAATCACGGCCTTGTATGAAGTGGCGAATCAGATGGCACATATCGTGAATACCATTGTACCGATGCCTCCACCTGTTGGGCCTGCTGTAGAGGAGCGTATAGACGCTCTCGAGGCGCAGTTGTCGAAACTTTCCGTGGCCGAGGACGAACGCTACGTCGCCGCACGACAAGAGTCAGAGCCGTCGCCGAACGCTGCGGCAATGCACATAATTTTCAAGGTGCACATCATCGATTGCATCGTTGCACAAGTCAACGAACAGCTTGAAGTATACGCGAGTGCAGAGTTAGTGAGCGATTTAGCCGTTCTTGGACGACGACATGCCGAGTTGTTGAGCGAGCAGAGCGCCATAACTTCTCAATTCGGCGACTCCGAGCTTCGTGCAACTTCAGACGAGTTATCTTCATCAGCCGTTCCGTTACTAGAAGCGAACGAACGTGATGACTTCGAAAAGGTATCTTCCACGCTCCATCACTGTGCGAGCGTCATCGATGCGCACGCGCAGTGGTGTATGACGCAGAGCGAGCTGTTCAGTGGCCTCAAGAGGGAGCACCCTACTTTCCTTCCGGACGAACCACCATTGACAACGGAGTGCTTCGAATCGTGCATCAAAGATCTGAAGACACATGAAAAGCAGATGGAGTTAGTTAGGACGCAGTGCATCAGCGACTGGCTTCCAATGTTCAAACATTTCGGTTGCGTCAAGTATCTCAGAGGGTTCGCCGAGCAGATTCGTAATCAACTCAGTCTCAGTCTCAATGGAGAGATCACGCCAGAAGAAGCCAAGGTGGTGTATGATGACACCGTTGCCTTCATGGATGGCTTCGCCTCGTGGTGTGCAGATTTGTGTGGCATAATCGAAACGTCAGACGTTTTCAATGAGTTTCAACCCATCGCCTCGGCCATGATGAAGAGCCTGAAGGTGATACAGATCGACGCTAAGAAGCAAAGCATGCTCGCTCAAAAAGTACTGTCGGCCGTCGACTATGCTTTGGCGCAGAAGTCCACCGCAGAGGCCGTGCGAAATAATTTGCAGCAGGCGTTGCGCGATTTAACGTCGAAAATGGAGGAGCATCTTGCCGTTCAGATGGATGAAATGAAGAATGAGAAGATCGCTCTCGAGAGAGCGTATGAAGAAGAAAAGGTGCAAACCGAGGAGGACATCAACGTCCTCGAGAAAACGTTCGCTGAGAGAAAGGCCACGATGGAGCGCGAATTTGCACTGCAGCGCGACATAGTCGAACGATTACTCGTCATGAAGCAAGAAGAGAAGGCCGCGGTCGCTCCGTCTTTGAACCCATTCAGACGCGTACGCTTCGAGTACGAAAACGAGCTCGCGAGCGCCAATAAGGAGTGCCTCAGGATCTCACGAGCCTTGGAGAGAGAAGAGAACGTGAAAAATATGCAGTGTGAAAACTTGCTTCGAGCGATGCAGCAAACCGAGCGTCAGCTGCGAGCGCAGATTAAAATCCACGATTCACTCATGGCAAAGATGGAAGCCGATGTCTTGGATCACCTCAAAAAGCAAGGCAACGTGGCGCAAAAGCGAACGGCTCACGATATCGCGGCGAACAAGGCCGTGCTCGCGTCGCGAAAAGCCATCTATAAGCAGCAACGTATCGCTGCACAGCTGTACGTATCCGTAGAACGCGAGACTACGAGAGCTCAAGTCGGTCTCACGAGAACGAAACTTGCGGTGGCTAAACGTAAAGGGCTGCTTGTACGCACAACCTCGCGCCTGACGGGAAAATCCCTGCGGTCAAAATCGCGAAAGAAAGCGCACGACGAAAACGAGACGGTCAAAGACGATCAACAAGAAAAGGAGGTTGAAGATCAAACCGCGGTTGATGAAAAAAGCAACGTCACGGAGACGAAGACGTAAATTGAAATTTCTGTCATAATACAGTAGTTTATTTCTTCGTGTCGTCAAGTTCGTCGTCGTATTCGTGAGCCGCGCGCCCGCTCCGTACGGCGTTTGCGACTTTCGAGCGGGCGCTCCCATCGGCGTATCGACCGATGTGTTCTAAATACGCGGCCCAATCGGGCAACGTTTTACGCACCTGTTCGCGAGCCAGCATCGCGTCCAACCACGCGTGATATGAAGCCAGCGCGGCGGTTTTCGGAATCGCGTAGTCGGCTCCGCGATAGTGTTCAAATACCGGAAGCCGCCAAGCCCACGGGAACAACGCGTAATCCACCAATCCAGGAGCCTCGCCGGAGTAAAACGGTGATTTCTTATTCTCGTCGCACCACGACGCAAACCTCTCCAACCCTTCAATAATCGCCTCAAACGCCTCGCGCTGCTCTGCGGGATTCTGACGCACCAGCACGTGATAATACTTGCTGCATATCTGTTTATTCACCCAATCCGCGTCCACTCTCGCCCGCGCTCGCTCGTACGGACAGCTACTCATGATCGGTGTCGTCCCTCCCCTCACGATTTCGTCGATAAACTGCACGCACACCAACGACTCCGTGACCACGTTCTTCGTCGCGTCGCCTCGCTTCGCGTTATACGTCTCCGGCGACACGAGCGTCGGCACCATCCCGAGTGGGTTGTGTTTCAGCAGCGTCGGTGATTTGTAGTGGTACCAGTTTTCGTGCGCAGTCTCGACGCTCGCGTCCGTGGCTCTGCGTTTCTCCCAGCCGAGCGCCTCTTCCCAGTCGTACGTCAGGTGACCGTGATGATGTTCCAACGCCAGCGTCGCGCGATGCGCGAAAGGACAGAACCAGGCGCTGAAGTAGTGGAGGTGTGGCACCGCCGCACCGCGAGCGGACATCGGGGCGAGTGTCGACGCGCGACGAGAAATGACGCTACGTTTGGGACTCGACGGGGGACAGACCCGCGGCGGCGCGGTACGCTACGTCGTTGAACGTTACATCGTGATTCGTGCGCGTCGATCGGTCGACGGTCGGTCGGTGAGGTGAGTCACTAGGTGCGATCTTTTCGTCTGCGGTTCATGAACCAGATGCGTATGGAAGACGGCGAACTCGCGCCGACGTCGGCGGCGATTTCGGCCAGGGCTGAAGACTTCGGCACGCGGGTGCCGGTTTGGAATAAACGCTCGAGCGTAGCCTTTTGTTCCGAGCTAAAGCGCGCTCTCGCGCGATGGCGTTTCTCCGCGGTGCCGTTATCGTTGCAGTTATCCTTCCGTCTCTTCTTGTCGCCCGTTTTCGGCGAAGAAGTCGCGGCGTTGGAGCCGACGTTTTTATTTTGCAGCGCCGCGAGCATCTCCGCCTTTGTCTTGTTGGACCTTTTCCATCCGAGCTCTTCGGCTTCGCCTTCGTAAGCCTCGTCGTCGCCGAACATGTCGCTGTTTAATTTGACGTAATCCACCTTAGTTCGCCGCCGCGGGCCTTCGATGATTAGATCGGACTCTGATTCGCTGCTCGACTCTTCGCTCGACGAGCGCGCGCTACCGCTCAGCGCCTCGTTTTCGTCATCACGCCCGTCGTCGCTCGCGCGTCCGTGATCGAAGTCTTCGTCCTCGCTTTCATCACTCGGCCATGCCTCTTCATGCGCGTGCGCAAACTGCGCGGTTCCGGGAACGATGCCCTTCTCCTGCATCTCAGCCTCAGCCTTGAACACGTCCTCGGCGACGCACTTTTGCCCCAAGTCTTGTTCGTATTCGTCGTTGAGAACGTAAATGACGTCCACTCGCGCGTCGCACAGCGGGCACAGCCAACCTTCGTCATCCGGTGGAATGTCTTCCGTCTTCACCACAGGCACCACGCACGACTGATGGTACGCCCGATCGCAAAACCCATCGCAAAGCAAAATATCGTCCTCCTCCCTGTCGTCCGCCATCGCGCACTTGCTACAAAATATATCCGCCGCGTCCGTCTCCCCGAGCTCGTCCTCCACCGTCGTGATCTCGCGCTCGTTCGGATCGAACTCTAACCCCTTAAACAACTCTCTGATCTTCACTTTACCCTTAAAAATCTTTTCTCGCGCCAACGCCAGCTCGCCGAGCGGTTTCGGTTTCTGCGAAGCCGCCCCGCGCCACCCGTCGCCGGCGTACGCGTCCAACAGCGACTGATGTCTTCGAATCATCGCAAACTGCGACTGAATCCGCGAGCGCACCGTCGCATACGGCGACTATCCGCGCGCGCATCGCGCGTCATCGTCAGTCTTCGCGCGGCGTCCACCTCTCTCTCGCGCGTTCGCGTCCGCCGTCGATTTCGAATTCCAAATTCCAAATTCCAAATTCCAAATTCCACGCTCCGCGTTCGAGCTCGCGTCTCTCGCGCCTCGTTCGCCTCTTCCGCGCGTCGCCGTCGCCGTTCGCGCACCTCGTTCGCTCGCGCGCGTCCGTCGTCGTCCTTCCTCGGTCGTCCGCGCCGTCGCGTCGTCTCGTCTCTCGTTCGCGCGCCGCCTCGCGTGCGTCCTCCCGTCGCGCGCGCGCGCGCGCCGCGCCCCGATCCGCGCGCGCCGCGCGCGCCGTCATCGTCGTCGCTCGCGGTCGGGTCGTAGCGCCGCGTCGGCGCGCGCGCGCGACCGCGTCGGCGCCGCATCGACGAACGCGACGCGGCGCACACTGCCGCGCGCCGTCGCGTCGCCGTCGCGTCGCGGTCGCCGTCGCGTCGCCGTCGCGCGGCGCGCGCGATGACGACGCGCGCCGCGCGCTCGCCGCGCGCGGCGTCGCCGCGCGGCGCGGACGCGACGCGACGGCGCGACGGCGCGATCGACGCCGACGACGCCGACGCGACGGCGACCGCGCGCGCGCGCGCGAGCGCGAACGACGCGCGCGCGCGATCGGCGGCGGTGCTGGACGTCGTCGATCTCACGCTCGACGTCGAGGCGCCGCGGACGGCGACGGCGACGGCGACGGCGACGGCGGACGCGCGAGGCGACGCGACGCGCGGCGACGACGCCGAGGCGGTGGAGATCCTCGACGACGGTTTGCCGACGTCGAAGCCGAAGGCGAGGGATGGAAAGCCGACGGCGCGGTTGGGTGAGAATGGAAAGTCGCGCGCGTCGGGGTCGGGGCGGATCGAACGCGTGGCGGAGGTGCTGCAGTCGCCCGAGAAGGCGTGGCCGCGAGAGGAGGAGGCGGCGGAGGACGACGACGACGCGAAGGTTTCGGTGAGTTTTGAACTCGAGTTCTGCGCGGCGATGCGAGAGGGGTTGGAGGGAAGACGGACGGAGGCGATGGAGGCGATGGAGACGCTCGAAGCGACGGTGGGATCGAGGGTGTTTCAGAACGCGGACGCGGCGGCGGCGGAGGCGCGGACGAGGACGAGGAGCGCGGCGAAGCGCGCGCGTAGGATTTTTCGGGAGGAAACGAAGCTTTGGGCGGCGGCGGTGGTGAAAGCGCAGCAACTGACGATAGACGATGACGTGCCGTCGACGTCGGAACCCGTCGCGATGGAGTTGCCGTTTTGGCAGCGCATCTCGAGCGAGCACCTGGGCGCGTCGAGCGCGAGGAATACGAAGATTTTCACGCAGCGCACCGAACGGCCGTATTCGAGTGATCCGACCGATGTAAGCGGCTGGAAGCTGCAAACAATAGTAGGGCGACAATCTGTACCTCGAATAGACATCGGTAGCGCCAAGGCGGTGCCGCCCTACGCTTACTTTGCGTACTCGACGCACTGCAACTCGTACGAGGCGGAAGGAAACGTCTCGCGCCTACTCTTCAGGGACGACGATGGAGAGTTCTTAGAATCAGATCCCGTCGATCGGCGCGAAGACGAGAGTAATGAGCTCACTCGCGAGCAGGAAATCATCATGTGCGCGATATGCGCGGAGTTTAGCGAGTTCATTTTGACAGAAAAAGAAGTCGTGCGAGGGGTGAATCGCGAAGACGGCGTGAAAGCCGTCGTGGTACAAACAGCCGAATATTTGAACTTGGACGAAAACCAAGTCAAGGATTGGTTTGATGAGACGCGCACGAAGCACAGCACGAGCCGTGCATGGTGTATGTTTCTCGAAGTTGCCTCGCACGTACGCAAGTTGATGGGCTTCTCCTCGGCGCATTGGCGCGCGAAGATGGCAAACACATTCAGCGTTCTCGAAACTCTCGGGATCAGCGAATTGTTCTGGCGGAAGTTTTCGCGAATCATCATCAATTGTCCGACGCTCGCTCCGTTGAAAAAGCCTGTCATCGTGTTTGACAATCTCAACGAAGCCATGGATCAGCTCGCCGGCATGTTTTGTCCGCGATGCTTCATCTTTGATTGCAGAACGCACGGGTCGTTGCAGCCCAAGTCGGAAGGCAGGAAGCTTGATGCGGAAAGAAAGCTTGCATGGCGCGAGCGCATGGCAAAGAGCGGCATGTCTGCGGAAAAGCCGTTAGCTGAGCGACGATGTTCGACAGATTGCTGGTATCAAACAGAAGAGTACAAGTACTACTCTGCGCAGACAACCTGCGCACCATGCGATCCCACAGAAACTCTCAATCGTCCGTCGACGAAAGATCCGTTCATCGAGACGACGAGGAAATGGCGCAACGCGATGGATATTGAAGTCTTGAAGAAGGCTGTCAAAATAATCGGTGAGAAAACCACGGCGTGCGAGGCAGCGTTGTTCTTTGGCCGTCGTCGCACGTGCGCCGAAGTCGGGAAGCAAATGCACTGTTTGGATCTCATCAACCTTGGAACTGTGGTGAAGGAAGAAGAGCGCGACGCGATGGATGAAGATGCCGACGAATTGAGTAATCCGAAGAAGCGCAAACGCGCGCCGACGGGGGTCAAAAATCCAACAATTGCGCGACGATTGAAGATGCAAAAGGATGCCGATTTTCTGGAAACGCAATACTCCCCGTGCGAATGCGTCGGCGCTTGTGACGCTAACACGTGCTCCTGCATTAAGAATGGTACCTTTTGTGAGAGATTTTGCAACTGTGGACCGAAGTGTCACAACGAGTTCGAGGGTTGCAAGTGCGAAAGTACGAAGCGCGCAACGTGCGGCACAAGAACGTGTCCGTGCTACGCCGCCGGTCGCGAATGCACGCCAGATAAATGTAAACGGTGTTGCAAGACCGCTGATGCGTACTCTTTGCCCGCTCGTAAAAGGTATGGCCTCGTCGATCCGAACATGCAACTGCCCATGCCGGCGTTTCCGTGTGAGAACATGAAGCTACAACTTCGACAGAAGGAGCACATTTGTTTGGGTCGAAGCGGTGTTGCCGGTTGGGGTGCGTTCGTGTTGAAAGGCGCTCGGAAAGGAGAGTTCATCGGCGAATACGTCGGCGAACTCGTGACTCAGGACGAAGCCGAACGTCGAGGAACGGTGTACGATGTCAACAACTGCTCGTACTTGTTCAATCTCAACAGCGAATGGTGCGTCGACGCTCAATACAGAGGGAACAAACTGCGCTTTGCCAATCACTCGAAGAACCCGAATTGCGTGCCTCGCGTTCTCGCGGTGAATGGTGATCATCGACTGGCGCTGATATCAGACAAAGACATCAAACCAGGCGATGAATTACTGTTCGACTACAATTACAAGGACGAAGTCGCACCCGACTGGCACGAGAAAAACGCATCGACGTTGCCCAAGTCGAAGCACCTTCCAACGAAAAGCGCGAAGAAATCATCGAACTGATCGAACAAAGATGTATAGTCAATGTAAGTACATACAAACTACCTAATCTAACGATTGCGCGTACGCACCACTGCGTCGCACTTCAATTTCTATCTTCGCTCGATTCGCGCAAGAATTCTCCTCGACCTCGACCGCGGCCTCGCCCACGGCCGCGACCTCGACCTCGACCTGCACCCGCCACCCAGGGCGGAGGTCGAGCACCGCGAACGCTACGAATCTTTTTTTGGCCTTGCGAGGTTTTCACATTCGTAAACTGTGAATCTGTCGGCAGCTCGATGGGCATGCCTTTTTCATCCGCGACGACGGCGGCTTTGCCGAGCGCGTGCGTTTGGAGCCGCTCACGAGCAACTTCCATAACTCCAAGGGCAGATATAGGTACAAAGACAACCTGTGCGCGATCACGAGACGCGATGGCTTCAAAAGCGGTTTCGACCGCCTTGCGAGCATCATCTGTGTGCATATCAATCAGATCAAGCATGACGAGACCACCGATGTCGCGTAGGCGCAGCGTCCTTGCCACCAACTCAGCAGCGGCGATGTTTACCCGCAAGGCGACTTCTTCACCATCCTCTCCAGCGCCCATCGCCGTTCTGCCGGCATTGACGTCGATCGCTGTGAGTGCTTCCGTGTGCTGAATGACGATGTGAGCTCCAGAAAGTTCCGGCCCAAGGAAGATGCGTTCGGTCCCCATCATCGTCTCGATAACCTTGTCGACTTCGAGCGCCTTGAACACTGGCTCGGCGCCTTGGTGCAACACCACGCGATTTATTATTTCTTGCGAAGCACCCGTACGAAGCAAATCGTCTACGATGGTTTTGTACGATTCTTCAGTGTCCACGGTGAGCTTCGCTACGCGCTCACCGAACAAGTCGCGCACGAGAACTTGCTCGCGCGACGCGGCTTGTAACAAACGCCGAGGCGGAGGAGGTCTCAGCGTCAACTCGGCATGCCGTATAGCGCGCTCGGACTCTTCGACGATTGTATCCCAGTCCTCGGCGAGGCAACCGATATCGAGCTTGAGCGTGTCTTGATTCACGCCCGCGGCTTCCGTGCGCATAATCAACGCACTCCCTTTCGGACACACCGTCGCGCCGACGTCTTTCACATACTTTCGCGCTCGCCCCATGAGCTTACGGGACACGTACACGCCTTCACCATCCGGACAAAGTACAACATTTCGCCCCGGTAGCGTCGGACGCGCCGTTACTCGCGGACCTTTGTACCCACTACCAAGTCGTGTAACTTGCACGACGACGGGCTGTCCAGGTTGCCACATCGAGTAGCACTCTTCTCGAAGACGTCGACGCGTCGACTTTGCGGTGACGACCTCGGCCTCTTCGTCGGTTTCGTCGTCGTCAATTTGTGCGCCGTCCTCGCTTTCGTCGTCTTCAGACGTCGCGTTTGAGTCTTCATCCGAGGACTCGGTCGCCGACGCCAAGTGCGGATCCTCACACACGTCGGGCGCCCATCGGATCCATTTAGGGCGATTTTCCAGCCTCGACGATCGCTGCGATCGACCACCGGCACCGCGCCAAACTCCGCCCGTCGCTCCAGCCGTGGTGCTCTTCGCAGTTAATCTTCGGCTATAACTGCGACCTCCCGTCGCCGCGCCGGCGTCGTCGCTCGAGGCGAGCGTCGCGACCTTCTCCGCGCCTTCGATTCCTCCCCATGACACGTTCGCCGCGTCGTCGACGGGGCTGTTCAATCGCCACGCGAGCGCGGGGTTTTCGATGCCCTTTTGCATTAACGCGTACGGTGGTCCGTTACCCGTGAGATCCACGAGCACGCCCTGCATTCCGCTGATGACCTTGCTCACGGTGCCCATGTAAATGTCTCCCACCCGCATACCCTTACCGGGCTCCGTGCCGTGTTCGTGCCACAGCTCCACGAGCTCGCCTTCCTCTAAAATCGCGATCCTCACGCCAAAGTCTTCTTCGTTCGCCGCGTTGTACACGATTTCCGTGTCTAAACCGCCCGTCATGTCCGCCACGTGGTCGCCCGGTCGGTACGAGTCGCGATCCGCCGAGTTCCAACCGCCGCGAGTCCCGGTCTCGCCCTCATCGTCGCCCTCGTCCGCGCTCCGATCGATCGACGCGTCCGACGCGTCGTCGAAATCGCCGTCGTCGTCTTCATCCGCGCATTCGTCCGCTCGATCGTCCGCGCGCGCCGAAGTCCCCGAAACCGCGCCGCCGTCCCGCCGCGCCGATGTCCCATCCCTCGCCTCCTCCCTCCCGTTCCCGTACGCCAACCACGCGCCTCCGGTTTCCACTTTATTTTCGCTCGCGCTCGCATCCGTCGTCATGGATATCGACACCCGAAACCGCGCGTCGTCGCTCGGCCACTCGCAATGCACCTCCGCGCGCGCGCACCGCTTCGGCGGCGTGAACCGCACCCCCTCGCCGTCGCTCCATCGCACCACCGCCCCGTCCTCGTCCAGAGTTACCAATTTAAAGATAATCTCTTCCTCCAGCGCGCACCGCACCGCGCATTGGTGTCGATTGCGATCGCCCGACCCGTGCGTTTGCAACCGCGCGCGCGTCTCGTTCACGTCCCACCGCCCCAACGCGTCCGCCGTCCCGCACGCGCGCACTTCGCGCTCGCCCGCGCGTTCGTCGAGCGCGCGATCGACGACGAACGTCACCGCGACGTCCTTTTGCGGGTTCGGTTCGTAGGCCCGCGCTCTGCGGCGCGGCCCTTTGCTCCGCGCGGCCTTCGGCGCGACGCCGCGTCTTAAACGCGCGTCCTGAGTGCGTCGCGGTCGCGCCGCGGTTCGCGACGCCATCGCCGCGCGCTCTGACGCGACGACGCGTCGCGCGGGACGCAAAGCGCCGCACTGCATCGCGCTTTGCGATGCAAAGCGCGCGACCGGGCGGCGCTGCGCGCGACCTGGGCGTCGCGTGCGCGTTCGTGCTGTGCGTGTTCGTCGCGTGCCTGGCGCTCGCGCGACGCGCGGCGAGGCAGCCGCCCATTAAGCTCGCGAAGCGGGACTAGCAAAGCGAACGAATCTCTGACGCCGATGCCGCGCGCGGTCGTCGACGCGCGCGCGACGACGCGAACGCGACGACCGACGATGCAACGGACGCGACGAACCAAGGCGCGCGCGACGACGGACGCGACGCGCGTGGCGGTGGTCGGCGGCGGGTTCGCGGGCGTCGCCGCGGCGTTTCGGACGCTCGAGGAGGCGAACGCGCGGGGACGCGCGGTCGAGCTGACGCTGATCGACGGCGCGGGCGTCGGGGGTGGGGCGTCCGGCGTCGCGGCGGGTTTGCTGCATCCGTGCACGCCGCGAGGGAAGACGATCTGGCGAGGCGAGGAGGGCGCGGCGAGGGCGAGGCGGTTGCTCGACGCGGCGCAAAGCGCGGAGGACGCCATGGACGCGATGGGCGCCGAAAGGAGCGATGACGCGGACGGGGGGTGGAGGGACGACGCGGGGAGGAACACGGGGGAGCGGCGGGGCGAGCGCGTGGCGAGCGCGCCGGGAATCGTGCGACCGGCGAGGTCGGCGAAGCAGGGGAGGGATTTCGCGGCGAACGCGGGACGCGGGGACGACGACGACGACGCGGCGTTCGCGGTGAAGCGCGTGACGACGGACGAGGTCGTCGCGATGTGTCCGGGGTTGGAGTTCACGAGCGACGTCATCGAGGCGGAGAGGAACGGAGAGGCGTGCGCCGGCGGGATGTTCGTTCCGAACGGCGTCGTCGTGGACGCGCCGAGATATTTAACCGCGCTCTGGGACGCGTGCGGCATACTCGCGTCGCGCGGCGCGGCGGGCACGCGCGCGACGTTGCGCATCGCCGAGATCGACGATGTGAAGGCGCTGTTGGATGAATTCGACCAAGTGGCGCTGTGTTGCGGCGCCGGCGTCGCCGCGCTCTTTGACTTTGAAACGATCCCGGTGTCGTTGCAAGGCGGGCACGTGCTCGAGCTCAAGCCCGAGGGCCTGAGCGTGGGCATTTTAGGCACCACGTACGTCGCACCGCTCGGCGACGATCGCGCCATGATCGGTCCGACGAAAGAGTACGACGCCACGCCCGAGGATTGCGCTCGCTCTGGCGTCGTGGACGACGTCGACGACGAACGATCCGCGCGCGCGATTTCAGAGCTTCGCGAGCTCGGCGCGCGCGCGTACCCGCCGTGCGCGAATTGGGAATTCTTGCGTCTCAAGTACGGCGTGCGCGCCAATCCACCGCGCACGCACGCCGGCGCGCTTCCGCTCGCGGGATCCGTCCACGTGGACGGCCGCCGATGTTGGTTCGCCGCCGGCCTCGGCGCGCGCGGTCTCATCTACCACGGCCTTCTCGCCGACTGGCTCTCGAGCGCGATTCTAGACGACGACATAAACGCCATACCCGTAGACGTCCGTCGGACGTGTTAGCGACGTGTGATTCACCGCAGTCGAACCGCGTCCCGCTCGCGCTCGCCGCACTTCGCGTCCCGCGTCCCCGATCATGCGCGTCCACGCCGTGCGCCTCGACCCCGGTCAGGACTTGAAGCGGTCCCTGTTGGAGTACTGCAGCGCGCAGAACCTCGCCAGCGCGTGGATTCTCACCGCCGTCGGCTCTCTGCGCGCCGCCAACATCCGCTTGGCCCACCACGACAAGTTTCTCGGCGCCGGCGCGAACGCCGTCCTGGCGCTTCCCGATCAAAAGTTTGAGATCTGCTCGCTCGTCGGAACGATATCGCGCGCGGGCGCGAGCTGTCACCTGCACGTCTCGCTCGCGGACAGGCGAGGGGACTGCGTCGGGGGACACGTGCTGGAGGGCAACGTCGTGTTCACGACGTGCGAAATCGTGCTCGGAAGCTCGTCGACGATGGCGTTCGATCGCGAGCTGGACGAGAGGACCGGATTCGATGAGCTCGTGGTGCGAGAGGCGGGCGCGGGGGCGGAGACGGGGGCGGGAGAGACGAGAGGAAAGACGGCGCGAAGAGCGCGACAGTTACGAGCGGAGGCTCGCGAACGCGAGCTTCGCGCGGCGGCGGGGGAACGCGAGCGGGCGCGAGGGTTGTTCGAGTGGTTAGTGAATGTCATCGTGCCGAAACCTGGTGCGAGGCGCGCGGAGTCTGATGAAGAAGAGGAGGGGGAGGAGGAGGAAGGCGCGGCGGCGGACGCGCC
>Ga0181560_10003130_pt1 | contig 15338 bp, 15 predicted proteins | sample 011ome_20_FD_133751 | JGI IMG/M metagenome (GOLD analysis project Ga0181560, IMG submission 133751) | Coastal salt marsh microbial communities from the Groves Creek Marsh, Skidaway Island, Georgia - 011509CT metaG (megahit assembly) | ecosystem: Environmental > Aquatic > Marine > Intertidal...
ACCACCACCGCGCGTGCACGCTTCCGGACCCCATCATGCGCCGCGCCGCGGGGGACGACGTGTCGTTCGTGTTTAGTTTACAGGTGGAAGGGTGCGCGATCGTCGAGGAGCCGAGCAAGAAGAAGTCGACGCCGGCGCCGGGCGCGGCGGCGGCGGTCGCGGCGGCGGCGCCGCCCGCGGGGGGGTACAGGCTCGGCGCGGGTCGACCGAACGGCGGCGGGATGCTGAGCGGGATGACGCGCCCGGCGGCGGGGATCGGTGCGGTGAACCCGCGCGCGCCGCTGTCGACGGTGCAGAGCAACGTCCGAGCGCCGACGGGACGCGTCGGCGTCGGCGCGGGGAAGCCGTCCGCGGCGGCGGCGGCGGGGGTTGGCGCCGGGAAGAAGCCCGCCGCGGCGAAGCCGAAGCCGAAGCCGCAGCCGAAGCCGAAGGCGAAGCGGAAGAGCGACGAGTCCGAGTCCGAGGAGGACTTCGAGTCCGAGACCGAGGAGGACGAGGCGTCGGAGTCGGAGTCGGAGGAGGAGTCCGCGGGCGAGTCCGAGTCCGACCGCTCCGACGAGGACGAGGACGATGTCGACGCGAAGCCGAAGCCGAAGTTGGCGGTCAAGGTCGTGAACACCGCGGCCGCGGCCAAGGCGAAGGCGCCGCCGGCGGCGCGCCCGAAGCGAGCCGCCGCGGGCGCGGGCGCGGCGAAGCGCAGCGAGAACGCCGAGTCGGCGGACGAGCCGAGCGCGTCGGAAGACGCCGCGTCCGCGAGCGAGTCCGACGGCGGCGGCGGCGAGGACGAGGAAGACGACGACGACGATCCCGTCGCGGACAGCGAAGAGGAGATGGACGCGATGGACGCGATAGACGCGGCGGCGGCGGCGGCGCTACGAAAACGCGCGCGCGACCGGGACAGGGACGCGAACCGCGCCTCCGCGCCCGGAGGGGACGCGCGCGCGGGCGTGGAGGTGGACGCGAAGCGAGGACGCACGAGCGAGGGCGGCGGGAGCGCGTCGCCGATCGAGGAGTCGGAGTCGGAGTCGGAGCTCGCCATGCTCGGCGGGGACTCGGACTCGGAATCCTCGGAGCTCTGAGAGGGCGGCGGCGGCGCCGGCGAAACGCGAGCATCACGCGCGTGCGAGTACGATTACAATACGAAGGGAGACCGACGCTCTCCCGGTTATAATAGGTTTTAACGCTACGCCACGATTCATCGTCGTCGTCGTCGTCGTTCGCTTCGGTGTCACGCGCGCGGCCGTTCGGTTTCAATTCAACACGTCGTTATTAGCTCGTCGCGTCGTCGTCGCTTTCCTCCGCGGGGGTCTACTCGTACGTCCGTCATACGTCACACGCGCATGTCCGCGGCGTCGCCGATGAACGGCAGCTTGTACATCTGCCCCAACATGCACCCGACCGCGGCGAGGCAGAACGCGGCGAGGACGAACACCCACACGGAGTTGTAGCACAGCTTGTACATCTCGAACGCCATCCCTCGCAGCGACCCGGGGGAGAGGACGTATTCGACCATCCCGGGGAGAACCAGCACGATGTCGAGGATGATGGCCTGCATCGCGTTGAACCGCACGAACCGCGACATGCTCCGGTTCTCCGCGATCCCCAGGTATATCGCGAAGAAAGATATCATCCCCGCGAACGGAATTCGAAAGTACATCGACGCGATCGGCTGCAGCGGCTGCAGGAGGAAGATGGCCTGGGGGAACTGCGAGAAGAAGAATCGCGAGTACCGAAGTCCGTCGAGCAGCGGGACGAGGTACGGCAGCAGCGCGACGAAGCGGTCCGGGACGGGGATCATGCTCCCGCCGCCGCCGCCGTACGACGGGGAGTATCCCGCGGTCGTCGTCGTCGTGCGCGCGCCGGCGCCACGGCCCCGCGCGGGCGACGCGACGACGCGGCGCGGCGCGAGATGATGATCGGGTGCCGAAGAAGCGCGCGCGACGATCTGATTCGCGGACGCCGCCGCGGACGCGACGCGTCTTCTCGGGCGGACGACGACCGCGGACGTCGCGCGCGCGGGCGCGGCGCGCGTCGCCCGCGCGGTCGCGACGGCGCCGACGCTGCTGCTGATCGCCATCATGGTCGCGTGCGCGCGCTGCGGAGCGCGGGGCGAGATGAAGCGGAACTAGGGATTCGCGATTCGGTTCACTGAATGAAGACAGGAACCAGACTTGAGGATGCCCCGTCATTCATCACTCGTCGGGGCACCACCGACACGCCGGCGATGACCTCGACATCGTGCGCCGCGCCCAACGCCGCGCTCCGCGCCGCCGTCGCCGCGCGTCGCGTCGCCTCCCCCGCGCCGCGCGCTTCCGCCGCGCCGTCGCGCCTCCCCCGCGGCCGCCGCGCCGCCGCCGCCGCGCTTCGACACGTCATCGTCGTCGCCTCCTCCTCCTCGGACGACGCGTCCGCGGACGACAACGCGGCGACGTCCTCGACGTCCTCCTCCTCGCTCCCGCCCACGGCGACGATCGCCGCGCAGGGCGTCGAGGGCTACGTCTCCGTCCTCGAGCGCGCGTACGCGGACGAGGCGTTAGGGAACGAGGTCCGAGACCGCATGCAGACGGATCGACTCTTTTCCATCGGGATAAAGCAGTGCATGAACGACGCGACGCACGCGGACCGCCTCCGCGCCGCGATCGACGCGTCGCCGTACATGAAAGCCGCCGCGGAGGAGGAACAGCGAAGACGCGCGGAGGTGGACGCGGTGCAGTCGATCGCGAACGACGAGGGCGTCCAAGCGCGGCTCGCCGACATGGCGCAGAATAATCCCGAGTTGCTTCGACAGACGCAGGCGCGTTCTATCTCGCACTGGTCCCCATACGACCGCGTCGGCGTGGTGAACGCCGATCCTTAAGGAGTTTCTTTTCCCGGCGCATCTCTCCGCCCAGGGTCCCTCGCTTCTTTCAATCCCCGCCCCTAGATGCCTTTGAACTCCGCTTCTGACGCCTTTCAACTCCACCCCGACATCATCGCTTTGTATGGACCCTCGACCCTCAGGAAAACGCAGAGGCGACGCTCAAGAAGGTGGCGGGCGAGCTCGTGGACGGCGTGAAGGCGTACAGGGAAGAGTTTGAACCGAACGCGGACGATCTCATCGCGAAGTTCACGGAGATATCCAACGAGGGGTACGCCGCGTTCGTGAAGCACTCGATGAGCGACGTGAACGTGAAGAACGCCGTCATAAACGCGCTCTACGACGAGATGGAAGACGCGCAGAAAAACGCGGCGACGGCGAAAGCGGGGGGCGGGGGCGGGGAGGAGTGAACGTAGGACGTACTGTACTGTAGTAGCGAACGCATCATCGTTTGTGTGGTGCGTTATATTCATTTTAGTTAGGACACCTTAAGGTTACCTCGTGAACGAAACGAAGAGAGAGACGGCGCGGCCTCGCGGGGTATCGCTTCGCGTCGGAAGATGACGGATGAGAGAAAGAATGTTCGCGCGAGGAGATGTTGCAAAGCTACTAGTACGATGCTATGCTACGGGATCCATCTCGTCGCGCTGCGTGCTGCGTGCGTGCGCGTCGTCGACGACATCAACAACGATTTACGATTTAGAAGATCGTCGCCGTCGCGAGGAAGACCGCCATGCCGACCATCGCCGCGCGCCCGTTGATCATCTCCGCCTTGGCGTTGAAGATCTCGCCCGCGCCCGCGCCCTCGTACGCCTTCATCACGCCATCCTTGAGCCCGTCCGGCATGTAACCCTGCGGGTTCGCCGTCGGCACGAGGCTCGCGCCGGTGATGGCGGCGACGACGAGGAACACCAGGAGCGGGTACTTGGCGATCATCTCGAGGACGTCGCCGTTGAAGGTGTTCTGCACCGCGAGCACGAAGCCCACCTGCGCGAGGCGGCCGTTGATGAGCTCCGCCATCGGCGTGAAGCCCGCCTCGCGGTACAGCGTCTCGCCGTACTTCTCCACGAAGAGCGCCTCGGACCCAGGGCCGGTCATCTTGTCCGAGCCGAGGAACTTGAACGCCTCGGTGAGGGGCTCGATGCCGAGGCCTTCGATGAACTTCGGGACCGACGCGCCGCCGTCCGCCTTGTCCATGATGTCCTCGAGGTCGCCGAGTCCGATCTGACCCATGACGTCGTCGTCGTCGGACGCGCGGACGGCGAACGCCGCGCGCTTCGCCGCGCGCTTCGCGACGCGGGAGGTCACGCCGGAGGCGACGGACGCCTTCGCGGAGAGGAGCGTGGAGTTGAGGAGGAGAGCGGCCATGGTGTGCGTCGTTGTTGCGGTGTGCGCGCGCGAGGAGTGGGCGACGGTATCAGAGCGCGTCGCGGCGGTAAAACGACGGTTCGAGTGGCTCACATCGTTGGAGACGAGAGGCGGGGCGCGCTCCACGGCGCGGATCGAGGAAAAAGCGCCGCCACGTACGACGCGCAGTCAGCGGAAAAGTACACGTACTTTTCCGTACGGATAGAATGCACCAGGTTATGGGACCAGTCAGCAGTTCGTAATGGGCTGGAAACACCCCCCCGCGTCGTCGCGCGCGCGCGCTCGCCCCAGACGCCGGCGCGCACCGCACGATCGTCCCCCCCGCGCGCGCGTCATGAGCGCGCCGCCGTCCTACGGCGGCGCGTCCACGCTGTGGGCGCCGTTCGACGCCGCCGCGCGCGCGGGCCGACCCCTCGGCGCGAGCGGCGTGGTCATCATGTGCCTCGTCGGCGCGGTCCTCCTGGCGCACGCGCAGGTGCGTTCTATACACTAGTCCCCATACGACCCCGTTCGCGAGGTGGACGCCGATCCTTAAGGGCTTTTCCCGGCGCATCTCTCCGCCCACCCCACGCTTTCAATCCCCGTCCTCGACGCCTTTCAACTTCAACTGACGCCTATGAACTCCACCCCGCGCAGTTCAAGCCGCTGTGGGCGGCTCGCGGGGGGATGAGCCTCGCGATGATGGGAAAGGCGCCGTCGGACACGTCCGCGGTGACGACGTATAACCTCCCGAGCACGATCACGGAGCTGATCGACGCGGAGGAGTACCTGTTGGGTGCGTCGCGGCCCCCCATCCCGCCGCGATTAGGGCGCGTCGCGCGCGCGTCGCAGTTCGTCGAACACGATTCATCAGATTCGTTCGCGCGATCAGATGGAGATCGGGTCGCCCGCGGCGCGGCGCGGCGCAGCGCGGCGCGCGCCCTCCCTCCCTCCCTTCTTCCGCCTCCTTTCCCTGACGTCCGACGCCCTCGTCGTTCTCCCTCCCCCTCTCCCTCCTCCCCCGTCGCAGCCGGCGTCGTGTTCGCGCTCTCCGGTCTGTGGCCGCACCTGAAGCTCCTCCTCACGCTGTACGTGTGGGTCTCCCCGACGGAGGAGCGGTTCCGAAACTCAGTGCTGCACTTCTCCAGCCTGTGGTCGATTTGGAGCTTCATCGACGTCGCGATGGTGATCATGATCTCGCTCGCGTTCAACGCCGCGATCAACGTCAGCGTCGCGAACGTCGTGGACGCGTCCTTCGCCGTGCGCGTGTGGCCGTGCTGGGGCGCGTACGAGTTTTGCTTCGCCGTGATCGTCACCTCGTTCGTCGGGCACTTCGCGCACGACGAGTGCGCCAAGCTGACCAAGGCGCGAAACCCGGAGCCCGGCGCGAGAGAGTGCGAGCACCGACAGACGCGATGGTCCGCGCAGAACGCGCACGGCGCCGGGACGAAGACGCTCGTGATCGCGCTCCTCGCGGCGACGACGGTGTCCACGTGCGTCGGCTGCGTCGCGCCGTTTTACGCCGCGTCCTATCGAGTCCCGGTGTTCGGAGAAGGCGGCGCGGGGGAGAAGGACGTCGTCGCCGGGTGGAGAGTGCTCGTGAAGGACGCGCTGCGGAAGTCGAGCGGCGGCGGCGGCGGCGGCGCGGAGAGTGGCGCGGAGAGTGGCGCGGCGAACGCGTTGGCGGTCGAGGTGGATCCCAGGGCGGGGTTGGTCGCGGCCGCCGCCGCGGACGACGGGCCCGGGCCGGGGGGTGGGGACGCGGCGAAGAACGCGAACGCGACGGAGGACGCGCCGCCGCCGAGCCCAGAGAAGCCGAGCGCGGCGACGAACGCGAACGCGACGGAGGACGCGCCGCCGCCGAGCCCGGAGAAGCCGAGCGCGGCGGCTAAAGCGGCGGCGACGGACGCGAACGCGACGAACGCGACGAACGCGACGGACGCGAACGCGACGGAGGCGTCGAACGCGACGGACGCGAACGCGACGGAGGCGACGAACGCGACGGACGTGAACGACCCGTCGAACTGGGCCGCCGCGGCGAAGGCCCGCGCGGCGGCTAAAGCGGCGGCGGCGGCGAAAGTCGAGGCGGCGGCTAAAGCGTTGGCGGACGCGAACGCGGCGGCGAACGCGTTGGCGGACGCGAACGCGACGGACGCGCCGCCGGCGAGCCCCGCCGCGAATGACACCGCGGCGGCGCCGCCGGGCGCGGCGGCGGCGAACGAGACGGCCGCTCCCGCGGCTGAGGCGTCGGCGTCGGCGTCGGCGGCGGCGGCGCCGAAGGAAGACGCGAAAGACGACGGCGAGAACACGGAGAAGAAGGAAGACGACGACGACGGCGGCAAAGAAGAAGGAGGAGATCCAGCCTCTGCGCCGGCGGACGCGAACGCGGCCGAGGACGTGAACGACCCCGCGAACTGGGCCGCCGCCGCCGCGGAGAACGAGGCGGCGAAAGCGAAGGAGGCGGCGGCGCACGCGGACGACTCCGCCGCCGATTACGCCGCCTCCATGATCATGGAGCGCCGCCGCCGCCGGCGCCGCCGACGGAGCTTGCTCGTCGCGGACGAGCCCGGGGACGCCCCCGCGGAGGAAGTCGACGTCGGCGCGGACGCGTCCAAGGAAGAGAAGAAGAAGAAGAAGAAGAAGGACGACCACGACTTCTTCGGCGGCTTGGTCAAAGGCATCGTCTCGAGCGTCGACCCCGCCGCGGCGGTCGCCGGCCCGGGCGGCCCTTCCGACGGCGTCATCGACGCCGTCCTCCACGCGATGCAAGCGTCGAACACGCTCCCGCCCGCGCCCACGATCAAATCCAAGTCGTGGTCGCTGCTGGACGTCGTCTCCGAGACCGCGGCGCTGACGCCGCCCGTCGGCGTCGAGAACGAGGACGGCGGGTTCGACTGGCGCGGGCAAGCGTTTCTCGCGGTGGCGTTTACGTTTTTCGTGCTCCTCGCGCCGCTCTACCGCGCGTACGGACACTGGCACGCGTACACGAACGAGTGGTACGGCGTGGCGGAGCACGACGAGTACGTCTCGTGGATGTCCACGGTTGGGAGGTTCAACGCCGTCGGCGTCGCGCTCGTCGCCGTGGAGATTCTCGCCGCGCGGATGGTGGCCTTTTCAACCGCCTTCGCCAAGAAAAACGGCGGCTGCGTCGCGGACGAGTGCTTTCAGGTGGACCTCGGCGCGAGCTCCGGGGCGATGGCGGCGTTGATCGGCGTCGTGTTGGCGTCCGCGCTCGCGGTGTACATGGACCGGCTGCTCACCGCGGCGAGGAAGAACGTCCTGCGGGACACCACGGGGAGCGTGCGCGAGGACTACGGAAGGCGCTCGGAGGGGCAGTACGGAAGCTTGATTCTGTGACGTCTACGGCACCTTTTTGTAGGGCTACAGTACAGTATTATATAAGATAGCCCTATTCATTCGCTCGCTCCTTTCCTCACGGGTCCGGCTCGTCCAAGTCCGGCGCTGCTTCGTCGTCTTCGTTCGAAGAATCCGAATCCGAATCCGCGTTCGCCGCGCCTCCCCCAGCCCCCGCCCCCGCCTCCTCCTCGCCCTCGCGCGCGCCGTCGCCGTCGCCGTCCAGCAGCGGCTCCCTGCTCAGCGCCGCCGTCGCCTCGCGTTCCAACTCGCTCAACTCCAGCGCCCTCAACTTTCGCAGATACTCCACGTCGTCGACGTCCTTCACCATCGTGCTCCTCACCATCTTGATCTCCTTCTTCTTATCCGCGATCTTCCTCCGCAGCGTCTGCATGAACAGGTCGAGCTGATGCATGAACTCCTTCAGGTCTGTTTCCTCCTCCGTCTCCCTCTCCGGGTCGTCCTCCTCCAACCGCGTCGTCGCGTCCGTCATCTCTCGGACGTAGTGCGCGACTTGCATCTCGAGAGCCTGATGAGGGTCGTTCCATACGAGCGAACGTCGGGGTGGAGTTGAAAGGCGTCAGAAGCGGAGTTTAAAGGCGTCGAGGTGTGTCGGGATTGTGAGCGAGGGACCCTGGGCGGAGAGAGACGCCGGGAGATAAAGTCCTTAAGGAACGGCGTTCACCACGCCGACGCGGTCGTATGGGGACCAACGTGAGATTGAACGCGCCTCAACGTCCTCCTCGAGGACGCGGACGCGCGTCTCCGCGGCGGAGCCCGGCGCGAACGGCGACGGACCCTTCTCCGGCCGCGTCGCGGTCGCGGGCGCGGCGTCGTCGTCGTCGTCCGGGTTGAGCGGCTTCCCGTCGCGGCCGAGCACGCCCTCGCCGTCGCACCGCTCGCACATCCGCTCGAGGATCCGGTTGTTGTACTCCTCCTTGACCGTCTTCATGCCTCGGCACGTCTCGCAGATCTTCACGCGAGCGAGCGGGGAGGAGGAAGAGACGCCGCCGCCGCCGTCGCCGTCGGTGGAGAGCGGCCGCGCGCGCATCTCCGCGTCCGCGCGCGCCTGCGCGGCCGCGATCGCGCTCTCCGCGTGCGGCGCGTCGCCGCCGTCCCTCGCCCTCTGATGCTTGCCGTACTTTTCGCGGAGCTGATCCATCTGCGCGCGCTCCGTGTTCGTCAGCCCGACGGGCTCGGCGGACGGCATCGCGTCGGGGTGCCACTCCGCGGCGGGCGGCGGCGGAGGCGGCGCGGGGACGATCTCCTCGATGAGCGGCATCGCGTTCCCGCTCGGGGCGAGCGCCGCGTCGAGTGACGACGCCCTCATCGGTCAACGGATCGCGAGTGGCGGACGAGTTCCACCGACCGAGCACTGGCACTTGTTGAGTTTCGCGAGTAGCGCCGCTGCCGCGCGCGCGGCGCACTTCGCGTCGCGGCGTTCGCGCGCGCGCCATGGCGGTCGAAGCCGACGCGGTAGCGCGCGCGCTCGAGCTCATCGACGACGACAGGCTCGTCGCGGGCGCGCGCGTCCTCCGCGCGGCGAACATCTCTCCCTCCGCCTCCGCGTCGTCGTCGTCGTCGTCGGACGCGAATCTGAAGCTCGCCGCGTCGCTTCGCAAGGCGTCGCGCGTCGTCGACGTCGTGCGCTCGCTCAAGGCCACCCCGGACGAGCGCAGCGGCTGGCTCGTCCAAGGCGAGCACATGGGCAAGAGGGACGTGTCGATATACTACCGCCTCGACCCGGAGACGAAGACGAAGCTCACCGCGCGCGTGGAGTCACCGATCGACGAGTCGCTCCTCGTGCCGATGATCAGGCGCGTTCGTATTTACACTGGTTCCCATACGACCGCGTCGGCGTGGTGAACGCCGTTCCTTAAGGACTTTTGCGAGCGTCTCTCTCCGCCCACCCCCCGCTTTCAATCCCCGCCCTCGACGCCTTTCAACTCCGCTTCTGACGCCTATGAACTCCACCCCGACGTCATCGCTTCGTACGGAACGACCCTCGTCAGCGTCCTGAACGAGAGCGAGCTGTACGCCACGTGGCTGCCGAACTGGACCGTCCCGCGGTTCAGGGTGCGACGAAGCGTGAAGCTGTCGCAGAGCGGGCGGTGCTCGCAGGTGGTGCTGGTGACGTGCGATCTCCCGTGGCCGTTCTCTCCGCGCGAGTGCGTCCTGGACGCGTGCGGCGTGGACGACATCGATCACTCGGGGGACATCGCGGTGCTCGTGAGGTCTTTGGACGGGCTCGACGACGACGACGACGACGAGCGCGAAGAGAACGATGACGATGACGCCGCGGCGAAGGCGTCGAAGAGGAAGACGAAGAAGAGGGCGGAGGGCGAGTTCGAGGCGCCGCCGCCGGATGACAAGTCCGTCGTGCGGATCGGATTTCACGGCGGGTTTTTGTTCCGCGCGCTGCCGCCCGGGTGGAAGACGTATAAGCGCGCGAAGAAGGATAAGAAGAAGGATACGAAGAGAGCGAGCGCGAGCGCGGGCGCGTCTTCCGGGGAGACCGACGAGGGCACGGACGGCGGCGGGTGGGGGTGGGGGATGGGGTCGTGGGGTCTCGGCGGCGGCGGCGACGCGAACGACGGCGGCGACGGCGACGACGACGTCGAGCCCAAGATCACCCCCGGGCACCTGGACGACCCGGACGCGGAAGCGCTGCTGCACGCCGCGGAGGAGGACGTCCTCTCGAACGCGCGCGTGCCCGCCGCCGCCGGGGACGCCGGGGACGGGGACGGGGACGGGGACGGGGACGGGGACGGGGACGCGGGCGGGAAAAAACAACTTCTTGTCTCGGTGCAGATGTTCATAGACCCCAAGCTGGAATACGTCCCGTCGTCGCTGATGAACTTCGTCGTGCGGACGGTCACGTACACGATGTGGTGCATGCTGTTGCGGGTCGCGGAGGGGATCAGGGACGGGAAGATGCCGGAGCATCAGACCGCGATCGAGTCGAAGGCGCGTCCCGGTCGCGCCTTTGGTCCCCCCGCGCGCCGCGCCGTTCCTCCGTGAGGCCTTTTCTTCCCGCGCGCGTCGCGTCGCGTCGCGTCTCTCTCCGCCCACCCCTCGCCGGTTTCGATCCCGCCGCGCGACACGCCGCGACGCCGACTGACGCGCCCCCGCGCTCCGCCCCGACGTACGTTACGTCGCTTCGTATGTATGGATAATCACCCTCAGCCGACGTTGTACTCTTGGGTCAGAGAACGCGCGGCGGCGATGCTGGGGGCGCTGTCGGGCGCCGCCGCGAGGGTCGGCGGCGCGGCGACGGCGTCCACCGCGTGAGCGAGCGACTGTTTTATCATTTTTGTCGCGGGTTATGATAACACGTACACGTAGTGTGTATAGTCTTCGGGGGTCGTCGTCGACGCCGCGCGAGGTCGGGACGCCGCGACGACTGGAATAATTTACGAAAGGACAACAAGTCTAACGCCGGTCGAACTTTCACCCAATCACGGCGCTCCGTTCGCTTTCAATCGAGCAGGATCGAAAGCGACGAAAGTTGAAAAAGCGTTCGCCACGTCGCAATTCCGAAACGTGGCGTGCGCTTTTGCCCCCTGTAACCCTTCGGCTCCGTCGCCTCCGTCGCATCATCGACGCGCGCGCCGCGGCGTCCACGATCCAAGGGCACCGCCCACCCCTCGTTCGATTTGATTCGATATCGTTTCCGATAATGGGCGACGAGCCGCGCGCGAAGCGCGCGAAGCCGTCCACCACGCCCGCCGGCGCCGCGATGGCGGCGACCGTGGCCACCATGGACGGCTCGCTCGGATTCGACGCCGTCGTCGTGTGCACGTCGAACGCGGCGCAGGAGGCGTACTGGCAAGAGCGACTCGAGCGCACGCGCGGGCAGGCGGCGAAGAAGGGCGCGGTCATCGTCGCCGTGCACGAGGACTGGGCCTCCGACGGCGCCGGGAACGGCCTCGGGACGCTCTACGCGTACGCCAAGGCGCGCGCGCAAGCGATGGCGCGCGTCGACGGCGCGGTCGACCTCGACGCGATGCTCGCCGAGGGAAAGACCGTGGGGATCTACCACACCGCGGGGAAGGGCACGCGCCTCGCGCCGCTGCCGGGCGCGGAGAACAACAACAAGCCGGGCGTGAAGCTCCCGAGCCTCGTGACCGTGGAGGGCGCGCGCGCGGACGACCCGCCGACGACGAGCGAGCTCACGATTCTCGAGGCTGTGATCCGACAGACGGGGTGCTACGCGCCGCGCCGCGCCGGGCGATGCAGCGTCTTCTGGGGCGACCAGATCTTCGTCCCGAGCGCGGGGCACCTTCCCTCGGGGGCGCACCACGCGGACATACTCGCGCGGATGGGGCCGATGCCGACGGAGGAGGAGTGGGCGGCGAAGGGATTGGAGAAGTACGGGCTCATCGCCGTCAACGCCGCCGACGAGGCGGCGCAAGTCGAGAAGGTTTCGTACGACACCGCGATGAAATTGCTCGGGTCGTTCGGCGAGGTGAAGCGCGTTGGGCCGTCGCTCGGGAGCTTCTCCCTCGGCGCGGAGATGCTGCGAATGCTCCTCGAGGAGTTCGCGACGGAGCTGGAGGAGAAGCGGGCGAAGATGGACTCGGACCCGCACCTGTGGATGCCGATGACGCTGGATAAGGCGCGTTCTATCTCACACTGGTCCCCATACGACCGCGTTGGCGATGTGGACGCCGTTCCTTAAGGACTTTTGCCGTCGTCTCTCTCCGCCCAGGGTCCCTCGCTTTGAATCCCCGCCCTCGACGCCTTTCAACTCCGCTTCTGACGCCTTTCAACTCCACCCCGACGTTCGCTCGTATAAAACGCCCCCAAGGCGGCGTACGTGAGCGTCATGGTCACGAAGAACGAGACGGAGGCGACCGCGGGGGCGCACCACGACCGCATGACCGCGTTCAAGTCGAAGCTGTTGAGCTCGCACCCGGAGAAGGCAGTCTTCGGCGCGATCGACGTCGGCACGGAGTGCTACTGGTGGGATTACGGCTTGCTGTCGTTGTACCAAAAAAATAACATGCTCGCGTTGGACGACACGGAGGAAGCGGCGTCGCTTCGCGCCTACCTGCGCATCCCCGAGGACCGCGCGCAGTCCAGCGAGCTCGGGAACGACGTTCAAGTCACGAACGGCAGCGTCGTCCTCGCGAGCGTCGTGAAGGAGGGCGAGATCGACCACACGATCGCCTCGAGGGTCGTCACCGGAAAGTGCGACGCGCACGGTGCGTCCCGTACACTGGTCCCCGTACGACCGCGTTCGCGTGGTGAACGCAGATCCTTAAGGACTTTTCCCGGCGTGTCTCTCCGCCCACCCCCCGCTTTCAATCCCCGCCCTCGACGCCTTTCAACTCCGCTTCTGACGCCTTTGAACTCCACCCCGACGTTCGCTCGCATGGAACGACCCTCAGGCTGCCTTCTCATCAACGTAACCGCCCGCTCGATCAAAGCGCGGAACTGCGTCATCTACAACGTCGTCGACGACAGCGAGGACGGGCTCGTCTTGCCGGACGGCGCCGTCCTCACGAACGTTTTCGTGCCGGGAAGAGAGAAGCTCGTGCAGAGCAGCAGCACGACGACGGACGGAGGGAAGGTGTTCAAGGTGAGGCTCACGCCCAATCCTTTTTCGTTCGAGGGCGTGTACAAGATGAATCAGAGCACGGACGTCAAGGAGGCGTACAAGCTCGGCGCGGAGGCGCACGCGGACTTGGCGAAAGAGCTCAAGTTTTAAGCGAGCGCGCCTCGCGTCGTGTTGGTCGGTCGGTCGGTTGGTTGGGGTGATGAATGCAGTGCGGGGGGGGGTGAGGGGGGGTCGCGTGTTTTTATTGCAAAAGAGCAATTTCTGTTGAGGCCGGGTGGTTTCTGCAGTGTTTTCGCGAGCTCGAAGTGCGCGCTCCGCATCACTCGACGAGACGCGTCCCCGTCCGTCGTCGTCGTCGCGACCTCGCCGCGCTTCCTAGCTAGGCTTCCGTCGCGCGCGTCGACGTCGATATGGCGTCCACGGCGCGCGTCGCGTCCTTCGCGTCGGCGCCGCCGCCGACGACGACGACGACGACGCGACGCGTCGCGCCGACCGCCGTTACCCTACGCCCTCCTCGATCGCGACGCGTCGGACGACGCGTCGGACGCGTCGTCCCGCCGCGCGCGCTCCCCGGCGTCGAGTCGCCGTGGACGCCCTCGAGCGAAGACATGGACGGCGTCGTGAACGAGCTCACCGCGCGCGCGGCCGCGGCAGCCTTCTACGGCGACGGCGACGGCGACGCGCGCGTCTTCATCGGCCTCGTCGGGGCCCCGGGCTCGGGGAAGTCCACGCTCGCGCGCGAGATCGTCGCGCGCGTCAACGCCGCCGCGGGCGCGGACGTCGCCGTCGTCTTCCCCATGGACGGCTTCCACTACTACCTCTCGCAGCTCGCGGACGCGACGCTGTTCCCGGACGGCGAGGAGGCGGCGCGGTCGCGCCGCGGCGCGCCGTGGACGTTCGACGCGGACGCGTTCGTGCGCCGCGTCGCCGACGCGAAACGCTCGCGCGACGCCGTTGTGCGCGTCCCGGAGTTTGACCACGAGGTGCACGACCCGGAGGAGGACAAGATCGCCATTGCGCCGACGCACAAGATCGTCGTCGTGGAGGGCAACTACCTCACGCTGCCGGACGCGCCGTGGAGCGAGCTGCACTCGGGCGACGCGCCGCTGTTGGACGAGGTCTGGCATCTCGACTGCTCCGTGGACGACGCCATGGCGAGGGTGACGCGGCGGCACGTCGCCGTGGGGAGGAGCGCGGAGGAGGCGAGGAGGAAGGTGGACGGGAACGATCGCCCGAACGGCGAGCTCGTGTGCTCGCGCAAGGGAGTCGCGGACGTCCTCGTGCCGTCGTACGAGTGGGAAGGCAAGTGACGAGCCGAGCGAGGAAGAACGACGAGATTACCTTCGTACATTATAAAATTATCGATCCGACTACATCATCGCACGAGCGTTCGGATGTACAGCTGCGAGTTCCTCCCCTCCTGCGTCACCTTCCCCGGCGGCAGCAGCGGCGAGTCCTTCGCCACTCCCGCGTGCAAGAACCCGCGCTGCGTGAACCAGTCCGCGGTACGCGTAGTGAGCAAGAACATCTTCTCCACCCCCGCGTCGCGAGCTACCCTCTCGAGGTACTCCAATAGCTTGTCGCCGCGGCCTTCGTTTCGATACCCGGGCCGAACCGCGAACGATGCCACCTCCGCGATGACCTGCGCGCCGGTGCCGGTTGACGTTTCGTCTTCCCCCGCTTCCCCCGCTTCCCCCGCGCCGTCGCCGTCGCCGTCGTCCGCGGACCGCTCGACGACGTACCGACGCAGCGCCGCGCAGCCGATGATTTTCCCGTCCCGCTCCATCACGTGAAACGCGCCCGCGCTCACCTCGTCGACGAGCGCGTCGTCGCTCATCGCCACCGTCGTGCCGTCCTTCGCGAGCGGCTCCAGTATGCTCTTGATCTCGATCCAGTCCCCGGGCTTCGCGACGCGCGTTTCCTCGTACCGGTCGCGGCTGATCATCGCGCCGACGCCGTCGAAGGTGTACAGCTCGAGCAGGAGCGCGCCGCTGAGGGTCGAGGGTCCATACGAAGCGACGAACGTCGGGGTGGAGTTGAAAGGCGTCAGAAGCGGAGTTGAAAGGCGTCGAGGTCGGGCGTTGAAAGCGAGGGACCCTGGGCGGAGAGAGACGCCGGGCAAAGAAACTCCTTAAGGATCGGCGTTCACCACGCGAACGGGGTCGTATGGGGACCAGTGTGAGATAGAACGCGCCTGAGCGTGTACTCGAGGAGGTG
>Ga0181560_10003142_pt1 | contig 15290 bp, 8 predicted proteins | sample 011ome_20_FD_133751 | JGI IMG/M metagenome (GOLD analysis project Ga0181560, IMG submission 133751) | Coastal salt marsh microbial communities from the Groves Creek Marsh, Skidaway Island, Georgia - 011509CT metaG (megahit assembly) | ecosystem: Environmental > Aquatic > Marine > Intertidal zone...
CGCACGGGCTGCCTGAGCTTTGACAGCGCCCCCGACTGGATCTGCCGAATGCGCTCGCGCGACAGCCCGTAGTGCGTCCCGATGTCCCCCAGGTTCATGGGCTCGCGCCGCGCTTCGTCGTCCTCCCCGGCGCCCATCCCGTACGCCATCCGCAGCACGTTGCGCTCGCGCGGCGCGAGCGTCGCCAGCGCGCTCTCGATGTCCTCCTGCAGCTCCGCGTCCTGCACGGTGTCGAACGGGTCCTCGTCGTACGTGACGTGCTCGTCGGAAACCGTCAGGTCCTGCTTCGTTCCCCCCCCGCCCGCGCCCGCCGCATCCGCGCCGGCGTACGCGTGCGCGCTCTCGTCCAGGCTCTGCACCGCGAAGCGCGCGCGTTCGAGCGCGTCCACTTTGTCCTCGCGCATGTCCGCGATTGTAGAAAGCTCCGCGCGCGTGGGTCGGCGCCCGTTTCGCAGCTCGAACGCGACGCGGCACTTCTGCAGCTTGCTCAGGGCGTCGTACACGTGCACGGGCAGCCGGATCGTGCGCGACTGGTCGTTCACCGCGCGCGAGCAGCTCTGCCGGATCCACCAGTGCGCGTACGTGGAGAACTTGAACCCGCGCGTTGGGTCGAACCCCTCGACGCCGCGGATGAGGCCGCCTATGCCCTCCTGGATCAGGTCCTCGAGCGCCACGCCGCGCCCGATGAATTTTTTGGCAACGCTCACGACCAGCCGGAGGTTGTGCCGCAGCAACAGCTGCTTCGAGCGGTTCGCGGTGATCCGCAGCGTCTCCAGATCCGCCGCCGACGCCGCGCCGAGCGCGCGCGCCAGCTCCGTTTCAGAGACGTCGTTTGGATCTTTCCCCGCCCGCTCCGCGACGGCGACGCGCGCCGCGACCACGCGCGCCTGCTGCTGGACGTTCGTCGCCAAAAGCACCTCCTCTTCCTTCGAAAGCAGCTTCGTCTGCGAGATCTCCACCAGAAACGAAGCCACGCCGCTGGTCGAGCCGTTCGCGCGCGCGCGTCGCGTCGCGCGCGTCCGTCGACCGACGCCGGCGAGCTCGGGATTGCGTAAATCCGTCCCTTCCCACGCATCCAGCGTCGCTTGCACCGAGGAGAGGTACTCGCCGAACGCACCGCGCGCGCTGTCCCGCTCGGACGAAGACGAGGCGGTTCCGTGCGACGCGGCACGAGCCGAATCCGCGAATCCGCTCGAATCCCCCGGCCGAGGCTCTTCCCTCGCGCGCGTCTCGTTCGTCCCGCCCTCCTCCGTTTGGGTGTCCCGCGCCTTCCTCGCGCGCGCGACGCACCGTGCGCCTCGGGCCACGCTCGAGACGCGGCGCGCCGAGCACGAAGCCGTCCCCCACCGCGTCCCGATCGCCGCGCACGCCATCGCCGCGGTCCGCCGAAGCGCGCGCCCGCGCGCGTCGCCTTCGCGGACCCTGGAGCTCGCGTGCCGGTCCCGGGAGGCGCCGGAGATAATGCGTCACCGTCCTGACAGGTCACTCGTCCCACGCCACAAGCCACGACGCGAAGATCCGATCCGAGTTTTCGCTGACCCGAGTTTCAAAGGCGTCTCGGGTGCAGTGACCGGTGAATCGGTCGACGCCCCGATGAACTCGTCGATCTGCCGATCAAGGTTTCTTTCTTTTCCTCAACGGCTAACGGTCGCGTGGATTTGTTTTTTGAACGCCGCATCGGACGGGGAGACTCGACACAACGCGGCGCACGATGAAGATTAAACTCGAGTCCAAGCAGGGCGTTGAGGTACTCGCTGATACGCTCGACGAGACGTTGGATGCCTTGCAAGTACGTCCGGTGGAGGTTCCCTCCGAACGCGTCGCCTCGAACGCCACTTCGGCGAAACGAAATCTCACCGCCTTCCCCGTTCCCCCGCGCAGGAGCACGACGCGTCGACGGACCCCCGGGTGGCGAACCTGCTGCAGCGCCAGAGCTTCACGGCGTTCAAGGAACGCGTCTTGACGTGCTTGGTGCACAACACCACGGTTCCCGGGGGCATACGGTGCGTGCGGCGGGAGCGCGTGGAACGTCCCACGACGTCCTTCCCCTCCGTTTTTTTTGTCCGCGTCTTCTCGAACGTCATCCGCGCTCGCGAGCGCGTCGTCGACGCGGAACTGACGCGTCGCTCTCCTTCGCGCATGTCCACACGCACGCCCCCCCCGCAGTCCCGGCGACTTCAACGCGAAATCCGCCTCCGTGCCCGGGGGTCTGCCCGAGCACATCAAGGCGTTGAAGGCGGCGGTAGACAAGCAGCGCGCGGAGGTTCCGGCGCTGGTGATGAAGCAGACGAGCGCGCACCTGGAGACGCTGCAGTCCTTCGACGGCGCGCTGGAGGAGATCGAGAACATGAAGCGCGACACGGAAAACCTGATCAAGTCGCACGGAGGCAAGGGCGGCGCGGCGGTGGACGTGCAGCGCGACTTGCTGGAAAAATGCGAGCAGCTGCCCGAGCTGCAGCGGCGGCTGCAGACGGCGACGGCCAAGCTGGGAACCATCTTGTCGCAGATGGATGCGAGCGCCGCCGCCGTCGAGGCGTAGGCGACCCGACTCGCGCCGACTCGCGGCGGTGGTGGTCGTGATGGTCTCTGTAACATACACTACGAACGAACGAAGCTCGCGTCACGCGGCGTTTCTCGCTCTCGGGAACAACGTGTGGTCGCGCAACATCATCTTCTTCCTTCGTTTGGTCATGAAATCCTCCAGCTTGCCGCTCTCCTTGAGCTCCTTGTACTTCTCCACCAGAGCGAGTTTCTTCTTCAGCGCTTTCTTCATGTGGTAAATGCCCTTGCGCTCGCTCGGATTCGCGCTCCCGTCCACGCGGTCGCCCTTCCCGGAGGGCTTCTTCGCGCTTCCTTTTCCCTTGGGTTTCGTAGACTTGCCTCGCGCGGTCGGCGGCGCGCTCGCGCCAGCCTTACCGGGCCTCTCCTCTCGGCTGGGTTTTCCCATGCCTCCACCCGACGGCGCCTTGAACGACGACCGGCAAACACCTCCGAGTCGGGTTCGCGCGTCTCGCCCGCACCCGAGCGCGCGCGTGACTGCTCGCCGAGAGGCGGCGGTGGCCGATTTTCACGCGCGTAAAACGGAACTCGAAACGGAGGCCGTCCTTGTCAGCCAGTTCGACAGAAGTGTTCCGAGGTTTTCTTTCGCGTCGCGAAGCGGGTCGAACCCCCGAGGTGCTCAGGTTCACGCGCGCGCCGCCGTCGCCGCGAAACGCCCGCCATGCGCGCATCCTCCCGCGCGCTGGTCGCGCTCCTGGCGCTCGCGCTGTGCGTCGCCGCCGAGGCGTTCTACCTGCCCGGCGTCGCCCCCCAGGACTACGCCCGCGACGACATCGTGTACATGAAGGTGAACAAGCTGTCGTCGACGCGCACGCAGCTCCCGTTCGAGTACTACTCGCTGCCGTACTGCCGTCCCCACAAGGTGGCGCACTCCGTGGAGAACCTGGGCGAGGTCCTGCGCGGCGACCGCATCGAGAACTCGCTGTACTCGCTCGAGATGCGCTTCGACCAGCAGTGCAAGCTGGTGTGCAAGATCGACTCCCTGACGGCGTCGCAAGCCGGCGACTTCGCCGCTAAGATCGAGGACGAGTACCGCGTGATGATGATCCTCGATAACCTGCCGGTGGCGATGGTGCGCATGCTGGAGAACGAGGAGGGCGAGCAGCTCAAGACGTACGAGCGGGGGTTCCCGGTGGGGTTCAAGGCGAAGATGGACGCCGACGGCGCGTGGGTTCCGCCGGACGTCGCCGGCGGCGACGCCAAGGCGTTCATAAACAACCACGTGCGGTTCACGGTTCTGTACCACAAGGACGAGAACACGGATTCGGCGCGGATCGTGGGGTTCGAGGCGGAGCCCTTCTCCGTGAAGCACACGTACGAGAAGCCTTGGAACCCGGAGAAGCCCATCCTGGAGACGTGCAACGCGCACCGCATGACGTACGTGTCGTACGACCAGCCGCCGCAGGAGGCGCGCGAGGGCGAGGAGGTGATCTTCACGTACGACGTGCTGTTCAAGGCGTCCGATATCCGCTGGGCCAGCCGCTGGGACACGTACCTGCTCATGACGGACGCGCAGATCCACTGGTTCTCCATCGTGAACTCCATGATGATCGTGCTGTTCCTGTCCGGGATGGTGGCGCTCATCATGCTGCGCACGCTGCGCCGCGACATCACCAAGTACAACGAGCTGGAGACCGCCGAGGAAGCCGCCGAGGAGAGCGGCTGGAAGCTGGTGCACGGCGACGTCTTCCGTCCGCCCCGGGACTTCGACCTGCTCAGCGCGCTCGTGGGCACGGGCGCGCAGGTGGCGTGCATGTTCGCCGTCACGCTTGTCTTCGCGCTCCTGGGGTTCCTGAGCCCGGCGAACCGCGGCGCGCTGATGACGGCGATGGTGAGCCTGTTCATCGCCGCCGGGTACGTCGGCGGGTACGTCTCCGGGACTTTGTACCGAACCTTCAAAGGCACGAACTGGGTGAAAAACGCGTTCGTCACCGGAACGTTGTACCCGGGCATCATTTTCGTGATCTTCTGCGTGCTGAACACGCTGATTTGGCACGAAAAAAGCTCGGGCGCGGTGCCGTTCGGAACCTTCTTCCTCCTCGTGTTCCTGTGGTTCGGGGTCTCCGTGCCTTTAGTGTACGCCGGCGCGTACCACGCGCTCCGCTCGTCCACCGGGGACGCTCCGAACCCGACGCGCACGAACAAGATCCCGAGGCAAGTTCCTAAACAGGCGTGGTACATGAGCGACTTCGTGCAGGTGTTAGTCGGCGGCGTGTTGCCGTTCGGCGCCATCTTCATCGAGCTCTTCTTCATCATGACCAGCCTCTGGTTACACCAGTTCTACTACATCTTCGGGTTTTTAGGGTTGGTGTTCGTGATCCTGTGCGTGACCTGCGCGGAGATCTCCGTGATGCTGTGCTACTTCCAGCTCGTCGCGGAGAACCACAGGTGGTGGTGGCGCGCGTTCGGCACGAGCGCGTCGTCCGCGCTGTACCTCTTCCTGTACGGGTGCCACTACTTCTCCACCAAGCTGGAGGTGACCAACCGGGTCAGCGCCGCCATGTTCTTCGGGTACCTCTTCATCGGCTCGGCGCTGTTCTTCGCCATGACCGGCGCCGTCGGGTTCGCCGCGTGCTTTGTGTTCGTCAGGACGATCTACGCCAGCGTCAAGCTGGACTGATCGCGAGACGCGTCGCGAGGAAAGAACGGTGCGACGCGCGCGAGACGCGCGCGCGAGTGTATGAAGTACGTGTGACGAACCTCGTCATCCGCGCGCGTCGCCGACGATCACGATAATAAACATATCTACTTTGTACCGGGGATTCGCGAACTCCTTGGTCCTGTGTCAGGTCTTCTCGAGATATCCACGTTATGTACAAAAGGTAGCCTACTTTGCTGCTAAGTGCCTGTACTTCCCTGAACGTGATAGACGCCGGTCGGAATCGAACCTATCCTCCACTCGGCTGCGGGTCGTCCAGCACCTGCGGCATCTTGCCCGCCCACTCCCGCCAGAGCGTCTCATCCCCGATCGCCAGAGCCGCCATGCACGCGCCGATGTTGACCACCGAACTCAACCCCGCGTCGAACAAACCGTTCTGCAATCGCTCGTGCAACACCCACCGGGTCTCCGTCGGGGTCGTCGTCTCGTCTAGGAAGTCGTCCGGGCGAACCACAGTCCACTGCAGCGAGGATGCGCCGTCTCCAACCTTACTCGATACCAGGTCCACCTCGGCGAGGGTATCCGCGAACGGGGGCACGACTTTGGCGAGAGCTTCGATGAACGCTCTTTCCGCGATGGACCGCGTCGGATCCGTTCCCGCCGGGTTGTCCGCGCCCGCGGACGCCAGCAGGACGAACCGTTTCGGTTTCCGGGCGCCGGCGACGGGCACGCTCTGCCGCGTATCGGGTCCGTCCACCGTCGTCGCGGCTGGATCCGGAGCCCCGGCGGTATCCTTGAAGTTAACAATCGACGGGTCGTCGGCGTCCTCTAAGGTGTCCCAAGCGTTGAACACTAGCGCGGCAGCGTCGCGGCACAGGAATCGCGGTTCGCCGTACACGCCGTCGAGCGTCAATCGGTGCCCGAGGGCCTGCACCACGGCGTCGCATCCACGCATCGCGTCCGCCATCGCGGGGATGCTCATCGAAGAAATCGAAGATTCGATCAGGACGAGCCGCCCGGTCGAGTCGCCGGGTCCCCGCGGCTCGATGAACGGGGGCAAGGATTGGGGCAAGGAGGACACGTTACGGACGACGGCGCGCACATCGTGGCCTGCGCCTAGGAGGGAGAGCACGGTCGCAGAACCCACGCGCCCGGTGGCGCCAAGTACGAGCACTCTTTTCCGCGCAGGAACCTGAGGGGCGAGAATGTCGACGTCCTGAGCCGTGTAGACGTCAGCCGCGCGTCCGGGGAGGGGGAAGCACGCGAGCGTGGCAAGGACACTGGCCGGTATGATCAGGACCGAGCGTCGGTTCACGTCGCGCGGGCTCGAGGTCTTCACACATCTGGTCCGTCTCTCATCTTCCTGGAAGTAACCTGCACAGGTCGAGGCTTCCGAGGATGAGGCACAGAAGGGGATAGTCGCACGCGCTCGTCGGACGCGCTCAGACCCGCGCACGTCGCTCAAAACTCGGAGCGGGCACGAGATGTGCGATACGAGCGCGGATGATGACGCCATCGCGACGCACCACCCGGCGACGCGACGTGTGTCACGTGACTGTGAACGCTGTTATCAGGGAAGACGAAGAAGACATCCCTGATTTTGGCGTGAGATTTGGAGGTATTTCCCCCCATAATACGTAAGCGCGAGGCTACATGCCCGTGTTGTGAAAATCGTAAGTGGGCTATATGCCCACTTTGAAAAATCGTGAGTGGGCTATATGCCCACTCAGTATCACTCGGGTGTGTATCACCCGGGTGTCTGCTCGTGCGGGGTTGGTACACGAGCAAGCGCGCGGAACGTATGACATAAAAGTACTCCTCTCGCTCACGTCGACGCGTCATCCTCGACGTCGGCGTCGAGCATATGCATGCTCCACATGTGCACCAGCATGTCTTGTTTCAGGCTCTGCAGGTTATACTCCGCGCGCAGCGCCGTGTTTTCCTTCTCCATCTCGCCCAGCCGCGCGTCCTTCGAGCGGAGCGTCTCCCCCTCGCTCCGCACCTGCTCGCGCAGCAGCTCGAGCTCCTCCTTCAGCGACGCCAGCTCCTCGTCCGAGATGTTGTACACCTTCTTCTCGACCACCTTCTCGACCACCTTCTCGACCACCTTCGGCTCCGAGTTCGAGGGACCCGCCGGACCCGCCGCCTTCTCCGCCGCGGAGTCGCGAACGACGTTCGCGTCCGCGCGCCGCGGCGCCAGCGGCGACGGCGCGCGCAGCGGCGACGGCGGCGACCGCGCCGCGGCGGCGACGGACACTTCGCGAGCGGGCGACGGCGCGGCGCCGTCTCCCTCCCGCGCCGACGGCACGCGGAAGGGACTCGGCGGCGACCGCTTCGGGGCTTCCGCCTTTCCGCTCGAGGGAGACGCGCCCGGAACGCGGTACGCCGCCGCCCGCGGCGGCGGCGCCCGCGGCGGCGCCCGCGCGCGCTTGGCGCCGATGCCGCAGCACCCGCCGGCGGGCGGCGGCGGCGACGGCGGCCAGTCGTCCTGGACGGACCCCGAGGCCTGCGAGAACACCGAGACGGACGATCGGCCGACGCCGGGTGGCGCGCGCGGGGACCGCGCGGGTGGCGGAAGCGCGCCGTCGTGCCTCGAGCGGTCGTTCGCCCTCGGCGACGCGTACGGACTCGAGCGACTCGCCGCCTCGGGCCGCGCGGAGGGCGAACCTCCGCGGGAGGGCGAGCCTGGGGACGCCTCGTCGTTCGTCGTCAGCGCTTCGCTCGCGTCGTGGTCGTCCAGCGGGCAGAAGTAGCGCTTGAACTCCGCGCGCGTGACGTCCAGCGAGGAGTCGGCGTCGAGGCGCTGGAACACCTTCTCGAACAGGTCGCGCGAGTCGTGCTCCTGGCCCACCACGGTGCCCAGGTCCAGCAAACGGCCAACCTCGGGATCGCGGCGGAGCGCCTGCGATTGGCGCGCGGAGGGGTTTGGAGGAGGTTTCGAGGGACGGAGGTCAGTCGCGACGTCCTCGAGCGCGCGTGTCGCGCGAACGTGCGCGGGAGGGTCGCGCGTCGACGCGCGCGTCGCGTCGACTCGCGTCTCAGAAGGAGGACAGGTCTCGGGGGGACCGTGACGCGGTTCGCCGAATCTGGGACGCGCGTACCATTATGAACTCGTTCACGGTGAGCACCCCGTCGCCGTTGGCGTCGATGATGTCGAAGACCTCATCCAGGGCATCGGGGTGCACCAGCGACGCGGGCGCGCCGTACGCGGCCATGGCGCCCGTGTCGGGGCGACTCGACGTGCCGAAGAATGAGGACGAGACTAAAAAAAAAAACGTTCGAGCGGTTCCCCTCGCGAGCATGTCTCGAGCGCGAATGCGAAACACGTTTTGGTTTTCAAGACGATGATGTCGACGAAAACTATCGCGGAACGCCTCTCCGCGCATCATCCGCTGTGGCCGTCCATCCCGACGATCCGCGATATCCTCAGAGACGTGAGTTCCTGCGCGCGGCACGAGTCGAGGAGGAGAAAGCGGTGAGTCGAGCGGTCGCGCGAAGAGGCGCGAAGAGGACCGAAAAGACGTTTCGTTTCGAGCGCTTCGTCCTTCTTCGTCATTCGGGCGCGCCGCGCTCAGTCGCGCGGCGACGCTCCACGCACCTGTCTGTGTCCCTTCAGCCTCTGGTACCCCTTCCTGCGTTTCTTTTTGAACGCCAGCTTCTTCGCCTCCCTGAAGTGCTCCTCCACCACCGCGTGCACCGCCGCGCCGGGCACGGAGGGCCTGCCGATGATGGTCCGCTCCGCGGTGCCCACCATCATCACCTCGGACAACACCACCGGGTCGTTCACCTTGGCCTCGCCCAGCTTCTCCACCACGATCAAGTCGTCGGGGACCACCTTGAACTGCTGCGCGCCCACCTTGACCACCCCGAAGATCTCCGCGGGCGGCTTCGCGTGCTCCGCCGCCGACGAGAACGGACGCGCGGTCCAGATCGGCGCCGCCGACGCGCGCGCGCCCGCGCGCGACGAGGACGAGGCCCGAGCCGCGAGCGCGCGCGTGTGCGCTTCCGCGACGGGCGCGCGCGCGCCCGCGAGGGTTACCCTCGCCGCGCGACACGCGGCGAGCATCCCCGACCTACGGATCGACCCGAACATCCCGAGGACACCGAAGGTCTCCCTGGCGCGTCCCGGAGGTGCGCTCGTGTCTGCCTCGTGGGCGGGGCGCGTCACGTCCATCGCTATCGGGTTTCGTCGCGCGACGGAGTCGAGCGCAGCGAGCAGACTGTTTGCCAGTCGACGACGCGAAATCGACAGTCTCATGACACTGCGGGCAGTCTACGTAAAATGTTTTCGGCAGGAGAACCGCCGCCGCCCTCCTCGGATGCTGCTTTCGAGATTGACGCCGCCGACGGACGCGCCGCACACACACGCGCGCGGCGCAGTCGCGCCTCACGCGAGCAGGCGCGGATCTCCGCGTGCCCTTGACCGCGGCAAGGTCGACCCCGGCGGCGTCGCACGCGGACGCGCCGGTCTAGGCACCAGAGACCCACCGCGCGCGACCTCGCCGCCGCTGCATCCCTCTTCGGGTCGGCGACGCTTGTTGACGCGTGCCGTCGGCGGACGTCGGTGGGGCTCCGCCGGGCGACCAGAGGGTGACAGAGACCGCGAGCGCGGGCGCGTGGACGCACGTTCGAGTCGTGTACGACGCTTCCGCGTCGGCGAGATGGGTCTGATGCCGAGCCCCAACCGTCGCGACGCGGACGCGGACGCCGACGCGCCCGTCCCCGCCGCCCTTCGAGGTTTAGTCGTGAACCACGTCTCGTCGTTCGACTACTTCGTCGAGCGCGGCCTGTCGGAGGTGACGCGCCTGATGCCCCCGGTGCAGTTCCAGGCGCCCGGGACGTCCGACGCGGCGCACCGCGTCAGCTTGTGGCTCGAGGACGTGCGCATCGGCAAGCCCACGCGCGAGGGCGAGGGCAGCGCTCGCTCCCGAGACCCGCGAGTGTTCCCTCGCGAGTGCCGCGAGAGCAGCGTGACGTACAAAGCGCCGATGACGGCGACGGCGGCGTGGTGCGTGGGCCCACGCGGTGCGGACGCGGAGACGCACCGCCGGGAGTTCCGGCTGACGTCCATCCCGACGATGGTGCAGAGCTCGGCGTGCCACCTGAGCCGCCTGACGCAGAAACAGCTCGTCGGCAAGGGCGAGGAGCGGAAGGAGATGGGCGGCTACTTCGTGTGCAACGGGAACGAGCGCATCGTGCGTCTGCTGATCCAGCAGAGGCGGCACTACGTGATGGCCATGAAACGCGGCGCGTACGTTTCGCGCGGGAGGACGTACACGCCGTTCGCCACCGCGATTCGCTGCGTCACCCCCGACGAGCACTCCGCGACGGTCCGGGTGCACTACTTATCAGACGGCGGCGCGCGCGTCGCGTTCGTGTTCCGGCGCCAGGAGTATTTCGTTCCCGCCGGTCTGATCGCGCGCGCGCTCGCGAACACGTCCGACCGCGAAGTCGCGGAATTGATCGCGAAAGGCACGCCCGGAAAGGGCGCGCGCGCGTTCGCGGGCGAGCGCGCGACGATCGTGCTGGAGGAAACCGCCGCGCTGGGCGTGCGGACCCCCGCGCAGGCGCTGGCGTACCTCGGCGAGCGTTTCCGCGCGCAGCTCGAGGCTGACCCGTGGGAGACGAACGAGCGGGTGGGCGAGCGTCTGCTGGCGGAGCACATCTTCGTGCACATCGACCCGACGGCAAAGGAGGACAAGTTCAACCTGCTGGTGTTCATGATGCAGAAGCTGTACGCGCTGGTCACCGGGTACTGCGCGCCGGATAACCCGGACTCGAACATGCACCACGAGATTTTGCTCCCCGGGCTGCTCATCCAGACGTTCGTGCGCGAGAAGCTGCGCGAGGCGCTCGGGCTCGCCAAGCGCGCGGTGCTGCGCGAGTTCGAGGAGCGGCCGCAGGGCGCGGACCTGGCTGACCCCGAGTGGTTCGCTCGCGTCGCGACCGGCGCGATGGCCAAGATGGACATCGGGAGGCTGGTGGAGTACTTTCTGGCCACCGGCAACCTCGCCAGCAAGAGCGGCTTGGGGCTGAGCCAGACGAGCGGATTCACCATCGTCGCCGACAAGCTCAACTACATGCGGTACCTCTCGCACTTCCGCTCCGTGCACCGCGGCGCGTACTTCGCGGAGCTGCGCACCACCACCGTGCGCAAGCTCCTGCCCGAGAGCTGGGGGTTCCTGTGCCCGGTGCACACGCCGGACGGGAGCCCCTGCGGCTTGCTCAACCACCTCGCCGCCGCGTGCTACGTGGACGTCGCGCGGACGGACGTCTCCGGCGCCGACGCGCGCGCCGGCACGAACGGTCCGGCCGCGGCCGTCCTGAAGGCACTCGCGTCGGCGGGTGTGCTCGTCTGCGCCGGGCGGCGGCTGAACAGCGCGCCCCCACCCCCGATACACCTCAGCGTGATGCTGGACGGCGTGGTGGTGGGGTCGGTGCGCGCAGCGGAGGCGGCGGCGGCGACGGCGTCGCTGCGCGCGGCGAAAGTCGCGTCGCCGCCGAAGGTCCCCGCGACGCTGGAGGTGGCGTACGTGCCCCCCGTCTCGGGCGCGGGCGCGTTCCCGGGCATCTACCTGTTCAGCTCGCCCTCGCGCCTGATGCGCCCCGTGCGGCAGATCGCGAGCGGCGCCGTCGAGCACATCGGGTCCCTGGAGCAGGTGTTCATGTCCGTGCGGTGCCCCGACGGCGGCGCCGGCGGCAGCGAGGGGCTCGTCTTCACGCACGAAGAGACGGGCCCGAGCGCGATGCTGAGCGCCATCGCGTCGTGCACGCCGTGGAGCGACTACAACCAGAGTCCGCGGAACATGTACCAGTGCCAGATGGGGAAGCAGACGATGGGTCTGCCCATGCACTCGTTCTGCTACCGCCCGGACACCAAGCTGTACCGCCTGCAGACGCCGCAGCGGCCGATCGCGCTCACCGACGCGTACGACCGGTACGCCATCGACGACTACCCGCTCGGCACCAACGCGGTGGTGGCGGTGCTGGCGTACACCGGGTACGACATGGAGGACGCGATGATCGTGAACAAAGGGTCGATGGAGCGCGGGCTCGCGCACGCGACGCTGTACAAGACCGACACAATCTCCGTGCCCGCCGCCGCCGCGGCGGACGGCGAGGTGTTCGGGAAGCGCGCCGATATCGCGTCCGGGGGGCGCGGGCGCCGCGGCTCCGGCGCCAACGCGCCCGAGAAGAAGGCACCGGACGCGGCGGTGGACGCGGACGGCGCGCCGCGTCCGGGCTCGAAGATCGAGCCGGGGAGCGCCATCGCGTCCGTTTTGAACAAAGCCACCGGGCGCGCGCGTCTGACCAAGGTGAAGGGCGCGGACGGCGGCGTGGTGGACCGCGTCGCGCTCATGCACGCGCCCGGCGCGCGCGGGAAGAAGGAGACCAAGATGTCCGTGACGATGCGTTTCAACCGTAACCCGATCATCGGCGACAAGTTCTCGTCTCGGCACGGGCAGAAGGGCGTCTTGTCGTTCCTGTGGCCGGAGAACGACATGCCGTACTGCGAGCGCACGGGCGTGCGGCCGGACATCCTGATCAACCCGCACGCGTTTCCCAGCCGCATGACCATCGGCATGCTGGTGGAGTCGATGGCGAGTAAGGCGGGCGCGATGGACGGGCGGTTCGTGGACGCGTCGCCGTTCCAGCGCGCGCGCGACGGGGAGGCCTTCTCGCCCCCGCTCGAGGAGCACGGCGAGGTTCTGCGCCGGCACGGGTACGCGTACCACGGATCGGAGAGCATGATCAACGGCGCGACGGGCGAGGCGTTCGACGTGGACATCTACGTCGGCCTGGTGTATTACCAGCGCCTGCGGCACATGGTGAGCGACAAGTTCCAGGTGCGGTCGCTCGGGCCGAACAACCCGCTGACGCAGCAGCCCATCAAGGGAAGGAAGGCGGGCGGCGGGATCCGGTTCGGAGAGATGGAGCGGGACTCGCTGCTCGCGCACGGCGCCGCCTACCTGCTCCACGACCGTCTGCACGCGTGCTCGGACAGACACGTCGCCGACGTGTGCTCGCGGTGCGGCTCGCTGCTGGCGCCCGCGTGCGCGCTGCGCGTCGCCGGGAACGCGTTTGACGCCACTGCGGGAGTCGGCGCGGCGGGAACCAAGGTGGTGTGCCGCGTGTGCAACACGGGCGCGTGCGTCGAGCGCGTGGCGTTGCCGTTCGTGTTCAAGTACCTCGCCAGCGAGCTCGCGGCGATGAACATTCGCGTCGGGCTGGAAATCGGGGAGAGGTAACAACAGTGACACGAGGTAACAGTGTCACGCGATGGGTACTGTCATGAGAGGATGTGACCAAACAGACGCGCGACGACAGATGTCGTGTTTCGACTCGATTCGCGCGCATCCATCTCCGCCGCGCCGCCGAGCGCGCGTACGCGCGAACGAAAAAGAAAAATAGTCGTATCCTATCGTAATAAAAGTGCGTTTCGCGAAAAGACCGACACACCGCCGCGCACGGAAACCGACGTATCCGCGCGATCGGGACGAGTTTCGGGATGGAAAGCGGTGCGTTGGAACCGTGGACGTCGCCGCTGCGTCGCTGTCGCGAGCGCGCGCAAAAAAAAAAGGTTAGGCTCGGCCGGGTTCGAACCGGCGCCCACATAGTGGACCAGAAGACACATGACCATTCATTTCCGAATGAAGCTTTGATTTCTCAGCTTGAGTCTGGCGCGTTAGACCACTCCGCCACGAGCCCTCGATACCACCTACGAACTTCAGACTGAGGAGCATAGGGATTGTGCCGCCGAGGTGAATTCAAGATTTATGAACCACGACTCGACACCCGCGTGTGTGGAACTGGTGTGAAATGTTCGAAAATTAACTCAAGAATGAACCCTCGTGTTTCCCGCACACGTTTCCTCGTCGCTTTTCTCGTTGACTGCGCTCTCGGCGCGCACACCGACGCGCGCGGCCAGGCGGCGCGCCGTCTCGGTCGTCCGGGTCTTTCCGAATGTCGGTGAACCTCCAGGCGCAGATCCGCGATAATTCGCGCGATCTCAACGCGTTCCTCCGCGATCTGAACGAGTGGACCGGGGACGTGAAAGAGAAAGACGCGGCGTTGGCCAGCCGAGACGCGATCGATGTGCCCGCTTCGGCGTCGTCGTCCGGGCGCACGGAGCCCCCTCCCCCGGTGCGTGGGCGCGTCGCCGAGCACGTCGTAGCGACCGAGGCGGACCTGAAGGCTCGACGCGAGGCGTCGCGGCCCGCCGCCCCCGCCCCTTCCCCCGCCTCCGCCGCGCGAGCCGAGACGCCGGCGCGCGACGGTTCGAACGATGCGGAACGATCTTCCGGTCCGTCGAGTAAGGATCTGGGCAACGCCGCGTTCAAGGCTGGGCAGTACGAGAGCGCGATCGAGCACTACACGCGCAGCGTGCGGGAGGACGGCGAGACCGCCGTCGCGTACGCCAACCGCTCGATGTCGTTTCTGAAACTCGAGAAGTGGGCCGAGGCGGAGCGCGACGCATCCGCCGCGCTGCGCATCGACGCCGCCTACCTCAAGGCGCACCAGCGCCGCGGCGTCGCGCGCCGGCGCCTGGGCAAGTTCCTGGAGGCGACCATGGACTACGAGAACGCGCTTTTGCTGGAGCCGAACAGCAAGGTGTTGCGGGAGGACCGCGCGGCGTGCAAGAGCGCGTACGAGCGGCAGGCAAACGTGCGCGTCACCGCCGCCAGGCGCGCGGTGCCGGTGACAGTTCCGCCGCGCGACGACGCCGCGCAAGCGGCGCCGCCGCCGCCGCCCGTCCCCGACGCGGCGGCGTTTTCGCCTCCCGAGACGGTGTTGGAGGCGAAAACACCGCCTCCCTCGCTGGAAGTCCTGGAAGATCGCGGCGACGTGGCGACCGGACGGGTCCCCCCCCCGAACGACGGCGACGATCGCGACGCGGCGGGCCCTCCCTCGGCGGTAACGCCGAAGACTAAAAAAGAAGGCGCGAAGGCGCCGCGCGGGTCGGCGCGGCGCGGTTTGGATAAACCCCTCGCGACGCCCCGGACGTGCGCCGAGTTCGAAGCCTCGTGGAAGCGCTTGAAGTCCGACCCGGACGACACTCGGCGGCGCGCGTTGCTCGCGTCCATGGACGCGCGCGACGTCCCCACGCTGTTCCGCGGCGGCGTCCCGACGA
>Ga0181560_10003152_pt1 | contig 15264 bp, 16 predicted proteins | sample 011ome_20_FD_133751 | JGI IMG/M metagenome (GOLD analysis project Ga0181560, IMG submission 133751) | Coastal salt marsh microbial communities from the Groves Creek Marsh, Skidaway Island, Georgia - 011509CT metaG (megahit assembly) | ecosystem: Environmental > Aquatic > Marine > Intertidal...
GATCGTAAAACTGCCAATAGCAATGCCACTCCGAATTCACGCGCTTTATTGCGATGTAAGTCACCGACAGCCACGCCGCTTTCAATCAATATGTTAGGAATACCGTTGGCCATGAGATAATCACCTACAGCTGTCGGGTAAAACTCGTCGGTATAACGACCTACGCCAGCGAGGTCTTCGAAATCGGCCAATGCGTTGCCTAATCGGTTCATCACCCTAGCTCTGGTAGGTGTAACGCTGCGGGAAGGATCTGCAGATGGCACCAACAATGAGGTGAAGGCACTTGTGCCGTTCACATGAAAAATAGTGCGCTGGTCGTGCAGATTGAAACATAATTCAGGTTCGTTCATTTTTATCCAGCCGATAAGCTTGGCACTCTCTACCGTTTGAAACGCACGAAAGTCTCTATTCATATCAACCCCCATACCATTTCTACGGGTATAACGAACGTACGCATCTGGGTTAATCACGGGAATGATGTGAAGGGTAAAACCATTAATATCGATTTGTTTCTTTTGAAACATCTCTAACAATTGAATGATGATATGCACCCCCGTTGTTTCATTACCATGCATTCCTGCCCAAATACAGATGGAACGTTCTCCAGTACCTAGGCTACACGATAAAATAGGTCGCTCTTCAGAGGAATATCCTAATATATCCCAGTTATAGCTTGACATAAGCTCGTTGTAAGGGAGGTAAGGGTTGTTTTGTAGACTGTAGGAGAAATCGGACATAAATGATATTCTATTCATAGATTTCACGAATTTACGTCTGAAATTGTAGAACTTGCCTAACGAATTCAACTTGATACAAATGAAACATATTATCGCCAGCTCTCTGTTACTTTTGAATCTTTCGTGTGTTACAAACGAACCAGAGGTCACCACCATTGCTTTTTCCTCTTGTAACGACCCGAATTACAACCTATCGTTGCTCCCTATACTAGAAGAAGCCTTGGACTCTATACCAACGTACATCTGGCTTGGAGATAATGTTTACCTGAAAGAACAAGACTGGATCAACACCGATTCTGCTTTAAAGAAATACGAAGAAGTCTTCTCCACTCCTGAGCTTCAGCGCCTTTTACAACGCGGTAACCACTATGCAGTGTGGGACGATCACGATGCTGGCCCTAACGACTGTGATCGCTCATTTGAGGGCATGGAGGCTACTATGGAAGCGTTCAAGACGTTCTGGAAGCCATCCTACCCTATGCCAGATAGTTCCTCCTTCTACGGAACCTTATCCTTATCAGGGGGTGCCGTCGATCTATTCTTCCTTGATAATAGAACCTTTAGAATCCACCATGATAGCGCAAATGCGACAGTGTTCGGTGAGCAGCAGCTCGAATGGCTCGAACGCGCTTACACTGCCTCTAAAGCCCCGTTTAAGGTGCTTTTAATGGGTGGCCAATTTCTATCCACAGCCCAAGTATTCGATAATGTTAGTCGCTTTCCCGCTGAGCGCGAACGCCTATTAACGTTACTCTCTTCTGATCCTTCAGCATCAGTGGTACTCACGGGAGACCGCCATCACGGAGAGCTCAATCGACTAGAAACTAATCGTTTACCTATTCTTGAGGCAACTGCAAGTCCTTTGACTGCTAAAAGCTTTCCACACCATTTGGAAGCAAATGAAACAAGAGTACACGAGGGCACTACGGCGGAAAATCACTTTGGAATTCTTGAGTTAACGCATCAAAATAATCGTCCTATTTCTGCAAAAATGCAACTCATCGGATCAGATAAATCTGTGATTTTTGAGTGGCGTGAAACATACACTAAATAACACATAACAATTTTATTTTCAGCCTTTTAAGCTGCCTAACATAAACTCATTTTGAGCATATGTTTCGCTGCGGCACAAGCGTTAAAACCGTACTGCTGTCCTAGAAGAAAGAAAGACGTACATCGATTTTTTTAGGCGCTTAAATATGTTTGAAATGTTTTTTCTTCTGTTTCTATGAAACAAAAGATGTGTTTACATTTGAAACATGGAAGAAATTGTATCACGAATCGAAGCTTGGCTCAAGGCTAAGAACATGACACCTTCTGAACTGGCTAAGGAATTGCAAATGAATCGCTCCTCGGTAGTTCATATGATGAGCGGTCGCAATAAGCCGTCGTTGCAGTTTATCATAAATATTGCGTTGTACGATCCCGAATTGAACTTGCGCTTCTTACTCACTGGAGCGAGTAAAGAGCCTACGACAAAGGAGGGAACAACATTGGAAATCAAAGAGGTAGCGACTGCCCTACCCCAGCCTATTACGCCTACGGAACCAAAGACCAAGACGAAAGAAATCGTTCGAGAGAGGCTCATTGTTTTAAAAAATGACGGAACCTACGATTCCTTTACCAAAGAAGCCTAACAGGCCTTATATTTGCGAAGAGAACACCCACATTATGACAGCAAGAACGAAAGTATTCGCAGGTTTAATTATCGTAGCTCTTCTAACCAGAATCGCACCTCACTACCCAAACTTTACGGCTATGGGAGCGCTGGCTTTCTATGGAGCATTATCTACACGTAATCTTGGAATGTCTCTAGCGGCAATGGTGGGTACGTTGATGGTTTCCGATTTGATCATTAACAACCTGATCTACCCTACCGGGAGCTTCACTTTTATGTACGCAGGTTCACTCTTTACCTATGTAGGTTTCGCAGCATATAGCTTTTTGGGACGTTATGCCGGTCAAGGAGCCAAATCTGCCTTAGCACTGGTAGCGGGTTCTTTAGCCTTCTTCTTGATCAGTAACTTCGGTGTTTGGGTAACCGCGCAATCTCTTTACCCATCACAAGCAACGGGTCTTGTAGCAACGTATATAGCTGCTATTCCGTTTTACGCTCCTGAGTTGATTTCGACTGCTGCTTTTTCAGCGTTAGCTTACGGTGCGCACAGCTGGGCTACACGCACCGCAAAAGCATAACAACAGTTTTATTTGATAATCTGACGCGGAATTACGCCGGCGGGAATACTGTCGAGTTGGTTCCCCTGTTTGTCTAGAACGTAGGTGGTGCCTGCACTAGCAAAATCTTTTGCGTTGTGAAGGTACAGCGTGTCTTCTATCAAATCTAGTCCATACCCTACAGCATCACTCATTGCATTTGTAGGCCAGCTTGTCGCATTTTGAGGGTCCAATTTTACAAGTGCCCCATTGTAAGTTGCATTGAGGAAATACAACATGCTTCCATCACTCACCATGTCTGAGGCGTGATCCATAAGCGTTGGAGCTTCCACTATTTCTATGGCCGTATCCGACTCCAATGACCAAAGGCTTGCCGGAGAAGAACCACCACCGGACCAATCCTGATAGCCTTCACACAATACGTAGAGCGTCGAACCTACCTTAGCAAAAGAGTTGGGCTTATCCCCTACTTTAAGCGTATCTACCGTTTTTGTATTTAAGTCAACGACTGCGATGCGATCATCATTCATAAATCCGCCATTTAGAGCCACATATGCCATCGGGTAGTCCATATAAATCGCTTCACTTTGGCCGTGTACCAAAATGGAATCAACTACCCATCCAGAATTGGCATCAAGTATCATAAGGTGTGACGAGGACCAATTCGTTACATACAAACGATCTTCGGCCCATCCTAGATAGCGCGGTGAAATCACCGTTGTTTCAAATTTTGAAGTCATCGTTGATGCGCTAAAGCCGCGAACGAGATTCCCATTGTTGATGGTCAGATACAACATCGTGTCATTTTTCAGCAGGTGCTGTCCGATATTCCCCAATGGCAGGCCGTTCTCTCGGAGAAATGCCCTATCGATGGCTGTGTCCGATTTCAAAGCGGTTATAGTCGCTGTACCCCCGGTAAAAGCGCCTTCGTTGAGTAAAAATTTAGCCCCATGGTATACTGAAGGCTCCGATGGTTGAGTCGGCTTACAAGAAAACAAGGTGAAGGCACATATGCCCGCAGTGATTAGGTTCCATTTCATTTTTTAGAACTTAGTTTTAATTGAATAGAAAAATACCTCCCCGGCATAGGGAAATAAGGAAAATAGGTTCTGTTTGCATCAAACACGTTGTGTACAGTGGCACTTGCGATCAGCTGACCGTCTACGAACTCACGCACTAACGAAATATCCGTCCAAAACTCCGCCGCTAGTCGTCCGGTTGGATCGTTGTCTCGAAGGGTGTGTCGTGATCCTAAATAATGCGAACGCCATTGCAATGCGTTTAGACCTTTTCTATAAGAGAAGGTCTGTACTCCCTGAAGATTAGGACGGTAGAGCAACGCTTTTCCTACGTTGGCACCAGTACCGGCGTTCACACCTAAAATGCGTGTGAATTGTTGATTGATAGCACTAGTACTTTCAAATCCATTTTTAGCATAATGCAATTGTGCCATCTGCGTGGATAAAAAGACTCTGTTCACATTCTGCGGCGCCCAAATAGATCCGTTTTGAGGCATCCATTGTATGAGCCCTTGCACGAACAATTGATCACTTGCGAGTGTCAGCTCCCACCCTTTTACGGATTTTGTTGCTGTGAGTTTTGTGCCCAATGAGCGCTCCGGCTGCAATAACGGATTGCCTCCAGGAGACCAGAATAATTCATTCAAGGTCGGCAAACGATAGAAGCTACCTGCGGTCCATTGAACCGGAATTTTCTCATTTCTATTGTTCCAAATCACTTGGGCGGCGGGATAGATGCTTTCTCTAAACCACCCCAGACGCACAAGAGAAGACCACCTTGGCGACCACTTGATGTTTTGTCTGAATGTAATAGCGGGCAGTTGCGCATCCCTTGAGGTACCTCCTGCTCGGTAATAATTCACATCAACAATGGTGGCTACATGTTGGTCTACCCTTTTGTATTGCGTGGTGAATTGGTCATACGTATTGGTATCTCGAAGATTGATGGCCCCTAATGTATCGGTGTATGCCTGCCATTCTCGGGAGGCGAAAACCGTAAGGCGCTGTTTTATTTTTTGCCAAGAATAGTTGATGCGCAAAGACTCATCTTCCAACAAACTCGGAATAGGTGCGCTTAGAATACTGCCCCGGTTGCGTTTCTCGCTTGACGTATACCAAACATTCGTAGACCACTGCGAACGGCGATAACTGCCTTGGTAGCGCTGTAAAAACGTCAACTGGTTATAGCTCATGCCCTCCATAAAATAGCGCTGACCACCAAAAGTATAAGGATAGTTGTTCTCGCTTTGCTCACTGTAGAGATAGCTGCGATAGTTGACCTTTCCAAAATGACCTCCATTGATCACTCCAATTCCCAAGCCACCTATATTATCCGTGTTGAGAAGAGTCATAAACTCGCGTTTACCCGATGCTGCCAACCCTAAATTCAAGGCACCCGCTATGGAATTGATTCCGGAAGCCCCTGCGGAAGAACCTTCTAAAACAGCATCACTCCTTAAGAGTACGGCAGGTACGAGACTCAAGTCAACTACGCCCGAAGCACTGCTAGAGATGTCAATGCCATCCCAAATAATCGCAGATTGTGAGGCATTCGCACCACCGAAATTTGAGGTAATCACTGATCCAGGAGCGTATTGACGGAGTTGATAGCGTGCATCCTTCACCAGATAGTCGGCGGCTGAGTGCACTAATAAAGACATAGAATCTGCAGCGGTACGCTGATCGTAAGCACGCAGCAGTTGCCCCGTAACATTAGCGGTTTGCAGTGTATCTAGGGTCTGTGCCATCGAACAAAATGTCGAAAGCAACAAGCCCAATATTTTGAGTTGTCTCATAATTTAGGTGAACGCTTGACCCAGAGCGTACGATTAATTCCTTCTACTCTAAGGCAAGTCTTCTGGCTTTCCACTCCCATCATTCACCTTCCCGCCTTTGACAGTGGTATATAAAATGATGCTCAACGTGAATTACAGCTGCTGGCACAGCCCCGGACTTCGACCGGGTTCCTTTTTACCTCACGCTTCCGCGATGAGACCTTAAGCGTTGCAAATATATTCTATTCTCGTCCTGAAAAAACCGAGAGCGCACTATTATATGCCGTTTCTATCATCAACGGATTGAGAGAATGCTTGGCTGAAGAGGATTCTATTGCTGTGAGTACTTTTTCTGTAGGCATGTTTCCAATCAAGGCATCAGAAGCAAATGGACACCCACCGAACCCGCGCAGAGCGGTATCTATTCGTTTACAGCCCGCATTTATAGCTGCAGTTGCTTTAGCAGTTGCCTCTTGGTAAGTACTGTGCATGTGTGCACCCCAAGGCAGGCTGCATTGCGCATCCATAAGATGGCATAAAGCCTTTATTTTATCTATCGATCCTTGTCCAGTAGTATCGGAGAGCGAAATAAGATCTGCTCCACAATCTATGGCTTGTTGCAGTCGTTCTAGCACCATATCTACTTCATAGGGCTCATCGTACGGATTACCAAAAGCCATACTCAGGTAGACCACAAGTTGTACGTTGCTTCTCTCGGCCAATTCCTTTACGCGCTTCAAATCTTCGATAGCTCCTTTAATGTCTTTTCTCGAGTTGCGCTGCTGAAAGATTTCACTCACACTAAAGGGATATCCCCAAGCATCGATACACTCAAACTCCGTCGCTCTTCGGGCACCTCCTTCGCTTGCTACAATCGATAACAAGCGTGTACTGCTTCGCTCTTTTTCAATTGCCAAAGCTGAAAACAACTCCTTTGCATCAGCCATCTGCGGCATAGCGCGGGGACTAACGAAACTTCCAGCATCTATGGTGTGGAAACCACAGCGCATGAGCTTTTTAATATGACTGATTTTCTCAGCAGTTGGGATAAAATCGTGAAATCCTTGCCAAGCGTCTCTCGGACACTCTACAATATCGATGGTGGTCATTGGTTCTTTGTTAGGTAAAAGGTTCTACCCGTGAAATTACAAAGAACGAAGCATTTTACGGACCATTGCAGGCCCTTCATATAAGAAACCGGTCCATACTTGAACTAAGTCTGCTCCAGCGTCCAATTTTTCTTTGGCGTCAGCCCCCGTAAACACACCGCCAACGGCAATAATTGCGATAGAAGAGTCCAAATGCGAGCGCAGATATTTGACGACCTCTGTGCTGCGGCTTTTTAGAATTTTACCACTCAGTCCACCTGCTCCAATAGCTTCAACTTTGGCGCTATCTGCTTTTAATCCTTCGCGTGAAATAGTGGTATTCGTTGCAACTACCCCACTCAATTTCAAGGTGTTGATGATTTCAATGATATCGTCTAACTGTCCTTCGGTAAGATCCGGCGCTATCTTTAAAAGCAATGGTTTCGCTCCAAGCTCGTTGTTTCGCTTTTGTACCGCAGCGAGTAATTCCATCAAAGGACCTTTCTCTTGTAATTCGCGCAGGCCAGGGGTGTTTGGAGAACTTACATTTACCACGAAATAATCAACAACATCGTGCAACGCCTCAACGCCTTTTAAATAATCTTCACTCGCCAATTCATTCGGCGTCACCTTGTTCTTACCGATGTTCCCACCAATAATCAAGTCCGTCTTTTTCGCCTTCAATCGTTCTTTGGCAAGGGCAAGACCACCGTTGTTGAAGCCCATTCGGTTGATCACCGCCTCGTCTTCTACCAACCTGAATAAGCGTGGTTTAGGGTTCCCATCTTGAGGCTTTGGTGTTAACGTTCCTATTTCAATGAACCCAAAACCAAATGCTGCCAACTCGTTGTAAAGCTTCGCGTCTTTATCAAATCCAGCCGCCAACCCTATGGGGTTTTTAAAATTGAGCCCCATGACTTGGGTTTCTTTTCCTTTTAGACTACCAAATCGAGCGTTAACAAGGGCTTGAACACCAGGGATTTTAAATGTAGTCTTGATGGTCTTAAATGTGAAATGATGCGCTTGTTCTGCGTTCATTTTAAACAATAAAGGACGAAGGATACTCTTATACATGGACTAATAGCTCTTTAATCGTGCCAAATCGCGCTTGGCATCTTTGTCTTTAAGTGACTGACGTTTGTCGTAATTTTTCTTTCCACGTGCCACTGCGATATTGAGTTTCACCCAACCCTTTTCACTTAGAAACAGCTTCGTGGGGATAACGGTAATACCCTGATCTTTAGTGGATTTTGTGATTTTCTCCAATTCTCTTTTCGACAACAGCAACTTGCGCTCGCGTATGGGATCATGGTTGTAGATATTGCCATGAGACCACTCAGCGATGTTCATATTGCGAATAAAGAGCTCGTTATCTTTAAAGTAACAATAGGCCTCAGCGATGGATGCTTTACCCATTCGCACCGATTTGACTTCGGTACCCAGTAGTTGCATGCCAGCCGTGTACGTGTCCAACCACTCGTAGTCGAACTTGGCCCTTTTATTTTTGATTTCTATGGATTTCACGTTGCAAAGGTACGTTACTCTCGGTCTTTGAGCATAGGAACAAAGGCAGCATCTCCCAATACCTTCTGAGAAAAGGTACCATCAGGGTTTTTAACGATGCGAACCATCTTTTGAGTCCCCTCGCCGACCGGTATAATCATGATGCCACCAATTTTTAATTGGCTCAAAAGAGCTTTAGGCACATAAGGTGCTCCGCAGGTTACAATGATGCGATCAAACGGTGCAAAAACAGGCATTCCTTTGAAACCGTCGCCAAACTTCTGTTCCGCCCGGAACCCTAGTTCCTTCAACATAATTTTGGAAAAATCAAACAATTCCTTCTGCCGCTCAATAGTAAAGAGCTTTACCCCGAGGGCACATAAAACGGCAGCCTGATATCCACAACCTGTTCCTATTTCTAATACTTTCATTCCTGTACTCACCTCCAGAAGTTCACTCTGCCAGGCCACTGTACTTGGGTGAGAAATGGTTTGTCCAGCCGCGATGGGAAATGCCTTATCGAGATAAGCGTGCTGATGAAAACTACTTTCTAGAAAGGCATGACGAGGTATTTGCTGCATGGCATCGAGCACCCTCTTGCCTGCTAATCCCTTGTCGAAAAGCGCATTACACATTTGTATGCGCTGGCCTTGAAATATGTTTGAATCGCTGATTTTCACAGCCACAAATTACCTTCAAAACGGGGGCTTCGCAGACTGTATTTCTTTGGGTTTTTAACAAAATTGGTTTTACACTATTAACTACCTTTGAGACCACATGACTAAATTCTCTATTATTTCCTTTCTAGCGGTGCTCTCGTTGATGCTGCTTAGTCGTTGCGACAATGCACCAGCCCCTGAAATTTCCTACTTGCAAATCGATACCTTGCAGGTGAACGCTGGCTTGGGCCAAGGAACAAGTAGTTCTCAGATCACCACCTTTTGGGTAGAACAAAACGGTCAACAGATCGGTGCTTTTACTCCTCCGAGCCGAGTACCGGTATTGGCTGGAAATAACCAAGAGATCCGCATCATTCCTGGCGTGAACATTAACGGCAGTTTCTCTCAACGCAATCAATATGAAATGCTTTCGCCGCGCACCTTCAACCTAAACCTTGTTCAAGGAGAAACGCGTACTCTTTCTCAGGCGGCAACGACTTTTGGATACAACTCGAACTACACGATCCAAGTGATTGAGGATTTCGACGCAGTGGGACTGAATTTTTTAAGGTCGGATAAAAGCGACACCAATCTATTGATTACTTCAGAGTTGTCGGAGGTTTTTACCCACCCCGGTGAGATGCCCAATAAAAGCGGTAAAATGGTGATGAAGCCGTTGAGTAGAGCCGAATTCAAAACCTTACAATCCTTCGAACTTCCTCAATTCGCTGCAAACGTTTGGCTCGAGGTGAACTACAAGACGCAGGTCCCCCTCACCTTCGGTGTCGTGGCTAATGAACAACTGCAAAGTATCCAAGCGCCGGTAGTGACCTTGTTTGCAAACGACACCTGGAACAAGGTCTATATCAATCTAGTCACAGAAGTCAGTGGATATCCGAACGCACTGGACTACAATTTGTTTTTTGGCGCTTTAAACACCACAGAGGATACCGCAACGATTTACGTGGATAACATAAAACTCTTGTATTGAAACCCTCCAAATTAATAGAAGCACGTTTACTTAGGACGTACCTGCTTTTTGATCTGGTATCCGCGTCGAGTGCCTATACCGTACTTCATTTGGTGCGGAAGCTTATCGTAGAACCTACACGTTTCGGGCACAAAGTCTCTATTAAATGGGACGAGCGATTCTTTTTAGGCTTGTTGTTTACCGCGGTGGTGTTTTTAAGCATTTCAGCCTTGAGTGGAGTCTACCGCGAGTTGACCCGTAAAAGTCGTCTACAGCAAGCTTTCAACACCCTCAGTGGTGCGGTACTCACAGCGTTAGTGCTCTTCTTCGCAATCTTCTTAGACGATTACGTAAAAAACTACAGCCAATATTACCTAACTATAGGTGCTTACACCTCGGCTTTGCTCCTCACTTCTGGACTCTTGCGCTTTCTACTCGCTACTCGGGTAAGACACCGCATCGATCGTGGTACATTGGCCTTCCCTACGGTGTTAATAGGTGCAGGAAAAGAAGCCGGGGATTTGATCGCTTCTTTTGAAAAAGGTCGTTCTAAAGGGTACCAATTTTTAGGTCTACTCACCATGGAAGGCGAATCTATAGACCCTCGCCTGCAGAACATTCCTTTGCTCGGCACCGCTAGTCAGCTTCGCGATATCGTTCACGACAACCACGTGGAAGATGTAATCATTGCTTTAGGGCCGGGTCATAGCGAGGGAATCGGTAAACTCGTGAGTGCCATCGAAGACCAGGAGTTAAGAATTCACGTCCTTCCTAATCTCTTTAGTATCCTCAGTGGCCAAGTCAAAATGGAGAGCCTTGGACGGTCGTTGATTGAGGTAAAAAGAGAACTCATGAAACCGCATGTTGCCTTTATCAAGCGCAGTTTTGATTTCGTGGTTGCCCTTCTTCTTCTACTACTGTTTAGCCCCGTGCTCCTGTTCTCCATGCTCATGGTGAAATTGACCTCTACTGGTCCTGTGTTCTACCTGCAAGAACGATTGGGAAAAAATGGGAAGCCTTTCAAAATCATTAAACTCAGAAGCATGAAGGTGGATGCTGAAAGTGCAGGGCCGCAACTCAGTAGCGAAGACGACCCACGTATTACTTCTTGGGGACGCACCATGCGCAAATACAGACTCGATGAACTTCCGCAGTTTATCAACGTACTGAAGGGCGATATGGGCATTGTTGGGCCACGCCCAGAACGACAATTCTACTTTAATCAAATCATTGAGGCGGCTCCACAATACCGCTATTTACTGCGTGTGAAGCCAGGTATCACTTCATGGGGAATGGTCAAATACGGCTATGCCGAAAACGTTGATGAAATGCTCGAGCGTGCGCGCTACGATTTGATCTACACGGAAAACATTACCCTACTTAATGATATCAAAATACTCTTCTATACCTTAGTCATCGTTTTGCAAGGACGAGGCAAATAAAGAACCACAAACAACTCAAATACAACATGAAGAACATCACAGTAATTGGCGCAGGAACCATGGGTAATGGAATTGCGCATGTTTTTGCACAAAGCGGTTTTAACGTCGAGCTCTTTGACATCTCGGCTGATGCTTTAGAGCGTGCTGTAAAAACGATCGCTGGCAACATGGATCGTCAGATTGCTAAAGAACGCTTGACCACCGAAGACAAAGATGCTGCATTATCGAGATTGAACACAGGTACAGACCTAGCAACCTCAGTGGCTCAAGCAGATCTTGTTGTCGAGGCTGCCACGGAAAACATGGAAATCAAATTCCAATTGTTCAAGGACTTGGATGAATTGGCCCCTGAACACTGTATACTCAGTTCAAACACCTCTTCGATCAGTATTACTAAGATTGCCGCTCAGACCCATCGACCAGATAAAGTGATTGGCATGCACTTTATGAATCCAGTGCCGGTAATGAAGCTCGTTGAAATCATTCGAGGATACAGTACTTCGGACGAAACCATGGATGCGGTAGTTACCATGAGCAAGGCCCTGGGCAAGGTGCCTGTGGATTGTAATGATTACCCTGGTTTCGTAGCAAATCGCATTTTGATGCCAATGATCAACGAGGCTATTATCTCCTTGCACGAAGGTGTGGCAGGCGTTAGCGAGATTGATACCATTATGAAGTTGGGTATGGCCCACCCTATGGGACCACTTCAACTCGCAGATTTCATCGGTCTTGATGTTTGTTTAAGCATCATGAATGTATTGTACGAAGGATTGGGCAATCCAAAATATGCACCATGCCCGCTGCTGGTTAACATGGTTACTGCCGGGAAATTGGGCGTGAAATCAGGAGAAGGTTTCTACGATTATGCTCAAGGTCCTAAAAACGCAGTGGTCAGTAGCCAATTCGCTTAAAACACAAAATCACACTATATACTTATGAAAACACAAGTTCTAGCAGCAGCGCTGCTTTTGGGATTCCAGTCCTTCAGACAGGTAGACCTCATTAACAAAGTGAAAGACAACGGTGCTGATGCGCCGCTTGGTTATGAATGGGAAGTAGTTGCAGATATTGAAGCAACTCCGGTTAAGAATCAAGGTGCATCCGGAACATGTTGGTCTTATGCAACTACGTCATTTGTAGAAAGCGAAATGATCCGCATGGGCAAGGCACCCATAGATTTGAGTGAAATGTATACCGTTCGTAAGGTTTACGAAGACAAAGGCGAGAAATACGTGCGTCTACACGGGTATTTGAACTTCGCTCAAGGAGGTGCACTTCCAGATGTAATGTATGTCATTAAAAAATACGGAGCCGTTCCGCAAGAAGCATACAATGGCTTGAACTACGGGACTGAAATCAACCGCCACGGCGAAATGGAAGGTGCTCTAAAAGGAATTCTTGACGCTGTGATTGAAAACAAGAACGGAAAATTGAGCACCAGCTGGAAAACTGGGTTCAATGGTGTATTAGACGCCTATTTAGGTGAGGAGCCTGCACAGTTCGGTTACAAAGGAAAGACCTACACCCCTCGCACATTTGCAGATGAGGTTGTTGGTGTAAACCCTGATGACTATGTACAGATCACTTCTTGGACACACCACCCGTTCTACGAAGCCTGTGAAATTCAAGTTCCTGATAACTGGACTTGGGGCGAGAGTTACAACGTACCTCTTGATGAAATGATGGAAATCACTGAAGGTGCCCTTAAAGGCGGTTTCCCTGTTGCTTGGGCATGTGATGTGAGCGATAAAGGGTTCTCTATTCGCAACGGGATTGCTGTGATGCCGAACCAAAGCTGGAAAGAGATGAGCGATGAGGAAGCACAAGCTGTTTACGCTGGCCCTCACGCTGAAGCTACCATTACTCAAGAAATGCGTCAAGAACAGTACGATAACTACCTCACCCAAGATGACCACGGTATGGTATTACAAGGAATCGTTAAGGATCAAGAGGGAAACCAATTCTTCATCGTGAAAAACTCATGGGGAGATATTCCGAACGACTTCAAACCGGGCTACTTATATGCTTCAGACAGTTACGTTCGTTTAAGAACGATCAGTGTTATGATGCATAAAGATGCATTGCCAAAAGCACTTAAAAAGAAATTGGGGCTATAAACCTCCCCTCTTTTTCAAAGATGTATTTCAACAGAAAAGGCTGCTTCAAGATGAGGCAGCCTTTTTTTTGGCAATAAAATTGAAAAGCTTGAAAATCAAAAGCGCTATGCTCATGCCGAGCAACGCTCCTGCTATGATATCTGTTAGCCAATGCACCATTAAATAAATGCGGGAAATGGCCACCAATATGGCAGCTATAGCCGCTGTGATTTGAATGGATGCACGCTTGTAGTGCAATGCTAGAAGGGTAAATAACGTAAATGCTGCAGTAGTATGACCGGAAGGAAATGCGAATTGCATCGGTAGATCGACCACGCTTGTGAGTAATGTCTGATCCATAGGTATTACAGACATGGGACGAGGAGACGGTGCAAATACACCTTTTTTGAGGAGCTGCACCAAAATAGAAGTCATGATTCCTGCTGAAGCAAAGCTAAGGCTGAGCATCCAGCGCTTGTGATATATCCCGATGGCGATGACAAGAAGGAACAAATATGCTTCACCCCAATTCGTGATTAACTCCATCAGCATTGCACCTGTCTCACTATACCAAAAGTGATGCAGCGCGAGTTGCGCCTCTATTTTATTTGGATACAATGACAAAAAAATCCCGCAACTCGCTAAAAAGAGAACTGCGGGAGTAAAGAAATACTTATGTTGCTTCATTAAGCGCCAATGATATGTTGTAATTCATGGATTTGGCTGTCCCAAAGCTGTTTCGCTTCTTCTACCTCGTCCTCTTCTGCGTAATCTGTAACTATGATTGAAGTATCATTGGTCAGCGCATCCACCTCAATTCTGAATTCAAAGTAGGAATCAATTCCCTCTTCCTCATCATTGATCCAACGGAAGCGAACCATTTTGTCTTGTTGTTTTTTCAAAAGACGCGCTTGCTCCTCTGAGCCGTCCCAGAAAAATGTAAATAACTCCGTTCTTGAGTTGACATCGTCACAAAACCATTCACTAAGCCCTGAAGGTGTGCTTAAGAACGGGAAGAGCATCTTTGGGGACGCACGAAGTGGGAATTCCAACTCAAATTTTATCTTTTCCATTTACTGGCTTGTTTATTAGTTGTTGCAATATAACATCTTGAGGATAAATCACAACCAATTCTTGAAAATCTACATCAAAAGAAAACCCCAGCTCTTGATTAAGAACTGGGGTTTCGACTGTAGCGAGAGGGGGGCACGATCCCCCGACCTCCGGGTTATGAATCCGACGCTCTAACCAGCTGAGCTACCTCGCCATCGTAATGGGCTGCAAATATAAACAGCAATTGGGATTTTAAAAGAGATAATTAACAGAAAAACAAAAGATGTTCCCTACCCCTTGATTTCAAGATAGATGGGCGGTGAAAGAAATTTGCATGTCTCAAAAACCGTTTACTCTACTTCGGGTTATAGTTCTAAAACGTACACATCATGGAAACTCTTGTCTACCTTTTAACCATTGGGTTAATTGCAACGGCAGTCATCACTTTTAGAGTAATCGACGCGTTGACCAAAGAAATTGTGGCTTTGAAAGAAAAAGTCAACAACTAAAAAAACCGGCTTAGGCCGGTTTTTTTTTATTTCGTCATGTAAAGCTCGTAGTCCCAACTAAATTCCACGCCTGTGGTGGCGTCATAGTCGTCAAACATGTAATGTAAATACATGGAATCTTCCGCCTCATTAATGTGCCATTCGATACATGGGGACCAATTCATATAAAAGTGATCAGTGCTCCAGGAATAACTCCAGTGCTGGTAACGGTGATGTCTGAGCGAATCTACCGGAA
>Ga0181560_10003154_pt1 | contig 15261 bp, 10 predicted proteins | sample 011ome_20_FD_133751 | JGI IMG/M metagenome (GOLD analysis project Ga0181560, IMG submission 133751) | Coastal salt marsh microbial communities from the Groves Creek Marsh, Skidaway Island, Georgia - 011509CT metaG (megahit assembly) | ecosystem: Environmental > Aquatic > Marine > Intertidal...
GACGCTCGCGCGCGTCTGGCGCGTCCCCCCGGGGTCGCCGCCGCCGCTCCTGTCGAAGGAGCCCAGGGCGTCGGAGAGCGCGAGCGACGGCGCGGAGGGCGCCGGCGCCGGCGGCGGCGACGCCGGCGGCGGCGGCGGCGCGGCCGCCGGCGACGACGCCGACGCCCCCGCGGACGAGTTGGACGGCGACGAGGCGTTCGCGCGAAAGCTCCAGGAGGAGGAAAACGCGCGGTGGCGCGCCGAGCGCGAACGCGCCGCGGAACGCGCCGCGGAGTGGCGCCGCTCGCAGGAAGCGCTCGAGGCGACGCTCGCGGAGGTGGACGACGAGTTCGGCGACTCCGACGACGACGGCGACGACGACGACGACGCGAACGGGTTCGACCTCGAGAACGCGCTCGCAGACGCCGCGGCGGGCGCCGGCGGCGGCGCCGGCGGCGGCTCCGCGGACCCTGAACGCGCCGCGAGGGACGCGCGACGACGGACGACCGCCGCGGCGAGACGCGCGCGAGTGATGCAACTCCACCAGATCATGGGCGCGCTGCATCAGCGCGTGTACGCGCTGCAAGGTGTCGCGGGAGCGCGGCCGGAGATCGCCGCGCTCGCGATGAGCGACAGGGACTTCGACGAGGACGACTACGAGAGGCTGCTCGCGCTGGACGACGACGTGAAACGACGCGGGGTGTCCGCCGCCGCGCTCGCGCGCATCCCGGTGTTTCAGTGGAAGGAGAATGGGGAGGAGGAAGCGACCGCGGTCGAGGGCGCGACGGCGCCGGGACCAGGTCCGGGACCGGGACCCTCGGAGGACGCGCCGGCGCCGGCGCCGCCGCCGGCGAAGAAGGCGGTTCGCGTCTGCGAGACGGACGCGAGGTGCGCCGTGTGCCTCGAGACGTACGTCGCCGGGGATGCGCTCCGCAGGCTGCCGTGCCTGCACGCGTACCACAAGGACTGCGTCGACCAGTGGTTCGCGCGCAGCGTGGAGTGCCCGGTGTGCAAGCACGACGTGAACCAAGACGACGTCGCGGCGTGAGCGACGACAGACGCCGAAAACCAAACGCGAGGGACGCGTTCATTCTTTCTCTTTCTCTTCGCTGAAGATGTTGTACGAGTACGATGTACCGAGTAGCCTACGTCTCCGACGCCGTCGGAATTTTATACGAGACGAGTGTACCATCAAAGATCGCGTCGCTTCGTACGCGCGCCTCGACCAGACGAAGTTTGTCGAAGTCGAATTCGTTCGTCGGAAATCGTTGGAAAACGCGCGTCGCGTCGCTACTCTATATCTCCCTATCCCCCCCCCCCAAATCCCATCACGTCACGGAGACGACACCGCGGACCCCGCGCTAGATAAGATGATCCCCACGATCAACCCGTACAGCGCCAACGCCTCCGCGAAGATCAAGATCAGGATCATCCCCGTGAACAGCTTCGGCTGCTGCGCGTTCGCTCTCACCCCCGCGTCGCCGACGATGCCGATGGCCATCCCCGCGGCGAGCCCGGAGAGCCCGCACGAGAGCCCGCTTCCGAGGTGCGCGTACCCTTGGAACAGCGTGTACGTCCCGCCCGGGCTTGTGTTCGTGCTTATGATCACCGCGATGATGAGGCCGTAGATCCCCAACACGCCGGCCATGACGACCGGGACGATGCTCTTCATGACGAGCTCGGGGCGAAAGACGCCCATGGCCGCGATGCCGACGCCGCTCTTCGCGGTGCCGTACGCCGCGCCCATGCCTGCGACGCGACGGGGAGGGGTTCGCGTGGGCAGATAGAGGCGCGATGATGAAGCGTTCGAAGGAGCGTTCGATCGTTGAGCGAACGAACGACGTTGTTATCCAGATACTGTGTAGATTTCTCGGAGAGATGCATCGCGGATCTGAAGGTCGACGCGCGGCGGGGAACGCTCGAGAGGACGCACACGAAAACAAGAGCGCGGCCATCGCGCCCATGAACCCGAAGAACGGCGCGACCGGGTCGCCCCCGCCGGACGCCGCGTCCGCGCGGGTCACCGAGCACGACAGGACGAGGACGAGGACGAAGAAAACGCTCCTCGTCGCGCTCGCCGTCGCGCCGACGCGAGACATCGCGCGCGCGCGGGCGAAACCCCGGAAACGCGTCGCGAGTCTCGAGGGCTTCCTCCAGGAAGCGCGCGCGCGGTTCAGACGCCGCGCGCGGCGCGAAGTGTCCCCGCGTCGAGTCGCGCGCGCGGGCCAACGACAGCCACGCATTCGTCCAGAGATTTTTTTTTGAGTTTCCGACAGCGACACGCGGCATGTGTTTTTCAACGTTCCGCCGCGCGAAGCGACGCCACTCATCGCTCGCCGCACCGCACGCCACTCATCGCTCGCCGCACCGCACGCACGCTCGACAACACCATGTCCGACCCCGCGCCCGCTCCCCTCGCCAAGAAGCTCTCGAAGGCGGAGACCAAGAAGGCCGCGAAGGCCGCGAGTAAAAAGGCCCCCGAGGCGGCCCCGGCGCCTCCGCCGACGCCGCCGAAGCCGACGAAGCCGGCCGCCTCGGGCGGCGGGATCGACGGTAAGGTCCTCGGCGCGATCGCGGCGATCGCGGCGCTCGCGTTCGTCGTCCTCGGCAAGAAGGAGCCCGAGCCCGTGCCGGTCAAGGGCAAGGGACGCCGCTAGGCGAAGAAGAACTCGGCGGGGACGTGTTTCTGCACGTCCCCAGATCATCCGCGCCGCGCGCTCGCGCGCGAGCGTCTGGTAGACCCCGCGTTGACTACATGGCTTCTAGCGTTTTATTCGATGATTACTGAACGTTTTCCACCGTCTTCGCGCGCCCGATCAACCCGCGCGCGCCCCGGTCCCGCGTCCGCGATCGCTCAGAGTCAGGGGGATCAAAGATCGGCGCCCGCGCGAAAAGCTGACAGATTTAACAGAAAACAACGACCAATCGAGTTCGCGCGAACACGCGTACGGTGAAATTTATATATTTATGTATGAAGTCTAGTCTCAAAAAGAGCCCAAAATCGCGACGATCACGCGCATCCAAAAAAGCGCGCCCAGAAAATAAAAGCGCGCGAGCCGTGGACCGGTTTTTTCGCACGTGTGTCACCGCCGGCTCAACCGCTCGCGCGAGGACGGGACGGGAAAAGCGCCCGGGCCGCAGCCGACGAACGCCGCGCGCGTCGTGGTCTCCCGCTCTTCCAGGCCCACGCCGAGGCGGACGGTCGTCGTCGTCTATCTATCGTCACCCCGCGCCCCCCCCGCGCGCCTGCTCCCCCCCCGCGAGTGCGCCTTCGCTCTGCTTCCCCGCCCCCGCGGCGTCCGCCGCTCTCTGTTCGCCGCCGCTCGCCCGTCGTCGTCGTCGTCGTCGTCGTCGTCGTCGTCGTCGCCGTCCCCGAGCGCGCGCTCGCGCTCCCTCGCCGCCGCCTCCGCCGCCGCCGCCGCTTTCCTCACGCGCTCGTCGTGCGCGCGCATGATCTCCTCCGCGTCGCCGTGCGCGCCGAGCATGTACGCCTTGAGCGCGGCGAACACGGGCTCGAACGCGAGCTCCACCGCGCCGCCGCCGCCGCCGCCGCGGTCGCCGTCGCCGTCGCGGTCGCCGCGGTCGCCGCGGTCGTCGTCGCCGTCCTCGTCGAACATCGCCGCGGTCTCGAACACCGCGCGCGTGACCTCGGGCGGCACGTCCGCGCACGTCAGCGTCGCCATCGCGTGCCAGTCCTCGCGCTTCATGCGCGTCCCCAGCCTCGCCGCGCCGGACGCGACGCGTTTGAACGCGTTGACGAACGCGCACTTGTTTCGCGCGGACGCCTCGACGAAGTCCCACTCGCGCCCGTGGACGTGCCTCCCGACCGCGACGGCGTGGAAGTACTCCGCCGCGAGCTCGATGTGCGCGCCGGGACTCGGCTCGTCGTGTATCGACGCGGAGGACGACCGGGGCTTGAGGGCGCCCGCGTCGTTGGCGGCCGCGGAGCATCGCGCGACGTGCTTCAGCGCTTCCACGACGAAGAGATCGAGATCGTGCTCTCGCGCGTACGCCGCCGCGGACATCGCCATGCGTCGCTCGTCCGCGGCGCGGCGCGAGCCGAGCGCGGCGAACCCGCGCGTCGCGTCCGCGGAGGCGGGCGCGGACGCCGTCATGCCCGCGCGGCGGCGCGGTTCGAACTGACGACGACGCGTCGAATTGAAACTCATCGACTCGTCGCGGTGCCGTCTTCAGTGCAGTTCCACATCGTTCTCGGACGACGCGACGAGCCGCGCTCATTTCTCCAATGCGCGTCGTGCTCCTCGCGCTCGCCGCGCTCGCGCTCGCGAGCGGCGTCGACGCCGCGACGCCGACGCCGACGCCGCGCGCGCGCTCGAGCTCGTCGCCCACGCCGGTCGTCCTGTGGCACGGAAGTGCGTCCCGACGCCGCCCCTCTCTCGCCTCTCCCCGTCGGATCTCGCGCTCGCCGTTCTCGTCGCCGACGCGCCCCCGTCCCCCCCACCGTCGTCTCGTCGTCGTCCGCAGTGGGAGACAACTGCTGCATGGGCATCCGCGGCATCGGCGAGCTCATCGCGAGAGAGATCCCGGGCACGCACGTCCACAGCGTCATGCTCGGCTCGAACCCCGCGGAGGACGCGTATCGCGGGTTCGTCGGCGACGTCAACGCGCAGGTGGAGAGCCAGTGCGAGACGCTCGCGCTTGACGCGCGCCTCGCCGGCGGGTTCCACGCGATCGGGTTCTCGCAGGGCGGGCAATTCCTCCGCGCGCTCGCGCAGAGGTGCGGCGATCGTCTGAACGTTCGGTCGCTGATAACGTTGGGCGGGCAGCACCAGGGCGTCGCCGCGCCGCCGCGATGCGGCGGGGACGCGACCGCGGCGGCGGCGGCGGCGGAGGAGGAGGAGGAGGAAGACGACGGCGAGGAGGAGGAAGACGACGGCGCGTCGTCAGCCTCCGTAGGGGCGCTGTGCAGAGCGATGACGGACGCGATCGCGCGCGGGGCGTACGCCCGATTCACGCGCGACCGGATCGTCCAGGCGCAGTACTTCAAGGACGCGAACGACCTCGCGTCGTACAGGAAGCACAACCCGTTCCTGCCCGACGTCAACAACGAGCTCGTCGATGACGGCGGGGAGGAGACGAGAAACGAAACGTACCGACGCAATCTGTTGAGACTCGAGAAGCTCGTCTTGTTCAAGTGGACGGACGACACCGTCGTCGTCCCGCGAGAGTCGTCGTGGTTCGGGACGTACGCGGAGAACGACCGCGGCGGCGCGATCGTCCCGCTGCGCGAGCAGAGGATGTACGCGGAGGACTGGCTCGGGTTGAGAGCGCTCGACGAGGCCGGGCGACTGAAGCTGTTGGAGATACCGGGCGATCACATGACGTTCACGCGGGAGTGGTTCGTGACGAACGTGATCGACGCGCACTTGCGCGAGGGCGGGGGCTTTAAAGGGGCGGCGGGGAGGTGGTGGTTGGGAGGTGGCCCCTGGCGCGGTGGGGTACGGGCGTTCGCGCGGTGGCTTCGCGGCGCGACGACGCGACGACGCGACGACGCGACGACGACGACGACGACGACGACGACGACGCGTACGGAATCGAATAACCTTAATGAATGATGAGAAAGAGGGACAGCCGACTCGTGGTGGACGTCGTCCGTCACTCCGCCGGAACGATCCCGCCGCACCCGTTCGTCATCGTGTTCGCACCCCCCAGCCCGCACCCCGCGACGTCCTTGAACAGCGCGTCCGGCCCGGTGTCGGACAACCGCAGCACGGTGATCTCGTACGTCACGACGCTCCCCCCCGGGATGAGCGCGAACGGCGATCGCGTCGCGGCGTCTCCGAACCCCGCGGCGGGGGCCACGCGCACGGTCTTCACGCCGCCCACGCGCATCCCCTCCACCGCGCGCTTCAACCCCGCGCACTGCCCCGGGACCGGGTCGATACCGTTCACCCGCACGATCACCGGCCTCGGCTCCGCGGGCTGCACGGACTGCTGCGCGCCGTTGGTGAAGAACTTCTCGCCGCCGTACGTCGTGTCCACGAGCGTGTCGTCGCCGACCGTCGCGACGTAGTTGACGAGGACCAAGTCTCCGGTCTTCGCGGTCTTCGCGCCGAAGCCGGCGGTCTCGGAGACGACCTCGAGGTCGTCGTCGTTCGCGCGCGCCGGGGACGGCGCGATCGAGGTCGCGAACAGCGCGGCGGTCGCGGAGACGCCGAGGACGCGGCGCGGGACGATCGGATGGACGTCGATCGCCGGGATCGCCGACGACGACGCGTCGGTCGCGTCGGGGACGGACGCGCGGACGGGGACGACGCCGCGGCGCGCGGCGACGGAGACGCGCGGTCTCGCGGGGACGAGGAACGCGGCGGAGACGGCGGAGGGGACGCACGCCATGGCGACGGCGGGCGTGGCGCGCCTCGGAGTGGACGACGTTCCGAGACGGCACGTGGCGTGTTTTCCCTCAGCTGCGAGCTGCAGTGCATCTCCGCCAACAGAACTGATTCATCAGTTCTTCCGTGCGCCCTCGTCCGTCGCGCGCGGAGGAGGGGCGTCGTCGCGCGTCATGGCGAAGCGCGCGGGCGGCGTCAGCCTGTGGCGCCGCGTGACAAACTACGTCAAGCACGACCTGCGCGAGATCGTCTGGCCGAGGCCGATGGACGACCCGCCCGGGACGACGAGCGTGTTCGAGGGGCTGACCGCGAGGGATCACGCGCGCGTTTGGTCGAACGCGTGGCGCGAGTACAAGCGCGGGTGGCGGTGGTACTTCGGCGAGCCGGAGAGCGACCGCGAGGAGAGAATCGCGAGGGAGAAAGCGGAGGGGACGCACGTCGAGGACGAGTACGAGGCGCTGGACCGGGAGGAGTTCGAGGCGCTCAAGGAGGAGGCGGGGAGGATGGCAGCGGCGGGGAAAGCGATGGGCCATGACGGGTGGAAGCATCAGCTGCAGATGTTCTACAGGACGCGGGGGAAGGTGTACACGCGATCGATAGCGGAGTTCGTGAAGGGGTACAGAGATGGCATGGCGGAGTCGACGCTGAGGTCCCGGATGGCGCAGCAGGGAGAGGAGGAGGAACCGCCGCCGCCGCCGCCGCCTCGGAAGTGACGAGGAAGGATCGTTTATCATAGCCAGGATCGTTTAGCAGCTCTCATCAGCTCGTCACTCGAACACCTTCCCGAGGAATCGCTGAAATCTTCTCGAGTACCGCACCGGATCGACCGCGGATATCGCCCCTCGCCCGTGCAGCGACCCCCGGAGCGCGCTCTCCATCCGCTTCGCGCCGTTGTACTCCTGAAGGATGTCGATGATCCCGAGGTGCAACACGACGTCCCTCGCGGCGTCCCTCGCGGCGCGCGCGTCGGCCAGCCCAGGCCCAGGCCCCGCGCCGCCGCAGCCGCCGCCGCCGTCCTCTTCGACGCGACCCTCCGCGCGCGGCTCGTCCTCGTCCTCGTCCTCTTCCGCGACGGGAGTGGGCGCGCGTCGAAGCGACGACGGCACCGCGACGGCGACGGTGTTCACGCCGAGACGAACTTCTTTCTCTCCCGCGGCGAGCGCGATGTGGTCGCCGCCGCCGAACGCGCCGGGGACAGGGCGCGCGTCCGACGTCCTCGTCGGCGCGGTCGAGAGGACGTCGTCCAGGTGCCCGAACGAGCGGCGTCGCTCGCTGCTGCTGCTGAGGGCGGAGGAGAGGCGGCGAAGCGCGACGCACACGTCGCCGTCGCCGTCGCCGTCGTCCGACAGAGGGGTGAGAGGACTCGTCGCCTCTTCGTCGTCGTCGCGCCTCGTCGCGCCGCCGCCGCTCCCTGACGACGCGTCGTCGCTCTTCACGTCTCGAAAGTGCACGCCCACGAGCAAGGAGTAGTCCATCACCTTCATCTCCTCGAGCAGACGGCAGTCCTCCCGCAGCGTCCGCGACAGCTTATCCCTCGCGCCGACGTCTAGACGAAACGCGTAGGCGAGGTCCAGGTCCTTCAACGTGACCCCCGGCCCCGCGCTCGACTCCCCGCCCTTGGTGTACCGCCCGTGCGTGCTTCCTTTGAGGTCGTACACGCGATGGATCGGCAGCTCCGTGCGGAACAAGTTCGCCATGACGATGAACCGGACCTTCCTTCCTTTCGGCGTCTTCACGCGGTACAGGCCGAAGAATTTCGTCAACAGCGTCGACTCCGATTTCGATACGTGCGCGTGATACCGCGGCAGCGCTTCGATCAACGTCTTCGCCTCGTGCTTCCGCATCGTCTTCACGATGAACTTGTCGTCGTGCGAGAGGTAGAACACGCTGCCGGACTTCCCCGGGGACGGGAGCTCTCTGAGCGCGGCGTCGCCGCAGAGAGAAAGCATGAAGTCGCCGACGTCGATCCCCCAACGCTTTCGAAGCGATTTGAACGTCCCGGGGGCGTAGTCTTTCCACTTGAAGTCCCCGGCTGGGTGCGGCGGCGTCGACGCGGACCCGCCCCGCGGGAAGCTCTGCTTGGTTTTGCGCGTCGCGTCCACGGCGGGCGTGATGAGTTCCGCCGTCGTCGCCGCCGCCGTCGCCGCTGCCGCGCGACTCGGGGCCTCGCCGCGGCCGATGCTCCACCGCACTCCCACCTGCAACTGCACCATGAGCTCGTAGCTCTTGTGCCCTTTGTATATCGTCTCCCCCACGAGCGGCGTCCTTCGCGCTTGAAGCCACCCCATCTTCGCCCTCGGCGCGGTCACCGCGGCCGCGGCGGCGAACACCGCCTCCGCGGCTCGGTACCGTCCCCCGCCTTTCGACGCTCTCTCCGCCGCGGCCATCCCTCCGACGACGTTCACGCCGCGGACGACGTCCGCTTCGATTATCTCCTCGCGTATGAGCTTCCCGTCGTCGTACTCGCACAAGAGGAGTTTCTTCCCGCGGTGGCGGTGTTTCACCACGGGCGCGCCCGCGGCGAGCGCGCCGATGACGTCGTCTTCGTCGATCGAAACCGAAACGCCGCCGCCGCCGCCGCCGCCGCCGTTCTCCTCCTCCTCCTCCTCCTCCTCCTCCTCGGTGTCCTCGTCGGTGTCGACCTCCCCGGTCACCTCCTCCTCGGAGGGCTCGAACAACCTTCGCGCCGCCGCGCTCCCCGGGGTCTTCCCGCCCTCGATGCTCCCGGCACGTCGCAGCCGCGTCGCCCGCTCGCCCGCGCGTTTCCTCTGCTTCTTCTTCCTCTTGTCGAGCGACGGCGCCCATATCCCGACGCCGTGCTTCTTCCCTCGGCGCCACGTCCCGCTGAACGTGGCGCCGGTATCGTGCCACGTGTACACGCCGTTCCCGTGCTCGAGTCCGTCTTCCCACTCGCCGTCGTGCCGGTCCCCGCGTCGGTCCCCGCCGCCGTCGCCGCCGCCGTCGCGAAAAAACACGAGCGTCCCCCACCCCGACATCGCGCCGTCCCTGAACTCGCCGTTGTACTCGTCCCCGGACGCCCACGCGTACGTCCCCGGGCCGTGCGGGACGCCATCTTTCCACAGGCCCTCGTGCGCGTCTCCGTTCGCGAACGTTTGCCTCCCTAACCCGCGCTTCTCGCCGGCGAAGAACGACCCTCGGTAGGCGGTGACGCCGTCCGCGGAGACGAGCGCGCCGACGCCGTGCATCGCGCCCCGGAACCACTCGCCGTCGTACCTCGCGCCGGAGCGCCAGGCGTAGACCCCGCGGCCGTGTTTTTTGCCGTCTTTCCACTCGCCGACGTACGCGTTGCCGTTCGAGTATCGACGCGCCTGCGGCGGCGACGCGACGGGAGAAGGTCGGGGATGAGGAGAGAAACGGACGCGTCGCGTCGACGATCGGATCAGATTCGGGCGTTACGGATCTCGGCGCGCGCGGCGACGGGGTCGCGACGCCGCGGAATTCGCGCACCTCGCGCTCGGCATCGCCGTCGCTCGGCCGCGTGGTGGATGTCATGCTCGCGCGCGGTCGCGACCGCGGAAGCTCGCGCTCGCTTCCGCGCGTCGACGCTTTGCGCGACGTCCTTGACGGGACGGGCGGACGTTCTCGCGACGCGTAAACTTCCTGTCGTCGCGTTCACAAAACAGAAACCGGAGGCGCACGGCACGACGCGCGCGCCGTCGCTCGCGATGTCGCCGCCCCCCTCCGACGGCCCCAAGCCGAACTTCGTGTCGAACCTCGCCGCGAGCGCGTTCGCGTCGTGCTTCGCGGAGGCGTGCACGATCCCGCTCGACACCGCGAAGGTGCGGCTGCAGCTCCAGGGCGCCGCCGCCGCGGGGACGACGCCGCGATACAGAGGCATGCTCGGGACGATCGCGACCGTCGCGCGCGAGGAGGGCGCGGGCGCGCTGTGGAAGGGGATAACCCCGGGGTTGCATCGGCAGATTTTGTTCGGCGGGCTGAGGATCGGTCTGTACGACCCGGTGAAGAACTTCTACGTCGGGAAGGACCACGTGGTGCGCGCGACCGCGACGCTCTCTCCGCGTGGATTTGAACGTCGTCCGTCCGTCGTCGCGTCGCGTCGCATCGTGTCAAAATAGACTCCTTCCGTGGACGCCCGCCGCGCCGTCCCCTGACCGCCTCCTCTTCCCCCCGCCCCCGAACCAAACGCAGGGCGACGTCCCGCTGCACTTAAAAATCGCAGCCGGGATGACGACCGGCGCGCTCGGCATCTGCGTCGCGTCGCCCACGGACCTCGTGAAGGTGCGCCTGCAAGCCGAGGGGCGGCTTCCCGCGGGCGCCGCGCGCCGGTACCCGTCCGCGGTGGCAGCGTACGGGATCATCGCGAAACAGGAGGGCATCGCCGCGCTGTGGACGGGACTGACGCCGAACGTCGCTCGCAGCGCGGTGATCAACGCCGCGGAGTTGGCGTCGTACGACCAGGTGAAGGAAGTGTTGATGGGGTCGTTCGGGATGGAGGACGGCGTGCCGTTGCATCTCATCTCCGGGTTGGGCGCCGGGTTCGTCGCGGTGTGCGTCGGGTCGCCGGTGGACGTCGTGAAGTCGCGCATCATGGGCGACAGCGCGGGGGTGTACAAGGGGTTCATCGATTGCGTCGTGAAGACCGCGAGTAAGGACGGCGTCGGGGCGTTTTACAAGGGGTTCGTGCCGAACTTCGGGAGGCTGGGGAGCTGGAACGTCGTCATGTTTCTCACGCTGGAGCAGACGAAAAAGGCGATGCGCGAAAACGGGTTGATGTGATGAGCACTTCGCGCGGTCGACGCGCTAGCCAGAGTTGATTATCGAGTAGATTGATTTATCCGCGACGTGCGCGACCACGCGCGCGCGAGATCGAGTCGAGGGTCGAGTCGACGTGATTTAGGAGTCGAAATCCTCCGTTACAACCAAACCAGTCACCGAGCTAAGCACCCATCGGCTATCCTCGCCATGAGCCCATCGCGAGGCCCGCCTAACAGATCTCCCGATCCCGTTTACTCGGCGGCCGCGCGCTTCTTCGACTTGGCCACCGTGCCTGAAGAGAGAAAACGCGAAGAGGGGGCGATGCGATTCGGTCAGTCGTTCGTTCGCGTCGGTTTCGCGCGCGAGTCGAGCGCGCGGGTTCGGGCTGAAGCCCGCCCGATTTCGAGGACGACCAGGCTGGCCGTCGCGTCCGCGAGCGTGGAGACGTCCACACCGCGAATGCGACGGCGGCGACGCGCGTCGCCCGTGAACGAGCGACGCGCGCGTCTCCGTCCTCGCGTTCAAACAGCGAAGCCCCCGGTGAACGAGGAGAAAATGTGGTGTTCGCGCGCACCCTCACGGAAGCCGTTCTTGAAGCGGCGGGGGAGCGTCTTGAGGTATCTCATGCGCCCGGTGCCCGTGGTCCTACGGCCGATGGCCTTGGTGGACCAGTTGTCTGTGGAGAGGAAGGGAGAGGGGTCGCGCGCGTCAGTCTCGCGTCCGGCCGGCGTCCAACCCTACTCGAGAAGGATGCGCTATTCTATTTCTTTTCTCGCGCGGAGAGATCGAGCGTGGACGTACAGTTACGCTTCCGCGCGGAGGGGTAGCCGCACGCGCCGCACGTGGCCTTCTGGATGTGGTAAGACCGACGACCACACCTGTTTCGTGATTCAGCGTTGAGAAAGGAGAGGGATGTCAGCGTTCAGCTCGACGGGACGACGAGCCATTACGCGGCTTCGGAAAAACCCTAGAACGCGAGGAAGATTTCGTTCGCCGGAAAGGGAGGGGTGGGAGGGCGTGCGCACCTGCGGCACATGGTGTGAGACTTGTTGTGTCTCTTACCGAACGAACCGGTACCTTTCCCGATCTTACCCATGGTGCTCGAGGGACGTCGTCCGCTTCAAGCGCAGCGAAAAAAGGGACGGTGCCCGCGATGCTCGCGACTTTTGCAGCTCGATGCCGGGCGTTGGCGCTTTTAGCGTGTCGATGTTTTTCCAGTGTTTTTCGGTTCGTAAAAAACTGCCTCCTTAAGAGCTACCTTCGTATGAGACCTATAGTGCTACTACTCCGCGCGTTCATCACTCTACTCCCCCCGCGTCGCGTCCGCGTCCGTCCCGTAGAACCCGTTGAAGTCCAACCGCAGCCGCAGCTCCGCGAGCTCCGGAAACGCGCCGATGCGAAGCTTACTCTCGACCACTCGCAACACGTACGACCGCGCCCGCCGAAACGCGCTCGCCAGCGCCGCCGCCTCCGCCTCCGGAACCGGCGCGTACCCCGCCAACGCGGCCGCGTTCGTCGCCGCGGACGTGTCCGCGAACGCGGGGAGCCGCCCGATGACGGACCGCGACGGGTCCGGGTCGAGGTCCGCGGCGGCGACGGACGCCGCGCGCGCCGCCTCGCGTCGCGCCGACGCGAGGTCGCACGCGACGGCGAGCGCGGCTTTCACTTGCCCGGACAACAGCGTCCACGTCGGGTCCGGGGAGGACAGGCACTGCCTGCCGCACGCGTCAAGGAACGCGTCGTGCGCGGCTCGAGCCTCCGCGGGCGACCGCGCGCTCGCGATCGAGGACGACAGCTCGCGGCTCGCGACGTGTAACACCCTCGACGCGACGTGCTCGTGCAACGCGTGCGCGAAATGACGGAGCTCCGCGGTGAGCTGCCGCGCGTGCTTGCCGCCGCCGCCGCCGCCGCCGAGGGCGCGACGTGCGGCGGGGCTCCAGCCGCTTCGCGTGACGTCGTCCAGCGACGCGCGCGCGCGTCGAATCTGAAGCAAAAACACCCCCGCGGCGTTATACTTTTCTTGGCACTCTCGAGAGAGCACTATGGACAGCGGCCACGGGATGTTCACGCGCAGCTTGAGCTTCGCGAGCGCCTCGAGCTGCGCCGCGCCGGGAGACGACGCGTCGCCACCGCCGCCTCTGGATCTGGAAGACGCCCTCCGCGGCGTTCCCGGCGTGAGCGACGTCGTCGAGTCGACGACGTCCACGAAGACGTCGGACGCCGCCGGGAGATCCCCAGACTCGTCCGACGCGATCGCCTCCGCGAGCGCGGCGGACAGCTCGCTCGGGTCCGCCCACGCGCCGCCGTCGTCGTCGTCGTCTTCGTCTTCGTCGTCGTCTTCGCCGCGCGCGCGCCGGTCGGATCGTCGCTGCTCGTGCGCGTCCAGACGCGCGAACACCGCGCGCGAGAACACCGACGCCGCCTCCCCCGCGCCGCCGAGAAACACCGCGCGCAGTCGCCTCGCGCACGACTCCAGCCCCCACTCGCCTCGCAGGCGCGTCATGAGCGCGCGCGCGACGTCGTCCGCGCGCGCGAGCGCGGGGGCGATCACCGCGCGCTCGACCAGCGCGCCGACCGGGCACGTCGCCGGCGACCGCGCGTCGGCGGACGACGCGAGCCACGCGTCGAGGTCCCTCGCGGCGAGAATCGCGCGCGACGGCTCAAACGGCGCGCCGGACCACTCCAGGACGTCGCCCGCGTGCGCGCGCACGCGCGTCGTCGTCCCCGCGAGCCCGGCGGCGACGAGCGCGGAGGTCTCAGATGCCGCGGAGGACCGGCCTCGATGCGGGACGAGCCCGTTCGAGGCGGCGCGCGCGGGCGGGGGCGGGGGCGGGGCTGCGTCCGCCGCGTCCGGTTCCGGAACCGGCTCCGGTCGCGACGGGCACGGCGCCAAAGACGCGCCGCTCAGCATCCTGACGCTCTCGTCGTCGTCGTCGCCGCCGCCGCCGCCGCCGTCGATATCCTTCACCGCGACGGCGTCGGGCATGTCGACGTCCTCCGGGGTGGCGCCGCCGCCCCCCGCGCCGGCTTCGACCGCGGCGCGGATCTCCTCGCAAAACGCGACGCACAAGTCGCGCGCCATCTCCGGCGGCGGCGGCGCGGCGGATCCCCTCGTCCGAGACGGACGCCACGGGTCGTCGCCGTCGCCGTCGTCGTCGCCGTCGTCGTCGTCGCGCGAGCGGTGCGTCAGCCTGAGCAGCGCGACGGACTTCCCCGCGTCCAGCATCTCGTCCGCGACGCCGCGTAAAAACTCCGGCGCCTCCGCCTCCGCGGTGAGTCCCATCGCGGTCTCCTTCCTCCGCACGACGTACGCGTCGTTCCAGTGCGCCTCCGTGCCCACCTCCGCGCCGAGCCCCGGCCCGGGCGCGATGAACAGCTCCCCGCACGGGTCCGAGAGCTCCCCGGTCTCGAGCCATTTCGACAGCGAAGAAAGATACGGCTGCGCCGCCGCGGCGAACAGCCGAAGAGACGTCGCGAACCCGTCGCCGCCCACGTCCGTGGACGCCTCCGCTTGGTGCGACGCCGCGGCGCGGTACAGCGCGGTGAGGCACCGGGACGCGGCCGCCGCGTGCGCGGTGCGCCGCGACCGCGCCGGAGGCGGGAGCGCCGCGGTCGCGAGGGAGTCGAGGACGCGCGCGCGCGCCGCGATCGCCTTCGCCGCCGTCCGAAGCTCCAAAAGCGTCGGCGCGCCCTCCTCGCCGACGCCCGCGGCGCGACGCAGCAACGGCGCGAGCTCGTCGCGCAGTTCCCTCACGCAGCGCGTCAATCCCGCGGCGAACGCGCGAATCGTGGGCCCGTACCCTTCCCGCGCGTCGTTCGTCGGCGTCGGCGCCGCGGCGACGGCGACGGCGTCCGCGCGCTCGAGCACGCGGTCGAGCATCTCCGCGGCGTCCGTCGCCCGCTTCAGACCGCCTATCAGCGCCGCGCGCGAGAGGTGCGGCACGACGGCGTCCTCGCATGCGCGCGCGGGCGCGAGCCCGTGCAGCGCGTGCAGCGCGGCGCCCACCGCGGCGGTCTCCGTCGTCGCGGCGGCGAGACTCGCGCCGGCGACGACGCCGCTCAACTTCAACGCCGGCTGCAGCCTGCTCGCGGCCTGGACGACGCGCGCTCCCGCGACGTGGCCTCGACGCGCGAGTCCGCCGTCGTCCCACCGCCACTCCACCTCTTTCTCGTCTTCGCGCGTCGCGTCGTA
>Ga0181560_10003160_pt1 | contig 15247 bp, 10 predicted proteins | sample 011ome_20_FD_133751 | JGI IMG/M metagenome (GOLD analysis project Ga0181560, IMG submission 133751) | Coastal salt marsh microbial communities from the Groves Creek Marsh, Skidaway Island, Georgia - 011509CT metaG (megahit assembly) | ecosystem: Environmental > Aquatic > Marine > Intertidal...
AACAGAAATTCGGACCGGCGCTGGGTTTGACCCGGCTCGAGCGGTGGGAACGCGCGGACAAGCTGGACCTGAGCCCCCCGGCGGATGTCCTGCGGATCCTGCAGGAGGTGGGCGACGACGACCCCGAGTTCCGCGAGTGCGTTTGGGAGCGCATCGTCTGACGGCCGAATCGGAAACGCCGAGTCCCGGCGCCGGGAAGGTCTGGATTCGAGACACGAGGGCACGGAACGAGACACGCGCTGAAGACACGAGTGATGAGATTCGCTCGCGCGTTTTAATTGACACATCGCACCAGCACTGTGGGACCTCGCGGGACTCGCGCGTCGCCGTGTCGTCGACGCGACGCGAATGCGGATCACCGACAACCGGTTCTTTTCGAGGTGTGAAGACCACGAAATTGTCTTCGTCCGCCCTCGCACCACTCGCCACTTCGCGACGCGCGGCGTCGCGTGGGGTGTCGGTCATGTCCGAAAGCGCCCGCCTGGAGTCGGCGTACGAGCTCGATGCCACCGCCGCGTGGGTCCGCGGCGGCGGGTACTCGCGCGTGGCGCTGCAGATGCCCGACGAGCTCCTGGGAGACGCCGTGGCGGTGGCGGCGGCGCTGGAGAGGCGGTGCAACGACGCCTCCGACCGCGCGGAAGGCACCCCCGTGCGCATCTTCGTGCTCGCGGACACCACGTTCGGGTCATGCTGCGTCGATGAGGTGGCCGCCGCGCACCACAACGCGGACTGCATCGTGCACTTCGGGCGCGCGTGCATGTCGCCCGTCGCGCGGTTGCCCGCGCGATTCGTGTTTCACAAGGTGGAGATCGACGCGGACGCGTGCGCGGCGGCGATTCACGCGCACGCCGCCGCGCTCGCGCGCCCGGAGGCGGCGCCCGACGGCGATCGCCGCGTCGAGGCGCTCGTCGTGCTCGTCGACCAGGAACACGCGCACAGAGCCGCGGCGCTTCGCGAGGCGGTGGCGCGGGGAACGACGGACGGCGGCGCCGGCGCCGGCCCCCCCGTGGTTTTCGCCGACGCCGCGTCCGTGGAGGCGCTTCCCCGCGCGCGCGCGTTTTCGAAAGCACCGGCGGCGATGCGGCGATGCGGCGAAGGATGCTCGTGCGCATCGGGAAGTGCCTGCGGTTTTCCGGAACCGGGCGGCGGGGACGCGTCCGGGGACGGGACGTGCGTGACCTGCGGCGACCCGCGACCGTCGGACCGCGACCCGCCCGGCGCGACGGAACGAGACGGAGACGAGACTCGGAAACGAACTTCGTCGAACGACGCGTCTCTGCGGGTGGGCAGCCACTTCTTCTCCCTCCCCTCCGGTGCGACCGAGCTGTCACGGTGCGCGTTCGTGTGGGTCGGGCGAGGCGAGTCCCCCTCGCTGACGCAGGCGCTCTCCGTGCTCCACGGCCGGTGCCGCGGCGTCGCGCAGTTCGATCCCGAAAGCGGCGGTTTGGCGTCCGAAGCCGCCGGGTCCGGCGTCGTCGCGCGCGTCGTGAAGCGCCGCCGGTTCCTCATCGAGAAGGCGCGCGAGTCCCGGGTGATCGGCATCGTCGCCGGGACGCTCGGCGTCGCCGGGTACCTCGCCGCGATCGCCGAGCTGCGCGCGCTGATAAAGAGGTCCGGGCGCAAGTCGTACACGGTGGTGGCGGGAAAACCCAACCCGCAGAAGCTGGCCAACTTCCCCGAGATCGAAACCTTCGTGCTGGTGTCGTGCGAGCACGCCGCGCTCGTCGACGGCCGCGACTACCTGCAGCCCGTGATCACGCCGTGGGAGGCGCAGGTGGCGTTCACGCACGGCGCGCACTGGGACGGGGAGGTGCGGCTGGACTTCGACCACCTCCTGGAGCCGCGGCGCGCCGGAGCAGCGGCGGGACCGCTCTCGCGCGAAGAGCGTCCGGCGGAGGAAACGCCCGAGTTTTCCTTCCTGGGCGGGGGCGTGCGCGCGGGCCCTCCCGGGCGCCGTTCCCCGGGGCACGAGGACGGGGACGAGGACGACGCGTCGTCCTCGGAGGGCGAGGAGGAGGGCGACGCGGAGGAGGGGGTTCTGGGCGACGGGTACGTCCGGCGCAGGAGCCGGGCCGCCGCGGCGCTCGCCGTGCGCGCGAACGCGGCGGTGGCGGCGCGCGCGGGCGGCTCGGGCGTCGCCGACGTGCGCTCGGGCGCGGAGTACCTGCTCAGCCGGCGCACGTACACGGGGCTGGAGCCCGGCCCGCGGCGTGACGAGGACGGCGCCGCCGCGGACGCGCCGCTGGAGGCGGCGAAGGGGCTCAGCGGCCGCGCGCGCTCGTACAAAAGCGAAAACGCGAAAACGTAGACGTGCGGTAGTAACTTAAGGGTCAAAAACGAAAACGAACGACGGCGCCGACGCGCAAACGCCTAGCTCTCTGTAGCTCACTCGCTCGCTATACGCTTTCGGTGTGTATCTTCACGTAGCGCACACCGCATATCGTGGCTCACTTCCCGCTTCCCTCGGCGTTCGGTTCGGGCGGCGGGGTCGCGTTCGCGGCGGGTTCCGCCGCGGGCGGCGCGTCGCCCGCGCTCGAGCCCGGCGCGGATTTCACCGATCCGGATCGCACCGACCCCGCCGCGGCGAGCGCGCCGAGGCGCTCGAGTTCCCGGGCAGCCTCCAACGCCGCGGCTTTGGCGAATATCCGCTCCTTCGCCACGGCCTCGACGTACACGCTCGTGTCCGTTTTCGCGAGGTGGTGCTTGAACGCGTCGCGCGCGCCGAACTTGGCCGTCTCCAGCTTCGCCGCCGTCAACGCCAACTCGCGCGCGTATTCCGACTGGTGCCAGTCCGTCCCCGAACCGACGTACCCGGGGTTGATCTTCTTCCACAGCTCTTTCGAGCGCTGTCTGCCCTCCGCGACGCGACGCGCGGGGCTGAGGTGCTCCGCGCGCTCCCTCGGCGCTCGGTTCTCGCCGGCGCCCGGCGCGGACGCGCCGCCGTCGACGAAACGCGGCACAGCCACCTCGACGCCCTCGCCGTTCACGAACAGCGGGTGTCGGTCCAGGAACGCCTTCGTGGGCCGGGACAACGCCACGGTCGCGCCGTCGCGCGGCTTTCGGGTGCGGCCCACCCCGACGGTCGCGGCGTCGGCGGTGTTCGCGCGGTCGCCCAGCGCTTTCCTCGCGACGCCCGAGGAACGCGCGCGCGCGTTGCAATCGCCGGGGAGAGGCTGTCGAGACAGAATCACGCGCGCCATGGAAGACGTCAGGGCGTCGCCGAGGGGATCCTGGAGCCCCATCTCTCGCGGGGTCGGATCACGTCGTCCGTCGAGACGTGCGTATCGCGCGACCGCGTTCGGCGGACCAGAGGCCGCGCGCAGGCAGTGGTGGGGTCACGCGTGCCACGTGCCGTTTCGGGAATCTCGGTGGAAGGGGAACTTCCAAGAGCGTTTTTCTTGAACGCCGAGACGCATGTCGCTGTCGGAAATCGAAGGTTTTTCACCCCGCGCCGACTCGGGGGAGTTATTCGTGACTAAAAGACCACTCGAGAATTCGCACATGTCGCACTAAAAATATTGATTTTTTCGCGGCGCCGGCGGCGGCTGCTCGCGCTTTTGCGCATCGGGGCAGTCCCGGTTGGCCCCCCGGCATTCGTCCGAGCGCACTCGCAGGCAGTCGACACGCACGATGTCCGACGAGACGAAGCCCGAGGAGGTGCCCGCCGCCGAGGTGGGCGAGAAGCGCAAGGCGGAGGACGCCGAGGCTGGTGATGCCGCCCCCGATGCGAAGAAGGAGAAGAAGGAGTGGACGCCGGTGAAGCTCGGCCCGAAGTCCTTCGCCGCGCCCGAGGAGATGATCAAGTACTTCTCCTGGATCCTGAACAACATGACCGTGAACCAGGACATGAACGACTACGAGCTCATGGTGGTGGAGGCGTGCCTGCGGGACGCGCACCCCGAGGCGGGCAAGAAGATCGGGTGCGGGGTAAAGACGTTCCAGATTCGCAACCACCCGGAACACGACACGCGGTGCTACATGGTGCTCCGCACGGACGGGTCGTGCGAGGACTTCTCGTACAGGAAGTGCGTGGAGGCGCTCTTCCCGGGATTCACCCCCGCGGTCAAATCCGGAGCCGGAGGCAGAGGCGGCAGGGGCGGAGGCAGAGGCAGGGGCGCGGCGAGAGGCGGGCGCGGCGGCGGGCGCGGGCGCGGGCGCGGGCGCGGTCGCCGCTAGGCGCGCGCGCGACGTCTTTCGCGACGCGTCGAACGCGACGCGTACGACTCGAACAAAAACAGCGGTGTACACCGTCATCTATCGTGTCGTATCGATACGACACACACACACGCGAAACCGTCACGAACCGCGACTTCAGTGAGGTGCTTCGGTGAGGCGCCTCACTCAGCGATCGTCGTTGTTGGCGCCCGACCCGAACGCCGGCGCCCAAAACGCGTTGTGCACCCCCCACGTCGTCTCCGCGAACGCGCGGAAACCCGCCGCGAACGCCGCCTCCGCCACCCGCTCCACGAGCTCGGGGTCGTCGTCGCCGTCTGGAGTCCCAGACCGACCCGGCGCCCGAAGTCCCGAAGTCCCTCCCGAAGGCTCCAGGAGCGTCTCGAACGCGCCCCGCGCCGCCGCCGCCGCCGACGCGGGCGCGGCGACTGCGGCGAGCGGCGCGAACGAAGCCGCCGCCACCGCCGCGCCCAGCGTCCTGGTGGCGGAAATCCCCGGGTCGTACGCCTGGACCGCCGCGCGCAGGTACTCCCGCCAGCTCGGGTCGAGGCCCCACTCGTCCGCGCCCTCGCGAAGCAAACCCAGGTACCGCGCGCTGGGCAAAAGCGCCACTCCGCCGACGTCCGCGTCGGCGAACACCAGCGTCGTCGCGAAGATCTTCTGCGGCGTGGCGGGTGGCGCGTCGCCGTCGACCCGCGTGGATGCGGGCAAGAAGCGCTCCAGCGTGACGTCCTCGCGCACGTACGAGGTTTCCGTGCGCAGGATGGTCCGCCACTGCTCGTCCGTGACGACGTACGCCACGCCGTGCGTCTCCGTCGCGAAGCGCGCGAATCTCGAAGGCGCGTCGTCTGTTTTTCCCGTGACGACGCGCCGCACGGACGCGAACGCGGGCTCGATGAACGGCAGGCCGGGGACGTTGAACACGAGCTCGTACCCGGGGAGGACCGCGGGGTACGCCGCCGAGGGCGTTATGCCCCTCGTGCCCTTCATGGTCTTGGTGTTCACGTTGCTCCCGTACGCGAAGTACACGCGCGACCCGGGAGGCGCGCGGATCGGCTCGGGTGCCGACGACGCGGCGGGGGACGCAGCCTCCGCCGTGGTCGTCCACGCGCGCCGCGCCCGACGCGCGTGGCGCCGGGAAGCGCGGAACGAGGCACGCGCCGGCGCGCGCGCAGGGCATCGCGCGGGGGTCAACATGGCGCCTCCCGCTGTGACGTCCACCGCGCGACGTGTCGAAGTGTGTGCGAAGCGAAAGGAGCGACACGAAACGTTCGCCCGGGAACGCCTTCCGGGTGAATATCCCAGGCACTGCAGTCAGGGGTGCCCTCGTGCCCCCGTGAGATTCTCCGAAACATCTAGAAGCCGTCTCTTCGTCGCGCGCAGAGAAGGTTCGGGAACGACTTCCGACGCGCGACGGTGCCCCTGAACAGACAAGACGAGTCACACGAAGGAAGCGAAGGAAGCGCGCGAGTGCGTCGAGATCGGTGAGGAACCGTGGTCTATGAATAAACGGCGTCGCGCGAGGCTAAGGCGAAACTCTCGCGACGAAGAGCGAGCGCGTCTCTTCGACCCCCCGGTCGCGCGCCGCCCCCGTACCACCTCCGTCTCTCGAGATGTACTTACTTACGCTGTGATTGTAAAGCGATGACGCCTTCCGCTTACGCCTTGACGTAGCCGGGGTCGGTCTCGACCTGCTCGTCGAGCAGGTTGAGCTCGTCCTGGGAGAACCAGCCAGCCTTGCCCGCGACGATGCGGACGGGGCCGAGCGCGGCGATGAGGATGGGGAACAGCATCGCGGCGGGGGAGCCCTTCACCCACCACATGATACCGAGGCAGATGATTTGCATGTAGGTGAACTTCTTGAGGACGCCGAGGTCGACGCCGCCCGTCACGAGAGGGTGGGTCTTGGGCATCTCGGCGGGGTCCGTGATGAGGCACATGGACACGCGCTCGAGGAACTCGTTCCCGCGCATGGCGGCGAGGCCGAGGTAGAAGAAGAGGCCGGAGAGCACACACATGGGGATCTGCACGAGCACGGGCTTGAGGCACACGATGGACAGACCGATGAGGCCGTTGAGGATCAGAGGGGTCCAGCGGGTTTCGGTGACGCCGGTCACGACTTCGCGGCCGGTCGCGGGGTCCTTCTGGGTGTCGGTGAGCGACTTGACGTGCGTGATGGAGTGCACGGTGGAGGCGCAGATCCAGGGAAGGCCGCAGATGGAGGTGAGGCCGGTGATGAGCGACAGCCAGAACATGTCAAGGTGGTACGCGCCGGGCTTCTTGAGGCCCGCGGAGTTGTTCACGAGGCGGGTGGTGATGTTCTGGTCCATGTAGAGCAGAATCGCGCACGCGGGCGCGGCGAGCGCCGACATGAGCTTGATGTTGTTGGGCACGGCGGCGAGGTCGGCGATCCAGGGGCGGTTCGCGGTGGGCGCGAGCGAGTCGGGGAGCGACAGCGCCTCGAAGGAGAAGCCGTAGTTGGCGGCGAGGAACTGCGCGAAGTACACGCCGACGGCGACCGCGATGGTGGGCGCGAAGTCACCGATGGCGGTGCGGATGCCCTCGGGGCCGTAGGGCGACTGCTTGAAGTTGGAGATGGCCAGCGCGGAGCCCAGGGTGACAACCGCCACCATGGCGGAGCCCATGGCGAGGGTGGAGGAGATGTTGGAGTTGAAAAACATCATGATGATCTTCTTGGCGGACTCGACGCAGAAGATGCACGCCACGAGCGCGGCGAAGGTCTCGTCGGTGAACTTGGTGAAGAAGCGCACGAGGTTGGAGGACGACGTGACGGCGACGAACATCAGGATGAGCGACGTCCAGATGCCGGTCCAGGCGTAGGTGCCGAAGAAGGGCAGGCCCTGGGCCACGCACGTCTGGTACAGGATCGCGGTGTAGGTCACCACGGAGCCGGTGGACGCCAGGATGGACATGGGCTGGCCGCACAGCACGGCGTACGCGACGCCGCCGATGGCGGTGGCGAGGATCACCTCAGTCGCGCCGAGCATGCCCGCCGTCGCCGACGTGAGCACCGCGCCGAACGCGATCGCGGGAGCGAGCGCGGCGAAGAACAGGAAGAAGACGGACGCCTACGACGCGACGGATTGAGCGGAGATGCAAAAACGGAACGGTCAGTCTTCTGGTCGGTCGCCGCGTCGCGGCGCGCGTCGGTTTCGGTCGCCTTCGCAGATAAACGGCTCTGCCAGCTGGCTGGTGCAAAAAGTCCGATCGAGCGTCTTGTTCAGGAAAAACCACGGTGTATAACCCAGCAAGGTCCACGTGGCAAGACGTTTAAAAAAACGGAACGAGGCTCGTCGTGCGCGCGTCGTCGTCGCGCGAGCCGCGCGCGGGCGCGCCTCTCGAAGAACGGGACGACGTATCGCGAGGCCTTCGACCGAACGCGAAGGGTGGCGCGCGAAATTTTTCGCGCTCGCGCGCGGGATCGCGCGCAACTCGGCGATCGCCCGATCGCGTTGGTTCGTTTCGAGAAGGGCGGCAAACGGATGATTGGAAAGATTGGAACACGTACCAGGGACTTGGTGGAGATGCCCTGCTTGAAGTCGTCGATGTACAGGGGCTTGCGGGCGGCGAGGTCGTCAAAGATGCCCTTGAAGGGAGCCTCCATGATGGGCTCGGCGTTGCCGGCCATGGCGACCACGCGGCCAGCCTTGGGCGCGACGGTCTTGCGGACCGCGAAGCTGGACTTGCCAACAACGGGAGCGCCGGTGAAGGAAGCCTTCTTGGCGGAGACGCGCGCGGCGGGGCGCACGGCGGCGCCGAGGCCGAGGGTGTTCATGGTCATGGCAGCCTGCATTGTGCCGGTTTTCTTCTTGAGCGAAGTTAGGCGTGCGGTGTTGTGGCGCGCGAATCCGCCCAATCGCGCGGAAGAAGATTCACAGGACTAGGCAACAACCCTATCTTTTCGTGACTGCAGGACCGTAGAACGGCACCGTCTGAGTTTTAAACCGAGAAACGGGCCGATGAAACGCGCATCCGCATTGGATGAGCCCCCGATTCGGTTGCCGACCTGCACCGGGAGATTAAACGGTCAGTTTCAGGTTCAAGAATGCGCGAACGATTAACCTAATTTTTTCGACTTTCTGCTCGTCCGACTCAGATCTGACTCATCACATCACATCTGTGTCAGTCTAAAAGTTTATTTTAGTCTCGTGTCGCGAGTTTCCAACTTTTTTCCATTTGGCGGGAACCAAAAGCAAACTGATGAAACGGTTCTCGCGCATAACGTCACACAATTCCCGCGCGAACCACGCGTACTTCTCTTCAACTCCAACTCCCTTCTTCACGATGGGCGCCATCTCCCCCTCCCAGTTCACCACGGCGTATTGCGTCATCTTCGGCGTGTACGGCCTTCAGATGCTCCTTATGCCGGACAAGATGACCACGCAATTCTTCAAGACGCCCGCGACCCCCATGCTTCGATTCTGGGTGCGCGGATTCTCGGTGACCGTCTTCGCCATCTGCTTCACGCTGTACAAGCTCGCGTCCTTCGACGCGACGCTCGCGGCGCAGATCGCGGTCGCCTCCACCGCGGGTACCGCCGTCTTCTACCCGTTCAACGCCAAGTTCGGGTACTTCGACAAGCTCCCCGTGATCTACCCCAAGCACTACGAGCCGGAGATCCTCATGGCGGGCCTCGTCGCCGCCGGCGTGTACGCCCTCGCCACCGCGTGAGACGCGACGTCTTCAAGACAGACGCGCGAGTCGTGACCGGCGCGGGGCGTCGCGCGACCCGCGAGGAAGAGCGAGAGGTAAACAAAAAGTGTCTTATCATCGTATCACCGAGACGCTTCGTTTCGAGGATATCTCGTTCGCCGTTCGACGTCGAACGAAAGCGCGTCTTCGCGGCGTCCAACACATTCGCCGACGCTCCCCGATCGAACCGTCTCTCGTCACTGGTACCCGTTCTGCAGGAGCTCACGCGAGAGCGCCTCGTTGCCCTGCAGGAGCTCCTTGATGTTCGCCTCAGTCTCCACCAGCGTCTTCTGCAGGTACTCCCTCTGCTGCTTGCACGACTCGATCTCCGTCGTCGCCGCCTTCACCGTGTTCTCCAGCGTCGTCATGATGTCGCCCTTGGGCTCCTTCACGAAGGACCGCCCGAGGCCCTTGTAGCACCCCACGTCGTCGGGCAGGCCGGACATCTCCGTGCCGGTCAGTGCCGAGCGCCGGATATCCTGCTCGCGCTGCATGATCGTCTGCGTCAGGTGCTTCGCCTTCTGGGTCGTCTCCACGAACGTCGTCTATTGTGGCGGCAACAGGAGCGAGCGAAGAGGAACCTCGCGGTCAGACGGGTGGGTTTCTTCTGAAGTGTGCGCTTGGAGGCAGCGTGCGCCGGGCGGAGAAGACGCTCGAGAACGCGCGGTGGGCACTTTGAAAAGGCGGGTCGAGGCGCGATCTAAGGGGTCGAGCGTCGTGGTCGCGCGCGGGAACCACCGCGCGGATCGGGACGTACCTGGAGCTCGTTGAACTGCTTCATCGCGTCTGACTGATCCGCCATCTCGCCCGCGTGTCCCGTGCGTCGCGCGGGCGAAGGAACTCGATGCGCGTTTGACTTGTTTGACTTTTAGCTGCACGAGCGTAGGTCGTGAACTGCCGATTCACCGTTCGGGGCGCCGGCGGGTGCGTGAGCGGGGCTGGTCCGACCGAAACGCCGAAGGCGAGAGGGTTGACGACGCCGGACGCGAGCGCGCGTGCGAGACGGTCGCGCGTGCGGTTGTGGGGCTGGGCGGCACCGAAGCGCGCGGGAGAACCAGATCTAGGCTCGCGGCGAAACAGTGCGAAAAGTCACGACGAAGAGTCGAAAAAAATTGCACGCGAAACGCGTCACGTGGATTTTGCGCGCCACGTTCCTCCGCGCGAGGAAGGAGGCATATCGAGCGGCACGTCATGACGCGCACGATGAAACGTGCGGTCGCGCTTCTCGCGGCGGTCGTGCTCGCGTCGGTCTGGCACGCCGACGCGGCGTGCGCGAGCACGCAGACGTTCAAAGCCTTGGCGCCCTCGGTGCGTGCCTGGAAAAAGGACACGTTCTCGAACGTCGCGCACGACACTCCGATTCTCGAAGGGACCATCGCGCGCGTCACCGAGCGCGTCTCGCGTACGGGCCCGCCGACCCTGACATCGTACCCCCCCTCCTTCTCCCCGCTCCCGCCGCGCAGCAAACCGGCCTGGGCACGGATCCGTACGAGGTGGAGTGGATCGCCACGCAAAACGGAAAGGTGCGCGCCTCCTCGGATAAAAAAGGAACCACGTCGCGCTGGAGCGCGGCGGAGGAAAAAAACCGGCGGAGGAAAAAAACCATCCGACGCGTCCTCGCGCGTCGCGGCGTCGTCTCTGATCGTTCCTGACCCTTTCCCTCGCGCACCTATTACCCTACGACGACGACGACGCGCAGAGCAAACTGTTCGTCGTGACGGAAGCCGGCAAGGTGTACTCGAGCAACAACGAGGGCGCTTCGTTCACGCTGATCAACCCCAACCTGCGCGGCGCGGGGGGCGACGTCGACGTGCTTCGCGTCATCTACCAGCCCGACTACAAGTCGGGCCACGCGAAATCCGAGTACATCATCCTGCAGGGGTGCCTAGCCGAAGTGGACACAAACGGTTTCGAGCGGTGCACGTCTAAGTACCACTGGGCGTCCAAAGACCTCGGCGAGACGTGGATCCAGCCGTGCGGGCTGGAGGACTCGGGCGCCGACTGTTTCAAGTCCCCCACCACCGCGGCGGGCGGCGACATCGAGAGCACGTTCCGCATGGACCCCGCCGACCCCGAGCGTTTGCTGGTCAGACTCTCCCGGAAGGCGTGCGAGGACCGGGACTGGATGACCTCCGGCGGCGCGTGCGGACACGACCTGTACTACAGCGGCGACTTTGGTAAGTCGTGGATCAACCTGACGGAAAGGTCCAAGCACCGCGTCGCGTCGTTCGTGGACTTCGACTGGGCGCCGTCGCAGGCGGATCAGAAACCGGGCATCATGGCCACCGTGTACGAGGATCTCGACCACCTCGCCTCGGGTGGGTACGGCTGGGACTACAACGTGCACTTCGTGTACAGCGAGGACCTGTTCGCGTCGCCGCACGAGAAGCTGATGAAGTGCGGCAACGCGTTTGAGATTCTCAGCGACACCGACGTGTACGTCGCGAAGGTGGCGGATTGCGAGGAGTATCACGCGTCCGCGGACAAGGACCCCTCGAAGTTCACCGGCTCGCAGGTCGCGCTGCAGGTCTCCACGGACAGCGGACGGAACTTCAACCAGGCGTGTTTCCCCGTGTCCATGGACCAGAACGGGTACACGATTTTCGACTGGAACCACGACGTCGCCGGCCCTGACTTCATCGCCGTCGACCACGACGAGGAGGACGAATACGAGCGCGCGGCGCCGATCGGCAACATCTACAGCTCGGATGCCTCCGGCCAGCTGTACTCGCTCAGCATGCGCCGCACTATCTACCTCGGTGGCGCCGTGGACTTCATCAACGTCGAGGGCATCCCCGGCGTGTACTTTTCCAACCAGGTGGCCCCGGGCGCGGTCGGCGACCCCGCCGAGTTTGTGCAGACGCGCGTCACGTACAACAACGGCGGCGCGTGGCAAGCGCTCGCGCCGCCCGCCGTGGACGTCAGCGGCAAGCCCATCTCGTGCCAGGGCACGTGCGCGCTGCACCTGCACGGCTCATCCTCCTGGGACGTCGGCACGTGGGAGACGCGTCTCGGCTCGGTGTACTCGCACAAGAGCGCGCCCGGCGTGATCCTGGCCACCGGCAACGTCGGCCACGCGCTAAGCTTCGACCCGACGAAAGTGAACACGTACCTGAGCCGCGACTCGGGGAACACCTGGTTCGAGATCCTGCAGGGCCCGCACATCTACGAGTTCGGGAACAAGGGCGGGCTCATCGTCGCCGCGAAGATGGCGTCGCTCGGCCCGGCGAACAAGATTCAGTTTTCGCGCGACGAGGGCGAGTCGTGGGAGGACCTGCCGCTGGCGCGGGCGATGAGCGTGCACAACATCCGCGTCGACCCGAGTGCGGACGGGCAGGTTCTCGTCGTGCACGGCACGGACTCGCAGACCCCCTCGGGCGACGGCGACCCCGACGGCGTGCTCTACACCGTGGACTTCTCGAAGCTCAAGGACGCGACCGGCCACCCTTTCGCCTTCCCCGCGTGCGACGCGGCGGCGGATTACGAGATCTGGAACCCGAAGGTGCCCGGCGACGGGGACGGGTGCATTCTCGGCAAGAAGTACACCATGGAGCGCCGCAAGCGGGACTCGTGCTGCCTGAACGGCAACGACTACGAGCGCACGAAGACCACGGCGACGACGTGCGCGTGCGACGCGTACGATACGGAGTGCCAGTACGGCGCCGAGCGGCTCATCGAGTTTGGCGAGTGCAACCGCATGCCCGGCGTCGAGCTGGACAAGTGCCCCGCGCTGGTGGGGCAGCAGTACCCGGACAGCAACAAGCGCATGATCGCGGGGACGGCGTGCACGGGCGACCGCGCGGCGCTGGGCGTGGGGAGCTTCAAGGTGGGCGGCTCGAAGAAGAAGCGCGGGGGCGAGAGCGAGCGCGGCGCGATGTCGGAGGCGACGAAGGCGTTCCTCGTGATTCTGGCGCTCTTCGCCGCTCTGGCGGGGTTCGTGTTCGCGTACGGGCACTTCGACCTCGGCCGGTTCATGCCGGAGGGCGTGCGGCGCGTGATGGACGGCGTGCAAGTGCGCATCGACGAGATGCTCGGCAGGCGCGCCGCCGCGCCCGCCGGGTACTTCGAGCCGCTCGGGGACTTCGACAACGAGGAGCTTTGACGACGAGAGGTTTTGTTTTCGACGACGCGCGCGGGAAGACGACGATTGATTTTGATGATTTGTTTTTTTCGCCGAGACATACCGCTCGCCGCGCGCCGCGCGCCGCTCGTCACGTCTCGAACGGCACCGCCTTCTCCATTATCCGGCGCGCCATCCGCGCGTACACGACCGCCGCGGCGCTCGTCGGGTCGGAGACCGCCGTCGGGTTGCCCGCGTCCGACGCCGTCACGATGTTCGGGTCCAGCGGAACCTCGCCCAGCAGCTCCGTCCCGGTCGCCTCCGCCATGCGCCGCACGCCGCCCTCGCCGAACACGTACACCTTTTCGCGCTTTTTCTTTTCGGCGTTTCCCTCTCCCGCGCGGCTCGACGTCGAATCGCCGCCGCCGTCGTCGCCGTCGCGCGAAACGACTTCCATGTACGCCATGTTCTCCACGAAGCCGAGGATGGGCGCGTTCACCTTTTTGTACGCGTCGACGCCGCGCGCGACGTCCGCCAGCGCCAGCTTTTGCGGCGTGGACACGATGACGGCGCCCGAGAGCGGGAGCTGCTGGCTGATGGAGATGTGCGCGTCCCCCGAGCCGGGGGGCATGTCCACGAACAGCACGTCCAGCGCGCCCCACTTGGTGTCCCGGATCATCTTGCCGAGCGCGCCCATGACCATCGGGCCGCGCCACACCGCCGCGCCGCCGTCGGGGATGAGCAGGCCGACGCTCATGCACCGCACGCCGTGGTTCTCCATCGGGAGCATGGCGTCGCCGTCCAGCGCGGGCGCGCCCGAGTGCCGCAGGTTCATGAGCGTGGGGACGGACGGGCCGTGCACGTCCGCGTCCAGCAATCCGACGCGCAGGCCGAGCGCGGACGCCGCCGCGCACGCCAGGTTCACCGCGGTGGTGGACTTGCCCACGCCCCCCTTCCCCGACGCCACCGCCACCACGCGCTTGGTGCCGGCCAGGCTCGCGGGCAGGGGGGGGTGCTTGAACCCGCCGGGCGGGGCGGGCGTGCCCGGGCCCGGCACGCCCGCGCGCGAGGCGAAGCCCCGCCGCGCCGCGAGCTGCGCCAGCGCGCGACGCATCTCCGAACGCGTACCCCCGCGCCCCTCGCAGTGCGAGCGCGCGGAAGGCATCGAGACACAAGTCATCGCGCCACCGTTGGTGTCGACCACACGGTGACTGACTGACTGTTACGCCAGGCATAAAAATACACTTTGCTTTTACAAGTACACGCACCCGGAAGCGCGCGTCTCATCGTCACCTGGCTCGCGTTTGCTGGACGTGCGCGCGCCGCATCGCCTCCCGTAGGTCGGGGTGGACCGCCTCGAGCGCCTCGGGCTCGGTCTCGGCCGCCTCGGGGTAGACCGTCGCGACCGCGCCCAGCAGCGCCTCGAGCTCGGCCCATCGGCGCGCGGCGGCGGCGGCGGCGAGAGCCGCCAACGCGCCGGAGACACCGCCCAGCCGCTCGCGCCAGTCGCGCGCGCACGCGGCGTGGGCGACGCGCGACGCGCACGCCTCCGCTTCGCGGTCCAGCATGAGGTATTCCAGCGAGGCGGCGAGGTGCACCGCGGTCGTCGCGCTCACGTTTTCCGTGTCGATGTCGTCATACGCCGCGCCGAACGCGAAGGTTTTTTTTTTCTTCTTTTCGCGCGCGCGCCTCGCGTCCACCCGCGGCGCCGCGCCCGCGTACGCCGCGCGGAGCGCCGCGGCGAGCGCCTCCTCCGTCGCCGCGAACGGGAACGTTAACGACGGGCATCGCGTCTCACGGCGTGCGTCTGCGTCGCGCACTTTTAGGGGGCGTGACTCGAGGAACCCGCGCGCGGGGTCGAGCGCGGCGCGGAAGTACTCCGCGCGCGCGCACAGCACGACCCTGTGCGCCGGGAACCGTCGCGACGACGGTTCGTCGAGACCCACGGCGTCGGGACTTTTACCCACGGCGTTTGCGTTTGTTTCGGCGCGGAGAAGAACGTCGGCGTAGCCTTCGCCGCGAGGTGTCATCAAAGCTTCCAGCGCCTCCGTCAGGCGGCGGACGCGCGCGCCCGGTTTCGGGCGCCTGAAGCGCGTCGTGTGCGCGAGCTCGTACGCGCCGCACTTGGACGCGAGCTTGGCGAGCGCGTCGCGCGCGCTTCCCTCCTCCGCCGCTTCGCCGTCGCGGCCGTCCCTGAAAAACAAGCCGTCTGAGACGTCCGCCGGAAAAGGAAGCGCGCCCGAGTACGCCCAGCGGAGCGTGGCGCGGAGCGCGCGCCGAGTCACGCCCGCGCCGAGCCTG
>Ga0181560_10003162_pt1 | contig 15247 bp, 7 predicted proteins | sample 011ome_20_FD_133751 | JGI IMG/M metagenome (GOLD analysis project Ga0181560, IMG submission 133751) | Coastal salt marsh microbial communities from the Groves Creek Marsh, Skidaway Island, Georgia - 011509CT metaG (megahit assembly) | ecosystem: Environmental > Aquatic > Marine > Intertidal zone...
CCGTCGACGCGTCGTCGCGCGCGCGCTTCGCCGCGCGTCGCGCCGACATTGGATTCGATTTCGAATCCGCGCGCGATTGTGACGCGCGCGCGTCGTCGCGCGCGCGATCGCGCCGACGCGCGCGGCATGGCGACGTCGGTCGCGCGGTCGCGCGCGCGCGCGGTCGCGCGCGCGATCGCGCGAGGCGCCGGCGCGCGCGAGGGATGGGGACGCGCGCCGGTCGCGACGACGGCGCGCGCGGTCGAGCGCGCGACCGCGCGGGAGACGCGCGTCGCGCGCGCGCGGGCGTTCGCGAGCGATGCGGGCGCGCGCGCGCGGTCGAGCGCGCGCGCGTCGACGAGCGCGCGCGCGGGAGACGACGCGAGGACGGAGGACGGACGCGCGGCGGCGACGACGAAGCGCGAGACGACGGCGGCGACGACGACGACGGCGGCGACGACGACGACGGCGGCGACGAGCGCGGATGACATCGATTTCGGAATACTGCGATCGATGGGTGGGTACCTGTGGAGCGACGAGAACCCGGCGGGGAAGCGACGGGTGGCGGGCGCGATGGCGCTGCTGGCGGCGAGCAAGGCGGCGAACGTGAGCGTGCCGTTCGCGTTCAAGTACGCGATCGATGGGCTGAGCGCGCAGGCCGGGATGGCGACGAGTGGGGTGGAGGCGATGACGCACCTGCCGATGACGGCGATCGCGGCGACGCCGGCGGTGATGTTGGTCGGGTACGGGGCGCTGCGAGCGTCGGCGAGCCTGGCGAACGAACTGAGAAACGCGACGTTCGCCAAGGTGAGTCAGGGGGCGATACGAGCGATCGCGCGGAGGGTGTTCGCGCATTTGCACGAACTTGATTTGAAGTATCATCTCGATCGGCAGACGGGGGCGTTGAATCGCACGATCGATCGCGGGACGCGAGGCATTAGTTTCCTGTTGAATAGCATGGTGTTCAACGTGTTCCCGACGGCGTTTGAAATCGCCCTCGTGAGCGGTATTTTATCCGTAAAGTGCGGACCAGAGTTTGCGATGTTAACCGGAGGAACGATCGCGACGTACACCGCGTTCACGATCGCGTGCACGCAGTGGAGAACAAAGTTTAGGCGTCAGATGAACGCGCTGGAAAACGAAGGCAACACGAGGGCGATCGATTCCTTGTTAAACTTTGAGACGGTCAAGTACTTCAACAACGAGGAACACGAGGTGAAACGCTACGACGAGAGCTTAAAGGGCGTCGAACAGGCGAATTTGAAAATCGCCAGCTCGCTAGGGATGTTGAACTTTGGACAAAACGCCATTTTTTCGGCGTCCCTCTCCGCGGCGATGCTCCTCGCCGCGCAAGGCGTCGCGCAGGGAAACCTCACCGTAGGGGATTTGGTCATGGTGCAAGGGTTGCTATTCCAACTATCGGTGCCGCTGAACTTTTTGGGGTCGGTGTATCGCGAAGCGCGACAGTCTTTGATCGACATGACGTCGATGTTTCATTTGTTGGAAGAGAAGAGCGCGGTGCGAGAGCTGGAAAACGCGCCCGCGCTCGTCGTCCCGGACGAGGGGCTTTCGGTGGAGTTTAGAAACGTGAGTTTTGGATACGACAACGGGAGAAAAATTATAGATGGACTCTCCGTGACTGTTCCCGCGGGTGGTTCTCTCGCGTTGGTCGGCGCGAGTGGGAGCGGAAAGAGCACGCTCTTGCGCCTGTTGTTTAGGCTGTACGACGCCCAAAAGAATGGCGACGGCGAAACTTCGGGCATCTTTCTCGGCGGTCAAAACGCGCAAAGCGTCTCTTTGCGCTCTTTGCGCGAATCCGTGGCTGTGGTTCCCCAAGATACGGTGTTGTTCAACGACACGATCCATTACAATATTCATTACGGTAAAATGAGCGCGTCGGATGCCGAGGTTCGCGAAGCGGCGCGTCTCGCCGCCATCGACGGTCCCATTCTCCGCATGCCCAAGGCGTACGACACCATCGTCGGTGAGCGCGGATTAAAACTTAGCGGCGGGGAAAAGCAACGCGTCGCCATCGCGCGCGCGTTGCTCAAGGGTTCGCCTTTGGTTTTGATGGACGAAGCCACGAGCGCCCTGGACACGAACACCGAGAAAGATATTCTTAAAATGCTCGAAGTGTTGATGAAGGGCAAAACCACCATCGTCGTCGCGCACAGGCTTTCCACGGCGCGAAATTGCGACAACATCGCCGTTTTAGAGGATGGCAAGGTTGTCGAATACGGTTCGCACGATCAACTCCTCCGACGCGGGGCCAAGTACCACGCGATGTGGACGCAACAAAACGGCGCGGGCGACGACCGCGCCCAGCGTCCCGCGCACGACCCGACGACGTCGCTCGACGAGTTGCTCGCCCGCGAGCGCGCGAGACAAGACGCTGATGCGAAGAAGAAAGCTCAGGCCCAGGCTGCGCTCGACCGCAAGCGATGCTGTTGATCGCCGAAGCGGCGCCGGCGGTTAGACTGCGTCCCCGGGACGCCTCCCTTGTCAACACAACGCACCGCACTCGCCGACTCGCGCGCATCCATGCCCACCGTCGGATCGATCGCGTCCAAAGCGTTTACCCGCGCGCGTTTCCGCGCGTCCGCGCGCGTCGACGCGCGTCCGCGCGCGCGAATGGCGACGTTTGCTTCGTCAGAAACCGCACCGAGGGTCATCTTCGCCCTCGACTTTGACGGCGTCGTGTGCGACTCCGTCGGTGAATCTTCGCTCAGCGCGTGGAAACACGGAGAGGAACTATGGCCCGACGTCTTCGACGCCGACGCGACGCGCGCGGAGAAGGAGCGAGTGCTCGATGGTTTGCGCGCGGTGCGACCGGTGGTGGAGACTGGGTACGAAAACACCACGCTGGCGCGCGCGTTGCTGGAAAGGTTGCCGGGGTACTCGATCGAGGAGATTCTGAACGATTGGGACGGACTGTCGGGAGCACTCATGGATAAATGGTCGCTCGATCGAGCGACGATGGTGGAGGCGTTCGGGAGGATACGGGATGATTGGATATTGAACGACTTTGACGGGTGGTTGGCTCCGAACGCGTTGTATCCGGGCGTCGCCGAGGCGGTGCTCGCGGCGCAAAAGAGAAGCGATGCGGCGGTGAAGATCGTGACCACGAAGCAAGGAAGATTCGCGCTGGCTATTTTGGAACGGATGGGTAAGATTTCGATCGCTGATGATGATATGTATAGCACGACGGTGAGCGGGATCCCGAAGACGGATGTCTTGCGCACGCTCGGCGTCGACGGGAATCCTCGCAAAATTTTCGTCGAAGACAAGCTCAGCACGCTGGAAAAAGTGTGCAAGGCGGATGACTTAGATGAATGGGAATTGTTCCTAGTGGATTGGGGGTATAACACCGAGAGTGAACGCGCGAGAGCGGCGGCGAACGATAGAATCACCGTCATCGACATCTCGACGTTCATCTCGTTGCTCAGAGAAGGATAGCGCTATTGAACTGTTGATAATTACAAAATAAAACGAGCCACGCTAATCTGCTTCGCTAAGTATGAGTTTACCCACTTCGTGATTTTCATCGCGAAGATTTGCGAACCAAGTGTGAAAATGTTCGCGACCGCCTTCGTCTCGACTGAAGTCGTACACGCACACGCCTGGGATGACTTGATACGTTCGCATCGTCACCACTTGCCCCGTGCTTTGACATTCAAAAACCACGCGCGCTTGCGTCTGTCGATGAGCGACACTCCCAAGCGCTGTGGCCCGTTCGATGATGGCGGCTTGCACGCGATCAATCTCTACTTTACTCACAAAGCGCGTGGCGTTGCTCACCGTGTTTTCATCCTCGTCGAAGATGTTTGCCACATCAAAAGCGGCGATATTGATCAACTCGAACGCGTTGAGCTGTTTGATCGGGCGAAGTTTCGACTCATTTGTGCTCATCATGGATGATTGCTTCACCACGAGCTTGTCGTCCGGCGTCATAAACTCCGCGAGCGTCGGGTCTTCTTCGTCGAAGAACCGATTCGTGTTGGCGTTGTGCTCAACCTTGACGGGAACAAAGTCAACCTTGAACCAACTGTTCTTCATCACTTGATCGAGCGTCATTCTCTTCGTCGGATCTTTCACAAGCATGCCTTTGATGAGTTTTTCGCACGAGCGCGACATCGAACCGCTCGGGAAATACGGCTCCGTCTTTTGAACCATGAGTTGCAGTTGCACGAAATTCTTTCCGTCGAACGGGTACTTCGCCGTGAGCATAAAATACAAGATACATCCACAACTCCACACGTCCGCGGGTCCACCATCGTATCCATCAGAGCGCGTCTTCGTGTTCACCGTCTTAAAATTCTTATTCCCCACGAGCCTCCTCGATCCTCCCATCACCTCCGGCGCCGCGAAGTGCGGCGTCCCGCAAATCGTGCGAAGATTAGTATCCTCCGCGTCCGCCCGCAGCGCCGCCAACCCAAAGTCCCCGATGCACAATTCCCCGCGCTCATCGAAGAACAAATTCTCAGGTTTCAAATCCCGATGATATATCCGTTTCTTATGACAAAAATCCACCCCCTGTATCAACCTCTGAAAATGTCGTCTCGCCTCCGCCTCGCCGAAACTCCCCTTCGCTCGCACCCTATCGTACACCTCCCCCCCCGGGCAGTACTGCATCACCATGAACACGCTCTGTTCATCGCTCAGCACCTCTTTCAGGTCGACGATGCACGGATGCGTGAGATCCGCCATCGCCTTCACCTCCGCCTTCACCTGGTCCTGCTCGTCCAGGCGTTGCAAATTCTCCCTGTCCAAAATCTACGTTTCGATTCGCGTCGCGCGTCGTCGATTCCCGTCAGTCGTCGGTCTCAGCGATTCGGTCGAGGTCGCGACGACGCGTCGCGCGCGTCCGCCGTCGTCGTCGTCGTCGTCGTCGTCGTCGTTTCTTTTCGTTTCGTCGACGCATCCATCCATCCATCCATCCGCGCGCGTCGACGCACCTTGATCGCCGCCTTGGCGCCCGTCTCGTCCTGCACCGCGAGCTTCACCCACCCGAACGCCCCTCTCCCGAGCGTGCGCTTGAGCGCGTACGCGCCGACGCGCGTGACCTCGCGCGGCATGGCGGGCGTCGCGTCGCGCAGTGCGACGACACATCATGGCGACGCGCGTCGCGACGACGGACGCGCGCGCGCCGGTCGCGCGGCGCGCGCGCGGTGCGCGTCGCGACGTCGCGCGGCGCGCGACGGGAGACGACGCGCGGCGCGAGGCGCTGCGAAAAGCGCGCGCGAAGTTGCCCATCGACGCGGTCGTGGACGCGTGCTTGGACGCGCTCGAGGTGCGTCGACGGCGCGCGCGAGCGCGACGCGGGACTGACGAGGCGAACGATTGGGTTCGATGCGAACAGCGCGCGACGCGCGCGGTGATGCAGGCGCCGCCGGGGGCGGGGAAGACGACGGTGATGCCGCTGGCGGCGGCGCTGGCGGCGGCGAGCGCCGGCGGCGACGGACGCGCGGGGAAAGTGATCGTGCTCGAACCGCGACGGTTAGCGGCGAAAGCGGCGGCGATGCGGATGGCTGAGATGTTGGGGGAACGCGCGGGGGAAACGGTGGGGTATCAGGTGCGATTTGAACGAAGGGCGAGCGCGGCGACGCGGGTGGAGGTGGTGACGGAGGGCGTGCTGACGCGGCGGTTGAGAAACGATCCAGAGCTGCGGGACGTGGGATTGGTGGTGTTCGATGAGTTTCACGAGAGGAATTTAGACGCGGACGTCGCGCTGGCGCTGTGTCGAGAGGTGCAACAGACGATACGGCCAGATTTGAGACTGTTGGTGATGAGCGCGACGCTCGGGGAGATGGGCGCGCGCGTGGCGGCGTTGTTGAGGGATGAGAACGGGCCCGAGGTGCCGGTGATCGTGTCGGAGGGGCGGTCGTATCCGGTGGAGACGATTTATTTGGGCGCGCCGGGCGCGGGATGGGGTGAGCTCGAGCGCGCGACGACGAACGCGGTGAAGGACGCCGTGCGCGCGTGCCCAGATGGCGACGTGCTGTGTTTTCTTCCGGGCGCGGCGGAGATCAATCGCGTGGTGCGAGATCTGCAAAGGGAGCTTCCGAACGGTGTCGTGGCGTTGCCACTGTACGGCGCGCTATCGCAAGAAGAACAGGCGGCGGCGCTCGCGCCGTCGAAACCGGGCACGCGTCGCGTCGTCGTGAGCACTCCAATCGCCGAGTCTTCGTTGACCATCAACGGTGTGAAAGTGGTCGTGGACTCGGGATTGTGCAAGACGCCCAAGTTCGACGCTCGGAAGGGTATGACGCGACTGGAGACGACTCGTGTCTCCCGCGCATCGGCGGATCAAAGGCGCGGGCGAGCCGGGCGCATCGCTCCTGGGACGTGCTATCGTTTATGGAGCGAGGCCTCGAACGCGAAACTTCAGCCAGACACGACACCCGAGATTTTGCAAGCCGACTTGACTCCGGTGGCGTTAGATTTAGCAGCGTGGGGCGTCGGCGATGGGGCAGACATGGCTTGGCTCGACCCACCGCCTGAAGGCCCGCTCATCGCGGCGAGACGGTTGTTACGCGAGCTCGGCGCGTTGGAGGAAGGCAAACTCGTCCCTAGCGACGTGGGTTCGATCATGTCCGAGCTTCCAGTGCACCCAAGACTGGCGCGTATGTTACTTTTTGGCGCGTCACGCGGCGCTGAGAGCGCTCGACTCGCGTGTCAACTCGCAGCTGTCATCGGCGACCGCGACTTGATCTCTGGACGCGACGCCCCTCTCGACGTTCGGTGTAGACTTCGCGCGCTTTGGGGTCAAGATCCACTCGCAAGCGCGGGCGATTTGGATGAAGAGAAACCAGAAGTCGACCCGACGAAACCGACGCGCGTTCCAATCGGTACCAAACTCCCGAAGAGCGGGAAGAAAATCAAAGGCGCGCCTCGCGGCAAACGCGCGAGCGTAAACGCGGCGGTGAGCGTCGCGACGGGTGGCGCGAGCGGTGCGAGCTGGAATGTCGACGAGCGGGCGGTTCGCGAAGCGAAACAAGTTGCCGAGCAGTTACTCGGGAACTTGCGCCGCTTAGCGTCTTCGCATCCTGACTTCTGCGCTCCGGGTGTCGGCGAGGGCGACGCCTCGGCGGTGGTGTGGTCGTTCTTGTGCGGCGCGGGCGAAAGCGAAGCCGGCCTACTGCTCGCTGTCGCCTATCCTGATCGCGTCGCCGCGCGTAAAAACCGAGGTGGGGCGTTTCAACTCTCTGGCGGCGGCGCCGCGAGCGTGGGAAGTGAGCACAAGGATGACGCGCTGCTTCGCTCTGGCGACAAGGCGAATGAAACTTTAGTCGTCGTCGAATTAGCTGGCGATGGCGCGGGAAACGCGGGATCGAGGAACGACCGCGTGCGGTTGGCGGCACCGATCGACCGTGCATGCTTAGAAAGTGGTGGTGCGCTGTACGAAGCGTTGTCCAAGGAGAGCGACGACGTGTTCTGGGCGAGCGCATCGAAATCAGTCTTCGCGCGCAGGCGCTTGACGGTAGGATCTTTGGTGCTTCGAGAGATTCCGTTTTCGGTGAAAGACAATCCCGAGGCGACTGTGAGCGCGATGTTAGACGGTATTCGCGAGATGGGTCTCGCGAGCGCCTTCGGTTTGAACAAAGCGACGACATCGTGGCTCAAGCGCGCGGAATATGTCCATCGCTCAGGCGTGGACGCCACGTTTCCAAATCTCTCCGAAGAAAATTTGCTGAGCTCCGCCGGTGAATGGCTCGCGCCGTGGATCGCTGGCGCGCAGTCTAAATCGGATCTCGCGAAAGTTGACGTCGCGTCCCTAGTGAAGGCGCATTTCTGCACGTACGACCATCTCAAGCTCGTGGACGACGCCTGTCCCGTCGCCGTTCGCCTGCCCAGCGGATCCAACGCTCAAGTCGACTACGACGGCGACGTTCCCGTCGTCGCCGCGCGCATCCAAGAGTTCTTCGGCACTACCGAAACTCCACGCGTGGGCGGCGTCAACTGCGAATTACACCTCCTCAGCCCGGCCGGTCGCACGCAAGCCGTCACGCGCGACTTGGCGTCGTTCTGGCGCAACGCCTATCGCACGGACGTTCGCAAAGAGCTCGCCGGTCGATATCCCAAGCACTTCTGGCCCGACGATCCCGAGTCCGCCGCCGCGACGAGCAAGACCAAAAAGTACATGTAATTAGCGAATTAGCGCGCGCGTAGTTCGCGATTTTTACGCGAACATTCATTCGCGAGGACTCGTCTCGCGCGCGCTCGGCGCTCAGGCGCCCCGCGGCAGACATCATTCCCCGACGCTCCTCCGCACTCGTGCGAACGCACACCATGGGCGGCGTCGCGATCCCCGAACTCAAACAGTGCGTCCTCTCCTCGCGCGCGCTCGCCCGTTCGCGCGTTCTCTCGCGCGCGCGACGTCGAATCGTCGCGACATCCAACGCCGCCGACTTTTCGCAATCGAACGCGTTTTTTACCCGTCTCGACGCGCCGACGCGCGCCGCGTGCGCCACGCTGACCGCAGACGCGCCCGTGACGCACGCCAACCAGGTATATGGACAAGAAGCTGCGCTTGCGGCTGAATGGGAACCGGAACGTCGTCGGGACGCTGCGAGGGTTCGATCAATTCTTAAACGTCGTGCTCGACGACGCGACGAACGATACGACGAGCGAGAAGACACCGATGGGGATGATTGTCGTGCGAGGGAACTCGGTGGTGAGCATGGAGGCGCTGGAACACATCGCGCCGGCGGTGCGAAGGCAAGGGGCTTGAGCGCGGAGGGTTGTTTAGAGTTGTAGTATAAATAAAACAGTGTCAGAGAGGAATGTCGTCCGTCTAACTCGCGTCTTCGTCGTCCGTGCCGAAGTCGGACACGTTTTCGGCACCCATGGCGCGAGTGCGCTCTATTGACGTGAGGGCTGTCAGGCTGGCGATGCCGAAATCGTCTTCGCCGTCGTCGACGTCGGCGGCGGTCGCTCGGAAGCAACCAAAACACGTCGCCGTTCGCTTCAACGCCGCGCGAGATGTAGATGACGCCGCATCGGCGGCTCCTCGAGGAATATGTAACGCGGCAGAGCTCATTGATTCGTACAAGACCGCCACGCGCTTGCCTAAAGATATCTCGCTCGACTTTCCCTCGTCGACGACGATGTTCGGTTGCAAAATGTTGATTCGTATGCGACAGTGTAAAATTCCCACCGATTTCAGCGTTTTGGGGTCCAAGAGTGGCACCTCGACGCTGTGAATGTCGCCGGCATGCAACTTAAAGATGTTGTCAATCTTCCCCACCGCGGAGATTTTCCTCGAGATTCGCAACAGCTTTGTTGCCGTAGCTTTGGCGGCGTTGCTGTCCATGCTCTCGCTCATCAAGAACATAGCGAGTTGCCCGTCGACGACTTCATCTGTAGTATCGAGCCTGGCGAAAGCGCCGCTATCCCAAGTAGGATGTTCGATGTCGTGCTCAGCCTCGACGTGCTTCTTCATGATGTGCATTTTCGACACGACGCGCCTGCGAGCGTACTCGATCGCCACCGCCATTCGACACCGCTTGCCATTTAAATACTTTGCTTTCAGCGATGAGTTACGCGCGTTCGGATCTAATTCAACAAACAACGGCATCACACGCACTTCCACAGTGATTTCATCTTTTCTTCGCTTCCAAATGCGCTCAATATCTCGCATCAACGGCTGCGTGATGAGCTCCTTCTGATCGATGATTTCTTCGTTGTCCGCGGACAACCACCACTCCTTAACGTCCCAGAAGTATCCTTCCGGTTCGCACAGCGAGCTCTTAAAGTAGTCATCAACGACACGTTTAAGTGCCGTATGAATGACGCCAATCTCGTTTAAATTGACGGCACCGAACGTCTTGAGCGAAAACGAATACGCCGGCAAGCCGACGAAAGATATGCGAAGCGAGCGGACGTATGGACCGCCCTTCGCGCGCATCCACGTGAACATGAGTCGCAAATTACCCGAAATGCGAATATCTGCCAAGCGAATGCGAATCGGAATCGGTACCATCGTCCCGCGACCGAACATGGCGGAGACCAGCACTACTGAGTCTTCCATGGTCCAGTCTAAATCCCATTCAACGATCATTTCGCCATCCGACCCGGCAAACGTTCGCGAAGTCTTTATCGCGGGCGCGTTCGTACCGAAACGAAACTCACTCAACTCTACTTTACTGACGAACGGCAAATCTAAACTCTCGAAGCACCACTCTAGCTGTTCGCGCAAGAGGCGATTCATCCACATCGCCATCCAACCATCCCACATGTGTTGAAAGATTGCGCTCCACCAATCCGAAGATTCCGCGCCGGTTCTGTTCAACTTCGGATCGCCACGAATCATTTGAAACTTTTTAAGTTGATCGGCGCGACAGCGCACTACTAACGCGTCACGCTGGATCTCAGATACCCAAAGCAAATGTCTCGTGAACGCCGCGGTTAGTACGCACGCGAACGCAAAGTTTTGCAACCAAACCATGAAGAGTAACGAACCGAGCGCGACGACGATATGCGGTCCCAACGTCGAAAAGAAATCATCAATCATCACACCAACGCCCTGTAGTACGACGTGTGCCCTGCGAAACGGTGCAGTGAGAATTCCACCCGTCGCACTGAGCGCGTCCTTCGCCATCGAGATGGTGGCTTTCCTTTCCTTCTCGTTATCTTCTTTATCTTCTTCAGCTTCGTCGTCACTCTTAGCACCATCAACACCATCTATCAGCGATTTCAAAGTCCTCATGCGTCCCACACACTCTCGAATATCGTTCTTCTCCTTCTCCGTGCCATTCCCAAAACACGCGGCGATGAGCGCGCTTCGCGCGTGCGTCTTCACGTGATACGTCCAATCATTCCCTTGAAACACCTTCCACGACTTCCCAACTCCCACTATCCCCATGCTCGCGCCCATCCCCGGTAAACCTGGCAAAAATCCCGCCTTTTTCTCGCTATCGATCTTCCCTCGCGCCACCGGCGCGATGATTCCTCGAACCAACAACTCGTTCGCCAGAAACATCGCATCCGCCTCGTCCCGAAACGTCTGTTCCCGAAACGTCTGTTCCATCGCCCACACCACGAACGATCGTCCCGTGAAGCACTTTGAATAAAAGTTCACCGCCGTCGCGTGCGTCGTGAACTCCATATCGCTCAGAAACCGCAGCGTCAATCCAAATATGTCGCCGTTGGACAGCGACAGCGGCGCTTGCAGCGTTTCCCGTCGCGAGTGTTTCACCGTGTCTCGCGCCTGCGCCCACTCCGCGTTCAGCGTGCTCGGCGAACCGAAAATCGACGCCACGAAGCGTTTACTGGCGACGCGGCCGAAGGTTTTCGGCGGCGTGACGAGCGCATCCGCGTCGTTTTCCCGAAGCGTCCGCATTTCGGCGACCACGGAATCGTCGACGACGCGCCGACGACGCGCCGACGTCGCGCGCGAACGACGCGCGAAACGCGGTTCGCGGTGCGCGCGCCCACGCGCGCGCGGCGCGCGCGGGCGATGCGACGACGCGCGCGGATGTGTGACGTGTCGACTTTGGGAGAGGATGCGAGTCTGTTATGGCAATTGAGCGCGCGGGGCGACGCTCGTCGTTCGCGTTCTGGACTCGAAGGCGGCGCGGAAAGTTCTAAAGGTACCGATGAGCGAATACATCAAGTTCTAATGCGAAGCGCGCGCGATCGCGCGTCGCGCGCGATGTGGGGTGCTAGATTGTCGATTGGCGACGGCGACGGCGCGCCAGAGTAAGAGCGCTCGCGAGGCGAGCGCGCGGTAATAGGATTCCACGGCGAGACGGCGACGACGGCGAGATCGCTCGAGAGCGATGCGACGCTCGCGAACGCGCTCGGCACGCGCCTCGGTGAAAGCTCTCCAAGAGTTCAAAGCCTTCAAAGTGAGCGTGACACGATGATACTCCATCGCCGTTCGTGAGCGGTGGCGGCGAAGGCGACGCTCTTCGGCGACGCGGCGCCAAGCGTGCAAGGCATCGTACATCGCGTAAAACGCGTTTGAGTGCGACGGTTTGGCGATGCGCTCTCTCCATGCGACGATGGCGCGATTCACGACTCGCCGGACGAGGTAAATATTTGCCACTTTCTTTCGCCAGTGATCGAACGCGGGCCGTGTGATCGTCGGCGCGACGACGCGTCGGAGGCTAATTTTCAGCTCCTCGCAGCGCGCTTTGCGCCACTTGGCGTGCTTCTGCAGGCACGAAACGTATGCGCGCAGCCGTCGCTCGCGATCTTCGCTGACGACCTCATCCACGACGCTCTCCACGAGCCTGCGACGCGTCTGGTTGATGTGCGCTACGTTCGCCCAAGAGGTGAAGATGTTCGTGATGAACGACAACTGCGCGGCGTCGCGCTGTTGCCGACGCCACGCGATGTTTTTCGCAAAACCGGCGAGTACTTTGCGTGCGAGCTTCTTGGCGTACGCTTGCGTCGCACACTCCGCGAGCGTATACCACTTTCCCGGCGCAAGAGATATGTTTTGCATGCTCTCAACGATATCATCGTCGTCGTCGTCGATTCCTTCGCCAAACGAGTCCCAGGTCACGCGTCGTCGCATAATTTTCTTCTCCTCGGCGCTTCGCGCCTTCGTGGGAGAAAACACCGCGTTTTCGTTGGAATCACGATCGAATAAACTTCCGTCGTGGAAAACGACGGAATCACCCGTCGCGCGCTGCAAACGTTTCATCGCGTTCACCGCCTTTGCGTTGAGTTCTCGCTCCAGTTTCGCCGTCGCCATGACGACGGCTTCCGCTTCGAGCACGCGCGTCTGTGCTTTCTCGAGGTCTTCCTCCGCTTGCGCCTTCAACATTCTCGCCGCCTCTTTATGCTCTTCAGCGATATCGATTGCGCGTTCTGCAACTCGAGCGGCGGCTACGTGCGCGGAAGATAGATTGACCGCGCAAGCCGCCGCTTCGGCGGCCCGCTGAAGCGCGTGCGCGATCGCTTTTTCGTCGCCCGCGCCGGATTCCGAGAGCTCTTCTGCGCGGCGCTCGGCGAGATTGGCGGACTCTTCCGCTTCGATGGCAAGGAACTCAGCCTTGATCGACTCATTCATCGCATCCTGCGCGCCCTGAACCGCCGCGTTCGCCCGCGAATCGGCGTTTGCGACGAGTCGACTCGCCCTGAGACTCGTGTCGTGCGCCGCCTTTCGCGCGGCGACGCACTTTTGAGTCGCGTCACGCGCGCTTGTCAGCGCTCGTTGATGCTCTTGCGAGAGCTCGTATGCGTCTGCACTCAGCGCATCGACGTTCATCGAGTTGTCCGGAATGAAATCAATCGTCGTCGCGACCTTTTCGATCGCTGCCGCCGTTCGCGACGCCGCGACGTCATCTCTGTTGAGCGACAACGTTTTCCGCCGCGGCGAGTCCGTTCGTCCTCGTGTCGAAAATCCCACATGCAAATGCCGCTTAGCGGCGCCGATCCCCCGAAACATGGCTGAATCACTCGACGCCCACGCCACATCTTCTCCGTCCGCAGTAAATCTCCGCATGTTCTCGAGCGTGCGAATGAGTTTTAGCGATGACGAGACTTGCGATCGTAGCGCGCTTTCCGAGCAGCGCTTCTCGAACAGGTACTTCAACTCACTTTTCATCATCAAGTGAGCGTCGTGCGCAGTGTATTTAACCTTTTCATGGATCGCACGCTGCGCCTCTGGTACGGACATGCCAAACATTCGCGCACGCACGGCGATACGGCGTTCCTTAACGCGACGCGCGTGCAGCAACCACCCGCAAAACGCGAGGGTGCGTAATCTTCCGGTGGCGTACGAGTGCGCCAACTCGTTCGCCTTTCGTTTCCAAAACGCCCGTGCTGCAAAAAGCTCCCAATGATGTAACGCCGCTTGCGCGATCCGAACGTTGTGAATCGCCGCACACGTCTTACCTAACGTTTGTTCTCGCACGCCCTCGCGCCACGACTTGAACGCCGACCGTCGCATCCTACGATCGGTCACGACGACGAACGTTTCGCACGCTTCGCGCATCGCTCGAGTTCGAGGCGCGCATATCACGGCGTGCGCGCGAAGCGCGTCGAACGCGCGCTTTAAAATCGGCGCGCGACGAATCATTCCCATATCGTTCGCCGCCCTTCGCAACGCTCGCGAACGTCCCGCGGCGCCTCGCAAAATCTCAAACGCCAAACGTTTCGTCGCCTTGGCCGCGCCCTCGTCCAACGCCTTCCCACCACGAACAAAATTCGCGTGTTTGCTCGAAGACGACGCGACACCCGTTAAAAACACCGGAAGATTCTTCTTTTCCGAGGCCTTGGACGCCCTGTTCGACGCCGCCGCTGCTTCGCTCCGCCGCTCCGCCAACGCCTCCAACCTCGTGCCTCGCTCTCTCTCGCGCGCGTCCAACTCCTCCCGCACCCGTTTAGCGACGCGCGCCGCGCGCGCCCGCGCGTCCACATCCGCGTCCTCAATCACTCCCACCGCCCGCGTCACCACCGTTCGCCAATCCAACCCCTCTCCCGCTTCCCTCAACGCGTCGCCGTATTCGTCCGTCGCTCTCGCCGCGCTCGTCGACGCCGCGAACAATTTCATCCGCACGCTCCGCACATCCTCCGCCACGCGCTCCAGCGCCGCCGCCGACTTCACCGACGACGATCCCGATCGCCATCCATCGCCGCGTGAGGCATCACTCGACGACGCGCGACGCGCGTTCGCGTTCGCGTCGTCGCCGCTTCGCTCGAGCGCCGCGATTCGCCGCGCCACCGAGCTCGACGTCCCTCTCTCGCCTCCCGCCGTCGCCGCCGTCGCCGGCGTGCCGACGTCGTGAAACGATCCATCGTGATCGTACCCTCGCGGCGTGCTCGGCGCGCGCGCGCGCGTCGCGTCGCTTCGACTCGCCGAATGCGCGCTCGCATTCGAATCCGCTCGACCGTCGTTTTCGTCGTCCTCGTCGCGCGCGCGCGCCGAGACGCCGGTCTCGCGCGCGCGCGACATCCCGCGCGTTCACGTCGCGCGTCGCATGCCGGCGCGCCGCGCGTCGTCGCGTCGCGAGGCGCGTAATGCGACGTTCGATTCGCGATTCCGCATTCGCCGACGCATGCCGACGCGCGCGGCGTCGCTCGCGCGCGCCGTCGGAGCGCCGCGACCGCCGCGCGCGCGCGCGACGACGCACCGCGTCGCCCCGGCGCGCGCGATGCGTCGCGCGCTGGCGCGCGCGCTGGCGACGACGACGGCGGCGGCGGCGGGACGACGCGCGACGACGCGCGACGGCGCGACGCGCGCGCGCGACGCGTGGCGCGCGCCGGCGACGACGCGCGCGGATCTCTCGACGCGCGCGTCGGCGAGCGACGCCGA
>Ga0181560_10003167_pt1 | contig 15231 bp, 9 predicted proteins | sample 011ome_20_FD_133751 | JGI IMG/M metagenome (GOLD analysis project Ga0181560, IMG submission 133751) | Coastal salt marsh microbial communities from the Groves Creek Marsh, Skidaway Island, Georgia - 011509CT metaG (megahit assembly) | ecosystem: Environmental > Aquatic > Marine > Intertidal zone...
CCACCAATAGTAAGATTGCTGAAATCATCACTTTTGAAGAATTTAAATCAGAAGTTCTTTACGACTATGAGATCGCTGTAACAAGCCGAGAATGTAGCCTTTTGGGACGTAGAGAGGTACTAACTGGTAAAGCTAAATTTGGCATTTTTGGTGGTGGCAAAGAATTACCTCAATTGGCTTGGGCAAAAGCCTTTCAAAAAGGAGATTTTAGGTCTGGTTATTACCGCGATCAAACCTTTATGATGGCCATTGGCGAACTTACTGTTGAGCAATTTTTTGCTGGATTATATGCCCACACCGACATCAATTTTGATCCTATGAGTGCAGGTCGACAAATGGGTGGTCATTTTGTAACTCACTCCTTAGATGAAAATTTCAATTGGAAGAATTTAACTGAACAAAAAAATTCAAGTTCAGACATCTCTCCTACTGCCGGTCAAATGCCTCGACTTCTTGGACTAGCACAAGCTTCAAAAGTATATAAAAATCTAAAGGGGTTTGATGAGTCTCATAAATTTTCTAATAATGGAAAAGAAGTTGCTTGGGGAACTATAGGAAATGCCAGCACAAGCGAAGGGTTGTTTTTTGAAACTATAAATGCTGCAGGTGTATTGCAAGTTCCAATGGTGATAAGTGTTTGGGACGATGATTATGGGATTTCAGTTCATGCTAAGCACCAAACTACAAAAGAGAACATTTCAAAGATATTAAGTGGTTTCCAAAGGGACGACAAAGATAAGGGTTATGAAATTCTAAATGTAAAAGGCTGGGATTATGTTGAGCTCATCAATACCTATGAAAAAGCAGGGCGCATTGCAAGAGAAGAACACGTTCCTGTTCTTATTCATGTTAATGAATTGACACAACCACAGGGACACTCTACTTCTGGATCGCATGAGCGTTATAAAAATCCAAAACGTTTACAATGGGAACGTTCAAATGATTGTAATCTAAAATTTAAAAACTGGATTGTTACAAACAACATTGCTACTGAAGACGAATTGTTTGAACTTGAAAAACAGATTAAAGCAAAAGTAAAACAAGGCAGGATAAAAGCTTGGAATGACTTTTTAAATCCAATTAAAGCCGAACAATCAACCGTCATTGGTTTGATTCGAAATGCAGCGGCAAAATCTCCTCAAAAAGTGTTTATTGAAAAAGAAATTTCACAACTTGAAGCATTAAAAGATCCTATGCGAAAAGATGTTATGGGAACTTCAAGAAGCATCTTAAAGTATTTTATTAATGACAATTCTCCTGAAAAAAACGCATTAGTATCTTGGATAAACAACTATGCCAAAACTACTCAAGAAAAATACAGCAGTTTACTCTACAGTGAATCCAACAAAAGACCTGAAAGCATTGAGGCTTTTGCACCGACATACGACCCTACTCCAGAGTTTGTAGACGGACGTATTATTTTACGAGACAACTTTGATAGTATATTTTCTAAATATCCAGAAGCACTTGTTTTCGGTCAGGATTCAGGAGCTATAGGTGACGTAAATCAAGGATTAGAAGGGCTTCAAGAAAAACATGGTGAAATGCGTGTGGCCGATGCAGGTATTCGTGAAGCTACAATTATAGGACAAGCTATTGGGATGGCTTTGAGAGGCCTTCGCCCCATTGCAGAAATTCAATACTTAGATTATATTTTATATGCACTTCATACCATAAGTGATGACCTTTCTACTTTGCATTACAGAACTCTAGGAAAGCAAAAAGCTCCAATGATTATTCGAACAAGAGGTCACCGACTGGAAGGAATTTGGCATTCTGGTTCACAAATGGGAGGTCTTTTGGGATTGCTTAGAGGTATACATATTCTTGTACCAAGAAATATGACAAAAGCTGCAGGATTTTACAATACATTGCTTGAAGGTGATCAACCAGCACTTGTTATTGAATGTCTTAATGGCTATCGTTTAAAAGAAAAAAAACCAAACAATTTAGGTGCTTTTAAAACTAAAATTGGAGAAGTTGAATGCATCAAAGAAGGCAATGATCTTACTATAGTTTCATATGGGTCTACACTTCGTATTGTAGAAGTTGCCGCACGAGAACTTGCAGAAGTTGGTATTGATGCTGAAGTTATTGATGTACAATCTCTAATTCCTTTTGATTTAAATCATGACATATCAAAAAGTATTGCAAAAACAAACCGATTACTTATTGTAGATGAAGATGTTCCTGGTGGAGCTTCCGCCTATATTTTGACTGAAATTTTAAAGCAAAATAATGCTTATGAATTTTTAGACAGTAAACCTGAAACTCTTACTGCCAAAGCACATCGCCCCGCTTATGGTTCTGATGGAGATTATTTTAGTAAACCTTCAAAAGAAGATATTTTTGAAGCTGCCTATAGTATTCTTCACGAATCTGATCCAATTGCATTTCCAAAACTTCGCTAGAGATTTATTTCTGGTTGCACAAAACTTTCAAAAATTGTAATATTACAGAATAACAATAAAAGTCTATTCTTTAATGGAACAACAAAATACCCAATCCTCCGATCCAAAACACGTACACATTGTAGAAAACAAGGAACTCTCTATTGGAGAAGCCCTAATCCCTGTTATTGCACTTGTTTTGATGCTTTTCTACAATGTTTTTTTTGTATTTGGCGATGATGCCCTTAGTGGAAGCAATCAATTTATTTTACTTCTAGGTGCTGCTGTTGCTGCTATTGTTGGATTTTTTAACAAAGTTAATTACCGTCAAATGATTGATGAAGTTGCCGAAAACCTTAAAACAACAACTGGAGCTTTACTTATATTGCTTATGGTTGGTGCATTGGCTGGTACATGGTTAGTTAGTGGCATTATCCCTACAATGATTTATTATGGTTTGCAAATATTAAACCCCACATTTTTTCTTGTGGCATGTGTCCTTATTTGTGCCATTATTTCTATTGCAACAGGAAGTAGTTGGACCACCTCTGCAACAGTTGGTATTGCACTGATAGGTATTGGCGAAACACTTGGAATTTCTTTAGGAATGACCGCCGGAGCTGTGCTTTCTGGAGCTTATTTTGGAGATAAAATGTCACCGCTTAGCGATACCACAAATCTTGCACCTGCTATGGCAGGAGGAGATTTGTTTGAGCATATCAAATATATGGCCATTACAACGGTGCCTACTTTTGTTATTACCTTAATTCTTTTTTTAATCATTGGATTAAATCTAGATGTCTCTGGAACACCAAATATTTCAGAACAACTTGAAGCCATCGGCAATGCCTTTAATATCTCTCCACTCCTATTTATAGTCCCAGTTATAGTTATCGCTTTAATCGTAAAAAAAACACCGCCGTTGGTGGCCTTACTTCTAGGAACACTTCTAGCAGCAATTGCAGCAATTATTGCACAACCTCATATTCTCACACAAATAGCTGGCGTAGAAACACTTGATTTTAAATCGGCATACAAAGGTGTCATGCAAGCCATAACTGTTGATACTGCTGTAGAGACATCCAGTTCAGAGCTTAATGATTTATTTTCTTCTGGTGGTATGAGCGGAATGTTGGGGACAATTTGGTTGATTATTTGTGCTATGGTATTTGGTGGTGTGATGGATGCCATTGGGGCATTGTCAAGAATAAGCAAAGCGCTTCTAAGTTTAGCGACTACCACTTTTGGACTATTTGCAAGTACAGTAGCCAGTTGTTTGGCGCTAAATGTAACAGCTTCCGATCAATATTTGGCACTTGTTGTTCCTGGAAAAATGTTTAAAAAAGCATATCAAGATAAAGGCCTAGCGCCAGAAAATTTAAGTCGAACATTGGAAGATTCTGGTACAGTAACCTCTGTGCTTGTCCCATGGAATACCTGTGGTGCCTATCAAAGTGGAGTGTTGGGTGTCTCTGTTGCAGATTACTTTTTGTATACATTTTTTAATTGGATCAGTCCTTTTATGACGCTCTTAGTCGCTGCTGTGAAATTTAAAATTAAAACTATAAAATCGAATGTATAGGTATTCATTATTGATGAATAAGAATTAACAATAATTATGTTCTATACACAAACCATTTTAATTCGTAAATTTGAGAATAATCATTTAATAAAAATCAATTCATTATGAGCGAAAGTAAATGCCCCTTCCATGGTTCAGCCACACAACCGAACCTTGGAACGCAGAACAAAGATTGGTGGCCAAACCATTTAAATTTGGACATATTACGTCAGCACGACACAAAAAGTAATCCTTTGGCCAATTTTGACTACAAAAAAGAAGTGAAACATCTTGATATTGAAGCTGTAAAAAACGATATCAAAACCGTTTTATCTGACAGTCAGGACTGGTGGCCGGCAGATTACGGACACTATGGCCCATTTTTTATACGTATGACTTGGCATGCTGCTGGAACTTACCGTACTGGTGATGGTCGTGGTGGTGCTGGCACTGGAGCGCAACGCTTTGCGCCCTTGAATTCTTGGCCAGACAATGGAAATTTAGATAAAGCCCGAAGACTCCTTTGGCCGATTAAAGAAAAATATGGAAACCATTTAAGCTGGGCCGATTTGCTTGTACTTGCAGGCAATGTGGCTATCGAAGATATGGGAGGGCCCAACCATGGTACTGCTCTTGGAAGAGAAGATATTTGGCATCCCGAAAAAGACATATATTGGGGCGCTGAAGACGAGTGGTTAGGCGACAATCGTTATGGCAAAACCCGTCAAGATTTGGAAAATCCACTTGCTGCAGTTCAGATGGGGCTTATTTATGTAAATCCCGAAGGACCAAACGGAAATCCTGATCCAGCATTATCTGCTCATGATGTTCGTGAAACCTTTAAGCGTATGGCGATGAACGATGAAGAAACGGTTGCCCTTACTGCAGGAGGTCATACTTTTGGTAAAGCGCACGGTGCTGGAGATGCAGCACAAGTGGGTGCTGAACCAGAAGGCGAAGCCATTGAAGCGCAAGGGTTTGGTTGGTTAAGCACACATAAAACTGGAAAGGGTGTAGATACCATCACAAGTGGTATTGAAGGACCTTGGACCACCAATCCTATTCAATGGGATATGGGCTATTTAACCTTGTTATTCAAATACGAATGGGAATGCAAGAAAAGTCCCGCCGGAGCATGGCAATGGCACCCTATAAATTGTGCTGAAGAGGATATGGTTCCTCAAGTCAACGGAAGTGATGAAAAAGTTCTTCCAATGATGACAACGGCAGATATGTCTATGAAAGTTGATCCAGAATATCGTAAAATTTGCGAACGTTTCTTAGCAAATCCTGATGCTTTTGGGGAGGCCTTTGCGCGAGCATGGTTTAAACTTCTTCACAGAGATATGGGACCCAAAAGCAATTATGTTGCAGGCGATTTTAAAGATGTAGAGTACATTTGGCAAGATCCTGTTGCGCCTGGAAAAGTACTTTCTGAAAGTGAAGAAAAAGCGGTCCGTAATGCGCTTGCCAATAGTGGACTAACACAACAGCAAATGGTAGAAACTGCGTGGGCTTCTGCTTCTACTTTTAGAGGATCGGATAACCGTGGGGGTGCCAATGGTGCAAGAATACGTTTGGCTCCTCAGAAAGACTGGGAAGTTAACAACCCCTCGCAACTTGCAAGTGTTTTAGCGGTTTATGAACAAATCGCTTCAGACACTGGTGCTAGCGTGGCCGATGTGATTGTTCTTGGTGGCGCTGTGGGAATTGAAATGGCTAGTGGAACTTCAGTAGCTGTTGCAACAGGTCGTGGAGATGCGACACAAGAGAATACGGATATTGCTTCTTTTGAACTCCTAAAACCTAGAGCATGTGGGTTTAGAAACTATTCTGAAAAAGAATTTGCAGTTTCGCCTGAAGAAATCATGCTTGACAAGGCACAACTCCTTGGCTTAACTCCAGTTGAATTGACAGTTTTAGTGGGTGGATTACGTGCTATGGGAATTTCAAGTTCTGGAGATGGCGTTTGGACCAACGGAACACTCGATAATTCTTGGTTTAAAACCCTTTTATCAATGGATGTAAAGTGGGTATCTTCTGGTTTTAACTCTTATACAGCAGTAGACAGAACAACTGCAGCCAAAGTGCGTACAGCTTCTCGAACAGATTTGGTTTTTGGTTCAAACTCTGAGCTTAGAGCAATTGCAGAAGTTTATGCTCAAAATGACAACAACAGCAAATTTGTTCAAGATTTTATTGCAGCTTGGAATAAAGTCATGAACGCTGATCGTTTTGATTTAAAATAATTAAACATAGATTTTATTTAGAAAGACCTAGTAAATGCTAGGTCTTTTTTTATTTAAAACAAATTTCTATGCGCTATTCAAATAAAGTTTATTAATTTGTATTTTTGTTTCCAACCACAAAAAACGTATGACCAGAACAACGGGCCAAAAAAATAAAAAATCAATCCTTCCAGAAATTACCCTAACCAACCCACAACGGCTTGTATTTGGTAGTTTTTTGGTGATTTTAGGCGTGTTGGTTTTTATTTCTATTCTTTCGTATTTCTTTACAGGGAATAGCGATCAAAGTACCCTTAATAGTTTTACAAACAGAGCCATACCAACCAACAATTGGCTGAGCAAAATTGGGGCTTGGATCAGTCATTTAATGGTTTATAAAGGCTTTGGTATTGCATCGTTTCTCTTTTCGGGACTATTGGTTATTTCTGGAGTTAGCGTTTTGATGAATACTTCTAAACAACTTTTATTTCGACATTGGATTTGGGGTACACTAATTATCATATGGTGTTCAATGACTCTTGGATATGTCTTTAAATCGCTACCCAACTTAGGAGGAACAATTGGCTATCAATTGAATTTATTTCTACAAGATTATATTGGTAAAATTGGGACTGCTCTGCTCTTGTTTTTTGGGTTGATTTGTTATATCGCTATTCGATTTAAAGTTACACCACAGCAAATTGCAAAGCTCTTTTCAATTCAAAAAAAGATAACGCCCACAGCACAAACCGAAACTTTTGAAACAATAGAACACACTTTTGAAGACACTACCGAAGAAAAACAAGAGAATACATCAGGGTCTGCTTTTGAAACGCCTCTAATGAATTTGGAACCTACCATTCAAAATCATTCGAGCATAACCAAAAACGAAGCCCCCAGTGAAACTTCTGAGGAATCGGATGTAAAAATGGAAGTTACAGTGTCCAAAGAAGAAGTTTCTGAAACCGATAATTTGGCGGCCAAATTAGTAGATGATTTTGGTGAAGTTGACCCTAAACTAGAGTTGCCAAATTTTGTTTTTCCGTCTTTAGAACTTCTAAAAAAATACGATACCGAGAGCATAACTATTGACCAAGAAGAATTGGAAGACAATAAAAATAAAATTGTCGATACCCTTAATAATTATAAAATAGGAATTAGTAGCATCAAAGCGACAGTAGGTCCTACGGTAACCCTTTATGAAATCATACCGGATGCTGGAATCCGTATATCCAAAATTAAAAACCTAGAAGATGATATTGCGCTTTCGCTTTCTGCTTTAGGTATACGCATCATTGCGCCAATACCAGGACGTGGAACTATTGGTATTGAAGTTCCCAATAAAAATGCCACGATCGTTTCGATGAATTCCGTGATTGCATCACAAAAATTTCAAAAATCTGAAATGGAATTGCCTATTGCCTTAGGGAAAACAATTAGCAATGAAACTTTTGTTGTCGATTTGTCCAAAATGCCACACTTGCTTATGGCGGGGGCTACTGGTCAAGGAAAGTCTGTAGGTTTAAATGCAGTTTTAACTTCCCTACTCTACAAAAAACACCCTGCCGAAGTCAAATTCGTTTTGGTTGACCCCAAGAAAGTTGAATTGACTTTATTTAATAAAATTGAGCGCCATTATTTAGCAAAACTCCCCGACTCGGAAGATGCGATTATTACAGATAATACAAAGGTTATCAATACTTTAAATTCGCTCTGTATTGAAATGGATAAACGCTATGATTTGTTAAAGGCTGCATTTTGTAGAAATATCAAAGAATATAATATAAAATTTAAAGCGAGAAAATTGAACCCCAACAAGGGACACAAGTTTTTACCTTATATTGTTTTGGTCGTTGACGAGTTTGCGGATTTGATTATGACTGCTGGAAAAGAAGTTGAAACCCCAATAGCACGATTAGCACAACTTGCAAGAGCGATTGGGATTCATTTGATTATTGCCACACAACGTCCGTCTGTAAATGTAATTACAGGGGTTATCAAGGCCAACTTCCCTGCACGAATTGCCTTTAGAGTAACGTCAAAAATTGATTCGAGAACGATTTTAGATAGTTCTGGAGCCGATCAGTTAATTGGACGTGGAGATATGCTTTACACCCAAGGTAATGATTTAGTTCGTATTCAATGTGCTTTTGTTGATACACCTGAAGTAGAACGACTCACCGAATTTATTGGCTCACAAAAAGCTTACCCAAGTGCCTATATTTTGCCAGAATATATAAGTGAAGAATCTGGCACAAGTATTGATATTGATATCAACGATAGAGATCAAATGTTTCGTGAAGCTGCTGAAGTTATTGTAATTGCTCAACAAGGTTCAGCCTCATTATTGCAACGAAAATTGAAATTAGGTTATAACCGAGCAGGACGCCTTATTGATCAATTGGAAGCCGCTGGAATTGTAGGGCCTTTTGAGGGCAGCAAAGCACGTCAAGTTTTGATCTCCGATATAGTAGCTTTAAATCAATTATTAGATAATGAAATTTCTTAAAATTAATTTTCTCCTTTTCGCTCTAATTTCGTTGAGCACAAGTGATGCACAAACCAAAGACCCAAAAGCAAAACAGCTTTTGAGTGAAGTCAATGAAAAAATAAACAGTTACGATAATATTGAGATTTCTTTTAAGTATGTTTTAGAAAATGAGTCGGAAAATATCCGACAAGAAACAAAAGGAAAAGTCACACTAGAAGGAGACAAATATGTACTTGATATTCTTGGGATTCAACGCATTTTTGATGGAAAAACACTCTACACCATCAGCTCAGAAGACGAAGAGGTTACAATTTCTAATGAAAACTCCGAAGAAGAAAATACAATTTCACCAAGTCAATTGTTTTCATTTTTTGAGTCAGGATACAACTATACTCTAGACATCATTCAAAATAAAATGGGGCGAAAAATACAATATATCAAACTCACTCCTATTGATTCAGAGACTGAAATAAAATACGCTCTACTTGGAATTGACATCAAAACAAAACACATCTATAATTTAATTGAAATAGGTGAAAACAATACCAAAACAACAATAAGTATAATAGAATTTAATACAAACACCCCTCTTCCTCAATCATTTTTTAAGTTTGATGCCTCAAAATACAGCGATTATTACATCAATAATTTAGATTAGGGCCAGCATTGAAAATTTTAGATCGCTACATACTATCTACCTATTTGAAGTCATTTTTTAGTGTCTTTACTATTTTGATGTTTATTTTCCTCCTGCAATCCGTATGGGTTTATATTTCTGAGCTCGCTGGAAAAGATTTAGAATTTGATGTAATTCTAAAATTTTTGATATATGTATCCCCTCGAATTGTAGTTTTAGTTCTCCCCCTAACGGTGCTTTTGGTATCGATAATGGTCTTTGGAAATTTTTCTGAAAACTACGAGTTCGCAGCAATGAAATCTACAGGAATTTCTTTGCAACGTGCCATGAAAAGTTTAAGTATTTTTATCGTATTTCTTTCTATTGTTAGTTTTTTCTTTGCCAATAATGTCATTCCATTAGCAGAGTATAACTTTTATAATTTACGACAGAACATTGCACGGGTAAAACCTGCAATGATTGTTGCCGAAGGTCAATTTAATCAGATTCAAGACATCAACATCAAAGTGGCCAAAAAAAGTGGTGACAATGGTGAATTCCTCGAAGATGTTATCATTCATCAAAAAAAAGGGAATACTTCTGGAAACTATACTGTAATTAAATCTAAAACAGGAGAATTTTATAGTGATGAATCTTCAGATCTTGTTCAACTCATCCTTTATGATGGAAATTATTATGATGAGATTCAATCCGCAAATTATCAAAAGAGAACAAAAAACAGACCACAAGTCAAAAGTACATTTGAGCGTTATGTCATAAATATTGATGTCTCGAAATTTAACGATGTAGATTTTGATAAAAAAAACACGAATACACGTTTTAATATGCTTGGTGTTACCGAATTGAATACCACCATTGATTCCTTGTACGAAACAAAAAGCAAAGCAATAGAGGAGTTTTCAAAAAATATGATGGCACGCTCACTACAAACAAATTTGAATCTAAATTATAATTACAAAAAAAAGGACTCTTTAGCCGCTGTACCAAAAAATATAATTGATCTTTTTACTAAGAAAAAGGCCGTTCAGCTTTACGATTTGGCAATAGGATCTGCAAAATCTGCACAAGATGACATAAAAGTAAAGGCAAAATCATTATCAATTTCTACAACAAATATTAATAAACATATTGTGGCGCTACACGACAAATTTGCACTAGGCTTGATGTGTATTATCCTGTTTTTTGTAGGTGCACCACTTGGAGCATTGATACGAAAAGGGGGTATTGGACTTCCTTTGGTTATTGCTATTCTTATCTTCTTAACGTATCACTTCATTAGTATTTTTGCTAAAAACAGTTCGGAAGATAATAGTTTAGATCCTGTTTTTGCGACATGGTTAGCTGGATTAATTATGTTGCCTTTTAGTATATATCTTACGAGTAGAGCAACAAAAGATAGGGCGCTTTTGGATTTAGATTCTTTCTTAATTCCATTAAAACAAAAATTAGTTAAAACCTCTATAATTTCAGATAATTATCATAAAAACGAAAGTGTTGATACAAAAAATATAGACCGTTTTGAAAATGATAAACTCATTGATTTAGTAAAAAATTATAGACACTATGGGTTGAGTATTGCTCACAAAAAAAATGCGCTTCAAGTTCTAGAACAAAGAGGAATTACAGAATTAGAACTGAAACTTTCTGGAAATTTAAGTAATGAATCTTTTGAATCTGGTGTGCGTCATATGGAAGATTATCATGAAAATGCAACACTTGCAAATTATGCGCATCTTACGCTCTTAATTTTTGGCATTAGTGGATTGATCCTAAATAATAATGGCCTACCAACAATAGGAAAAATTTTGGTCACTATTTGTATATTTTCAGTGTTATTATTTCTTGTATTGTTTACTAAGGTTTTAAAAAATCAATCTGAATTTTATAAAATTTTGAAAAAAAATTTTATGACCCATAATGTCGTTTTCGTCATTTTGGCGCTCCCCCTATTCTTCTTATATCGATTGTATTTCAATAAAAAAATGAATGAAGATTTAACTAAAATTTCATAAGTTTTACTAACGTTCTACTATCTTTGCAAAAAATACTACATGTCTATAACACAAAAATCAACTCTAGTAGAAAAACTCAACACCATTGAGGAAGCAATAGCAGATATAAAAGCGGGTAAGGTCGTTGTTGTTGTTGATGATGAAAACCGCGAAAATGAAGGTGATTTTATTGCTGCAGCAGAAACTGTAACGCCAGAAATGATCAATTTTATGGCCACTCATGGACGCGGACTTATTTGTGCCCCACTAACAGAAACCCGTTGTGATGAATTGGATTTGAATATGATGGTACAAAACAATACTGTACTTCATCATACACAATTTACAGTTTCTGTCGATTTAATTGGACATGGATGCACCACAGGAATATCAGTATCTGACCGCGCTAAAACCATCAAATCATTGGTAAACCCCAAAACTAAGTCGCACGATCTTGGCCGCCCAGGGCATATTTTTCCATTAAAAGCAAAAAATGGTGGTGTTTTGCGGCGTACAGGACATACTGAAGCCGCTGTTGATTTGGCCCGATTGGCTGGATTTGAACCCGCTGGTATTTTGGTTGAAATTTTAAATGAGGACGGAACTATGGCACGATTGCCACAACTAATTAAAGTGGCCAAAAAATTTGACCTCAAAATCATTTCTATTGAAGATCTTGTTGCCTATCGAATGCAACACGATTCGTTAATTGATAAAAAACATGATTTTCAAATTGAAACTCGTTTTGGAACATACCGACTAAGAGCATATCAACAAACCACCAATGATGCCGTTCATATTGCACTGACAAAAGGACAATGGTCTACTAATGAAGCAATACCAACACGAATCAACTCCACATTAGTGAATAATGATATTTTGGGAACATTCACCAATAATGCTGATAAAAAATTAGATGATATGTTTCGTGTGATTGATAAAAAAGGCAAGGGTGCTATTATTTTTATCAATCAAAATTCTAGTCCACAAAAAACATTGAAACGATTAGACGTTTTAAAAGAGACGCAAAAAAAAGGTGAAGTTGTCAAAGCACCAAGCATTAGTATGGATGAAAAAGATTTTGGTATTGGTGCTCAAATTCTTCACGACCTAGATATTACTAAAATTAATCTGATTTCCAATAGCAAACAAAAAAAGCGTGTTGGAATGATTGGTTATGGCTTAGAAATTATTGATTATATCAAATACTAACCAATTGTATTTTTGATGCAATTGGCCATTAATTCAGCTCTTTGATGCGCTTTTTCTTCAGTCCAAGATAATTTTATGAGACATGAGATATTTCTTCCAATAAAATGATCTGATTTAGAAAAATCCTTGTCTTTCAAATCATTTAATCCATTTTTTAAGTCTTGAGATAATGGATACAAAGATTTTTTATCCTTCAAGTGCTCCCATTTTCGAATATAGTGCCAATTGTTGTCATAATAGTGAAAACAAGCATCGATTCCATTGGCTTTAAAGGATTGAATGACACCTCTAGCGGTTTCTAAATCGTCTAAGAAAAAATTTAAAAAAGCATAACTTTCTACTCCACCCTCTGGCACGGTTCGAAAGGTCACCCCATCAATGGGTTCTATGGCATGTCTTAGAATGGAATAATGCTTTTTTTGTAAGTCCAAAAACGCATCTAAACGCCTAAATTGTGCCAACCCAACAGCAGCATTGAGTTCAGAAATACGAAAATTATAGCCTAAAAACGGGTGTGTTTCGGCGCCACGGTCGTGTCCAACATGATCATGTCCATGGTCACTAAAATGATCCAGATATTTTGCATAAGTCGTGTTGTTGGTGATAACGCCTCCGCCTTCGCCACAAGTGACTGTTTTGACAAAATCAAAAGAAAAACAACCCAAATCGCCAATCGTTCCTAAGGATTTTCCTTTGTATGTGCCGCCAATGGCTTGGCAAGCATCCTCGATTAGTAGTAAATGGTGTGTGTCACAAATAGATTTTAAAGCCTCAAGATTGGCCATACTGCCGCACATATGCACTGGCATAATAGCTTTTGTTTTTGGAGTAATAGCAGCTTTAACAGATGCAATATCAAGCGTTAAAGTATCGTCTATATCAACAACTACAGGCGTTGCTCCTGTCATCATAATAGCTTCAAAGCTCGCTACAAACGTAAAGGTTGGCATAATAACTTCATCTCCAGCACCTACTCCTGCAGCAGCTAGGGCCATACTTACAGCAGCAGTGCCGCTACTCACCAGTTGTGCATGCTGAACATCAAATCGTTTTTGAATAGCCAATTCCATATCCTTGGCTTTCCAATGACCTTGTCTAAGGCCATCAAAACCATAACGCATCAAAACACCTGAGTCCAATACATCGTGGACTTCTTTGCGTTCTGCTTCTCCAAAAAGTTCAAATCCGGGCATAATTATAAAATTTCAGTTACAGATTCAGATAGGGGTTTACGGACTTTTTTCATTGCTGCAAAAGGATCATCCTCTGCCCTATACCCCATTGGCATAATAAGAACAGAACGTAAGCCTTTGGCTTTTAAATCGAAATACGCATCAAATTTTGCAGGCTCAAAACCTTCCATTGGGCAAGCATCAATGTTAAGATCAGCACAAACGGCCAACAAATTCCCCATGGCCAAATATGCTTGTTTTGCACCCCAAAGAAAAATTTCATCTGTGGATTTAGCCCCAAAACTATCAATAATATGCGTTCTAAAAGGCGCTAAAATTTCATCTGGTGTTTGACGAATACTTTTGATACGCTCAAAATATGCATTGACATAATCCGCATCTAATGAGGTTTTGACGCAAAAAATAGCCACATGAGACGCCTGTTCCACTTGCTGTTGATTCATAGACATAGGCACCAATTCGTTTTGAATGGCTTTGTTATGGACCAACAAAAGCTGAACGGGTTGCAACCCATACGAAGACGCTGACAGATTAAAGCCTTCTTTTATTTTTTCAATATCTGATGATGAAATAAATTTATTAGAATCAAATTTTTTGGTGGCATAGCGCCATTTAAGGGCGTTGAGTAGACTCATAGTATTGTATTTTGAGCAAAAATAAGGAATTTTAGAAGGATGAAGACCTAATGAAAATTTAATATTTTTTATATATTTACAACGAATAAAGTCCCAAATTTATTCTTCATATCATGAAATGCCTATAGCATCTATAGTATTTATTTTTTCTTGAAGATTTTTTTGGAACCTGTTCAGTGAGCTGGATTTAGTTTGGTGTCAATAATAAATTTAAAATGAAAATAAAATACAAAAAACAGCCTTTGTTGTTTTACTTAACAGCAGGATTATTTTTGTTAATATTCTTTATTGTGATTTTATTTGAAAAAGAAAGACTTAATTGGATAGATTATGGTTGGATTGTAATGTCCTTTGTTTATTTAGGGATATTTTATTATCAAAAGAAATATAAATACATCACTATAGAAGATGGCATAATTAGAATCAATGGCCCTTTAGGAAAAGAATTAAAACTTATTGAAATCAAACGAATTAAAAAGTTTGCTGGGGATTATATTATCAAAACAGACCAGAAAGAAATGACTATAAATACGCAAATCATCGATCCTAATTCATTAAAAGAATTAGATGTAGAATTAGAAAAACTTGATGTGGTTTGGGGATGAATGTAGATCATAAACAAGGAGGATACTAGAGACTAAACAAGTTTAGTGTGTCTTTTGAATCATAAATGATTGACCGTCCTAAAAGCAAAAACCCACAACTTATGTTGTGGATTTCCTTTTGCGGAGAAAGAGGGATTATTTTATGATCCTATAAGGAAATCCTGGGCAAGCATAGAAACCAACTTTCTTCCAGAAAGTCTTTGGTTTTTTTCATGATTCAAACCTGAACTAAACTTCAGTTTATCTCATAAAAAAACCAAGTGCAAATGCACTTGGTTTCCTTTTGCG
>Ga0181560_10003168_pt1 | contig 15224 bp, 13 predicted proteins | sample 011ome_20_FD_133751 | JGI IMG/M metagenome (GOLD analysis project Ga0181560, IMG submission 133751) | Coastal salt marsh microbial communities from the Groves Creek Marsh, Skidaway Island, Georgia - 011509CT metaG (megahit assembly) | ecosystem: Environmental > Aquatic > Marine > Intertidal...
CAGTCGAACGTCTTACCGGTCAAACGTTGAAAGGGAAGCGCGGGTGAAGAGTGACGACGGGGAAAGTCCTTAAGGAACGGCGTGCACCACGCGAACGGGGTCGTATGGGAAGCAGTCTCACCTGGTACCCGGTTTTGTCGACGTCCGTGTGAATCGCGTCTCGGTGCGGCGCGGAGTAGTCGCAGATCGCGGTGTACACGGCGTAGCCCGCGTACGCCAGCGGCGGGGTGTTCGGGTCCTCCCCGCGCATCTGCGCGCGCATCTTGCTGTTGATGCCGTCCGCGCCGATGAGCACGTCGCCCTCGTGCGTCTCCCCCGTGGTGAGCGTCGCGATGACTTTGGGTCGTTCCATACAAAAACAGTTCACCGGTCAGTTGAAAGGGGACGCGATCAAGTGTTGAAACCGAGCGATGGGTGAAAAACTTTTGTATAGAACGCACCTTTGTCGCCGACGTTTTCGTACTTCTCGACGACGGTCTGCATCATGATGTTCTCCTCGCCGACCGCGTCGCGCAAAATCTCGAGGAGATCGTACCGCGCGATCACGAGCGTGAGCGGCAGGCCGTTGTTGTAGCACGGCTGGCGCGTGTCGAAGCGGTAGAACCAGTCCCCGGCGACGCCGTCGAGCAGCCCGTTGATGCGATCGCCCGTGATGGTACTCTTCGCGAGCACCTTCTCCGCGACGTCCGGGGCGATCGAATCGAGCGCGCCCTGCGCGTTGCACTGCAGCTGGATCGGCCCGCCGAAGAGCTTGTACTCCTTCACCTTTTCGAACACCTTGACTTTCATGCCCTTGCGCTGCATCGCGAGCGCGGTGATGAGGCCGGCGATGCCGCCGCCTGCGACGAGCACCTCCGGGAGGTCGTCTCTTGGCGTCGGGATCTCCACGACGGGGATCGGGCCGACCATGACGTCGTCGCCGCCGCGCGTGGAGTTGTTGTTATCCGCGGCGCCGTGGCGGACGACGAGCGCGCGGCGGCGCGTCGTCGCCTTCGTCGCCCTCGGGGCGCTCGTCGCGCTCGTCGCGTTGATCGTCGTCGTCGTCGTCGTCTTCGCGCGTCGCGTCGCCGCGCGATTCGTCGGCGCGCGCGCGCCCGCGAGCGCGGACGAAGCGATCGTCGACATCGTTGCGTAGGTTTGGAACGTGCCTCGGGCGTCCCGGTGCGATTCCGCGCGTCGGGCGTCGAGCGCGGCGTCGAGTGCGCGCGCCACGCGAGCGGCTCTCTCGTCGCGTTGAAAAAAACAAAAGATGGCCGAAAGAAAACGTGGCCCTTACGTGGCGGCTCTCGGCCAATCAGAGCGCCGGAGCGTTCGTGGTACAAAAAACGCAGACTAAAAGCTCGTACGGAAAAGCGGACAGATCTGCCGACGAAATCGTAAAAATCTCCTTTCGCGCGTCGAGGCGTGGTTCGGCGAGATCTACGAGTCTGGTTGATCGGCGGAAGTGGGTAAGGCTCGAAAAAAAACGTGATGAAGTGCGGGCCGACCCGACGCGCGCGCGCTTCGAACGCGCGACGCACACGCGCGCGCGCGGACGCACGTCCTCACACGCGCTCGCGACATCGAACGCGCCGCGGTTCGAGCGCTCGTCAGCGACGATGGCGTTTAGTAGCGTCATGGCGACGCGCGGCGCGCTCGCGTCGGCGGCGACGACGCCGTCGTCGTCCTCGACGACCGCGACGCGTCGGTCGTTCGGCGCGTCTCGGCGCCGCGCGCGCGCTGCGCTGCGCCTCCGCCGCGACGGACGCGCGTCGTCGTCGTTCGCGTCCATCGCGCCGCGCGCGTCGGCGTCGGAGGACGCCGTCGACGCCGCCTCCGACGCGTCGGATCGCGCGTCGGATCCGACGTGGGGATGGGGCGGTCGCGACGAAGAAGGATCCCGCTCGCGCGTCGCGCGCGCGCTCGCGTCCGCCGCCGCCGCGTCCACGGTCGCGCTCTCCCTCGCGTCCCCCTCCCTCGCGGCGTTCATCGACCCGAGAGCCGCGGAGACGGGCAAGTGCCTCCTCTCCTCCTGCCAGCTCGAGCTCGCGGGATGCATCGCGGACGAGAAGTGCGCGGAGTCTCTCGTGTGCCTCCAGACGTGCTTCGGCCGTCCGGACGAGGCGGACTGTCAGATCAAGTGCGGCGATCTGTACGCGTCCAAGGCGGTGCAGACGTTCAACACGTGCGCGGTGACGAACAAGAACTGCGTGAAGCAGAAGCAGGACACGGGCGAGTATCCGGTGCCGCCTCTGGACGCCATGGCGTCGGGGTTCGACGCAAACGTGTTCGCGAAGGATAAGCGGTGGTACATCGTCGCGGGGTTGAACAAAGATTTCGACACGTTCGACTGCCAGGAGCACTTCTTCAGCGCGACGGACCCGGATCACATGGCGGTGAAGATCAACTGGCGCGTGAACCGCCCGAACGGGCAGTTTTACGAGAGGAGCGACGTGCAGACCTTCTACGCGGACGACCGGACCAAGTCCATCTTACACAACAACGGAAACGAGTATCTGCACTACCAGGACGACTGGTACATCCCGGGGTACAAAGAAGGCGAGTACGTGTTTGTGTACTACAAGGGCACGAACGACGCGTGGGACGGGTACGGCGGCGCGGTCGTGTACTCCACGAAACCGGAACTCGACCCCGCGTACGTGCCGGAGTTAACCGCAATCGGTAAAAAAGTTGGCGTCAAGTTTTCCGATTTCGTCGTCACGGACAACTCGTGCAAACCCGAGCCCGAGCTGAAGCTCTCGAAGATCGCAGACCTGGACACGCTCGCGGACGACGCGTACGTGATCGAAAAAGACATCGCGAAGGACTTTGGCATCGTGGGCAAGGACGCTAGGAAATTCGCGGGGATCGTCGGAAAAGACGCGAGACTTCTCGAGCGCGAGCTCGAGAAGGACGTCAAGTCGATCGAAAGCGAGATCGAGAAGGACGTCACGTACGAGGCGAACGCGGTCAAGGCGGAGGTCAGGGCGCTGGAGGACCAGCTCGTGTCGTTCGGGTCGAGGTTCACGTTCATCAAGCCGCCGGACATGGTCGGCGACGGGCGGTCTAAGGAGGAGGCGCGTTCTATCTCACACTGGTCCCCATACGACCGCGTTCGCGTGGTGAACGCCGTTCCTTAAGGACTTTTGCCGTCGTCTCTCTCCACCCACCCCTCGGTTTCAATCCTCGTCCTCGACGCCTTTCAACTCCGCTTCTGACGCCTTTCAACTCCACCCCGACGTTCGCGGAGCAGGCGAGAGAGATAAAAAAAGCGGAGAAGGCTCTCGCGAGCGTGGAGAAGAGCGTGCGACGGGAGGACGCGCGTCAATGATTGGACGAGGGAGGGGAGGAGGGAAGGAGGGAGAGGACGGATGGAGGACGATGGCGTCGGATCGGTCGGCGGGCGTAGTAGAGCGTATTATGATGCAGTTGACGAAAGGATTGATTGAATGATCTGATTGATTTTGGGACTCGGAGTGTCGTAAAGTAGTTTTCGTCGTAGTACGCGGGACGCGAACGATCGTATGCGTCGCGAGTCTCGATCTCGAAACGCGAGGCTGCCAGGTGTCGCGCGCGCGGCGACGCGGCGATGACGTGTTCTCGGGAAGGATAGATCAATGAACACATCCGCGACGCACAACGCCACGCGCGCCTCGCTCGCATCACGTCACCGCACACGATGTCCTTCACGATGACCGCCGCCTCCCTCGCCGCGCCCGCCTCCATCGCGCCGTCCGCGCGCGCGCTCAGGGCGACGTCCTCCGCGCGTCTCGCGGCGACCCGCGCGCGCGTCGTCGCGCCCGTCGCGAAGACGTCGATCCAGTTCATCAAAGGCTTGGAGGAGACGACGCAGCCGGACGTGCGTCTGACGCGCAGCAAGGACGGCACGAACGGCACCGCGTTCTTCATCTTCAAGGAATCCGGGATATTCGAAGCCCCGGAGCTCCCGGGGGACATCACCGGGATGTTCCTCACGGACGAGGAGGGGGAGATCTCCACCGTGGACGTCAAGTGCAAGTTCTCGAACGGCAAGCCCGTGCAGATCGAGGCACAGTACGTCATGAAGAGCACGAACGAGTGGAACCGGTTCATGCGGTTCATGGAGCGGTACGCGGAGGACAACGGCATGGGGTTCAGTAAGAAGTAATAAAGTGAGCGACGGCGCGACGCGCGAACGAAGAGAGAAGAGAGAAGAGAGAGGGTGGGGGGCGTCGGGTAGAAGAGAATCGATCGGTGCTCCGGTCGGACGGATAATCATCGCTTTTCGCGGAGCGCGAGAAGAAGGAAGAGCGCGTCGTTCGTTTCTGTTGTCGAGTAATACGATACGCAGACGCGATGATGGGCTACGAACTACATTACTACATACGCTACGCGTCTTCATTCACGTCACGCCGCGGCGTCGCTCGCGACGATCGCGCGCGGCGCGGGTTCCGGCAGTCCGGGGGACGCCGCCGCGCCGCCGGGACTCCTCGCCGGCGCCGTCGTCCGCGACCGCGGCGGCGGCGGCTTGGCGCCTCCCGCGGCGTTTGGACTCGCTGGCGCGGACGTCGTCGCTCGCTTCGGCGACCGCGGCGGCGTCCTCGGCGTCGTCGCGCCTTTCGTCGTGCCGCCGGCGCCGCGGTCCGTCGCCGTCGCCTTAAGGTTACTATTCTCTCTGCCAGGTCCCTTGCCGCCGTCGCCGGGCGCGCGTCCGCCGTCGCCGGCGCCGAACCGCAAGCCGTCCATCCTCCACTTTTCCTTCAGACGCGTCCACCGCGACGCGTGGTCGTCGAACATCTCCCGCGCTCTGTCCCACGCCGCCGCGCTTTTGTCCTCGGCGTCTACGCTCACGCAGCAGTGCCGCCAGCACACGTTTTCGTTGCTCGAGAGAACGTGCTCCGCGGGAAGACCCACGCGCACCTTCGATATTGAATGCCGCCACCGTTCGTACGCGACGCGATACGCGTCCACGACGGACGACACCGAGGGGTGCTCCATCTCGACGTACCCGAGCTCTTTCCTTCTCGAGATCCCTAACGCCCCGCACGCGCCCGTTTCTCGGTGACGCACGAGGAGGACGATGTGGCGGTGCTCGCGACCGCCGCACTCGGGGTCGTTCCATACGAGCGAGAACGTCGGGATGGAGTTCAAAGGCGTCAGGTGGAGTTGAAAGGCGTCGAGGGCGGGGATTGAAAGCTGGGGGTGGGCGGAGAGATGCGCCGGCAAAAGTCCTTAAGGATCGGCGTTCACCACGCCGACGCGGTCGTATGGGGACCAGTGTATAGAACGCACCTCGGTTTTAAATCCGAGCGGCGCGCGGTCCACCTCTTTCCACCCGGTGGTGAGAAACAGCGCGAGGAAGACAGCCTCGACGCACTTGATCGGCAGCGCGTCGCGGAGGATCGTCTGACGTGGCAGAGGAAAACGACGGGCGGTGACGTGATTGGTCAGTGCGCGATTAGTCAGATGCGAACAGATTCGCCGACGCGGCGCGGAGGGAGAGGGGCCCCGGGGCGGTCGGAGAGCGTTCGTCCCTCGCGCCGTACAGTACCTTCGCGGTGTCCACGACTCGCGCGTACGGCCGGTTCTTGTTGATGCTGAAGTACGTGTCCGGGGTGTGGTTGTACCGCAGCGAGTCGATGCACGCCTGCGCGGCTCGAAGCCTCGCGCGGATGGGGACGGCGAGGGAGAGCGACGGAGGGAGCGGCGCCGGTCGTCTCGGCGGGGCGGAGAACCCGACGCGTCCGACGCGTCCGCCGCCGCCGTCGTCGCCGCCGTCGTCGTCGTCGTCGTCGCCGTCGCCCCCCGCGGTCAGCGCGCCGGGCCTCGCCGCGGCGATGCTCTTCACGAGCGCGGCCGCGCGATCGCACTGCTTCCGCGTCAGCGGGATCCCTCGCTCGACGACGAGGAGACGCATCGCGCGCAGCTCCGCGATCTCGCGCGCCAGACGCGCGTCTTCCGCCTCGGACGACGACGACGCGAGCGGCGACGACGACGGCGACGCGACGCCGCCGAACGTGCCGTCGCGCGAGACCCCGGCGTTCGGGCCTCTCGTCGGGGACGCGACCCAGGCGGCGCGCTTCGCGGACGCGCGCGCGGTCGCGTCGTCGACCTTTGCGGCGGTCGCGTCGTCGTCGTCGTCGTCGTCGTCGTCGTCGTCGTCGTCGTCAGGGGACGGAGCGGGGGGGATCCGCGTCTCGTCCGTCGACGGCGCGCGCGGCGCCGCCTCGGCGTCGGTCGTCGTCGGCGGCGGCGGGTCCGCGTCCGGCGGCGGCGGCGGGCGGTCGTCTTCGAGCGCGACGGACGACGCCGCGCGCGCGTCCGCGTCCTCCGCCGCCATCGTCGCGCCCGCGCGGGGGGAAGTGGCGCGCTTTATTTGGCAGCGCGCCGTAACGGCCGTTCTCGAAGTCTTCAGCTCCTTTCTCAGCGCCTCCGGCTTCGGCCGTCGGTCAGTTTGTAGAAGTGCGGGTCAGGTTGATCGGCGGACTCGATGGGGACACTGGTTTGAAAAAATCTCATCGAGCTCGATTTCGTCATCGAAACAGAAGAGCTCGGCCGGTGGTCCGGCGTTCTTCTAGTCTAGCGGCACACGACCGACGGCGCGGCGCCTCTCCGCGACGCGTACTCACCCCTCCCCGCGCATCGGCGGCGTCCCCGGCGCGCGGAACGACGAGACGTCGCCCCTCCCCGCCGCCTCCGGCCGTTTCTCCCCCGTCGCGTCGACGAGCGTCCACGACCCCGACGCCCACCCCTCGTCGTCGTTCGACGAACTGGCCGCCGTCGCCGCCGTCGTCGTCGTCGGCGGCCGCGGCGCGCCGCGCGAGCCGCCCGATCCCGAGACCGACCCCGGCGCGCGCGCCGGCACGTGCGACGCCGCGAACGAGTGCATCAAGCTCGCGCCGACGAGATGCGTCGCGCGCGCGAGCTTATCCCGCATCCCGCATCCCGCATCCCGCATCCCGCATCCCGCGAGCGCCGGAGATCGGATCGCGCCGAGGAGACGCGTCGCCGACGCCGACGCGGCGTCGCCCCACGCGTGTAACCCCCCTCGCGCGTGCGTTTTATTCTCCATGTCCACGTCCACACACTCCACGTCTCCTGACTTCTCCCTCTCTCGGCCGTCCGCGCCGCCGCGCGCGCCGTCCCCGTCGCGTCCGCGCGCCCCGCGCCGAGATTTCGCGTCGTCGCGCCCGGAATCGCCTCGCGTCGCCGCCGCCGCCTGCGTGGGTGAAGCGATCGGTCAGTCGAACGTCTTACCGGTCAAACGTTGAAAGGGAAGCGCGGGTGAAGAGCGACGACGGGAAAAGTCCTTAAGGAACGGCGTGCACCACGCGAACGGGGTCGTATGGGAAGCAGTCTCACCGTCGTCCGCGCGGCGACGGAGACGACGTACGCGAGCGACGCGAACGGACCCCACTCGTCCGGCGCCTCGATCTCGAACCCGCGCGCCGTCTCCGAGGCGACGCACGCGGCGGAGCGACGCACGAGCGCGATCCCGCGGTGGAGCTCCGCGCGCGCGCGCGCGGCGGCGGCGGCGGCGGCGGCGTCCTCCGGGCTGGCGTAGATCACGGTGGTGTCCTCGACGTCCGTCGCCGGCGGCGTCGCCGGCGCGGGGACGTCCATCGACCGAGGAGGCGCCGCGCCCGCGCCCGCGCCCGCGCGGAGGAGGACGCGGCTCGAGAGTTTCTCCGCGACGGCGGCGAGGGATTCGCGCACTCCGCGCGCCGCCGCGCCGACGCCGACGCCGACGCCGACGCCGACGACCGCGCCCCCCCGGGGACGGGGACCCCCCCCGGTCCCGTGCCTCGCGCCGCCGCTCCCGCTCCCTCGCGCGTCCATCCCCACCGGCTTCCCGCCGCCGCCGCCGGCCTCGGCCTCTCGCGCGACCGCCGCCTCTCGCGGCAGATACAGCGGCAGCTTGTCCCGGCGTCCGTCGATCGCGATCGGCTCGTCGTCCCAGAACGACCGCGCCGTCCACACCTCGCTCCTCGACGCGCCGCGCGCCGTCCCGCGGTGTAACGTCGGCGCGCACGCGTACGACGCCGCGAGGTCGACGAACCGAAGCAGCGCGCCGAGGCCGGCGGCGAGCTCGACGTGGTCGCGCAGCGGGCGAGCGTCGCCTGGGTCCGGGACGCGCAGCGCGCTCGCGACGCGAATCGCCGTCGGCGCGGTTTCCGCGGTTGCCGCGGCGGCGGCGGCGGCTGCGTCGCGACGGTTGACGTTCCGTCTTCCCCGTCGTCCGCGCCCGTCCCCCCCGCCGCCGCCCGGCACGTCGCCGACCGCGGCGATCGGTATCACCTCTTTCAGCCGCGCGAAGACCTTCCCGCGCTCGAGCGTCAGTCGTCGGCGCGCGACGACGGCGTTCAACGCGAGGACGCGTCGGACGTCGGGGAGCGCCGCGTCGAGCGCGGCCGCGCGCATCTGATGACATGGACATGGGCGACGACATGGACGCTCGTGATTGGTTAGATATCGATGACGTGGAATATCGTGTGGCGGCGGGCGCGATGCGATGTGCGCGCGGATGAAAGAGAGAGCGGCGTCGCGCGCCTTCGCCGTCGCCGTCGCGGCGTCTCGCAACGCCGCCGCTCGACGCGCGTTCGCGCGTCGCAGCGCCTCGACCGTCTCTCGCTCCCTCGCGACGTCCGCCTCGAGGCGTCGCGCCGCGCCGTGGAGCGACGCGACGCGCGCGCGCGCGGCGGTGAGGTCGAGCGCGGACGCCGCGCGAGGCGCGCCGTCGTCGCCGTCGCCGTCGTCGTCGTCCGACGCGGTCGTCGTCGTCGTCGTCGTCGTCGTCGTCGTCGTCATTCGACGCGACAGCTTCTCGCGGAGCGCCGCGTGTCTGCGCGCGAGCGCGTCCGTCGACTCCCACCGCGACGCGAGCGCGGTCGTCACGCACGGCGCGCACACCACGGGTCGGTCCGGAAGCTGCGGGATACGGTCGACGAGCGACGAGGGGGGCGAACGTCGGGGTGGAGTTCAAAGGCGTCAGTTGGAGTTCAAAGGCGTCGAGGACGGGGATCGAAAGCGAGGGGTGGGCGGAGAGATGCGCCGGGCAAAGTCCTTAAGGATCGGCGTTCACCACGCCAACGCGGTCGTATGGGAACCAGTCTTAACGGGCGACGGGATGGATGAGGAGGAGGAGGACCAGCCGAAAAGCATTCGTTCGCGTTTCGCGCCAGATTCGAAAAACGAGGCGCGTCGTGGTTCTATCCTCGCCTCGCAACACGGACACGTCGCGTGGCCCTTCATGGACGCGAGCTGGCGCGGCATGCGAACGACGAGATGCCCGCCCCCTCGCGCGCGCCGCCCGTCGCCGCGGCGGGCAGCGCTCGGGCGTCTGGGACGACGCGGCGAGGTCGTCGCGTCGCTCAAAAGAAACGTCGTCCGAGAAAAAAGCTCCGTTCCCGTCGCGTCGCTCGTCCTTTCCGCGCGTCCGCGCCGCGTCCAGTCGTACAGTAGGCCCTAAGCTGACTGACTGACACGCGCCGCGCTCCCCCGTTTACGACACCGCGCGCGCGCGGAGACGTCTCGACGCAACCCGCCTCGCGTTCCAGCGCGCGCGTCGCGCCCGCGAAGGTCCGGCCGAGATGGGGAAGAAAGCCAAGGGGAAACATCGCCTCGGTGCGTCCGTCGTCCGTCGCGTCGTCGTCGTCGTCCCCTCCTCGCGCCCCGCCGTCGTTCGACGAGAATGAGCACTTTTCGTCGATCGATCGTCGCGCCGCCGCCTTTCGGCGAGACGCCTCGCCTCGCCGCTCGCGTCGCGGCCGCGTCCCCCTCCGCGGATCCTCCCTCCGCGACGCCCGGCGTTCTCCCCAACCGCCGCCGACGCCCCACGACGCGCGCGCGCGTCGTCGTCGTCGTCGTCGTCGCCGCGCCGCCGCCGCCCGCGCTGACGCCCGCCTCCGTCCGCGCCGTCGTCGCGATTCCTTCCCTCCCCTCCCTCCTCCCCCGCTCCAGACAAGTTCTACTACCTCGCGAAAGAGCAAGGCTTCAGGTCGCGCGCGGCGTTCAAGCTCGTGCAGCTGAACCGCAAGTATGACTTCTTCAGCGGCGCGCGCGCGTGCATGGACCTGTGCGCCGCCCCCGGAGGCTGGCTCCAGGTTGCCGTGAAGTACATGCCGATGTCTTCCACCATCGTCGGCGTGGATCTGGCGCCCATCAAAGCCATACGCGGATGCACGACGTTCGTGGACGACATCACGACGCAGAGCTGCCGCGCGCAGCTCAAGCGCGTGACGCCCGACGGCGTGAAGTACGACGTCGTCATGCACGACGGCGCGCCGAACGTCGGAGGGAACTTCGCGGCGGAGTCGTACACGCAGGCGGCTTTGACGTTGGATTCGCTGAGGTACGCTTTGCATTGCATCCTCCTCGCACTGGTCCCCGTGCGACCGCGTTCGCGTGGTGAACGCCGTTCCTTAAGGACTTTTGCCGTCGCATCTCTCCGCCCACCCACGTTTCTTTCGATCCCGACCCTACGCGACGCGCGCCGCGATGCCCGCCCGCCTTTCGACTCCGTCTGACTCCGCCTTTCAAAATTCATTCGACTCAAACACCCCGACAGACTCGCCACGGAGTTTCTGCGCGAGGGCGGTTGGTTCGTCACGAAAGTGTTTCGAAGCACGGAGTACCACGCGCTCCTGTACAGCATGCAACAGCTGTTCAAGAAAGTCGAGAGCACGAAGCCCGTCGCGTCGAGAGGGACGTCCGCGGAGATTTACGTCGTGTGCATCGGATACCTCGCCCCCTCGAAGATCGACCCCCGGCTGCTCGACCACCGGCATCTCTTCGCGGAGTACGACGGTCCGAAGCAATCGATCGACGTGCTGTCGCACTCGAAGCAGAAGCGGAACAGGAGCGGGTACGAGGACGGGGTCACGACGTTGTATAAGGAGTGTCCCGCGGAGACGTTCATACACAGCGAGAAGCCGACGGAGTTGCTTGGGCAGTATCACACGTTTTTGATGGACGCGTCGGTGAGCGCGCGCGGGGTGTTTTTTTTTTTCTTCTCTCGTCGTTTCCCTCTCTCTCTCTCTCTCTCTCTCTCTCTCTCTCTCTCTTCCCCTTCCGGCGACGGCCGACGCGCGAGGAAGCCGATGAAGAAGAAAAAATTTCACAGTTTGTCCGAGGGTCGTCTTCGTCGTCGATTCGCTGAAGACGAACATTTTGCCGATACGAGGCTTCCTCCGTAGCCGCCGCCGCCGCCGTCGCCGCCGCCGCCGCCGTCGCCGCCGCCGCCGCCGTCGCCGGAGCCCGCCCGGTTCCTTCGACGTCTTCGCCTCCCCGCCCGCCGCGCCTCGGGCGACGGACGACGCACCGCTCACTCGCTTCAATTTACATCTTCTCCACCGACCGACTGCAGAACAAGAAGGGCGTCGTCCCCCCGAAGGACGGGTTCATGGACCTCGACAACCACCCGGCGACGACGGATGAAATCCGCGCGCTGTGCAAAGACCTCGGCGTCCTCGGACGCGTGGACTTCAAGCTCCTCTTAAAGTGGAGGCTGGCGGTGAGAAAAACGCACCCCGGACTCGACGGCAAGCCCGCCAAAAAGCCAGCCGGCGCGGCGGACTCGGGCGACGAAGACGACGAGGACGACGCCGGCGCCGCCGACGCGGAAGAGGAGGAGGAAGACGAGGACGAGAAGCTCCTGGAGGAGATGGACGAACTCAGGCGCGTTCTCTCATCACACCGGTCCCCATACGACCGCGTCGGCGTGGTGAACGCCGATCCTTGAGGACTTGCTCTCCCGGCGCGCGTTTCTCTCCGCTCGTCCCTCGGTTTCAATCCCGACACACCTCGGCGCCTTTCGACGCCATCTGACGCCTTTGAACTCCACCCCGATATCGTCGCTTCGCGTGGACCCTCGACCCTCATCAGACGCGGCGTCGACCAACGCGCGCGCCGCGAAAAGAAGAAAAAGGCAAAACTCCGGGCGAAAGAGCGCACGCGCGCCGCGCTCGGGCTCGTCGGGCAGGACGAGGAAGGCGGCGGGCAGGCGTCCGAGATGGATCTCTTCTCGCTCGCGAGGATCAAGAGCAAGGGGGGTTTAGACGCAGTGCAGAGCGCGGCGGCGCCGGGGATCGACGCCGCGCGAGACAGCGACGATGATTTGCAAGATTTCGAACGCCGCCGCCGCGGCGGCGACGTCGACGGCACCGGGGACTCCTCGGACGACGACGACGACGACGTGGACACCGCGAACGACGCGCGCGTGGAGGCTGAGCTGGATATGCTCTGGCGCGAGTACAAGGCTCGGCACACGAAGAAGGGGGTCAAGTTTAAGCCGCACGAGAGCAAAGGGCGCGAGAAGCGCACGGAGCTCGGCGCGGGGGAGTTGAACGACGATTCGGACGACGAAGCGTCGCCGTCGGACTCGGACGAGCCCGCGACGACAGCGCGCGAGCGCGCGACCGACGACGCGAACTCGAAGAAGAACCCGCTGTTGATCGGGTTGGGCGCCGGCGCGGGCGCCGAGAAGGGCGCGAAGGGCGCCGGCGCGGATTGGTTCGCGAACGATTTATTCGCGGAAGCCGCCCCGGACGTCGGCAGCGCGCGGCAGAAGAAGGCGGACGCGAAGAAAGCCGCCGCCGCCGCCGCCGCCGCCGCCGCCGCCGCGGAGGAGGATGATAACGCCACCGCGGCGATGGACGAGGACGACGACAGCGACGACGACGACGACGGGTTCGACGACGACGACGAGTACTTTGGCGACGGCGGCGACGACGGCGACGACGAGTCGATGGAGTCGGGGTCCGAGTCCGCGTCCGAGGAGGAGGAGGAGGAGGAGCCGGACGCGAAGCGCGGGAAAACCGGCGTCCCCGGCGCGTTCGGACGGACCGGGATCAAGCCGGCACCCCTCTCGGAGAAGAAGGCGAAGAAGGACGCGAAACCGAAACGAAAACCGACCGTGGGCCCGTCGGACGCGTCGGACGACGACGAAGACTTTGAAGACTTGCGCGCGGCGTCGGCGATCAAGAAGAAGAAGGACGACGCGCGCGAGGCGAAGGCGGCGGCGAAGGCGAAGGCGAAGGAAGCCGCCGCCGCGGCCAAGTCGAAGAATAAGAAGGGGGGCGGAAAGAAGGGCGGAAAGAAGGGCGGCGTCCACGACGACACGTACGACGACGACACGGACAGCAGCGAGGACGACGGCGGGAGAGGGCTCGAGGGCGACGACCCGTTGGGGACGTTGTCGAGCAAGGCGAGGAGAGGGAAAGATAACGCCGGCTTCGTCGAGATGGACGCGGAGTACGAACGCGGGTCGGACAGCGACAGCGGGTCGGACGGGGGGTCGGACGATTCGAAGACGGACGTGGACGATCTGAGCGACGGCGAGAAAGCGGAGCTGATGGCGATGGGGAAGAAGATGATCAACAAGAAGCAGAGGGTGCGTTCTCCTTTCATTTTGTTTTTTTTTGGAGTCCGGGTTCGGGTCCGGGTTCGGGTTCGGGTTCAGGTCCGGGTTCGGGTTCGGGTTCTTCGGGTTCTTCGGGTTCTTCGGGTTCTCGCGCTCTCCCGCTTCGCTTCGCGTCGAATCGCGCCGTCGCGTCCATCGCATCGCGTGCCGATGATTATCGATTCTTTTTTTCTCAAAAAACTAATCGGCATCGTCTGATCGCGAACGTCCTCCGGGATGTTCGACTGACTGAAAACTCGGTTGCTGAGGCACGCGACCGACGGGACGGACGACGCGATCGTTTTTTTTTTCATCCGCCCTCTCCCTCTCCGATCGCCGCGGCCGGGCGGGAAAAAAAGAAACGCTCACCTCCTCGCGCGCGTCTCCTTCTTCCTTTTATCCGTTCTTCGCAGGACCGCATCATCGACGACGCGTACAACAAATACGCGCGCGACAGCGACGAGGACCTCCCGGAGTGGTTCTTAGAGGATGAGCGCAAGTACATGCGTCCCCCGCCGGTGTACGACGAGAAAGACTTGGAGGAGGCCAAGGAGAAGCTCGCGGCGGTGGATAACCGGTCGATAAAAAAAGTCGCGGAGGCGAAGTTTAGGAAGAAGAAGCGCGCGGAGACGAAGATGCAGCAAGCGCGGAAGCGCGCGAGCACGATCATGGAGCAGGACGACGTCCCGGACGTGAGCAAGGCGAGGGAGATTGAGAAAATTTACGCCAAGGCGAGAACCGCGGCGCGGGGGAAACGACGGGAGATTAAGCACGTCGTCGCGCGGAAGGTGCACAAGGGCAACGCCGGCGGACCGTCCGTGGATAAGCGCATGCTGTCGGACCGGCGTGGGATGCTGAAAGCGAAGGGCGGGGTCAAGAAGGGCAAGGGCGGACGCGGCGGCAGAGGCGGGAGGGGAGGCGGCGGAGGGAAAGGCCGCGGGGGCGGCGGCGGCCGCGGGAAGAAAGGATTCAAGTAAGGTTAGCGCGTCGTCCCGTAGTGTACACGTGCGTCCGCGTAGTAGGAATGCGTTTTATCACACGTAGGGTTCCGAACGATGACTGTGCTGCTCGCGGTTATTAGTCCCTCGCTCACCGCGCCGCGCGCATGTGCTCCACGCACGCGGCGTATCCCGGCAGCTTCGCGATCTCGTTCGCGACGACCGGCGCCGTGAGTCCCAAAAACTGCGGCCCGCTCACCGCGGTTCGCTTCCGCGTTTGCGACTTTTCGTTCACCGCGCGTATCACCTGCGCCCACGCCTGCGTCGGGGAGCTCCCGACGAAGAAAACAGACGGGTCGTTCACGTCCGCGACGCGCACGACGCACTTGGACGGCGGCGGACACGGGACACGTGTCGGACACGGGACACGTGTCCGACTCGCGACCGCCGCCGCCGACTCGCCGTCTTTCTCATCCGCCGCCGCCGCGACGACCAAAACTCGGCTCTCGTACGTCGTCTTCACGTCCGGACGCGTCGTGGAGTTATACCGCCGCCGAGACACGAACCCGATCGGCAAGACGTACGCGCTGTGCCCGCTGACGCGACCGCTGAGCGACGGCGCGATCGTGCCGATCGCGAGCACGGTGACGCCGCCGGCGACGGTGAAAGGCGCGGTGACGGGCGGGGACGCCGGCGATGGGACCGCCGACGCGTCGACCGCCCACTTCGAGAGTTTGAACTCTCCGCGAGGGAGGGCGAGTGGCGGCGGCGGTTTCCTTCCGGAACTGTTTTTCGGCGTCGTCTCGGCGGCGGCGGCGGCGGCGGCGGCGGTATCGGCATCGGCGGCGCCTCCTTCGCCAGCTCTCTTTGCGCCGCCCCCGCCGCCGCCGCTCGACCGAATGTCAGTCGCCGTGCCGGAAGACATGCTC
>Ga0181560_10003177_pt1 | contig 15201 bp, 13 predicted proteins | sample 011ome_20_FD_133751 | JGI IMG/M metagenome (GOLD analysis project Ga0181560, IMG submission 133751) | Coastal salt marsh microbial communities from the Groves Creek Marsh, Skidaway Island, Georgia - 011509CT metaG (megahit assembly) | ecosystem: Environmental > Aquatic > Marine > Intertidal...
CCGGTGACGTTGCTTGCCGCGCTGAAGGCGCCGATGACCAGGGGCCGGTCCACGTAGGTGCGCAGTGCGGCCTCAAGTGCCTCGAGGTCGACGTGGCCGTCGCGGTCCTCCGGGATCGTGACGAGATCGGCGATGCTCTCGCGCCAGGGCAACTCGTTGCTGTGGTGCTCGAATGGCCCGATGAGGACCACGGGGCGCTCATCCGCCGGGATCGTGTCGCTCAGGCCGTAGCGCGCATCGAGATCTGCCGGGATGCGCATGTTGAGGATGCCCACGAGTCGATCGATCGCGCCTGTGCAGCCGCTGCCCGCGAAGATCACGCACGTCGACTCGTCGCCGTGCACGGCGTCGCGGATGACCTGCCGCGCATCCTCGCGCAGGCGTGTGGTTTGCAGCCCGGTGCCGCTCGACTCCGTGTGGGTGTTGGCATACGCCGGGAGCACGGCGTCGCGGATGAAGTCCTCGAGGAAGGTGAGCGCCCGGCCGCTCGCCGTGTAGTCCGCGTAGGTCACGCGTCGGGGGCCGAAGGGGCCCCGCATGACGCTGTCCTCGCCGATCACAGATGCGCGGATGCGCTCGAGGATGGGCGGCTCCGAGGTCATGGCCCCACGCTACGCCGGGTGCTGGGCGTTGAGCGCGAAATCCCCGTCAGGTCTCGGTACAGTGCCCGTCATGATCTCGTCCGTCGTGAAGGTCGCGCTTATCGCCGGCGTTGCCGGGGCCGTGGTCCTTTCCACGGGCGCTACCGCGATTGCGGCCACGCGCGAGGACCCGGGCGTCATGGTCGTGTCCGTGACCGCGGATGACGACGATCCTGACAAGGCGACCACGCCCAAGAAGGGGTCCAAGGCCGCCAAGGACAAGAAGAAGGTCAGGTACGAGAGCGATTTCATCAGCAGGAGCTACTCGATGTACTCCTCTATTTCGGGCTCTGGTCGATCCCAGGCAAGGGTCGTTGCCGCGGCGCCCCCGCGTGGCCAGTTTGACTTCACGCGGGACCTTCTCGCCGAGGGGCGACCTTGAGTCGTGACATCTGACGCCGACTCCTGGGAGCTGAGCGTCGGCCAGTCCGTTGCGGCGGACTGCACCGTGCAGGAACTCCTCGGTGGCGGTCGTGACTTCGAGGTCTTCGCGGCATTCGACACCCGACGACTGTGCCCCGTGGTGATGAAGGTGCTCCGACCGAGCAAGGCGCTCGATCCGGCGGCGGTGGATCGACTGCGTCGCGAAATCGAGGTTACGGGCCGGCTCAACCATCCCGGCCTCGTGCGCGGATTCCATGCCTCCCTGGACCTGCCGCGTCCCTACCTGTGTCTTGAGCGGGTCTTTGGGCCCCCACTCCTTGAGGCAGTGCGCGACGAAGGTCCCGTCGATGTCGCCGTCGCAGTCCCGCTGATGCTTGAGGCCGCCTCGGCATTGCACTACATGCATTCCCAGGGATTCGTCCATCTCGACGTGACCCCCGTCAACGTCATTCTCGGATCGCCCGCGCGCTTGATCGACTTGAGTCTCGCTCGCTCGATCGCCGACGCGACTGAAATCGACGGTGCGGTCGGTACGCGCGGTTTCCAGCCGCCCGAAATCGCGGGAGTCGATGGCGCGGGGTATCCAGGTCCGTGGAGTGACGTGTGGAGCCTGGGGGCCACGGCGTACTTCGGGCTGACGGGTGAGACGGTTGCGGAGGGGGGAAGCCTGCCAGCCGAGGTCCCGGCGGCCCTGGGCGACCTCATCGACTCCATGCTCGCCGAGAGCCCGCACGATCGGCCGACGGCGGAGGCGGTCTTCGAGTCGATGGATGTGCTCGCCGGGCAGCTTCCCGCTCCACGAATCGACCTGTTCCGTCCTTGAGATCCTGGATAGCCTGACGGCCATGATTCCTCGACACACGCTCGCAGCCGTCACCCTGATACCGCTCCTCGTCGTCGGGCTGGCTGCTCCGGCCGCTGCTCGGCCCCTGACTCCCGACGTGGTCGCTCGTGCAGACGCGGCGATGATGTCGATCTCCGAAGCGCGGTCCCTGGGCATCACGGGCAAGGTGGTGCGTGCGTTCGGAGAGATCTACGGCCAGGCAGGGCCGGTGGATGACCCGTGGCTCTGCGATCTGGATGGTGACCGCGAGGTGGAGGGCACGGGCGCGTCGAGCGAGCTCCAGGTCGAGATATTCAATGGCTGGGACTCCGGATACATCGTCGAGAACGAGCTCCTCGTCTACCCGGACGCACGCCAGGCCCGCAAGTCGATGCGCCTCATCCGACAGTTGGCGCCATCGTGCTCCGGTGTCGTGACGAGCAACGAGGATCGGGGACCGGTGACCTATCGGCTCAGCAACGGCTCGGGGGAGACGCGGTCGGGGGTGTCCTACGTGTGGACATACTCCCGCGCGCTGAGTGCGGAGCAGCCTCTCGACTTCCAGGACAACTACATCACCTTCACCAGGATCGGCAGGTATGTGCAGGTGGTCGAGCTGGAATCGCTCGGTCGGCAGACCGGCAACCTGACTGAGGATCAGCGACGTGAGGCGCGCAAGCTCACGGGCGTCCTCGCCGACCGGGCGCGCGCCCTCATGCCGTGATCCCCGCGGGGGATCGGTGCGTGGCTACTTATCTGCGGACGACGAGTCGGTCACAGGCTCGTCGAAGTCCGCGACGGATACCTGGGTCGGGCGTCGGATGATCCACGTGAACAGGGCGATGATGGCGATGCCGCCGGCAATCACCTCTGCCATCTGCAGCCAGCCGCTTCGGGCGTAATCGAGCACGGCGTACCCGATCTGCTGACTGAGGATGAAGACCGCCATGACGAGGACGAAGTAGCCGAAGGCCTTGCGCAACTTGTCGGGATGGATCTTGCCCACGACGGCGCTGCCGATGAGAGCTCCGATGATTGCCGCCCCTGTGATGATCAGGGTGACGGACCAATTGATCTCGGTCTCCGGGTTGAGGCTGATGAAGGACCCCTGGCCGAAGACGAAGATGTAGCCGGCCAGCCCGGCGAAGGATTTCATCGCGACCACAAGCAGGGATGTGGCCACCGCCTTGGGCATAGCAAGTCCGGCGAGTAGCGCGAGAGCGGGAACGACGAGGAAGCCTCCGCCAGCTCCGACGAGGCCGGTGACGAAGCCGACCACCAGGCCATCCAGCAGGATGCGAAAGAGGGGGAGGCCCTTGTGGGCCTTGCCCTCGACCTGCTTGCGGCCGCGGATCATGGCGACGGCGGTGATGCCCATCATGACCGCGAAGGCGGCGAGGAGGAGTGCGCTCGGAAGGCGCGCTCCGATCTGGCCTCCGATGAATGCACCGACCATGCCGGCAGCGCCGAAGATCAGGCCGATGCGCCACACGACGCGGCCGGCTCGAGCGTGACCGATGAGACCGAAGATCGAGGTCACGCCGACGACGAAGAGGCTGGCCGCGATGGCCTGCTTGGCATCGAAGCCCACCACGTAGATGAGGAGCGGCGTCGTGAGGATGGAGCCGCCTCCACCCAGGATGCCTACGGCCATGCCGATGAAGACGGCGAGGATTGCGGCGACAACGATCATGGGCCCGAGATCCCTTCGACTGCAGCGGTGAGTGTCGATCCGGTGGTGGACCACTGGGCCTCGAGGCTGAAGCGGTCCGCCCGCACATGCGTCTCCCGCCACTCCACGGGGCGGCCCTGGGCGGTGGCGCGGCGTTCAAGAAGCAGGAGCGGCGCGTCCGCGGCAAGGTCGAGTAGCTCCGCGATGTGCCGTGGCGCGCGCTCCGCGGTGACGCGTTCGGATCCACCGTCGATGACGACACCGAGGCCCTGCAGTTCGGCGTAGAGGGCGGCGTGCGACAGGTCGCGCGCGAGCAAGGGTCGCGCGATATCCGCGGGAAGCCAGGAGACGTCATGAGCGATGGGTTGATCGTCGGCATAACGCAGGCGCTCGATCACGATGAGCTCGGTCTCCTCGTCGATTCCGAGTTCGGCGCAGACGGAGGCGTTGACGGTGGAGGCCAGCCGCAGCACATCGCTCCGCGGTGTCGCGCCCTGTGCAGCTACGGACTCGAAGAGTGAGGACAGCGTGCCGAGGCTCTGCCGGTAGACGGTGGGCTCGACGATGGTGGGTCGCCCGCGCTGGCTGCGCAGGACTCCTTCGCCACGCAGCACACGCAGCGCCTCGCGGATGGTGTGACGGCTGACCTCGTACTCCTCGGTGAGCGTGAGCTCGCCGGGGAATCCGGCCGTGAAGTCACCCGCCTCGATGCGGCGACGCAGGTCGGCGCAGACCTGAGCCCACAGCGGGAGGGGGTCGGCGCGATCGGGGAGCCGCGGGCCTAGAGCAGCTGTCGCGGGGGAGGTCACGGCGCAAATGTACGGACATCCGGACAGGAGGTCAAGGGAGGCGACTCACAGGGCCAGGGAATCTCACAGGCAGGCCTCGAGTGCTTCGAGCTCCGCTGGGCCGAGCCGGGTGCGTCAGCCCATCTCCACCGCAGTCGCGAGCCATCTCCCGCGCACCGCCTCGAGGCGTAGGGCGACCGCGCGAGCGCGCTCCCCGCCGATGACGACGGCGCTCGCCTCGATCACACCGGGCGCCGGAGATGTGACGCGCACCGACCGGACCCGTCGGCACTGGGGCGGGCGACCTTTGCCCGCGGGGTGACGGAGTGCCGCCGCGCCCCGACGGGCGAGCGTCTCGCGAATGTCGCGGGTGACCCAGCGCGTGAGCTGTCCCGGAGGTCGTTCGCCCGCGGCGACCTCGAGGATCGCCGGTGCCAGACGCGCGACCCAGGGAGCGGGCGCGGGGAGCCTGCCGCCCTCGACGGGCAACGGCTCCGGCGGCGGTGCCACGAGTCGCAGGTGCCGGGCCGGCGGTGGTGTGGCGGGAAGGCCGCCAGGCAGCTCCCACTCGAGGGGAAGCGGTTGGTCCGTCGTCGACCGGGAGATCTCCCGCGGGACGGTGGCAAGGGATGTGACGGACACGGTGGCCTCCAGGTGTGGGCGTCGAGTGGGCGCGGTCGATGCGGGTTGATGTCGTTTGGTGTCGAGTAGTGCCGGATAGGCATTGCACGTCGCCCGCGCACCGGGAGTCAACGCGTACGCTCCCGCTGTGGATGAACCGATCAGCGACTCTGCGCGCTTCGACGACCTCCTTGCAGGACTTGCGGCCGAAGTCGCGGCCGCGGATGCCGCGGCGCTCGATGCCGACATCGCGGAGGTGGAGCGTGCGGCGCGCGCGGAGTCACACGTGCTGGACCGGTTGCGCGCGCAGCGTCAGGCGGCTCTGGAGATCGCAGGCGGCCCTCAGGTGTCCGGTCTCGTCGCCCTCGTCGGGCGCGATGTCGTAGTCCTCGTGGCAGGTGACGGCGACTGGGCCATACCGCTGTGGGGGATTGCGGCCGTCGTCTCTCCTGGTGACCAGGCCGTGGCAGCAGGATCGGTGAGCGAGAGGCTAGGCCTCGCGAGCATCGCGCGCTCATGGGCGCGTCAGCGCAGCGTGGTGCGGATCCTGCGCGTGGGCGCAGGCCCGCTGGACGGCACCATCGACGCGGTGGGCGCAGATCATCTCGAGCTGGCTGAGCATGATCCCGGCGAGCCTCGGCATCCCGGGGCGGTGCGCCGTCAGGTGCTCGTCCCGCTCGGAGCCGTCAGCGCGATCCGGCGTCGGTGAGACTCACGCGGGCTGCGGTCTCGGCGTACTTGCCCGCGATGTAGTCCTCGAGGAGTTGCTCCTCGATACGCCACTGACCGCGTCCGCCCACCTGGATGGCGGGAATCTCACCGGACCGCACCAGCGCGTAGGCCTGGGCGGCGGAGACATTGAGGATCTCGGCGACATCGGCGAGCGTGAGGAAGCGCGGCATGACCCGATGGTCGCATCGGTGCCGCGTGCGTGGCCACGGCTGAATGCTTCCTGTGGATGACGGGACACGGCGTCGGATGCGGACCGCGCATGCGCGGTGATCGGTGCCGCTGCCGCCGCGATTCCGTCCTGCGTCGTGCCCATAGTGAGAAGCGTCCGCCGGGAATCCCTACAGGAGCCACCATGACCCGTGTCCTCTCCGTGCTCACACGGAACGCCTCCTCCGATGGAGCCGCGAGCCCGATCCCACCGTCGCCGCCTGCCCGCCGTACCAGCCGAGCATGGTGGCGGGATACGCGCGTCATCGCGGGTGTTGTCCTCATCGTCGTCTGCATGCTCGCGGGTGCCCGACTCCTCGCGAGCGGCTCCGACACGGCGACGGCGTGGCAGGCGACTCGCGATCTCGCGCCCGGCGCGGTCGTGTCGCCCGACGACGTGGTCGCGGTGGCGATTCCCGCGACGCTGGCGGGGGCGTACGCCGATGGCTCGGGCCTGCCAACAGCTCCGCTGGATCGCCCGCTCCTCGCCGGTGAGATTCTGCCCGTGGTTTCGGATGGGGACGTCCGGGATGCGCGATGGGTGACGGTGCCGGTGGAGCCACTCCATGCCCCGGTCGATCTCTCCCCCGGCGAGCGCGTCGACGTGTGGGCCACCGAGGGCGATGAACTCGGTGTCGCGCCGGTGCCGGAACTGGTCCTCGAGGGAGTGCTCGTCTCCGAGGTTGCGGTGGATGGCGTCGGTCTCGGCGGCGAGTACGGCGTCGTCCTCGAGATCGATCCCCGTGACGCCGCCTCGCTCCTCACCGCGGTCCGCAGCGGTGGCATCGATCTCGTCCGCGTGCCGGCGGTGACGCCATGACCAGCGTGCCCGTCCTGCTCGCGGCACCGGATCTGCCGCACGAGCCTGAGCTTGTCGCGCATCTCACGCGCGGCGGCGGTCCGATCACCATCGTCCGGAGGTGCGTCGATGCGGTGGATCTGCTGGGTGCAGCTGCGAGCGGAAACGCGCAGATCGCCTTCGTGAGTGCCGGACTGCCCCGGCTGTCGCGTGATGCGATCGCGCGATTGAGCGCCGCACAGGTGCGCGTCATCGGCGTCACCCGCGAAGGCGAGGATGTGAGCGAGCGCAGGCTGCGGTCCCTCGACATTCCCGTCGTCGCGCTCCCCGGTGATGATCTCGATCTGGCCGTGATGGCCCTGGCGCGGGCCGTGGAGGATCCGCGACCGAGCACCTGGGAGTACTCGGGAGTGACCGACACCGCGGTCGGGAACGGCGACGCGCTGGGTCCTGGACGCCTCATCACCGTGTGGGGTCCGACCGGCGCGCCGGGTCGCACCAGCGTCGCGATCGCGCTCGCCGATGAGGCGGCCCGCGGGGGCGTGCCCGCACTGCTCGTCGATGCGGACACCCACGGTGGGTCCGTGGCGATTCACCTCGGACTGCTGGACGACGTGAGCGGCATCGTCGTGGCGTGTCGCCAGGCGGATGCCGGCACCTTGGATCCGACGTCGCTCGCTGCTGCGGCGCGTACCGTGGACGGGAGGCTGCGCGTCCTCACGGGGATCCCCACGTCTGCGCGATGGGCGGAGTTGAGGCCCGCGGCGCTGGGCCGGCTCTGGCAGTCGTGCCGCATTACCCCGGGCATCACCGTCGTTGATGCGGGCTTCGGACTCGAATGCGACGAGGAACTGCTCCACGACACGCGCAGTCCCCGACGCCATGCGGCGACGCTGACCGCCCTGGCAGCGGCCGACATGGTCGTGGCCGTGGGCTCCGCCGATCCTGTCGGCATCGACCGGCTCATCATCGGGCTCGAGGACCTGCGCCGCATCGTCCCGGACACGCCCGTGCGCGTCATCGTGACGCGCGTACGCCGCAGCGTGCTCGGGAGCGATCCGGAGGGTCAGGTGCGCGAAGCGCTGCGCCGGCACGCGGGGATCCTCGACATCACGTGCGTCCCTGATGACCGCGCGGCGTACGACGCATGCCTGCGTGAAGGTCGTACCCTCGCCGAGGCCGCGCCTCGATCGTCGGCCCGGAGCGTGCTCCGGGAGTTCGTCCGCCGATCGATGCCCACGGCCGGGGAGCGCGTGACGGTGGCCGCCTAGGATCGGGGTGTGCCCGACGCCTCCGATTACTCCGGACTCATTGTCGACTGGGGTGGCGTGCTCACCACCGACATCAACTCCTCGGTCCGACGCTGGGCGGATCGGCATGCGGTGGATCTGTCGGCCTATGCGGATGTGATGCGCACCTGGCTAGGCCCCGAAGGCGAACTCGAGGCGATGCTCAACCCCATCCACGCTCTAGAGCGCGGTGAGATCGAGGTCCCCCACTTCGAGGCGGTCCTCGCGGGTGAGCTGAGCCGGCGCACGGGGTCCGAGGTGGTGGCCGAGGGGCTGCTCACGCGCATGTTCGACGAGTTCGAGCACGCCCATGACATGAACGCCCTGGTCCGTCGCGCGCGCGAGCGCGGCATTCGCACGGCACTGCTGTCCAACTCCTGGGGGGACTTCTACCCCCGGGACCTGTGGGACGGGATGTTCGATGTCGTCGTGATCTCGGGCGAGGTCGGCATGCGCAAGCCGGATGCCGAGATCTTCCACCACACGCTCGGACTCATGGACTTGCGTGCGGGCGACTGCGTCTTCGTCGATGACCTGCCGCACAACATCGCCGCGGCCGCGGATCTGGGCCTCGTCGGGGTGCGTCACACGAGTTATGAGGAGACGCTGACCGAGCTCGAGACACTCTTCGGTCTCGATCTCGCCTGAGAGGGCCGTTCTCGCTGCACGCCGTGGCACGATGGCATCGTGGCCGACCGCCTCTCCGCTCTCGACTCATCCTTCCTCTATCTCGAGGGTCCTGCCACGCCCATGCACGTCGGCAGCCTGACGCTCTTCCAGGAGCAGCCGGGGGTGCTCGACCACGAGCGCCTGGTCAAGCTCATCCGCGACCGCATCGCCTACGTGCCGCGCTATCGGCAGCGGCTACGCGAGGTGCCCGGGAGGCTCGCCTCCCCGATCTGGGTCGATGACGAGCGCTTCGACGTCACCTTCCACGTGCGTCGGTCCGCCCTGCCCGCACCGGGCTCGCTGCGGCAGTTGAACGACCTCGTCGCGCGGATCATGAGCCGGCCGCTCGATCGGCGTCACCCGCTCTGGGAGGTGTATCTCGTCGAGGGTGTCGAGGGCAATCGCTTCGCCCTGCTGAGCAAGACGCATCAGGCGATGGTCGATGGCATCACGGCGGTCGATCTCGGTGAGGTCATCCTCGAGGACACCGATCAGGTGCGGGGTGCACCCGTGACGACATGGCGCCCCGCCCGCGGTCCGAGCTCGGTGGAGCTGGTGGCCGGTGCGCTCGGCGATGTCGTCGCGCACCCCACGGCACTGGTGGACGTCGTGCGTGGAGGCGTCGGCCAGGCTCGTCAGGCCGTCGGTGATGCGCTCGCCACCGTGATCGCGGCCGTCCGCCCGCACGAGCCCAACCCGCTCCTCGTCGATGTGGGTCAGCAGCGCCGCTTCACGACCGTCGACCTGCGCCTCGACGACCTCCGTGAGGTCCGTCGGTCCCGCGGAGGCACCATCAACGATGTCGCACTGGCGGTCGTCGCCGGTGCGCTGCGCTCCTGGCTCCTGTCCCGAGGTGCACCGGTCACCCACGACACCATCGTGCGGACCCTGGTGCCGATGAGCGTCGCGGGTGAGCCCGACGCGGCGAGCCTCGTCGACGCATTCCTCCTCGACCTGCCGGTGGGCGAACCGGACCCCATCATCCGGCTCCAGCGCATCTGCTTCGACACCTCGCGCTACGGCGAGGAAGCACGGCCGGTGGGCGCCAAGGCCATGGTCGGTCTCGTCGGCTTCGCGCCGCCCACGCTGCACACGCTCGGGGCCCGCGTAGGCGCGTCGCTGTCGCAGCGCTCCTACAGCCTCACGATCACCAATGTCCCGGGGCCGCAGACGCCTCTCTACGCAGGCGGAGCACGCATGCTCGCGGCATACCCGATCGTGCCGTTGACCCCGCGGCATGCGCTGAGCATCGGTATCACGTCGTACGATGGGGGCGTGTTCCTCGGGTTGAATGCCGATCGGGATTCGCTTCCCGATCTCGATGTCCTCGCGCAGGCGCTGCGCGAGTCACTCACCGAACTTCTCGAGGCCACGCGCGGCCCGCGCCATCTCACGGTGGCGGAGTGACGGTGAGCCGTATCCATGGTTGATCCCTCGCCCCACGCGCCGCGTCGCGCCCTCGTCCTCGGAGGGGGCGGAATCCTCGGCGGCGCCTGGGCGGTGGGCGCGCTCGAGGCGATTCAGCAGGTCGACGGCATCGATCCCCGGGACTTCGACATCATCGTCGGCACCTCGGCCGGCTCGGTCCTGGGCGCGCTCGTGGGCGCGGGCGTGAGCATCGAGTCGCTGCGGGAGCACCAGCGCGGAGTGACCATCGCCGAGGGTCCCCTCGCGGGCTACCTGTGGGACTACGAGACCGCCACGGGGGGCCGCCGCCCTTCGATGCCGCGTCTGCGGGGGCCCGGATCTGTGCGGCTCATGGCCTCCTCGCTGCGTCATGGGCTCAAGATGCCGCCGACCGCGGTCCTCTCGGCGTTCATGCCGGTCGGCAACGGCTCCCTGGAGCGCGTGGGCCATCTCATCGACGCGATCACGCCCTTCGGCGAGTGGTCTCCGCATCCCGGCCTGTGGGTCGTCGCGATGGACTACGAGGCGGGGCATCGCGTGGTCTTCGGTCGCGACGGCGCACCGCCCGCCCCGCTCGCGGATGCCGTCATGGCGTCGTGCGCGATTCCCGGATGGTTCGAGCCCGTGACCATCGAGCAGCGCACCTATGTCGACGGGGGAGCCTGGTCGGCCACGTCCGCGGATGTCCTCGTCGGCCGCGGGCTCGATGAGGTGTACGTCGTCGCGCCCATGGTCTCCTTCGAGACCGACGAGCCCGATTCCCTCCTCAGCCGCCTCGAGCGTCGCTGGCGCAGCAGCGTGACCCGTCGCTGTGAGTCCGAGGTGGAGGAGTTGAGGGCGGATGGTGCGCGCGTGACCGTCCTGGGTCCGGGCCGCGAGGATCTCGAGGCCATGGGGGGCAACATCATGGACGGGCGCCGGCGCCTCGAGGTGCTCGAGACCTCGCTGAGGACCAGCCGGGTCGCCCTCGAGCGCGGGGGATCTGGCAGGCTGGCCGACACGGGCTGAGGCTTGAGGAGGCGACGGCCATGGCGCTGTCCCACGGGGGCGACCCTGCAGATGTCGTGCTGCGCGAAGTCGAGGGGATGGCTGCCGGGAGTCCGCTCCTCGAGCAACTCGCCCCTATCTACTACCGCCATGTCCCCGCGGAGGACATCGCGTCGCGTCGACCCGCGGATCTCCTCGGGGCCATGGTGTCGCACGTCGCACTGGGGACCACGCGTCCCGCGGGCACCGCGAATGTCCGTGTGCACACCCCCACCGAGGATTCCGATGGCTGGTCGTGCGGAGGCCCTGTTGTCGAGATCGTCACGGACGACATGCCCTTCCTCGTCGACTCCGTCGCGGCCGAGCTCACCCGACTGGGTCGCTCGCTGCGCTTGGTGATCCACCCCGTGCTCACCGCGGAGCGCGATGTGACGGGTGCTCTGCAGGGCATCTCGGCGGATGGTGCGGGCACGCGTGAGTCGTGGATCCACGCGGAGATCAGTCGCGGCGGAGCCTCGGCGGCCGACATCGAGGTGGCATTGAGGCGCGTCCTCAGCGATGTGCGCGAGGCGGTCGAGGACTGGCCGCGCATGCGGGCCACGGCCCTCGAGACCGCGGATCGGCTGGAGCAGGACCCGCCCGCGGGCATCGCCGTCGATCAGTCGCGCGAGGCCGCGGCGCTGCTGCGCTGGGTGGCCGACGACAACTTCACCTTCCTGGGCTATCGCGAGTACGACCTCCTCACCGAGGACGGCCGCGATCGCCTGCGCGCCGTACCCGGCACGGGCCTGGGCATCCTGCGCTCCGACCCGGATCTCACCGGCCCCTCCACCTATCTCAGCGAACCTGTGGCGGCACGCGCCCGGGAGCCCCGGATCCTCGTGCTCACGACGGCCAACAGTCGTTCCACCGTGCACCGCCCGTCCTATCTCGACTACATCGGGGTCAAGCGCTTCGATGACGCCGGACGCGTGATCGGAGAGCGACGCTTCCTGGGCATCTACGCCGCGTCGATGTACGCCCAGTCCGTCCGCGAGATCCCCCTGCTGCGCACCCGCGCCGACGAGGTGATGGAGGCACTCGACGTCGACCCTCGCTCGCACACGGGCAAGGAGGTCATGCAGTTCCTCGAGACCTACCCGCGCGAAGAGCTCTTCCAGGTCGATCCCGCCGAACTCGCCGAGGTGGCCCTCGCCGTACACCAGATGGCCGAGCGACGCCAGACCCGGCTCTTCGTCCGACGCGATCCCTACGGCCGCTTCATGTCGTGCTTCGTCTACCTGCCGCGCGATCGCTACACCACCGCGGTGCGCCTGCGCATCCAGGAGATCCTCCGCGAGGCCTTCGGCGGCGCTTCGGTCGACTACACCGCCCGCGTCTCGGAGTCGGTCCTCGCGCGCCTGCATGTCGTGGTCCGCGCGGCGCCGGGTGAGGTCATCCGCGAGGCCGATGTCGCGGACGTCCAGGCACGCATCGTCGAGGCGGTGCGCAGCTGGGACGACGAGTTCGCGACGGACCTCATCGACCGCGTCGGCGAAGACCGCGCGGCAGAGATCCTCTCGGTGTACGCCGAAGGATTCCCCGAGGCCTACAAGCACGAGGTGCCGGCGGATGCCGCCATCAAGGACGTCCTCATCGCCGAGAGCGCACCCGAGGGCGAGGTGCGGCTGCGCCTCTATGCCCCCGACGGTCATGACTCTCGGCTGCGTCGACTCAAGATCATCCGCACGGGAGACCCCATCTCCCTGTCACGGGTGCTGCCTGTCCTCGGATCGCTCGGCGTGATCGTCGAGGACGAGCACCCCTATGACATTGCGCGCGTGGGCAGGACGCCGCTCCACGTCTACGACCTCGGTTTCCAGCTGCCCGAGGGCGATATCCCCGACCGGGATGCCCTCCGCGAGCGCTTCGAGTCCGCCTTCCTCGCCATCTGGCACGGGCGGTGCGAGGTCGACGCGCTCAACGGGCTGGCGGTGCGCACTTCCCTCACGTGGGAGCAGGTCGTGATCCTGCGCTGCTACGTGCGTTACCTCCAGCAGACCGGGGCGAGCCTGGGCCAGGACTTCGTCGAGTCGGCCCTGCTGAGCAACCGGGCGATCGCACAACTCATCGTCGAGATCTTCGAGGCACGCTTCGACCCGGCGCGCAGTGAGGGGCGCCGCGATCGCCAGGACACCCTCGCCGCGCGCGCCCGCCAGGCCCTCGATGACGTGACGAGCCTCGATGAGGACAGGATCCTGCGCTCGCTGCTCGGCATGGTCGCGGCGACGCTGCGCACCAACGCCTACCGCCGTGATGCCGAGGGGCAGCCGCTCGATCGACTGTCGATCAAGTTGGATCCGCAGCTCATCCCCGAGCTCCCGCTGCCGCGCCCGCGCTTCGAGATATGGGTCTACTCGCCCCGCGTCGAGGGAGTCCACCTGCGCTTCGGACGCATCGCGCGAGGGGGATTGCGCTGGAGCGACCGCCGTGCCGACTTCCGCACGGAGGTGCTTGGCCTGGTCAAGGCCCAGGAGGTCAAGAACGCCGTCATCGTCCCCGTGGGAGCCAAGGGCGGATTCCTCCCCAAGGCGCTCCCCGACCCGCAGCTCGATCGCGATGCGTGGATGACCGAGGGTCGCGCCGCCTATGCGACCTTCATTCGCGGGATGCTCGACATCACCGACAACCTCGTCGAAGGGGTGGTCGTGCCGCCGCCTGATGTCGTCCGCCACGACGGCGACGATCCCTACCTCGTCGTCGCGGCCGACAAGGGCACCGCGACGTTCTCCGACCTTGCCAACTCCGTCGCAGCGGAATACTCCTTCTGGCTCGGCGATGCCTTCGCCTCCGGCGGCTCGGCGGGATACGACCACAAGGCCATGGGCATTACGGCACGGGGGGCCTGGATCTCCGTGCAGCGGCACTTCCGCGACCTGGGCGTGGACGTCCAGCGCGAGGACTTCACCGTGGCCGGCATCGGTGACATGAGCGGTGACGTCTTCGGCAATGGCATGCTGCTGTCCCCGCACATCCGCCTGGTGGCCGCCTTCGACCACCGGCACGTCTTCCTCGATCCCGATCCCGACGCCGCCTCGTCCTTCGCCGAGCGCCAGCGCCTCTTCGCTCTCCCGCGTTCGTCCTGGGAGGACTACGACAGGTCCCTCATCTCACCCGGGGGCGGGGTCTACTCCCGAGGTGCCAAGTCGATCGAGCTCACGCCGCAGGTGCGGGCCAGTCTCGGCATCGAGGACGGCGTCACCGCGCTCACGCCCGCCGAGCTCATCAAGCGCATCCTCACCGCCCCCGTCGACCTGCTGTGGAACGGTGGCATCGGCACCTACGTGAAGTCCCAGACGGAGACCAACTCCGATGTCGGGGACAAGGCCAATGACCCTGTCCGCGTCAACGGCAACGCGCTGCGTTGCCGCGTGGTCGGCGAGGGAGGCAACCTCGGCTTCACGCAGCTCGGTCGCGTGGAGGCGAGTCGCCATGGTGTCCGGCTCAACACGGATGCGATCGACAACTCGGCCGGCGTGGACACCAGCGACCACGAGGTCAACATCAAGATCCTCCTCGACGCCGCCGTCCGCGACGGTGAGCTCGGCGAAGCCGACCGCGATGCCCTGCTCTCGGCCATGACGGATGAGATCGCCGGGCTGGTGCTCGCCGACAACTACGACCAGAACGTCCTCCTCGGCAATGCCCGCTGGGGTGCGCCCGCGCTCATCTCGGTGCACGCGCGCATGATCGGCGACCTAGAGGCGCGGGGGATTCTCAACCGCGCCCTGGAATACCTGCCCGACGACGAGGAGATCACCACGCGGGCGGCGGCCCATCAGGGCCTCACGTCGCCCGAGCTGGCGATCCTCGCCGCCTACGCCAAGATCTCCCTCACGGGAGACCTGGAGGGGTCGGGCCTGTCCGCGGATCCATGGTTCGCCCAGTACGCCGTGGACTACTTCCCTGCGCTGCTGAGGGAGCGGTTCGCCGACCGGATCGCCAGGCACCCGCTGCGCGACGAGATCATCACCACGGTCGTCGTCAACAACCTCATCAACGACGGGGGCATCTCCGTCGTCTATCGGGCCTGCGAGGAGACCGGAGCTTCGCCCCTGGAGGTCGTCCGCGCAGCGACCGCGGCGACGGCGATCTTCGACCTGCCGGCCTTCTGGTCGGCGGTCAACGGCCTGGACAACCAGG
>Ga0181560_10003180_pt1 | contig 15189 bp, 9 predicted proteins | sample 011ome_20_FD_133751 | JGI IMG/M metagenome (GOLD analysis project Ga0181560, IMG submission 133751) | Coastal salt marsh microbial communities from the Groves Creek Marsh, Skidaway Island, Georgia - 011509CT metaG (megahit assembly) | ecosystem: Environmental > Aquatic > Marine > Intertidal zone...
CTGCGAATTTTCGCCAAGGTGAAAACACCCGGTAGCATATGGGGTGTAATGATATGATAGCGCTAAAAGACACAATGTATTGTGATATTTGACCGTTCATGACTCGTCGAGCTCGGGGGAACTCCTCTGAAGGGGCGATATAAATCTTTCCTCAGAGGAGTCCCTCGAGTAATATAAAAACATTTGACAAATCGCCCAGCACAGGAACGCTCTTTGCTTATTAACTGACTCCCACTGGTTTCACCGACTTAGCGCGTTTCCGCAGATACGAGCAACGCGTAAAATCGAAAGGCAATGATGTCATCGCTGAATTTAAATTCGGGTGCAATCTACGGCTTCGCGGGAGCAACCTCTTGCCTCATTCTTTCTTGTCAGTTGCATGTCTGTCGTCAATACCGTTCCTGACCACGTTCCACAGGTTTAGGTGCAGCGTACGGAACGTCGCAAGCGGGAGTTGGATTGTGTCGAGGCGCTAGCAGAAACCCAAGCATCACTATTAAGGGCATAATCCCAGTTGCAATGGCGGGTGTACGGGGAATATACGGTTTAGTATTGAGCATCATCATCATCGCAAGTGCTTTGAGTGCTAGGGATGCATACTCAGAATTTAGTGGGCTAGCACACTTGTGTGCGGGTATATGTTGTGGCATGGCGCAATTTACAAGTGGCATCACAGTCGGCGTTGTTGGCGAGAGTTCTACTCAAGCTATTGTCAAGCATTCTCGTCTATTTGCCCCTTCAATTTTGATCCTAATTTTTTCTGAAGCTCTTGCTCTTTACGGGCTCATATCCGGCATGATCCTAGTACAAAGTGGACAAGTACGTCCTTAAGCATGTACGTTGTGAGTGCCTTCCGAGCGCATATAAAAGAGTATGTTTCGTATTTTATTGATTCGTTGAACTTGTTACTACTTCCCTTGGCTTGATTAACAAAATACTTTTATCTCTCCATACGGTGCTGACAGTCAACATTCAACGTGGTACTTCACTGTCACTCGATAACTCATCTAAGACTTCATCCTTACTCACAAGGCGAAAAGTAGCCGCTACTTTCAACATACCTGGTATTGCTCGGAAAACTGATGGCGTCAATACCAGACTAATCGCTGTGGTTCCAAGTAGTAGTAGATATAGTTTCCGCTCTACTAGACCGACACCGGACGCCCTTGAAAGCAGCACAAAAGCAAGCTCGCCGACTTGCGCTAAAGAAGCTCCGACAGCGAAGCTAGCTGGAAGACTATAACCAAACGCACGTACTACTATGGCAATTAATGTTGTCTTAAACACAATCAAAATCAGAACCGACGTGAGTAAAACATCTAGATGTAACCACAAGAAGTATGGATTCATAATTAAGCCGATCGACGTTAAAAATAATGCAGCAAAAATGTTTCGAAATGGCTCAAGACTGCGTAAAGTCTTTTCAGCGAAGGGTGTTACCGATATCGCCACACCTGCAACAAAAGCACCAAGTTCCATCGACAAGCCAGCATATTCAGTTATGCATGCTACGAGCAGACAAAATGCCACGCCTGTAAGTTGATAAGTCTCATCACCGTGGCTGGATACAAATTTGAATAGTCTCCTGGTGATCAACTCAGAAGAGACTATGCACACAACAAGGAATATTAGCATCTTTAGAAATATCCCCACGAAGCTTAAAAGTGTCGCTTTAAAGCCTCTACTTTCTCCTAAAACCGGTATAAGTGCAAACAAAAATCCTATAGTACAATCTTGCAGAATGAGTGTGCCCATAATAATCTGACCCCGAATAGTACGCAGACCATCACGCTCGATGACACACTTGCCAACAACTGCCGTTGAACTGACAGACAAAAATGCACCTACGAAGATACCTTCTTTAGCGGATGCTCCCGCAAAATCACTGACTACGCCACACACTAGCATCGATAATAACATTTCAAGTATACCACCAAGTACCGCCACACCTTGTACTTGTTTAAGTTTTGCGAAATTGAACTCAAGTCCAAGCCCAAAGAGGAGAAAAATTATACCAAACTGTGCAAACGTCTCCACTTGTACTAATTCCGATATTAAGCCTAAACCACCGGGACCTACGATAGATCCTGCAACAAGATACCCTGTAATCAAAGGTTGACGAAATATTGCAAACAGAGCTCCACCTACAGCTGCTGAACACAGCATAATGACCAAATCGTTTATCAAACGTAAATCTTGCTGCAGTTCCATAGTACCTCGCTTGGGATTCGATATGACAAATTCATTGTCGGCTGAATCAATCAATCGATCCACATCGTCCACCGACTCTTTACTTGCACCGAAAGCGCGGTCAATGTCCCGTGTCACTTCAGCCAGATGAGCAAAAAAAGTCCCATCACGCCTTGTTCTATCTTGTTCATTTGCGCTTTCATACTCAACTCTACCGGATAAGCCCAATGATAAGTCTGAATTGTCTGTACCCCACATTACATCGGTCTCTGAACTTTTCTGAAAAGAAGCTAACTGTGTGTCAGTTTCTGCAGCCATGTTGGAAACTGTGGCACCATCTGTGACTTCACCACCACGAGGCTTATGAAGGCGCACCACCGTTTCGAGAGTTCCACTATCACTTCGAACAGTATTACTAAAGCTTCTACCCGCGCCACTTGCACCTGTTCCTTTTTCGACGTCCTCGCCATCAAACTCCTTTTCAAGCAACACGTTGAACTGAGCTGCGATTGTCTTATTGAAAGCGTTCGCCTTCTCATCTTCTGGCACTGGCTCACGCGTTTGTGTCTCTTGCGATTCAGTGTAATCCAATAGTCGACGCATAGTTCTACTTTCGCCAGACGTGTAGCCTCCACGTACACTTTCGCAGTTCAATAGGAGCAAAGAAATAACACAGAGTGTCCAAGTAAGGAAGAAGCCCAAATCCATATCGCGTGCACCGTATATCTGGACCATGTCTCTGATTCACTACCCTTGCCTTCGACCGATCTTGAAGCACTAGACTGTCGGCTACGCAGCCAACTATGATTTTCTTTTCAAAGAGTAAAAGAGTTGTGTCTTGTCGGGTAACCCACGCCGCGGGTCCCGCGGCAACGGGCAAGACCCAGGCAAATTACCAACTATACTCACATACAATGTCAAGGATTGTGTTATATTTCATTATTTCAGGTTGGGTGACTTCCATTTCAAGGATGCATATGTGCGTTTCATGCAATAGTACATAAGAACACAATTTCATTGCTAAAATAAAAAATGGAAAGTAAACTGTTCCATCTTGTGCTTCACGCACCAGCGCTCACTGCAAAGGCAAGCTGTTACGGTTGGAGTGTCCAATTTTGCTCGCGTACGCTTGCAAATAGTCTACATCACGCTCTGGCATCTACGCCGGTGGACAAAACAGTGCAAATCCACACCCATTCCCGATCATGAAGAAAAAGATTGCATACTTCTACGACCAGGACGTGGGCAATTTTTATTATGGACAGGTATGCGTGTGCAGTAAGGATCTAACTTCTTTGAACGATGGATAGGGACATCCTATGAAACCCCACCGGATGCGGATGACGCACAATTTGCTTCTACACTATGATCTTTACAAAGATATGGATGTGCGTGGTTTTACTTGCAACACATGTTTGAAAGGGGATCTCACTCTTACATTTTAATTCCTTTAGGTATTTCAACCGACGCCTGCGAGTGCTGAGGATATGACACAATTTCATAGTGATGAATACATCGAGTTCTTAAGACTCGTGACTCCTGATAATCAACATGAGCACATGCGCCAGCTTAAGCGTTTTAACGTTGCAGAAGACTGCCCGGTTTTTGATGGGTTATTTCGTTTTTGCCAACTTTATACGGGCGGATCCGTGGGTGGAGCAGTTCGACTTAATCATGGTCTTTCTGATACGGTGATTAATTGGTCTGGGGGATTGCATCACGCGAAAAAGAGTGAAGCAAGCGGGTTCTGTTATGTTAACGACATCGTCCTCGCAATCCTTGAACTACTAAAAATACATCAACGCGTACTGTACATAGACATAGATATACATCATGGTGACGGCGTCGAGGAAGCGTTTTATACTACTGATCGTGTTATGACGGTCTCTTTTCATAAGTTTGGAGAATACTTTCCCGGCACTGGACATCTTCAAGACGTTGGGCAGCACGTAGGTAAGTATTACAGCATGAATGTACCTTTGAAGGACGGGATAGACGACGATAGCTATGAACTTCTGTACAAGCCACTTATGGCGAAAGTGATGGAGGTGTACCAGCCAGATGCAGTCGTCTTTCAGTCTGGCGCGGACTCACTCTCTGGTGATCGACTGGGCTGCTTCAACCTCTCAATTAGAGGGCACGCAGAATGTCTCAAGTATATGACCGGCTTTAATGTGCCACTTTTGGTTCTGGGCGGCGGAGGGTATACTATTCGCAACGTTGCTCGTTGCTGGGCGTATGAAACCGGATGCTTACTGAACCGTGAACTGAACGATTCCATGCCAGAAAACGACTACTCAGAATACTTTGGACCAACCCACACTTTGCATATTCAAACAAGTAATATGGAGAACCAGAATACGCGCGAGTATTTAGAGGGCATCAGAGCCCATATTTTGGAAAACCTGTCTAAAATGACATCCAAGCCAAGTGTTCCATTCAACACGGTACCGAGAGGCATGCTAGAACCTAGCGAGGTCTCTGGAGCAAAAGAGGCTGACGCAGACAGAGTAAGATTTGCCGAGCATCCAGCAGAATTCGAAAACGAAGGTAGTGCACTAACGTTTTCAAGACATCAAGGCGTCATGCATGAGACAGACGCATATTCTAAGGCTTCTGAGCAGAAAAGTATTGCAGAAGTGCAGCCGCTGTCAGTATCGATGCCATCAAGTGTTAAGGTGAACGAAGGACTACCCCAAACAGTGACTCCTAAGAATGTAGATGAAAACATCAGTACGATGTTTCCAAGCGTTGCGAAAAAGAAAGAATGAGTTATAAAACCGTAAAGACTAAAAGGATAAATTGCTAGCGGAGATGTCTGTTAGCCATATTTTTAAAAGAATTTAACAAGGAATCACCGCCGTTTCCGATTTGACCGCCACTTATTGCTCCAACTGATGCGCGTAGATAGATAGAACATTACGGTACGTGATAACTATAACATGTGATAGTGTTCTCAGAATTTCCTTCAAACTCGAATCGCGTTTTTTTGTTGGAGGTTCTGACCTTATATTACGGTATTTATTTTGTGTCAGTAGCTCACCTGAAAAAGATTCGATGAACCTCGCCGTGGGTAAGAGTCGGCGTCTGCGACGTGTGGGAGGCAAGTTGGTCGCTAACTGCACAGCAATACGCGCACTGGATGATGTTGTGGAAACAAGGGCCTTGTACAGCGCATTACAGTACACACAACAGATATGCTCCTCACCCGAAACGTAGAATCGGAACTGTGGCGCAGTCGAGTAACATGCCACAGACTTTGTCCTCGCTGGTTAAGTCTTTCCAAGCGGTACTTGTCCATATTCTCTACAACTTCAAAATGTGACAAGAGTACAGGTCCCTGATCCGATGCAGAGATACAGACAGTTATTGTATTTGGCAAAGGGTCTCGAACCTATTGACCAGGTAAGAAACTGCTTAGAAACTTTTGGTCCTGTTCATGTTGTAAGTAGGCTTCGCTGAACTCGGCATTCAAGGTACCTGGCTGCGTGTCACAGGTTGCTTAAAGTGTTACTTTAGTATTGATTGAAACTTATCTGTTCCCAAGGTCTGGATTATACCTACGAGCAGTGACGGTAGAATTTATTACCAGGCAGACTCAGACTCGCAGTTGACAAAAGGTTTAGCAGCACTTTTAGTGAAGGGACTTAGTGGAAATACGCCCAAAGATATCATTTCCGTTGACCCAGAATTCATAGAACTTCTCGGCTTGAACACAGCCCTCACGCCTTCGAGGACGAATGGACTTCTAAACATGTTCAAGTTGATGCAGGCTCAAGCAAGTGAACTTAGCTGTGACGAATAATGAAGATGAAACTAGCCTTCCGATATTGCTATTGAGTAGGTAGAAGCGAATTTACTAAATTTTAATTACATTTGAGAGGACATTGTGCACGGACTAAAAGATTCTTCTATCTAGCTACTAGCTACAAGTTCTCAACTACTGTTCAGTTCAAGCGCATAGCAACCAGGAGTGAGTTTCCCTAAGCGTCGTTTAGAACAAACGAGCAAATAGAACATCGCGTACATACTTAGTCGCAGCCATTTTTGCACCCAGCTCTTGCTACCATCAAAGACAGAAACCATGCTGAAAAGAAAATGAAATCGAGACACACGCAAACACTGCCGAATAGCTTACCCTGAATATCCCGAGGTTGTGAATTCTAAAACGCGCTCTCTCTCATTTTGAAGCTCTAGATGCTGACAATTATCACAGCCTTCGTTAACGAACTAGAAATGCGTGATTTTACTTGAAGATACGCGAAGTAAAACAGTCATAAATTGCGTACCTGGTCGAAGGTCTTTATGAGCTTGCAGTCAATGCAAGCACGTGTATTTTTATCGAACGAAAGCGGCGCGGGTGCGCTACGGCCGGTTTCCACTGATGATACGCTATTCATAGTTACGACGCTTATAATAAGCTTTTACAAACGTGTGCGCGACGTACGGCGAGCTCTGTCCCTACGCGACGTTGATCCACGTGTGCAAAACCAACGTTTGAGCAGTAAAATATAAAAAGATACAGGTTAAAGGATGTCTGTCGTATATTAGTAGATATGTACATACATATGCGTACATGTATACTGGTACGATACGATATCTAGCAGTATTCGATGATATTATACATCACTTGTTAAAATGAGAAAAGTGAGGTATTACGCTACGCGCCTGTATTTTGTGCCTTGATGACGCCGCAGTGAACCACTGACACGCACTCTAGTAGCCGGCACAAAGCGGTGAAGCACGTGAACCGCTGTAAGAGACGCCATATGGTCACGTGTCATGCTGCAACTTGTCATCAGTGCTAGTATACTCCACGGTAAGTCTCGAGAGTGATACACAAGACGTTCCAAGTTCTAATTTTCACTCAACAGTAAAAGTCATCGTCCAGCTATTACTAAGCACTTTGAATGTTTTCGACGATGGTGTGTTCGCCATTTTTACTGCAGGAGCTTTGCTATCAGGGTTAGCGCCCTTGCGTAGACTGATTCGTGCGAAAGTGTTTGACGGCAGTATTGTGGAAAATATTTTTCTTTCATGCCGCAGCCTCCCTTACGTCAGACAAGTGGTGCAGAGCTCAAAGAAGAAGATTTTGTGTGAGCTTGATAGGAGTATGAGAAGTAATGGTATTACAGTAGACAAGATCCGCGAGCTACCGAAAATTGGCTTGGATGCGACTGAGATCTTAAATCAAGCCACGTTTCGTCAGGAGAAAGACTATGCCGATCCATTTCTTTCTTCACGAATGACTGGTACAATATATGCAACTGAACCGACACATCGAAAAGTCTGTAACGATACGTATTGTAAGTTTGCACATACAAATCCGCTCCATGGTGATGCTTTTCCGAGTGTGGCGCGGATGGAATCCGAAATAGTAAATATGGCAGCTGCTTTTCTTGGTGGTAACGATCGTCTTAGAATATGCGGGACTGTCACTTCTGGTGGAACTGAGAGCATTTTAACAGCTCTTCGTGCATCACGCGATTTTGTGTGCTATTTAAAGGACATAGATCAGCCGGAAATGTGAGTATAATCACTCTGCACATCACTACAACTTTACTAAATAATACAAATGACAGGATTGTTGCGAGTACGGCGCACGCTGCGGTATACAAAGCAGCCGAATATTTTAAAATAAAGTTAGTGCGAGTCCCTGTTAGCGAGAATGGTCAGATCAAACTTTCGGCAGTAAACCGAGCAGTCAATCATCGCACTGTCTTAATATATGCGTCTGCGCCTACTTACCCGCATGGTGTTGTTGATCCGATTGAATCGCTTGGAATAATCGCTATCAAAGCAAAGTGCTGCCTACATATAGATGCCTGCCTCGGTGGCTTCGTTTTGCCTTTCATATCAAAAATTGAAACAGTGAGTCTACCAAAATTTGACTTCACTGTTCCTGGTGTTACATCCATGAGCATTGACACACATAAGTATGGATTCGCGCAAAAAGGTTCGTCGATTGTCTTGTATTCTTCCACTGTACTACGTCAGTTTCAGTACACCTCTATCACAGATTGGACAGGAGGATTGTATATTTCTCCAACACCTGCGGGTTCTCGTTCAGGTGGGCTCATAGCCCAGACCTGGGCATCGATGCTACACGTCGGTCACGCAGGCTATATGGCAGCTGCAGAGGATATTGTCGTAGCTGTTTCTCAATTACGAAACGATATTAAGCGCATAGAAGGACTCGCATTGATAGGAGAACATGTCACAATGGTAGTGGCATGGCGTAGCTCTGACAAGCAAGTGAATATTTACGATGTGAATGACATAATGACTTCTAAAGGCTGGAGACTTGCTGTGTTACAAAATCCGAGCGCTCTACATATTTGCGTGACAAAGGCAAATATTTCAGCTCTTGGAGAGATGGTTCGCGATTTAAAAAGTGCTGTAGACTCATCTAGGAACCTACAGCGAACTATACCGGGTGGTAAAGCTCCAATATATGGACTTGCTCACGGACTTCCAGATCGAGGGGTCGTGAAAGAGCTATTAAAAGATATTCAAGATTTGATGTTAGAAAACACGTAGTAACGTACAATGCGTGGTGAGATAAGGTTCCTTTCAATGACAGCTCTTTTATATTAAATGTTTTCGCCGGACTTTTTATAAAGTTCAAAAAATCTAATTTGCTGTCAATCCATCTCGTGCATCTGAATTCAACCAGTGTGCGGCAGGAATCGTCTTCGTACTCAATCACTGCGAGTCTAATTGATAGCGCACTTGCATGTTACGAAAGAAAGATTCTATCTGTGTTGCAAAATTTAGGCAGCAAGAGTTCGTTCTCCCACGCACTGGTTACCTTTTGCGTATCTGGTGCGTTCAATTCTTCGGCGAGTTTGCTCAATTCATCCAGCGTTGGGTATGGCGTTGTCGCATATGCCTTGAGCAAACGTTGGATTGTCTAAACATGCGGTAAATAGCGACGAGTATCAAAAATCGACGCACGTACCTCAGGACCTTGATTGGTGAACCATAGCCCGGGTGTAGGGTAAAATAGACTTTCCGGCATTAAGCTTCCAATGTAACTCGTACGACCTTTGCCATCTTTGTCAAAAAAGGTAATCGCCGGCGAAAGAGGATCCATAGTGCTTTGGGTGGCGAAGAAGGTGTATTTTGTTCTGAAGTATTGAGCGTTTCATGCGTTACTTTTACCTCGCGCGTACCAAAACGTATTTCTGACGCGTATTTTAGGATTAGCGTCGAACTCATAGTGTGTAAGCTTTTAAGTTATAAACAGTGTTTTCAACTATCGCCTCGCGCACTCGTGTTGTACAAGACGAATGGGTTATCAATTTACTTTATGTGAGGCGTGATTTTTATAATATACGATAGTGTATAAGCAAAATCGCGTGATATAGTGTAATTCCGTCTAATATTTGAAAATCCGTGGAGGGGGGTTTTCACGCAGTCACGCAGTCACGCTGTCACGCTGTCACGCTGTCACGCTGTCACGCTGTCACGCTGTCACGCTGTCACGCTGTCACGCAGTCGGGGACACCACCTTAATTAGAGTGCTTCCGGCTGTTCCGTGCGAGAAATTGATTGACAGTCACGCATGTCACGCATTCACGAGGTGAAAACACCCGATAGCATATGGGGTGTAATGATCTGATGCTGCTAAAATGCGCAATGTATTGTGATGTCTGACCGTTCATGACTCGTCGAGCTCGAGGGACTCCTCTGAAGCTGTGCAATATAAATTTAAATTTATCCGGCCACTGCTACCTAGTGGCGTGCACCTGATCGAGTAAGCGAACTCGCAAGCAGGAGGCGGTGCAGTGTTAAACAGGCAGAGCACGGACCGTGCGAATTTCAAACTCACGCGCGGCGACTTGTCGCGCGTAGAGTGTGAATCAACGGAAGGTTGGTCGTGCGTTAAAGGTTTTTAATCACTTCGCCAGTTCAATTCCAACCGAATGAACGTCGATTCTATATGCAATATATCTCAAGCGCTCAAACACGAGGTATCGAGCTCAACGGTCACGGACAACCTTAAGAGTGGAAGTCGTGCTTCACATGCGTCACAGTATCGAAAGCTTCTTAAGAAGTTACACATAATAGATGCAGCCGTTGAATCGTGTTCACAAGAAATCTCTACGTCACTGCTCGAGGCAAAAACTGATGTATACAAAGAAACAGTTAAACTGCACGTCGATCACGTCACGGCGGCTTTACAAAACGTGAGATCCAAAGTCTATACAACAGTGCTCGTAGTCGGACAGTCAGGTAGCGGAAAGACATACATTTTAAATCAAATTCTGAACGGCGGATTGAATCTGTCGGTTGGAAAGTTCCTTCTTACACTACCTCAAATTCAGAACAGTTTATTTGTCACCGTAAGTAAAAGTTCTCGTCCATGCAGACAATGGAGCCCGATAACTTCAGTTATGGACTCGGTTGTTTGTAAAAATGCATCAGATTACTATCAGTTTTGCCCAAGTATACCGACCACTGATGAGGTCAAACAGATTGATATATTGCCGGAGGGTGACATGTTGTGCACTACGAAAGTTCCCATTCATATTTTCTACGGGAGTCAAGTGAAAGTAACATTTTCGTATGCAGGGGCGGAAGAAGTAAGTATGGAACTGAAACGGCTATTAAAGGCTATGCAGATCATTTCATCACAGGTACACAATTCTCGAAGTAGCCTCTCAACTTGCTGACTTGGTTGTCTAGAAAAGCGAGGAACATTTGAACATGAAAGGCCTCAAGTCCGAAGGTCAGGATCCCGACACATCGCCACTTTATATGGAAGACGGTCATCTTTTCAAAGCGCTGTCAATTTTGGGACTGCCGTGTACATCCAACGTCGCTAATTTACATGCAAGTGATGTAAAAGTACCACATGATGTTGCCGAACGCCTGGGACATACGTTCACGTGTCAACTCCGTGAAACGACCGTAGAGCAGCAGTTATTTCATGTGAAATATCTGCTCAGAGATGTACTTTCGACAAGTAGTTCTCGTTGGGGTATTTTAGATTTTATTGCTATCGAACTACCGTGTGAAAATCTGGATGAGAACGTAGAACTAGTCGATACGCCAAGCTTTACTGAACATACATTTGAAATTTCTCGTCATCTCAATTGTGTTGTGCATCGAACAAAACGGCTAATCCATGTATGCGACGAACGAAAATTGGATGGAGACTTTTCCAGATTTTTGAAGAAATATTTTATTGAAAAGATATGTTGGCCGGGAGAGCACCGTTTTGCTATAATATGCAATAAACGAAATGTTGAACACCGGCACACCTTTTCTGCAGAAATTTTGAGTGAGGTTGGTTGTTCATTATATTGCTTAGAGCTATCTGAATTATGAGTTAGGCACGAATCGAGGAGTTGGCAAACTTGACTCAATCCATCAAATTTCTTGATTCGGAAGAGATGAAGAACTCCATCCGTCTCAATTGCATGGTTTTTGTGACGTATCCGCACTCATTATATCAAGTACACAGTAACCAAGTGTACACTCGATGTTTGAAATTCGCTAATCGAATGCCAGATGTAAACCGGTAAGTCAACTCAAGTTGTAGATTGTTTTACTGATTACGTGTATTCTTTAGTTGCGAACTCGAGAGCGATATTTTGAAGGTGCAAAATCTAGAAAGAATCGTCTTTGATTACTCAAAAAATGTATGCCGGCACTTAAAGTATAGTTACTTAGGGAGTTTGAATGGAGCGCAAAAAGAAATTAATGTTCAGAATACAGATGAGCTTTTAATCATGAAAGAAAAAGAAAGTCTGTATGGTGACCTTCAGTGTTCGTTACAAACGCTCACACAGGATATGCTTTTTGCACATCAAGTTTGGAAACTGTACTGCAAGGATAGTTGCCGTGAAGATCTAGGTCCTAAACGGCATACAGACTTAACACAAAGTCAAACATTTTCTTTTTTTGATCGTACTCGACACGCAATATACTATGCTGTAAATGCGGTGTTGAGCAATCTTGTATTCAGAGTCATTGGTGGAATTGGGCAAGAAAAACAAAGAGCGCTCAAGGATACCATTTGCTCCGCTTTCGATAAATTCCAGAAAGAAATACTGAAGAAAGTTACAGATGTTTCTGTAACTCAGATCGGCCAGATGTTGGTGGTAGAAATGATCAAGTGCATCAGTGACTTTGAAAGACACACGTTGGAATCTGTAGTAAGCGTTTCCAATGAAATCATGCAGAAATTCTGTGATTCAATAAATCATGAACGAATGACTAATCTTTCGTCGACTACTTCGAGCATGGTAACCACTGATGTTGCGAACTTTCAAGAACTATTACATGATAAATTGCTAAATGTTATCAAATCAAAAGACTACGAATTGAGGTTCAACTTGGTAGCAAATCTACAAACAATACTGAGAGCGTATGAGTCAAGATTTTTTTACACGAAGGTAAACAGAAATGTCGATCGATATATGCTCACAATTTACGAATTTTCAAACGTAGTATATACCACCGATCGTAGTGGATGAATTCTATATATCGTGCATATGGAATTTTCATACATATAGTATGTCATCTCAAGGTTTTGATGTGATTCATATTGCACGTGAAACGCGGCGGGATTTTATTATTGAAGTACGCATGCTCTATATTCACTTAATTGCTGTTCTGATCATATGCAGTTATTGTTTCGCCTTTTTGCGTTATCGTTATCTCGAGGACTCCACCCGTATATATGTACGAGTCTCTCTGTATCAGATATCAGGTTCTTGGCTCGAGAGTTATACTCAAAGGACCGGCAACACATTTTGTTCACTGAAATTTTCTCCATCATTCTCTCTATGCGACGAATTATTGGCAGTTCTCATCGTGATTTTTGCTTTGCTTTGGATATATTCACGCGAAGCAGTACTCAAACTTTGCCTTCATCCGTTGAAATCGGGAGATATGATGAAAAAGTTCATGGAAAACTTCTGAAGCATATTGTCAACTGCACGCGCATGATTGAAGTAACAAAACTACCAAGGCTTAGGTTACTGGAAGAAATCACAATAAAAACAAGTTTAGCGCTAGAAAGAGAGGCGCGTGATCAAGAAGAGGTCACGCGCCTCATCGTACCAACACAGGAAGCTTTAAAGCAAGTGCGACTTGCAATCATACGCTTAATCCATAACTGGGGCTGCTCATACATCGGATTTTGTCTAGCAGACATGCATTACGCTCCGATTCCAGCCTTACCAAGACTTACAACAAGAAACATCATTGTCTACATGGCGTTAGAGTATTTGGAGCAAGAAGCGCTTTCATGTGAGCCATTTTTCCGAGAATGGGGGAGTGATATTTTAGTCTCATTCTACTTTTTCGCTTTGAGTTCGAAAGGAAGAATTCAGGAGTATTGCTTTCAAGCGTCACAGAGAGTAGCCAATCAATGGTTAAAAGTGCACGCTGATAATGAGATAACTTTTCAATCCCGAGAAGATATCTTATTTTACAATGAGGCACTATATGCTTTACAAAGACTCAACATTCATAGGCCGAATCTAGAAAATCACGTACTTTGTGTGGCTCCTAACTGGAGTATTCATGAATATGTCGGAAACGAGCGCATGGGAAACTTTCACAATATGTCATACGATACCTTGAATTCTCTAATGATATGGTCTTTTTTTTTCCGCGGCACAGGTGCACAAGTTCGTGGAACTTCAAAAGAAGATGTAGACGCCGCATGCGCAGTTGCAGTCGAAGCATTAGAAAACATGGTATTCGCACATACTACCTATGATAGATCTGAATTAATTGTCTTAGACTGAGCGTGACTCGGTCAAAACGTTTCAGGAGAAATGCTATTTCGTCACGCATAGGATTTTTACAGAAACCTCGTGGTGCACAGCGCAACGAACGCAGGAAGAATTTCATACGGAGCAAAGATTCCTTTGTTACTATCTCCCTTTGATACAATCAGCTGCGGACATTGATCTTGTTGGAGAGTGTATCCAAACACTTAAATACTTAGGACACCATGAGGGCGAAGCACTAATCCAGAATGCAGTCAACTTTCTGCTTGAAAATCGTGATGAAAAAACGGTATGCTGCCTTTAACTGATTATTTCAATTCTAACTCATCTCGATTGAAGGGTTGCTGGGCTGTGGGAAATCACTCATTTGCGCAAACGTATCATGCTAGTATATGCGCTATTGGTAAGAAACTCTCCCAATTAAAGCTTTTGCTTACCTGGATAAACAGGGGCTATCATAGATGCCTGAGATCTAGACGTAGAGCGTGCTTGATTAATACTTGGAGTACATCTCAAGCGTCTAGAGATGCAATCACTGCCTCACAAACTGCCTTCTCGCACGATTTACACGTCACGTTAATCCTCGCTCCTGATTGAATCTCTAACACACAATTCGCGCGAACCAGAACGAGTTCACCGTTTGGCAACTCTCCTGCACAGCTCAGTAAATGAGATTTTGCATTTGGTGGAATATCATTCGAGCATGGAAGTAAGCTGAGTGAGGAACAAATATATTGCACCACACCCTGCATGGTATCATAACCATCCAAAGTGTAAAAGCCACTGGATTCGGCAGAACAGCCATCCCAAGTTGTACTGAAGTCTGGTACCTGAATCGAACGAATATAATCTTTCTGATGCAAGTAAACATCCTCAAGCGAGTACTCATCTTCGTAACCTTCATCCTCTGTTAGGCCAGTGAGAGGGTCGACCTCTTTGGATATGAATTTTAGAGTGCATGCAAACCGGCCAGTAACATATTCACCAGTTGGTATTTCAAAAATTGAAAAGACCGAGGCATATGCTTGAAGAGGCATTTCTTGTAAGGGGAATACAGCAACCTCGATGAGTCTCTGTTCACCTACACTATCCATGATGACACTGACATTTATCAACTTTTGTTCCTGTATTGTATTCTTACAAAGGAACTCAAAGATGACATATCGAGAAAATACATGTTTCATGCACTTTATCTTGTATTCCGTCTCATCTTCTGTTAATTCATATTCTGATGAGCTTTTGAATA
>Ga0181560_10003181_pt1 | contig 15185 bp, 10 predicted proteins | sample 011ome_20_FD_133751 | JGI IMG/M metagenome (GOLD analysis project Ga0181560, IMG submission 133751) | Coastal salt marsh microbial communities from the Groves Creek Marsh, Skidaway Island, Georgia - 011509CT metaG (megahit assembly) | ecosystem: Environmental > Aquatic > Marine > Intertidal...
GGAATACGGCCACTTGACTTTCATTTGCTGGGATGGATTAACAATTATAGATGGGGATAATCAAATAGAGTATTCAGATTCTGGAGGAAAAGGAGTAGTTATTAATAGTGAAATTATAGGCCTAGCTAGGGATATTTTACCCTTAGACCATCCTAGATACCTTTTGTTTACGACTGATGGGATATATGTCATTGATATCGAGAAAAATACATCAAAAAAAATCAAAGAATCCAAGGAAGGATTGTTGGTTTTAATTAGGTCTGAAAGCAATGTATATCAAACGGAACGAATATATTATCATGATTCAAAAAATATTTATGAATATAATGTGGTTTCTGGTAAAGAAAGAATCATCCTTAAGGATGTAAATCCAGAGATAGTATTTTCTAATTCATCCTCAGTTTATTATGTTTTTTCAAATCAAAAATTATTGTATTTTCATTTAGATTTTCCGGAAAAATCAAAGGTTTTAGTAGATGGACTTACGGAAATCCATAGTATTGGCAAATTTGAAGACTTTATTTATTTAACAGGAAATATTGGCCTATCTCTTTACAATATTTCTAAATCGCATTTTATTCCCAATCTTATAAAAACAGAATTTAATAAGAATGCGCATATTATATTAGATCAAAAACTCCAATTAGGGTCAATTGGCGGCCTCCATGTTTTTAACTACCAGGATTTATTAAATCTTTTTGAATCCATTAAAGAGCCCAGTTTTAAAAAGGAAAATGATACTACTTACATCCTTTATGGAATAATTTTAGTGTTTGGGGTTCTAGCAGTGATCACCATCATTTGGCAATGGAGTATAATTAATAAAAAATTAAATCAAAATAAATTTATTCCTTTTGAAGAACAGGTCAATTATTATATAAGAAAAAATCTAGCCAATGTCACGATTGAAGAATTATGCGAAAATTTTAAAATTTCAAGAGTTAAGCTATATACGTTATTGAATAACGCAAAACCTGGAGACATCATTAGAGAAGAAAGACTGAAGGCGGTTCGAAAAATGCGAAAAAATGGCAACTCAGAAGAAGAAATATCTATCACCACAGGTTTTTCTATTAGTTATTTGAAAAAAATCTAAATCTACATAACCTGTGCTAGAATTTTGTGCTAGAAAATCCTACTTAACCCAATAAATTACTTAATTTATATCAGTCTATAAATCTAATTAAATAATTCACTCAAATGGTGTAATTGTAAGCGCCTCATTTTTCAAACAACATGTCAATTGGAAGTTGAAGATGAGTATTAGCTTTTAAATAGTCAATAGGACATTGGTTATTCAATCATTGATGAGGGTGGCACCTGAGAGGATGATGGAATTCTAGTAGTCGTCAAATCGTGAAATGACGATTAGCTTAAAAATGATTTTCACTTCCTCTAATTTTTTAGGAAGATAGGCGAATCCCGTAGTTGGATAGAAGATTTTAACCTTGCAGTAAACATTGCAGTTAGAAGTCAAAATCAATGGGTTTTACTGCAAGTACAAATCATAACTAATTGGTTTTCAATACTAAAAATTAATCCCTACGAACAAGCGTTTCCTAAACGCTAGATCTAGGTTCGATTCCTAGCTAGGCTACTTCCTTGATTTAGAGTGGTTTATGGATAGAACATCCTCCTTTTTTTAAAAATTCCCTACCCTTGAAGTAAATTTTTATACTATTTAAATCGGATGAGTGTGACTGTAAAGTAAAATTCTATACCATAATAATTCTGAATTAGGGATATCCCTTAGGAAGTAAATAAAAAAGAATTAGAGTAGGACTTTAATTCTTGAACATTACAAAAACCCTGTAATATGCTTGCACTTAAGTTCCTACTTGGTAATAGCGTTTAGAATTGACAAGGATTGGGTAAGAATCCCTGCGTGTTTGTCTTAACTAAAAACACATCCCCACTTTGGGGATATGCTTGCAGTTGGGCCTCGGTAAGATTTTCTCTTGCCGTGGTGATGAACAAATGATCAAGATTTTCACCTCCAAATACGCAGGATGTCACATGAGGAGCAGGTAAGACAATTTTTTTCAAGAGCTCCCCATTTTCCGGATCCCAGCAATACACTCCAAATCCTCCGTAGTGTGCAACCCAGAGTTTCCCTTCTTGATCCATACTCATTCCGTCAGGTGTACCCCATTCTTTTGGCACGCGGATGACCGTTCGATCAAAATTAATTTCACCTGTTCCCAAATCAAACTGATAGGCTCTTACCTCCTGAGTGGGGCTGTCAATGTAGTAGAAGGTTTCATTATTGGAAGTCCAAGCCATTCCATTGGAAATGGTGATCTTATTCAACATTTTTTCCGGATTCAGCTCTGCAGTAATCTTGTACAGCGCACCTGATTCTGGCGTGAATTTGGTACTCATGGTTCCAATCCATAGCCTACCATCGGCATCGCATGCGCCATCATTAAATCTATGGAGCGATTGATCTTCTTCTACCTCAGTCAGCCAACTCAATTTTTCAGTTTCAAGATCATATCGAGCAATTTTTCGGTCCAAGGCTAGGATTAAATACTCTCCCTGACCTTCAATTACCAAAGAAAGGCGCTGATTGAATTTTCGTTTGGTGGTTTTTTTGAAAGTCACCTGAAATTCATACAATTCTCCCTTTTCAATATCTACCCAGAAAAAACTTTTTCTGGCAGCATGCCAATAGGGAGATTCCCCGAGTATACACTGGGATTGATGCAGATTAATGGCTTCCATAGGTAATAAATGATTTAATTATCAGGCCAATAATAGGCTATTTTTTTCTTAAGAAAAGCCACGCTTCTCTCCAATTGATCCATGCCATCCACACCATCCTCAATGCTGATCCAACTGTCAAAACCAACTCTTTTCAATTCTGTGAAAATGGCATCGTAGTTATTCATCCCCTTTCCGATTTCCCCATGGCTTAGCCTTTTGGCATATCCCAAAGCCCCTCCTTCTTCCTTTCGTAAGTCTTCTATAGTCCCATATTTCAGATAGCGATCACTAGCATGCATGGTTACGACACGGTCAGAAACCTTATACAGCAATTCTAGCGGATCTTCTCCAGCGAGAAAAGTATTGCTTGGATCGTAATTTACTCCAAAATTCGGATGATGGATTTCGTTGACCAGTAGACTGAAGACTTCCATTTTCTGGGCAAATTCCGGATACTCCCAAAAATCATCCTTGTAGTGATTTTCCAGAATCAGGGTAATCCCTCTTTCCTCAGCATAAGGAAGACATTCCTGAATACTTTCAGAAGCAAGTTTTACGCCTTCCCTAATAGATAAAATAGGTCTTTTTTGGCCAGAAAGAACGCGGCAATAGGACCCGCCTAAACTATAGGTCATGTCAATCCAGTTTTTTTGCTTCTGGATTTCATTGACCCGAAAAGAACGATCAGGATGTGTAAAATCGGGAGAGCAACACATCATGGGGATTACTTTGCCAGTATCTTCCACCATTTTTCTAAATTCCGACCAGTTGCTTTTATCCCCCATTTCAAGAAACCCCGCATACCACTCCAACCCTTCAATATCAAGTTTGGAAGCAAGCGCAATCCACTCGGCAATTTTCATTGTTCCATCTTTGCAAAGCTGCTGCATAAAAGCTTTGGGAAATGCGGCTAATTTGGGCATGGTGATTTATTGGAAGGTTTTATTGTCTTTTGGGAGATTTCGTCCAATCATCGGATGTTGTTCCAGAGTCAAGACCTGGCCTGAGACTGGTCCGCTTTCGTCAGAAAGCCAAAATATACAGGCAGCAGCAATCTCTTCCGGCCAGAGAATTCTACCTGAAGGAGCAATAATTGATGGGAGCTCTTCGTACCAGGTGTCCGAAAGCCCATGGAGTTTTTTCCGTTCCCTTTCCCGCTCGGTAAGTACCCAGCCTGGGTTGATTTGATTTACGCGAATACCATATTCCCGCATCAAGGAATCGCCCAAATTTCCAGTCAAAGTCATGATTGCTCCTTTGGAAACTGAATAGGCCAATAAGTTCGGCTCACCACTCCAGGCATTAATAGAACCTATATTAAGTACGCAGCCTTTGGATTTTATAAGTTCGGGCAGGGCTTTCTGAATCAAAAGAAATGGTGCAATGGTATTGATGTCCAGTACTTTTTGGAAAAATGCACGATCCGTATTATGAATGTCTGAGGCAATGACCCAAGCTGCATTATTGACTACACCGTCAATTTTCCCGAAAGTTTTCACTGCCAGATTCACCAAATTGTCTGGGCATGTTGCGCTAGTAATGTCTTCCTGATGAAAAACCGCGTGTTTGGTTCCAATTTCAACAAGCACTTCTTCTCCCAAGTCCTGCTCCAAACCATGAATGACCACTTTGGCCCCTTCAGCTACACATCGCTTGGCGATTGCTTTTCCAATACCCGTCGTGCTGCCGGTTACGATGATTACTTTATCTTTCAGCCTCATATTAAACTGGTTTCAAAATACTTTTTACTACTTGTCCTGTATGCATTTTTTCAAAAGCCTCATGCCATTCTGTAATCGGCCATACGCCTCCGATGATTGGATTTACATCAAGTGCTCCACTTGCAAGAAGGCCGATTACCTTTTCCCAGATAGGCCAATTATGACTGAAGCTTCCTTGAAGTCGCACATTTTTCTGGACAATTGGATCAATCGAAAAATTCAATGGCTGAGGTCCCCAGCCTACCTTTGTGATCTGACCATTTGGGCGTACCAAATCCATCGCTATTTTCAACGTAGCACTTACCCCTGCCGCGTCTACCACCAGGTCTGCACCCAACCCATCTCTTTTTTTAGCCCAGTCCGTTGCTGAATTTATAATTGGTTCAACCCCATATTTTCTTGCTATTTCTAATCGCCCTCGATCTGATTCCAAACCAAGGATAGCCACCTCAGCTCCGCAAAGTTTCGCCACTGCAGCGCAAAGAATCCCAATGGTACCTGGCCCTATCACCAGAACCCTGTCTCCTGGCTGTACCCTGGAATTTCCAACTACTGAGTTGTAGGCCACGCAGCAAGGCTCGGTCAAACAGGCTTGTTCAAATGACAGTGAATCCGGAATTTGGTGGAGGCATCTTGCTGGAACCCGCACAAACTTGGTCATTGCACCATTCACTCCATAGCCAAAGCCTTTCCTTGTTGGATCCAAATTATACAAGCCGACTCGGCTCATGGGGTTCTGCGTATCAATGACCGCAGCAGTCTCACTCACCACCCGATCACCCACTTTCCAGCCAGCAACCCTTGCTCCAATAGATGCGACTTTACCTCCAAACTCATGTCCTAAAACGACTGGATAGTTTACTTGCCAGCTATGATCAGAAGTCCATTGATGGAGGTCAGAACCGCAGACACCTACGTTTTCTACGGCTAGCAAAACCTCGTCTTCCCCGATTTCGGGGATGGAAATTTCTCTGATTTCTACCGACCCTTTGACTTCGGAATAGTTGACTACTGCTGCTGATTTTGTGGATGAATACATGGATTAGTTGCTTTTTGGGTTGGCGGTTACTTGAGAATGTATGGCTTCACAAATTTTGCGAAGGGAGGTTTCAAGGTCTCCGTTGGCAGTTTTGAAAGCATCCGCATCAATCGTTAAGGGCGCGCCCAAGACAACTAAGGGCGCTCCAAATTGGGGACATTGAATGGCTTGTTCAAGAGAAAGTCCCCCAACAGCCTGAACAGGAATATTAACGGATTTCACCACTTCCTGTAATTGATCCAGGGGACTAGGCATCCTATGCCCTGCTGCTGCAATTCCCCTTCGCTCATCGTATCCAATGTGGTGAATCACATAATCGCAACCCAGATCCTCTAAAAATTTAGCCCCTTCCACCATATCTGAGCAAACCATATTGTCCCCCATCACTTTGACCCCGAAGTCTTTTCCTGCTTGTACCACACATTTGATGGTTTCAGCATGGGCGCGCGCCATGACTACCACATGCGTGGCTCCAGCTTTTGCCATCATTTCCGCCTCTAGATAGCCTCCATCCATGGTTTTAAGATCGGCGACAATTGGGACTTCCGGAAAAGATTCTCTCAATTTTCGGACTCCATGAAGCCCTTCCGCAAGGATCAGCGGTGTGCCTGCTTCCAACCAATCCACTCCAGCACGCATGGCAAGAGCTGCTGTTTCCAAAGCTTCATCGATATTGGTGAGGTCAAGTGATATTTGAACAATCGGTCTCATTCAGGTGACTGGGGTTTAGTTGATAACCTAAAAAACAAGTGGGACAAGCCTGCTTTAGGGAATATTAAGTTAAGCAATAATTTAAGTCCTGGAAATCAGGAAGTTTATTTCTATGCTAAAGTAATTTGGATGAAATAAACTTGAATTTCAAAAATCCGAGAAGCGAGTAAACCTTATCGATATCAGTTTAAATTAGGATTTTGGTGCAAGTGCAGGATCTGCAGGTTCAACCTCTATTTTTAACTTATTGCAAAAAGAAGGCCTATCCCCTTATATTTAAGTTGTATTGCCTTTGTGAACTTTAAAATTTTACCCTATGAAATCTTATCCAAGCATATTCAATGATGTGATCGGCCCGGTGATGCGTGGTCCTTCGAGTTCACATTGTGCTGCATCCATTCGAATCGGGCGGATGTGCCGCGACTTGATGGATGGGGATATCCAGGAGGTGTATGTGGAGTTTGATCCCAATGGCTCCCTCGCTACTACGCATAAGGGGCAAGGCTCAGACATGGGATTATTTGGAGGTTTTTTGGGTTGGGAAGCCTACGAAGAACGGCTCCCAGATTACCTACAAGCTATTGCTGAGGCAGGAATACAAATAAAAATCGATATCCACCCGATAGGTGCCACTCACCCCAATACCTACAAGCTTACGCTGACCAATACGAAAGAATCCCGTGAGGTAACCGCCATTTCTACGGGAGGGGGTATGATTGAAATCATTGAAATCGATGGTGCCCAAGTCACTATGGCAGGGGATTTTTACCAGACGCTAGTTTATGTAAAGGAAGTCGGTACCCTCCCTGAATTTATTGAAACCTCCATGCCCTGTGATGAAATCACAGTACGGCATGGCAAATCCACCTTCATCGAAATCAAAGCCAACACCTTTTTGAATGAGGATGTCTGTCAGGCGCTTCTCCAACTAGAGGAAGTACTTTTCATTAAAAAGATCAACCCAGTACTCCCAGTGATGTCCCGAAAGGGCTTGGAAGTTCCCTTCATTACCTGTGAAGAAATGTTGGCGTTTAATGCTGACAAAAACCACGCCCTCTGGGAACTCGCAGTGGATTACGAAAGTATGCGTGGGAATATTTCGAGAGCAGAGGTTTTTGAAAAGATGCGGAGTATTGTACAGATCATGCAAAATTCCATCGACCTTGGCTTGAAAGGGACGAAGTATGCGGATCGGATTTTGGGTCCGCAATCCCTTGAATTTCAGAAGCAGCTTGAAGACAAAAAGCTGGTGGAAGGAGATATTCTGAACCAAGTAATCCTCTATACCTCTGCCATGATGGAGGTCAAAAGTTCGATGGGTGTGGTGGTAGCAGCTCCAACAGCTGGCTCCTGTGGAGCCCTCCCTGGCGCCCTCATTGGTATCAGTAGGGCACTTTCTTTGCCAGAAGATGAAACGGTCAAAGCGATGCTTGCTGCCGGCATCATCGGCGTATTTATTGCCGCGCATGCCACTTTCGCTGCCGAAGTGGGAGGTTGCATGGCTGAATGCGGTTCTGGCTCAGGGATGGCCGCCGCCGGCATTGTGGAATTGAAAAAGGGAACATTAGACCAATCCCTTGGAGCAGCCTCTATGGCCTTGCAATCTTCGCTGGGTATGATTTGCGACATGATCGCAGACCGTGTAGAAGCCCCCTGTCTGAATCGAAATGTGATGGCCGCTACCAACGCCATCTCCTGTGCCAACATGGCTTTGTCTGACTACAACCATTTGATTCCCTTGGATGAGGTCGTAGAAACCATGAAAAAAGTGGGAGATGCGATTCCAAACACCTTGCGTTGCACCGGGCTTGGGGGATTGGCGATTACCAAAACAGCGAAGAAGATTGAAGCGATGTTAAATCAACAGGAACAAGAAGCCAACAAGACCTTTTTTAAGGTGTGCTAATTTTCTAATCTATGCTAGCCAATTACTAACACTCCTATTTCCTCTATGCTGATTTTTATTTGGGTTTCTTTGATTGCCTTGGCTAGTTGGTTCTGCTTTGTTCTCATCCAAGACCTTTTGGCATATCGGTCCAAGTTTGAAAATTCAAGTTGGCTCAAAACCTCGGTGATAGGCTTTGTGGTTAATTTCTTTGACGTGCTAGGAATAGGAGCCTTTGCACCACAAACTGCCTTGTTAAAATTTACCCGGCAAACGGAAGATAAGCTCATTCCCGGGACGATGAACGTAGCGAATACCATCCCGGTCTTGCTCCAGGCATTTATATTCATCACCATCATCGAAGTCGATCCCCTCACCTTGATTTCCATGCTGGTATCCGCAGCTGTAGGAGCGGTGATTGGAGCGGGTATTGTGTCTCGACTCTCGGAACGGAAAATCAGGCTTACGATGGGTATTGCTCTGGTGATCACCGCTGGATTTATGCTGGCCCGGATGATGGACTGGATTCAAGGAGGTGGGGATGCCATCGGGCTCACGGGCTACAAACTTGCCTTTGCTGTAGGGGTGAATTTCTTTTTGGGCGCCATCATGACAGCAGGTGTGGGATTGTACGCCCCTTGTATGGCCTTGATCTTTGCCTTGGGAATGTCACCAACCGTTGCTTTTCCCATCATGATGGGCTCCTGTGCTTTTCTGATGCCTCCGGCTTCTGTGAAGTTTATAAAGACAGGCTCCTACAACAGAAAGGCCGCCCTAGCCATGGCGATTCCTGGTTCCATTGCGGTTTTAATCGCAGCCTTTATTGTCAAGTCCCTTCCCATACAAACCCTACAGTGGGTCGTGCTTGGAGTCATTCTGTATACCTCAGTCACCATGCTGGTAGCAGCACTAAGAAAAAGGGAAGCTTAGTTCTCGATGTAGGGGGAAATCCCATCCACCACCTTAAATTTTTGATTTATGCTTCCATCCTTGGATGTTAGCCATAGGGTGTAGGTGCCAGAATCAATGAATTTATCGTAATGCACAAAATACGGAGAATCACTCTCTTGTTTTTTTACGATCAAATCCCAACGAAATTGATTGAATCCTGCCGAACCGCTGAGTACCGACCTCCACAGTTCGTTAGATGCGCTATCGCGAACAGAAAGGGTTACCTCCTTTGCTTCCTTCAACCAGAAAGTAAAGGAAACTTTCTCAAGGCTGCGATAATCTGGATTGCCATGCGAAGAATTGAACCAGGGTCTACTCACTTGGTTTATCTCTGCTAAGTAATCTTGATCAATAGGAAATTTTTGGGCAGCAAGTTGTTGGATGGGCTTGAGATTGGTTTTGTAAATACCCCTCCCATGGGTAGCCACAACTAAATCCTGAGACCCTTCATGAATCTCCAAATCTGCCACCGCCGCCGCAGGCATATTTACCCCCAAATAGTCCCATCTTGCCCCACGGTCGAGGGAAACAAATACCCCTCGCATTGTGCCTGCATACAGGATATTTTCATGGGTAGGGTCTTCCTTGATCACATTCACCGGCTCGTCTGGAAGGCCAGCGGCAATGCTTTTCCAATTTTTCCCATAATCCTCCGAAACATACACATAGCTTCGCAAATCATCGTAATTGATGCCCGTCATGGCCATGTACACCCGATTGATTTGGTGATTGGAAGGCGAAATACTTCGGATGTAATTCGAGGCAATGCCGCCGGAATGCTCTTCCCAAGTGGCTCCATCATTTTTGGAAACCCAAAAAGCCCCATGATCGGTTCCCACAAAAAGCAGCCCCTTGGCGAGGGGAGATTCTACGACCGTTCCTGCAGCAAATGATTTCTTTTCGGTCACCGAAGAAAGGGCCAAGTTGGGACTGATTGCCTGCCAGGTATCCCCGCGGTCCGTGCTTTTCATCAAGTAATTTCCTGCTTGATACAGGGTTTTGTGATCGTATTTGGACAAAAAGTAGGGGGTCATGTAATTGAACTGAAGGGTATCCTTGATCTCTTTGGAGAGGGTGGGCTTAATGGAGACCGCAAGGTCTTTAGACTTGTCCAATCGCATTGCATCGCCATGTTGCCGGCTGTAGTAGATAATGTGCTTATCCACAGGATCAATGGCTGTTACGCAGCCATCCCCCCCATCCCAGGCATCAATCCACACATAGTTCCAAGGATCTGGAAAGCGGGTATTTAATTCCTTGGGCGGGCCCACTACTGTAGCATCATCCTGTGTGCCGCCGTAAATCGTATAATCGGCTTGATCAATGCTGATGTCATAAAATTCTCCAGTCGGCATGGAATTGTAATGCATCCAGGTTAAGCCCTTGTCATAACTTACGTAAAACCCACCATCATTTCCCAGCGCCAGATGATTGGGATTGTTGGGGTTAATCCATAATTCTGTCTGGTCAAGGTGGAGTCCTTGCGCCAAGCTTGGGTTGATCCGAGTCACTTCTCCACCAATAAATTTGAACGTTTTGCCCCCATCTAGGCTATGCGCAAGTCGGATGCCCAAACCAAATACTTCTTCGTCGTTTTTAGGATTGACATACACATCTGTGAAATACCAGCCGATGGTGGTAAATAATGGGAAAGGCCCTGCATGCGTTTTGGCCCAACTCAGTCCTCCATCCAGCGTTTTATAGAGTTCCGCCGACTGCCCTTGAGGGTAATTTAAATTATCCACCAGCGCATAGGCCTTATTTGGATTTGTAGCGGAGACGGTCAAACCAATTCTACCTACTTTGGGGCCGGAAGGTAAGCCTTGCGTACTTTTAATCCAGGTGGCACCCCCATCTATACTTCGGTAGATGCCACTATTTTGTCCTGAAATGCCTGGGTTCATTTCCCAAAGAGAGGCATACATAACTTGAGGATTGGTCGGAGAAATAACGATTTCATTGGCCCCAGTATGTTCATCTATGTAGAGCACCTGTTCCCAAGTTTTCCCTCCATTCGTGGTGCGGTACAAGCCCCGGTTTGTATTCTTCGACCAGAGGTGTCCGAGGACACAAGCAAATGCTATATCTGGATTGGTCGGATGAATTTCTACTTCAGCAATAGACCAGGAATCTTTTAAGCCAATGGACTTCCAGGTAGCGCCAGCATCGTCTGAGCGGAACATTCCTGTACCGGGAAGGGTGAAGTTTCTTGGCTTTTTAAGGTTTTCGCCTGTCCCGAGGTAAATGATATTTGGATTGGAAGGAGCCAATTCCACGTCCCCAATTCCTATAGAAGACTGCTCTTCAAAGATAGATTTCCAAGTAAGGCCATGGTTAGTGGTCTTCCACAATCCCCCCGAACCAAAGCCAACGTACATGGTGCTTGGATTTTGAGCATCCACCTGCACCACATCAGCTCGTGCGGAGTTCGCCGTGGGGCCTAGAGCGATCCAATTCAACTTGTAGGGACTTTCTGCCTTCATCTTTCGATAAGTTTGAAAGGAGGCCTCCAGTGGCGAAGCAGGTTGTTGGGAAAAGGCAGGAATAGAGAAAAGTAAAAGTAGGAAAAGCTTAATTCCTGTGTGTAAATAGGTCATATACAGATTCATGCTTGGATGAAGAATTAATTATGAGTGGACCATTTTCTTTTATTTAGATTAGAAGTACGATGAATAGATCTGATTTAGAAAATCCTCCTATTTCAAGAACCTAAACTTGGAATTCAATAGAGTCCTTTTTCCAAAATTGGAATTCGAAAGTTTTGGAGGAAGGCGGTTTCATGTTGCTCCTCAAATATTTTTGCTGCCTGCCGCAGTAATTCTGGATGCTGAGCGGCTACATTCTCTACTTCTTGAGGATCTGTTCGAAGATTGTAAAGTTCCAAGGTAGGGGTTTGCTTATCTTTCAAATGCTGACGCACTACCTTCCAATCTCCAAACCGAATGGCTACTTGACCGCCATATTCAGGATAAACCCAGAGCAAAAACTCATGTTTTTCCTGCTTGTCTAGCCCCAGAAGCGTTGGCATAAAACTGATGCCATCGTTATTGGGCTCAAGTTCAAATCCGGTCAGCTCACTGAGGGTTGCCATGACATCGTACTGTGCAGAAAGGTGTTCAGTTTGCAAACCCGACTTTATTTTGGTAGGCCAATTGGCAATTAAGGGGACACGAATTCCTCCTTCATAAACAAATCCTTTTGCTCTACCATACGCTTCACCAAAAACTCCTGAACTCTCAAAATAAGCCCCATCCGTTCCACCGGTATACGTCACCCCATTATCAGAACTAAATAGAATCAACGTATTTTTATCCAGTCCATTTTCCTTGAGGTATGCGACAAGTTTTCCCACATTTTCGTCTAAATAGGAAATCATAGCAGCGTAGCCTGCTCTTGGATTTTGATGCGGAAAATAGCCTTTATCACCTAAATAAGGGGTTTCTTCTCCAAACTTGGCTTTGTAATACTCCACCCAATGCTGCGGTGCTTGGATAGGGTTATGTGGCAATGGAGTAGCCCAATACAAGAAAAAAGGGGCCTCATTCTCTTTTTGATCTCCAATAAATGAGAGCATTTGCTCAAACATAATATCTGGTGCATAGGCCGTCAAGGTGTAATCTTTGTAGCTCAACGGGTCCTCAACAGCTACCCCCTGAGCCAACTTGGTGGAGGGAGCAATCGTATCATTGCCCAAGTAGAACCGTCGCTCGTTGTGATACAAATGTACAGGGTAGTAGGTATGAGCTTGGCGTTGGCAATTGTACCCAAAGAAAAAATCAAATCCCATTTTTGTAGGAATGGCATCTGTATGTGGAGCCCCTAAACCCCATTTTCCCACCATTCCTGTGCGATAGCCCACCTCTTTTAGTTTTTTGGGAAGTAAAACAGTCGATGAGGGGATGGGGCGCTGCCCTTCCAAAGTAGAATCCAGGAGGGTTGCTCGGTAATTCCACACATCACCGCGATCGCTCCACTCATCATTTCCTCGAATGTAGGCATGACCAGCATGGGTACCAGTCAGTAGCATGTATCTCGCCGGTGCACAAACTGGTGCCCCTGAATAGTGCTGCGTAAAAATCATTCCATTTTTTGCGAGGGCATCAATATTCGGGGTTTCGATTTTCTGCTGACCGTACACCCCTAATTCCCCGTAGCCAAGGTCGTCTGCAAGAATATAAATGATGTTTGGACGTTCATTTTGACCAATCCCATTCCCTTGAGCAAGGATGGCGAAGGTAATTCCCGCAAAAATTAGACAACTAAAGACTACTTTTTTCATAGTTATTTTTCAATACGCCCAACCTTAATTGAAGGGATTCATTCTATTTTTTTTGAGGCAATCTGGCACCTGTTTCATTCCACCAAGCTTGTAGCGATTCTTTAAGTTGTGTGACTATCTCTGGAAATTGAGCCGCCAAATTGGTCGTTTCTCCGGGGTCATTCGTTAAGGAAAAAAGTTCATCGGGCCGCTCCCCAAAGTAATGAATCAACTTGAAGTCCCCCGAGCGAATGATGGAGTAGGGTACTACATCCGGTCCCCTATAGTGGGGAAAATGCCAAAACAAGTCCCGTGCACCTAGTGTACCCCCTTTCAACACCCCAGCTAAACTTTGCCCATCTAGCCCTTGCTCGCGCGGATCTAATCCCAAGTAGTCCAAGATCGTAGGTACCCAGTCAAATGTTGCTATAGGAAGCGCTGATTGCTTTCCTGCAGCCACCTGCCCAGGCCACTTCACCACTGTAGGTACCCGAATACCCCCTTCGTAGGGATATCCTTTTTGAGACTTTAAAGGATAGTTGTTCGTGATGGGATTTGTAGGATTCCCGATCAACCCGCCATTGTCTGAGGTGAAAATCACTAAAGTTTTGTCAGTCAGCTTCAAGCGATCCAAAGCAGCGAGCACCTTGCCTACATTTTGGTCTAAGTTTTCGACCATCGCAGCATAAATAGGGTTTTTCTGTTTCCCTCCAGCCTTGGCTTTGTATTTTTCAACTAACTCTTGCGGAGCCATGATGGGTGTATGCACGGCATAGGGTGCCCAGTGAATAAAAAATTTATGGGCTTGAGATTGAAGAAAATCCACAATCTCATCCCCTTCCCGGTCTGTTAAATACTCGCCGGGATCCCTTGGTGTCACCCGATCAAAGGCATAAAAAGGCGTGGGGGTAGCTGGTTCGTAAGGATCAAAGTAGCTGGGGGGCTGACCCAGGTCATTGCCTCCAAAGTTGCGGTCAAATCCTTGTTTTTCAGGATAGTTTTCCTCTTCCCCCAGATGCCATTTGCCTACATGGAAGGTCGTATATCCCTGAGCTTTCAATCGCTCTGCTAGGGTAAGCTCTTCCAAGGGAAGAAACCCTTGATTTTTAGGGGTCCGCAGGGGCTGATCCGGATTTTCAGCATATTCTCCTGGCAGACCAGTAGTCCCTACTCCCTGAAATCGGGCATAGATCCAATCGGTAATCCCTATTCGAGCAGGGTACTTCCCCGTCATCAGGGCTGCTCGGGAGGGAGAGCAAATCGCTGCTGAAGCATAAGAATGCGTAAATAGCATCCCTTCTGCTGCCAATCGATCGATAAAGGGCGTTTCGTAAAAATCACTTCCAAATACCCCAATATCTGCCCAACCTAAGTCGTCTACGTGGATTAACAAAATATTGAATTCTTCTTTGGCCTGTCCAAAGGAGCCCCAATACACTCCGAATGAAAGTAGAAAAATTAGGATGGACTTTTTCATCAACTTGAAAGAATTGGCACTCTCAAAATTCCTAAACTGCTTAAATGAAGGTTGAAATTGTATTTTAAAGCCTTTTAAATTATCAAAATAAGCCCTATTTCCAAAATAATAATGCAATCCTATCGCACCATTGCTCAATCCCACTATGCTTTACATGAAAGTAATTCGTGCTAAGCAGACATATTGGGTGCCCTAGGATTAAAACCCGCTAAAGGTCGTAGACTCTGACAGTAATTTTGGCAGAGAAAACAGTTTTTACTCCTCCATTTTATTGCTAACTTTTTATTCAGGATCCTTCATCCATAAAAAATCTGTTTCACCTCTTATTTTATTTTCTTCATCAATGATAGCCCTATGCCAAAGCGATCCACACTTTCAATCCTTCTTGTAGCAGTATCCTTTTCTACACTGGCTCAATCCGGAATCACCAAATTGGA
>Ga0181560_10003185_pt1 | contig 15164 bp, 13 predicted proteins | sample 011ome_20_FD_133751 | JGI IMG/M metagenome (GOLD analysis project Ga0181560, IMG submission 133751) | Coastal salt marsh microbial communities from the Groves Creek Marsh, Skidaway Island, Georgia - 011509CT metaG (megahit assembly) | ecosystem: Environmental > Aquatic > Marine > Intertidal...
GGCCACGAAAATGGCTAAGGACCCCGCCCAAGTCAACGCATTGCTCGAAGATTTGGCCCGCCGAGCCAAGCCCCATGCCCTGCAAGATGTGGCGGCACTGCGGGCATTTGCGAAGGCGCACCTTGGACTCGAAGACCCGCAGCCTTGGGACTGGACTTATATCGGCGAAAAGCTCAAAGAGGCGCGCTACGCCTTCAGCGAGCAAGAGGTCAAAATGTACTTTCAGGCGCCCAAGGTTTTGGCTGGCTTGTTCAAATTGGTCGAGAAACTATTCAACGTGTACATCACGCAAGACGAGGCCTCGGTGTGGCACCCCAGCGTATCTTTTTACCGCATCGTGCGTCCTCTTCCCGATGGCCAGTCTGAGACCATTGGCCAGTTCTACCTAGACCCAGAGGCCCGCCAAGGAAAGCGCGGCGGCGCCTGGATGAACGATGTGCGCGGGCGCTGGATGCGTCCCGATACAGCCGACCTGCAAACGCCTGTGGCGCACATGGTGTGTAACTTTGCCAAAGCCAGCACCGATAAGCCCGCGTTGCTCACGCATGACGATGTGATCACTCTATTTCATGAGTTTGGCCATGCTTTGCACCACATGCTCACACGAGTCAATGAGCACGACATTGCCGGCATATCGGGCGTTGAATGGGATGCCGTTGAACTGCCCAGCCAATTCATGGAAAACTTCTGCTGGGATTGGGGCGTTTTGCAAGACATCAGCGCACACATCGAAACCGGTGAACCCCTGCCCCGCGCCCTGTTCGACAAAATGGTCGCAGCTCGGCATTTTCAAAGCGGGATGCAGATGATGCGCCAAGTCGAGTTCTCGCTGTTTGACATGCGTTTGCATCAACAAACTGGTGCTTCTGTCATGCAAACCCTGCAGAGCGTCAGGGACGAAGTCGCCGTCTTGCCCTCCCCCTCTTACAGCCGCACACCGCACACCTTCAGCCATATTTTTGCAGGTGGCTACGCGGCGGGCTACTACAGCTACAAATGGGCAGAGGTGCTTTCAGCCGACGCTTTTGGAGCCTTCGAAGAAAAAGGACTCAGCACGGGTGATGTGGTTGACGCCGAAACAGGTGCCAAATTCATGCGTGAAATATTAGAAGTGGGTTCTAGCCGCGACGCCATGGACTCGTTCAAAGCGTTTCGTGGGCGCGAACCCAACATCGACGCTTTGCTTCGGCACAGTGGTTTGGTCGATGCGGACAACAGCATAGAGCCAGCTTAAGCCCCGCTCAACTGGCTCGCGGCTCTGACCCGAGGTCAATTGGCGGCGGCGTTATCCGTCAAACATGCGTGTCCTGGCTCGTGGCACGCTGCGGCCTAATGGGGTCGCACGCCGCAGTAGAAACTCAGTAAGTCAGGGTCTTTACGCCAGCGGCACCGCCCACCAGCGCCACATGCGCACGCTGTATGGCAAACACCCCCACGGTCACGACCCCGGGCCATTGGTTCACTTGCTGCTCGAAGGCCAGCGGGTCATCGATGCTGAGGCCGTGCACATCCAAAATGTGCTGCCCGTTGTCCGTGACCAAAGGCTGCGCATCTTGCGTGCGCAAAATCGCGTGCGCACCCATCGCGTCAAACTGATGCGACACGCGATTGGCCGCCATGGGAATCACCTCGACTGGCAAAGGAAACTTGCCCAAGGTCGAAACCACTTTGGACTCATCAACGATGCACACGAAACGTTTGGCGAGTGCCGCGACAATTTTTTCACGAGTCAGCGCTGCGCCGCCACCTTTGACCATGAAGCCGCGGCCATCGATTTCGTCGGCGCCATCTACATAAACCGCCAATTCATTGACCTCGTTGGCGTCGAGCACCGGTATGCCAAGGGCCTTCAGCCGCTCTGTTGAAGCTGTAGAGCTCGATACCGCACCGCGAATTTGATCACGCATACCTGCCAAAGCATCAATGAACTTATTCACTGTCGAGCCCGTTCCTACACCAATGATCTCGCCGGGCACCACATAATCCAGTGCAGCCTGTCCCACCAATGCCTTCAATTCGTCTTGTGTCATGATCCGTTTACCTGAAGCAATTACCTGAGTTCTGGGACAATTCGCCCACCTCTTCCATCATAGATTATCCAATGTCTCTGAACCCCTACCCACTCTTGCGTGCCGCGTTGTTTCAAATGGATGCAGAGGCCGCTCATGACCTCTCCTTGGCTTGGTTGGCTCGCACCCAAAACACCCCTTTGAGCGCTCTGTATCGCCAAAAATCGATCAGCGACCCCGTGACGGTGGCTGGTTTATCGTTCCCCAACCGCGTGGGTTTGGCCGCCGGACTCGACAAAAATGCGCGCTGTATAGATGCGTGGGCTGCCATGGGCTTTGGTTTCGTTGAGGTCGGCACCGTGACGCCACTGCCGCAGCCCGGCAACCCCAAGCCCCGCATGTTTCGGCTCGAGCAAGCACAGGCCATCATCAATCGGTTTGGCTTCAACAACCAAGGTTTAGACGCGTTCTTGGAGCACGTTCAGGCAGCGCGATGCCTGACACAAACCCAACGCCCCTTGATTGGTTTGAACATCGGCAAGAACGCCATCACCCCCATCGAAGACGCCACCAGCGACTACCTCAAAGGACTCACAGGCGTGTTTCCCCATGCCGACTACGTGACCATCAACATCTCCAGCCCCAACACCAAAAATCTGCGGCAAATGCAAAGTGATGAAGCGTTGGGCGGCTTGCTCGGGGCGCTGCAAACACGTCGACTAGAGTTGGCACAGCAGCACGGCAAAGACATTCCTCTGTTCGTCAAAATCGCACCTGACTTGGATGCCGATCAAATCGACGCCATCGCGCAGGTCATGCGGCACTTTGGTGTGGACGCCAACGGACGGGCTACCCAAAAGTGGGGCTTGATCGCCACCAACACCACGCTTGCTCGCGATGCGGTCGCCGGACTGCCCAACCACAGCGAAACCGGCGGATTGTCTGGCGCCCCTTTGCGTGAGCGAAGCAACGCCGTCATCGCGCAGATGCGTGCAGCGCTGGGCGCAGACTTTGCCATCATGGGTGTCGGCGGTGTGATGTCAGCCCAAGATGCGCTCGACAAAGTCAAGGCGGGTGCCGACTTGGTTCAGGTCTACAGCGGCTTGATCTACCAGGGCCCCCAACTCGTTCGCGAATGTGCGGCGGCTTTGAGCCAATGCAAAACGGCGAAATGATCTAGCGAACCGTTTTGCGTCCACGCGTGGGCGAACGGTGACCCACGGCTTTCTTGGCCTTTTCATGTGGGATATGCTTGCACCTTGACCTTAAAAAAGACCAAAGCCCCCCCTAAAAAAGACTACACCGCCTGGATTGTGGGCGCTGTGGTCGTGATCGCCGCTGCCGTCTGGTACACCAACTGGGGCATTCCCAACCCGCGTGGCGACAAGCCCATGATGGTCACGGTGCGCCTAGACAATCAGTGCGGACTGGTTGAAGACTCCTACATCATCACCCTGCACCCCAGTGGTGCAACAGCATCGTTCAACAACGGCATTGCGAGATTGAACACAACCTCAAACGCTTACATCGAAGTCAAAGCCAGTCCCAAGTACCCAGCGTTTAGCTTGGATTCACCGCGCGTGAAGGTCAGCGAAAACATGGTGCTGCCGGTTCGCTGCCAACCCGAGTCACGCGCCAGACGCACGCTTGAGACTTTCAACGAGCAATTTAAAAAGTAGCGCGGCGCAACCATCGCCCCACTCTGGTCCAAACGCCAGACTGGCAACAGCGCGGCGCTTGGAGGGTCACCATCCACCGTGCCGATTTTGCAGGCGCGCTCAGGTGAGCCACGCTGCAACCGCCCATCAGCTCGAACGCTCCACTGGAACAAATTGAGCGGGGCGCTTCTCGAAGCCGGCCGTCACCGCCTCCAACTGGTTGGGCGAGCCAATCAGTGCCACTTGCTCATGGGTTTCTTGCAGCAACAGCTCGGCTGCAGTGGCATCAAAGCATTGATTCAGCAAACGCTTACCCGCCTGTATCGCGTGTGGGCTCTTGGCGGCAATTTCGTGCGCCATTGCCAACGCTTCTTGCAATGGGTCTTCGCTCACATGAGTCACCAAGCCCAAGGCTTGCGCCTCAGTGCCACTGAGGACCCGACCGGTGTATGTCAACTCGCGCATGACATCGCTGCGCAGCAGCTCGCGCATCAAGGGCATACCAGCCATATCGGGCACCAGTCCCCATTTGGACTCGAGGACTGAGAGCTTGGTATCCGCGGTACACCAACGCACATCAGCGCCCAACGCCACCTGCAAACCGCCGCCAAAGGCCACACCGTGCAACGCCCCCAAAACTGGCACCGGCAACTCGCGCCACAACCACGCCACCTGTTGCGCTCGGTTGGCGATCGTGCCTTCGCGAGGCAGCAAATTGGCCATATTGGCACCTGAGCCCGCTCGCATCGATTCAAAGCTGCCCATATCCAGACCCGCACAAAAGCCCCGCCCCTCACCATGCATGACCACCACGCGCACATCTGGCAAGGTGCGCACATGATGTGCAGCCGCAATCAAACCATCAAACATCGCCGGGTCGAGCGCGTTCATTTTGTCTGGTCGAGCCAGACGCACCCGAACCACACCACCTTCGGGTGCACTCACAACCACCCGGTCACTCAAACGTGTCTCGCTCATGCTTAAACCTTTTTCAACGCTGCGTCTTTTTCATCTTGTATGGCTTGCACCACTCGCCACATCAATTTGCCCGAGGCATTGAGCGGTAACTCATCTACAAACTCAACCACGCGCGGGTATTTATATGCAGCCATGTGCGCTTTGGACCACTCGATCACTTCTTGCTCGGACAAAATGTCGCGATGGGTCGCCTTGGGCACCACCACCGCCTTGACTGTCTCACCACGGTACTCGTCAAGCGCCGAAATCACACAAACCTGATGGATCCCAGGGTGGTGATACAGCATGGCTTCGACCTCTGCTGGCCAGACCTTGAAGCCGCTGGCATTGATCATTCGTTTGAGCCGATCGCTGATAAAGAAATAGCCTTCTTCGTCAATGCGCCCAATATCGCCAGACCTAAAAAATGACTTGCCATCGATCTCGATGAACGCCTTGGCCGTTGCCTCAGGGTTACCCCAATAGCCTTTGAAGACTTGGGGACCGTGGATCACGATCTCACCCGTTTCCCCCTGTGGCAACTCGGCCATGGTTTCTAGGTCGATCACCCGAGCGTCTACGCCGATGTAAGGCACACCCAGGCACGCACGTTTGCCACGCCCGCGCGGATTGCTGTGCGACGGCGCAGCGGTTTCGGTCAACCCATAGCCCTCCGAGTAGCTCAAGCCATAGTCGTCAAACAAGCGCTTGGCAACGGCCTCAGGCATGGGCGCACCGCCACCGCCGATGTATTGCAACGAACTGAGGTCGACTTGCTCAATGTTGGGCATGCCAAGTAAATCAATCACCATGGTGGGGATATTGGCCCAATGGGTGATGCGCAGTCGAGAAATCGCCTGCGCCGCCACGTCTCGCTGCCAGCGGGGCAACAACACCATGCGCGAGCCCCAATACACCGACGACAGCATGCCCACGACCAAACCGGTGATGTGGAACATGGGCACCACCAGCAACATCGAAGTTTGCCCCGACAAAGTCGACCAGGTACCAGACGCACGGGTGTTGTGCCCCAGCGTGCTGTGGGTGTGGATACACCCTTTAGAGAGTCCGGTGGTGCCACTGGTATAGGGCAACAATGCCATGTCATCTGCCTGTATCGCCACATCGGGTAGCGCCGCCTGACTGGCCATGAGATCGGTCCACCGGTGCGTGCGCAGGCCTTGCACCTGAGGCAAATCGGGATTGGCGTACAGCCAGTTGCGCCAGACCTCAGGGACTTGCGCATCGCGTTGCGCGCCCTCTGGCGGTAGCACATCCGACCAATTGAACACCACAACGTGATCCAGTCCTTGCGCCATCGACTGACTGGCTTGAATCAACTCACCCGCGATATCACAAGCCGCAAAGGCGACCTTGGCGCCGGAGTCTTGGATGTAGTGCGGCAGCTCGTCGGCTTTGTTCATGGGGTTGATGGGTACGACCACCGCGCCCAAACGCATCACCGCGTGAAACGCCAAGATGTAATGCGGGGCGTTTTGCATGAACAAAATCACCCGGTCACCTTGTTTCACACCCAAATCGGTCAGGCCTGCTGCGACTTTCAGCGCGTCGTCACGCAACTCTGCCCAGGTCCAATCTTTGCCTAAAAAGTGCAAACCCTGCTCATTCGGCGTCAACTCGGCACGGCGCGCCAAGGCGTCCCAAACCGAATCTTGTACGGGTTCTAACTCGTGCGGCACGCCCTCTGGCCAGTGGGCCAGGTGCGGTGCGTTGGGGTTGATTGGCATGAAGTCTCCTGTCGTTATTGTGGATATCGCATGGTTCATTGGCCGCATCAACCCACAGGCGGATGCAAGCGCAAATGTTCTTTGGCATAGGCCTCGTACCAAGGCAGGCACTCGGGATTGGCCATCGCGTCTGGGTTAACCACTTTGTGAAGCGGCTGTCCCAAGAGCAACTTTTTAATGGGCAGTTCTTGCTTCTTCCCGCTCAGCGTTCGGGGTACGGCATCCACCTGAACAACGGCATTGGGCAAGAACCGCGGGCTCAAGCTGGTTTTGATGGCATCGCGCAAACGTCGCTCAAGTTCGCCATCCAAAACGAGGCCCTCGCGCAGCACCACAAACAGCGGCATAAAACTCTCACGACCCAACATTTCCAGGTCGACCACCAAACTGTCCATCACCTCTGGCAAAGCCTCCACTGCGGCATACAGTTCGCTGGTGCCCATTCGCAATCCGTGCCGGTTGATGGTCGCATCGCTGCGGCCATAGATCACGCAGGTGCCGCGCGCGGTGATCTTGAGCCAATCGCCATGCCGCCACACGCTGCCCATCTCAGCGGGGCCATTGCCACCGCCTGGGAGCCGCCCCAGACCCGCGGGGTACTCGTCAAAGTAGCTGCTTTGGTAACGCACGCCACCCTCGTCGCCCCAAAAATAAATGGGCATTGAGGGGATGGGTTGCGCGCAGATCAACTCCCCCACCTCGTCGGTGAGCGCCTCCGCGCTCTCGCTCCACGCGTCAACCGCACACCCCAGCAAACGACACTGCATTTCACCCAGCACAGAGGGCAGCTCTCGGTTGCCCCCAACAAACGCGCCAGCGAAATCGGTGCCGCCCGAAATGTTGCACCACCACACATCCTTGACGCCAACGCTTTGCATTTGCTCACTGCCCCAACGCGAAGCCTCCTCGCTCAGCGGCGAGCCGGTGCTGCCTAACGTGCGCACACGCGACAAGCCAGGCCATTGAGCCAATTCGACGTTGGCCTTGAGGCAGTTGGCATAAAACGCAGCGCCCGCACCAAAAAACGTCACCCCTTTGTCGGCTGCGAAACGCCACAAAGTGCCCCAATCGGGTGCCGCCTTGGGGCCACCAGGGTTGCCGTCGTAAATCACGCAAGTCGTGCCACTCAAGAGCCCGTTGACCTGCGCGTTCCACATGATCCAACCCGTTGAGCTGTACCAGTGGTAGCGCTCCCCCCAACTGTTGGGGTCGTAGCTACACCCTAAATCGTTGTGCAGCGCGCCTAGTGCCAACGTCACAATCACAATGCCACCGTGTCCGTGCACAATGGGTTTGGGTAGACCAGTGGTTCCGCTCGAGTACACCACCCACAACGGATGATCAAAGGGCACAGGGGTAGGCTCAAAGCCTTGCGTGACCGCATCATCTCGGGTCAATACCTGCCTCAAGTCGGTCCAAGATGGCCAGTCTCTCTCAGGCATGAGCTCGCGCCAAACCAAAGCATGGCGCAACGTAGGCAGTGAGTCTTTGAGCTGATTGGCAACGTCCCAGCGATCATGATCCACGCCGCCGTAAGTCACCCCATCGATGGCAATCAACACCGTGGGCTCGATTTGCTTGAAGCGATCCAACACAGCATGGGTCCCCATGTCTGGTGCACAAACGCTCCAGATGGCACCGATGCTGACGGTCGCCAAAAACACCACCATGGTGACTGGAATATTGGGCAAGTAGGCGACCACCCGATCACCCGACTGCACCCCCTGCTCGCGCAAGTATGTTGCCATGGCAGCCACTTGTTGCTGAAGCTGGGGCCAACTCATTTCTTGATCTTGGCCACGCTCATTGCGGGACAAAATGGCCGGCATACCCGCCGCTTGGGCAGGGCCTACATGGCGCAGGACCTGTGCTGCATAGTTCAACTGCGCCCCGTCAAACCACTTGGCTCCCGGCATGACGTTTCGCTCAAGCACTTGTTGATGCGGTGTTGGCGACTGCAGCTCAAAGTAGTCCCAAATGCTTTGCCAATAGCCCTCTAAGTCACCGACGGACCACTGCCAAAGCGCGTCGTACGATTCAAAATTCAAGCCTCGATGGTTGGCCAACCAATTTTGATAGCGGCGGATTTGAGGCACATAGGGCGGGGGCTGCTTGGTCATAGGTGCGACAGTAGCAAATGCCGCCAACTTGTCCACCAGTCAGCTGTCACCTCTGTTTCGTTTGGGCAGTGGGCGCTCAATCACCCAGCGGAAACATCTCTTTGTAGCGGCCGTCATGCATCCAAGCCGCGTGGGTCGGTGCCTTTTTGGTGCGCCCCCACTCTTCGAGCATGGCCCACTTGACCTCATCAAGTGCCTCTAGCATGCCAGTGCGAACCGTGTCGCAAGCCAACTCGAGGCGATGGCCATTGGGGTCAAAGAAGTAAATGGACTGAAACAATGCATGGTCGGTTGGCCCCAGCACATCTACCCCTGCTGCCTCGAGGCGAGCCTTGGCCGCAAGCAAAGTATCTATATCCGCAACCTTAAAAGCCATGTGTTGCGTCCACTCTGGTGTGTTGGGGTCGCGCCCCATGGGCTTGTGATTGGGCAACTCGAAAAAGGCCATCACGTTGCCATCGCCAGCATCCAGAAAGATGTGCATGTAGGGGTCAGGCGCCCCTGTCGAGGGCACCTTGTCCTCGGCAATGGAGAGCACCAACTTCATGCCCAAGTGCTTTTCGTACCAGCGCGCAGTTTCTAAAGCGTCTTTGCAACGGTAGGCCGCGTGATGGATTTTTTGTACCAGCATAGAGAGCTCCTAACGGTCTTGTAAAACGCCTCGTCGCGCCACATCAAAGGCTTCACGCAAGACGGACAGATCACCGATATGGTTACCCAACAACAGCACCAAGCGCGCATTGAGCTCATGGCTTTGTTCGTCGCTGAGCTCACGGTGCGCTTCAATCAGCGCTTCGTAGAAATCATCGCCCGGCGAGTAGTCTCGAAAATAACGCACCCCGGGTTCAAAAAAATGGGGGTCGGTGTTCAATGCCATCTCGGCTCCTTTGGATTCGTTCAATTGACTCGACAGGTTTCGCACCACAGCGCTGACAGACATTCAGTGCAGCGCACCTTTCAGTGCGCAAGCGCGCCGAACCGCCTCTCTCACCCGGCCCTCATCAAAGGCGCGCCAGCGCGCGGCAACGTGTTGATCGGGACGGATCAAATACACGCTTTCAACCTGCAAGTCCAAGCGCTCACGCAAACGCCCTTTTGTATCGACCAAGGTGTCCAGGCCCGGCACCGCCTCATCTGCAGTCACCAACCACAAGCGCACTGGGACTGTCTCCGCCGCCAGCTGAGCGGCCAAATCGCTCCAATGCGCACGTTGCTCATCAGACATCGCCTGTGCTTGGCCCACATCGACCAACAACGCGAAGTCGCCACCCAAGTGGTGCAACAACCAGCTGTCTGCGTTGACCGGCGCATCGTCCAGCGGCGCGCCAGGGACCATGTTGCCCGCAAAAGCGTCGGTGTCTGGCGTATTGAGCGGCGAGTTGGTGTAGTAGCTGGGCACTGACAAGCGCCCCGAGTTCACCAACTTGCGTGCAAACGGGAGCTCACGCGCCATGTCTAGCACCACGTTGCGAAACATTTTGCTCACGGGGCTCTTGGGTGTGATGAAGTCGGTCGATCGGGTGGAGTTCAAGATGTTTTCATCTGCTGCGAAGCCACGCTCTTGGCTGTAGCTATCGAGCAGCGCTGACGAGGCCTGACCGTCTATTACCAGTTTGAGCTTCCAAGCCAAATTGTCTGCATCTTGGATACCGGAATTGGCCCCACGTGCGCCAAAAGGCGAAACCTGATGGGCCGCATCGCCCACGAACAAAACCCGACCATGGTTGAACTGACTCATGCGGCGGCACTGAAACGTGTAAATGCTCACCCACTCGAGCTCAAAGCCGATGTCTGGGCCCAACATTTGTTCGATGCGCGGGATCACGTTTTCAGGTTTAACTTCTTCCACCGGGTCGGCGTCCCAACCCAGCTGAAAATCAATGCGCCAGACCCGATCGGGCTGCGCGTGCAGCAGCACCGATTGGTTGGGGTGAAACGGGGGGTCAAACCACAAGCGCCGCTCGACCGGAAAATCAACGTTCATGACCACATCGGCGATCAAAAATCGGTCCTTGAAAACTTTGCCCTCGATGTCTAACCCCATCATGTGCCGAATGGGGCTGCGCGCCCCATCGGCCACCACCAGCCAATCACACGTCACCGCGTACTCGCCATCAGGCGTCTCTACCACCAGGCTCGCTCGATCAGGGTTCTGCTCTACGGCATTCACACGGTTTCGAAAGCGCATTTCCACTTGAGGCAATTCACGCAAGCGATCGAGCAAATAACTCTCAAGGTAGTACTGCTGCAGGTTGACCATGCCTGGGCGTTGGTGATCGGGTTCGGGCAACAAGTTGAAGTGAAACACCTCTTCTTCGACCCGATAAGTGCGGCCCACATTCCAAGACACGCCCTTGTCTACCACGCGCTCACCCAAGCCCAACCGATCCAGCACCTCTAAGGTGCGCTTGGCGTAGCAGACGCCGCGCGAGCCCACTGACACCGTCTCATCATCATCGATGAGCAACACAGACTGCCCACGTTGTGCCAAGTCAATCGCGGTGCTCATGCCTACTGGGCCCGCACCCACGATCACCACAGGGTAGTGTCCAGCGCGCTGCTCGCTAATTTCGGGCGGTGTCAGGTACTCAAACTTGGGGTAAACAAAGTCTTGGGCCATATGCACTCCAGCCAAGCAATGAGGTCAATCTTGGGCCTGCAAAGCGTGCCACATTTCTTGATCGCGCTGAGCCGTCCAAATGCGGGGATCGCGCAACCCACTGGCTTCATCGTGCGCTCGGGTCACATCAAAGGGCAAACAGTGCTCGTAGATGAACACGTTGGCAAACTTGGGGTCCATGCGCTGGCGCGTCAAAGCCATAGTGCCTTTGAGGTCTAGGCCTTCACGCACAGCCTCTTGTGCGCTGCTGTAAAGCGTCGAAACGAAGTCGCGTGTGTAGGCCAAACCCTTGGCCACGTCGGCGGAGTTTTGCAACGATGGGCCTCTGCCGGGCACCAGTTTTTCAAACTGCATGGCAGCCAAATTGTCCAAGGTCTGAGGCCAGTCGCTGAGGTAAGCATCCCCCGTGTAGCAAGCCGCATCGCACTCAACCAAATCACCCGAGAAACAAATCTTTTCTTGCGGCAAGTAAACAATGGTGTCGCCCTTGGTGTGACCACGCCCCACTTGCTTGATCTTGACTTCTAACTTGCCCATCCACAGGGTCATTTCGCCCTCAAACGTCAGTGTCGGCCACGTCAGGCCGGGCACACTCTCAACGGCTTGAAACAGGCGTGGGAAGCGACCGATCTCAGAGTCCATGTCTTGTTGGCCGCGCTCGACGATCAAGTCCCAGGTATCACGGCTGGCAATGACTTGCTCAAGGCCCTCAGCTTTGTAACCAGAGGCGCCCAGTACGCGAACCGCGTGGTAGTGCGTCAAGACGACGTATTTGATCGGCAAGTCTGTGATCTCGCGCACCTTTTTGATCACCCCTTGCGCCGCAACGGGGGTAGCCGTGGCGTCAATGATCATCACGCCATCGTCGCCAATGATCACGCCCGTATTGGGGTCGCCTTCGGCGGTGTACGCATACGCGTGATCAGACAACTTGTCCCAAGAAATCACTTTTTCCTCGAGGTCGGCTTGTGAAGCAAATTTTTTGTCAGACATGGTATCTCCGTAAGCGCTGTTCAATGTTGTGGGTCAATGTGACTTGTCAACGCCCATTCTAGATTTGGTATTTGTCAATCGTCAATTGATTCGCTATTATTAAATTTCATCTTCACCCATACCCATGACCCCAAAAGCCGCAACGACCCCAGCCACTGCCAGGCGAGGCATCCAATCCATCGAGGTGGGTGGCTGTCTGCTCAAGGCATTGGTCGCGAGCGAACAGGCCATGGGCCTGAAAGACTTGGCCAACGCGGCGGGTATGCCATCGGCCAAGGCGCATGCTTATTTGGTCAGCCTCGGCAAGCTGGGGCTGGTGACGCAAGAGCCCGATAGCGGGCGCTATGCGCTGGGTGCCTTTGCGCTGCAAATGGGCCTGAGTGCGTTGCATCAATTGGACCCCATCAAACTCGCGATTCCTGCAGCCGCTGAATTGGCTGACCGGCTGCGCGTCAACATTGCCATCGCGGTGTGGGGCAATATGGGACCCACCGTCGTCCACATTGAAGAGTACAGCTCGCAAATCCACGTCAACATGCGCCCGGGCACCGTCATGACGCCGCTCTTGCTCACCGCAACCGGACAGTGTTTTGCAGCCTTTTTGCCCGAACGCATCACCCAACAATGGTTACTCGGGGAAATCGGCAAGGCCAGCCAAGGCACACAAGGCACGCTTCACGTCACCCGCAAGCAAGCCAAACATGTGCTTGAAGAGGTCCGCACCCAAGGTCTCTCGCGTGCCATGGGCCATCCCATACCTGGCATCCACGCGCTCAGCGCGCCAGTGTTTCAGCACAATGGACACATCGCATTGGCACTCACAGCGATGGGCCCTGCCACTGATTTCGACGCTCAGTGGGATGGCCCCACTGCTGACCACCTGCGCCAGTGTGCCGCCCAACTCAGCGCGTCTTTGGGCTACAACGGATAGGCGCTGCCCCGCTTGGCGGGCAGGCTGCGAAAATTTTGAAGGCCAACTCGATCCAAAGCGCAACCGCATCGCCACCTCGGCCACCTTCTCGGTCTTCCCCCTTGTCACCTGAGCGCCTGCACACACGCGCCGTTGTGGCAACATCGTCAACCTTCAGGTGCATGTCACCCCTGTAGCCCCGTTTGAATGTGAGACCTTGATGAAGCCTGTTCAACAAAATCAGATTGGTTCGTTCGTCCAGACCTTGGATGAATTGCGCGCCTGCGTGGGCAAAGAGGCTTTTGTGACCGATTGGGTAGACATCAGCCAAGAGCGCGTGGACATGTTTGCCCACGCCACGGAGGATTTCCAGTGGATTCACATCGACGAAGAAAAAGCCGCCACTGAGAGCCCCTTCGGCGGCACGATTGCCCATGGTTTCTTGACCCTGTCGCTGTTGGGTAAGTTTGCCGCTGAGCACATGTCGCTGCCGTTTGCAGCGATGGGGATCAACTACGGCGTCAACCGGGTGCGCTTTACCCATCCGGTGCGCGTGGGCCAACGCGTGCGCGGTCGGTTCACGCTGGCGCAACTCGACGATTTGCCTGGTGGCGTGCAGTTGACATTTGAAGTCATCATTGAAATTGACGGCATTGAGCGCCCAGCTTGCGTCGCACAAACCATTACCCGGCAGTATTTTGAAGCGCAGGTCTAAGCCACCATCGCAGACCAAGCAGCAGCGTTGACACGTAGGGCCACGGTTGGGCTAGGTATCAAGCTTTGCGAAGGCGCAGGCGCAAAGCCCAGACAAGCCCTCCCACACCCAAAGCACCCATTGCCATGGTCCACGCCAACGGGCTGCCTTCGCCGCCGGTGGAATCCAGCACCAGCCCGAACACCACCGGCGCGACAAATCCAGCACCAAATCCCGCGAGCGAATACAGAGCCATGGCGGCGCCGCGTTGAGCGGGATCACTCTCTTGTACCAAGCCCGATGTCAAACTGGCCGAATCGGCCATGACCACCACGTTGTAAATCGCCGCGATAAACAATGTGGCGATCCAAGGAAGCACGCTGCTGGCTCCGGCGATCCAAGCCAATCCGCCGGAGGCCAGCATGACGCCAGCAATCCAGCGCTGGCGCCCCACGCGCATTGCCATTTCGTTACCCAAAATGCTCGCGGGCAGCCCCAACAAATTCAGCACAGCCGCCGCTTCGGCTGGGCTGAGCCAAGCCTGATGGGTTCCCATACCAAAGGCGAAAGCAAAGAACGCCACTTGCCACGAGCGCAGCCCAAACAACTCCCAACAGTGGACGGCGTAGCCAATCACATAGTCGCGCACTTTTCGCTGTGCCCACACGCCCGCGAATGACGGCCACCACGTGCGGCTGCCCCCCAGGGGCACGTGGCTAACCAAGCCCCACCACACCAAGGGAGCAGCAAGCATGGGCGGTAAACCTGCCAGCAGAAACACCGTCGACGTGTCGACCACCGCACTGAGCCAGCCTGCTAGCAACAGCGAAAAACTCGCGCCAAGACCGAACGTCGCGGTGTAGAAGGACACGTATCGCGGCTGCAAAGTTCCCTGCACGCGATCGGTCATGGCCTTGAGGCCGGGCATGTAGGTGCCCGCTAAACCCGCACCTCCTAGCGCTTGAAACATGGCGCCACTCCAAACACCCGTGGCCAGCCATCCAAAGCCGAGAGCGCCAGCTGCACTGAGCAAGCAAGAGGTGGCAAAGACCACGCGAGCATCCACGCGGTCGGTCAAGCCCGACAAAAAGGGCACGGCCACCATGTAGCCAAAAAAGTAAGCCCCGCCGAGCAAACCCGCTTGGGCGCCGGTCAGCTGCCAAAGCTGCATCAACTCGGGCAACAACGCAGGGTAGGTGGCAAAGCCAGCCATGGCGAACACTTGCGCAGCGCACAGCAAGAGAACGATGTGAAGGGGTGCGGGGTCTCGCATGGCATGGGCCTTGGTGAATGAGGCTGGCATCTTAAATCGCCCCTTGCGTTTCTGGTTGAGCCCTGGGTGTCGCCAAGCGTGGCGCGCCGCCGGCCAACAAGCCTGATCAAAAGTGCAACGAAGGCGACGCCCCAGCCCGAAAGCGCTGTCTATGATGGCCCGTGCTGACTTACCACCGCCAC
>Ga0181560_10003188_pt1 | contig 15156 bp, 13 predicted proteins | sample 011ome_20_FD_133751 | JGI IMG/M metagenome (GOLD analysis project Ga0181560, IMG submission 133751) | Coastal salt marsh microbial communities from the Groves Creek Marsh, Skidaway Island, Georgia - 011509CT metaG (megahit assembly) | ecosystem: Environmental > Aquatic > Marine > Intertidal...
ATCGACGAGATGCCCGATCCGGTTGCCGGGCCGGACGACGTGCTGGTGGAAGTCCACGCCGCCGGCGTCAACCCGATCGACTGGAAAGTCCGCGCCGGGCACATGCGCGCGCGGATGGAACTCGCCTTCCCCGATGTCGCGGGACGCGATGTTTCCGGTGTCGTTATCGCTGCCGGCGCCAATGTAAAAGACCTCAAGCCCGGCGACGAGGTCTTCGGCACCTGCCCGCCCAACCGCTGGGGCAGCCACGCCGAACTGGTCGCCGTGGACGCCGGCGTGCTCGCGCTAAAGCCGTCCAATATCAGCCATGTCGACGCCGCTTCCATTGCGCTTGTCGGTCATACCGCGCTGACGGCGCTGGAACGAACCGCCACGATTGCGCCGGGCATGCGCGTGCTGATCCATGCCGGTGCGGGCGGCGTCGGTGCCTTTGCGATCCAGTACTGCAAGTCGCGCGGCGCGACGGTTTATGCCACCGCAAGCGCCGCCAACGCCGAATACGTCACCGGGCTGGGCGCGGACGAAGCCATCGACTACAGAACGACTGACTTTTCGGAAGTCCTATCGGACCTCGACGTGGTCTACGACACCATGGGCGGCGAAACCCATCTGAAATCCTACCGCGTTCTCAAGCCCGGCGGATTCCTGGTCTGCCTCAACGCGGCTCCGGTGCCGGACGAAAAACCCCGCGACGATGTCCGGGTCGAAACGCCGCTGGTCAGTTACGAGCGCGCCGGCGCGGAACGCATCGCCGAACTCGTCGCCGAACGCGCCGTGCAACCGAGCGTCGGCACCGTTTTCTTTTTCTCCGACGCGATTGATGCCTACCGGCTCAGCGAGACCGGACATGCCCGCGGGAAGATCGTGCTGCGGATGAAGTAGCAGTAGTAATCAGTACCAGGTGCTGCCGAGGCCAAGAAAAAACGCCCGGGCGCCCTTGCGCAGATTAAGCACTGAATAGCCGCCTTCCTGGACCACCAGAATAGGAAGCCCGAGCCGGCCGAGCGCGACACCGATACGCCGCATGCCGGCGGGCGAGATCAGGAACGATCCCGTGGGATCGCCCTTCATGATGTCGAACCCGAGCGACAGCACCAGAAATTCCGGACGGAACCTTCTGATCTGGCGCAGGGCTTCCTCCAGCACCTCCATATAACGGTCATCGTCGACACCCCGGCGCATCGGATAGTTGCGGTTGAACCCCTTGCCCTCGCCCTCGCCGCGCTCGTCGTCGAAACCCGCGAAATGCGGATAGGACAGGTTCGGCGTGCCGTGGATCGACAGGGTATAGACGTCCGACCGCCGGTAGAAAATATCCTGCGATCCGTTGCCATGGTGATAATCGATATCGAGCAGGGCGACGCGGCCTTTCTTCGACAGATGATGCGCCGCGATTGCCGCATTGTTCAGGTAACAGAACCCGCCATATACCGAGCGTTCCGCGTGATGACCGGGCGGGCGGCACAACGCATAGACGATCCGTTCGCCGTCCAGCAGTATCTCCGCGCCGGTGAGGGCCGCATCGACGGCCTCGCGCGCTGCCGGCCAGGCATTGTGGGTGAGCGGCGTAAACGTATCGACGCAGAAATATCCGGCCCGCGAGGCAAGCTCGCGCGGCCTGCGTTCGGGACGCCTGATGGGGAAGACTTCCGGGTAAACCAGTTCGTCCGGTTTCAGCCGCTCGCACACCGCTTCCAGATAATGCACAAGATGCGGATCGTGGACCTCCAGCACCGGCGCCAGACCGAACCGGCGACGCGGCAGTGTTTCCACCGGCAATTCCCGCAACCCGCGCAGCACCGCGTCGACCCGGACAGGCCGTTCGACGTAGCCGCGTTCCTTCAGATGGTGAATGCTGTGCCGTTCGCTGACGATCACCTTTATCGGCCGCAGCCAACGGTTTGTTTCCGGCAGCCTCGCGGTCGACGACGCCTTGTCGAGGGGCGGACGTATCCGGACCGGATCGTCCCTGAACGACCGGGTGACCAGCCGCGTATAAGGATCATCCTTATCGAGGCCGTACTGAGCGTGAAACATGCGCCGGATGAAACGCCGGGTCTCTCGCGCGGAGAGCGACTTTTTCCGATCCAGCGGATCGTACATCAAGAACGTCTGGTAGCCCTCGTTCGCCGGGTTCGGCACCGCGTCGTATTCGGTCCCGGTGACGGGGCGCGCACCGTAGCTCTCGTAGAATTTCAGCCGGCTGCGATTAATGCGCAGCAGTTCCGGATGACGAAGCTTTTCCTTTTCGTCCGGACCCGCATCGAAGAACATGCCCTGCGCGCCCTTGGCAACAAGGAGTTCGCGGGTTGCCTCGTACAGTGCGCCGCCGATGCCCCTCGCACGCCGCTCCGGATGGCTCGCGATATAATAAAGATAGCCGAAGCGTATATCGGGAAAATACAGGCTGAAGGAAAACCCGAGCACCTCGCGCCGGCTATTCTCGGCGACCAGCAGTATCCAGGCAAAATCTTCGGTGACGCCGCTTTCCGCGAGTTTGCCCATACGGTCCAGAATCGCCACCTCTTCGGGGAAGGTCAGCTTGAACATATCGACGACTTCGTCGAACCCGCGCCGGTCAGCTGACGCGCTGAGATCAAAGATACGTCTGAAACGGATCATATGAGCCGGCCCCGCGCCGGAACCGATATGGCGACCATTCAGCCGGCGACCAGCTTCCCGGCGGCGGCGCTTTGCGTCATGACGCGGGCCTGGGCGGCATCGAGAATCTGGCCCAGAAGGTCCGCATACCGCATGCCACTATAAGACGCCATGAGGTTCATCTTCCCGTCCCAGCACCAGCCGGGATTCGGGTTGATTTCGAGCAGCCTCACCTCGCCTTCCCCGTTGGCGCGGAAATCGAACCGCGCATAGTCGCGGCAGCCGACCCGTTCGAACAGGCGGGTCGAATGATCGGCGAGCGCCCGCTGGGTGGCTTCGTCGAGTTCCGCCTCGCGGTAGGCGATCTCCGTCCAGTAGGGAGAGTCCGGCTGCCACTTGGATTCATAGGACAGGATCGGCGGCAGATCCTTCGGCAGGCGGCTGTAGTCGACTTCCAGGATCGGCAGAACATTGTAGCCGACGCCCGGATTGCCAATGACGGTGACCGAATATTCCGGGCCGGTCAGATATTCCTGAATCAGGACGGGACGGCCCGGCAGCGTTTTCCGCAGTTCAGCCAGGTAGGCCACGGCCTGCGTCGGGGTGTGCACCACGGAATTCTGTGTGATACCGATTGAGCTGTCGCCCTGGGCCGGTTTGATCAGCGCGGGAAAGATCGACGGCATGGTCGCGGATATGTCGTCGCTTTCCACGTAGGTTTCGAGCGGCACAGGCACGTCCAGACCGATCGCGATGGCGCGGATCATGCTCTTGTCGTAGCACAGCCCGAGGCAGGACGGTCCCGCGCCGGTATAGGGGATTCCGAGCATCTCCAGATAGGCGGGAACGTGGAGTTCCATGAAGGCATCGTTGTCGAAACCCTCGTCGCACAGGTTCATCACGAATGCCGGCGGGTCCTGGCGCAGCTGTTGCAGCAGCGCCGCATGATTATCCAGATAGCTGAACTGATAATTGCCGAGTTCGCCCAGCGCAGTCTTCAGCCTTTCGATCGTCGTCATGTCTTCCGCGTTGAACTGGCCGCCCAGCTTGACGGAATCGGGCAGACGCGGATCGCCCAGCAGCACGGTGACCTTGGGAAAAGGAACCGAACCATGGGTGACCCGCGCAGCCTTGTGAGGGGCAGAGCAGGTCAGGAACATGCGGCGCGCCATCATGCCGAGATCCTGGTCCCGCGAAGAATGCGTCGGCGGTTCTTCATGGAACCTTATCTCGGAAAAACCTGCCTCTTCCAGCAGGTCGCTGATGGTCTCCCGCGTGTAAAGGCGTTCGGCATAGAACTGGTCGGCAATGACGCCCTTTTCCGCATCGACCACAACTTCGCGGCTGATGAGGCGGGCCGAATCGGTCGACAGCGAGCGTTCCCGGCAGACCAGCTGCGACTGGTCTATCCATTCCCAGGACCGGCGCTCGAAATTCCCGGCCATCCATTCGCCGTCGGCGAGGTCCATCACGAGCGTGCCGTCGGATCGCAGCGCCCGCTTTATTTTTCCAAGGACCTCCCGGTCATCCTCGACGCTGTCGAAATACCCGAAAGAATTGCCCATCATCACGGCGCAGTCGAACGAGCTTTCCGCCGCGCGGAACTTGCGGGCATCGCCTTCGCGGAAGGTCGCCGTGAGGGATTGCGCCCGGGCGCGCCGGCGGGCCAGACGGACCAGATATCGCGAACGGTCGACCCCGGTCACGTTGCGAAAACCGCGACTGGCGAGTTCAAGGGTGTGACGGCCCTGACCGCAGCACAAATCGAGGACGCGGTCGTCCGGCACAAGACCGGCCGCGGCAATCAACAGATCGACATCCTGCCGGGTGTTTTCCCGGTTCTCGACAACGTCGCCGTCCGTTTTCAGGTAAAGGGCATTAAAGAGGCCCGACCACCAGTCGCTCGGCAGATGTCTCTCGAGATCCGATAACGGACCGTAGGTGCGGCGGCCCGGCAGCGGAACCGGGCGCTCAGGATTTTTGTTTTTCATAATCCGACCAAAATTTATGTGGTGTGCGCCGGATATCTCTCCCGTCCTGTGCAATAAATCCGCTTTGCCAGAGCCGCATCAGGTCAGCGGGAAAAGAGCCGAGCGGCGTATCCATATTCCATGATGATGGATTTTGGAAATAGCAAATCAGCGTGACACGAAAAAAATAAGGGAATGAGAAACGCCTCCCGGCACCGCTCTCCGTGAACGGCCATTTTCCGCTGAAATGCCGATTGTCGCCCGCCCTGCCGCGACGGCAAACCATTGGCGCCGAGGACTAACTTGATTTGATGATGGCGGCCTGCGGGACATCCGGGTCGGTATACTGCGCCCAGCTCTTCCGCAGAAAATCCATGCAGACCGGATCGAGATCCTCTTTCGGCATCGGTTCGGCGTCCCAGTTGTTGTAGCGGTCCTCGCCACGGACAAGGGTCGCGGTCCGGCGGCCGATAATCGACTTGGCATGGGCCGGCATATAGAAAAAAGCGATGCCGACACGACGGCGCGGCGACGGGTTCGGCGACGAGGCGTGCCAAGTCCGTTCGTGATGCATGGAAAACTGGCCGACCGATACCGGCATATAGACCGATTTGTCGTCATCCACGCCGTGGATCGTCTGGCCGCGGCCGAGCAGGTTCTGCGGATCGTACGTTTCCTGGTGATCAGCATCCGCCGCGAGATGAGATCCCGGCATGACGCGCATGCAGCCGTTTTCCATGTCCGCGTCTGTCAGTCCCAGCCAGCAGGTCACTTCTTCCTGCGGATCAAGGCCGTAATAGGCCGCATCCTGATGCCAGGAAACAAATCGCGTATCATGGGCTTTCTTTGAAAACACCGATGCGCCGAACAGCAGAATATCGGGTCCGATAACGGATTCGACGGCATCCAGAATTTTCGGATTGCGGGCGAGATCGACAATCCACGGTGCCGCGACATGTGCTTTGATCTTCAGTTGCTTCTGCGCTTCCCCGCCAAGCGGCGCGTCATAGCTGTCCAGGCGCCGGACGCACTCGGCGGCATCTTCCGCGCTGATGGCATCGAACGGATAGGCAAATCCGTGTTTGCGAAAATGGTCGACCTGTTCTTTTGAGAGGCTTCCAGTCACCGTGAGGGCTCCTTTGGTCGTGATCCGATACCGGCCGCGGGGGCCGGTTCGCGTCATCGCCCGGGCCGTGCGAATGCGGAGATACCGCATCGCCCTGCCATCTCATTCCCGGTGAATGGCCGCTTGTGCATATAGTTTACTATCGAACTTTCACTGCCGAAAGCCGTGTCATGCGCTTCGGGTCGAGGGGACTACCTGCGCACTTCCTCGAATTGACCTATTTATATGAAAAGGAATACACATAAAACTGGTTCTCCTGGGGAGCACAGAATATGGAAGTAGCGGTACTCGGCGGCGGCCACGGCTGTTATGCGGCGGCAGCGGATGCCGCTGAAGCGGGGCACTATGTCCGCTTCTGGCGACGCGATGCAGCGGCGTTCAGGCCGGTGCTGGAGAGCGGCGCCATCCTTGTCTCGGACGGCAAGGGCCGCCGGGAAGTTCCTGTCGCGCTTGCGACGACGGACGTTGCCGAAGCCATGGAAGGCGCGGAGCTGATCCTCGCCCCGCTGCCCGGCACGACCCAGGCCGGCCTCGGCGAGACCATCGCACCGCACCTGAAGGACGGCCAGGTGGTGTTCATGCCGCCGGGCACTTTCGGCAGCTACCTCATGGCAAAGCAGGTCCGCGACAGCGGCAACAGGGCCGAGATCGCATTCGGCGACGCGGGCACCCTGCCCTGGCTGGTGCGCAAACAGCCGGACGGCGCTACCCGGATCACCACGCGGGCGGTGCGCCTGCCGTCGGGCATCTTTCCTGCGCGCCTGTCGGACCATGCGTTCGGCCGGATCGAGCAGCTTTTTCCCGAGACCGAACGCCGGCGCGACGCGCTCGACGCTGCTCTCCTGAACTACGGACCGATCATTCATCCGCCCCTTATCCTGATGAATGCGGGACCGCTGGCGCATTTCGACGCCTGGGATATCCATAACGAGGGCACCCAGCTCACCATCCGCAATGTCCAAAATGCGCTCGACGCCGAACGGGTCGCCATCCGCGAAGCCCTGGGCTATGGCGCGCCGCATTTCCCGCTTGCCGACCATTACAACCGCGACCCCGCCGGCGACACGATGTATTCGGTCACGTCCCATGACGAACTGGTGGAGTCCAGCGACTGGCGCGAGGACATCGACCTGTTCACGCATCGCTACATGGTCGAGGACATCGCCCTGGGCCTTGCCTTCCTGGTGTCGCTCGGCGACTGGACCGGCGTGCCCTGCCCGGTCGCTGGCGGCCTGCTCGCCATCGGCGGGGCGGCCATCGGACAGGACTTCCGGACGACGGGACGGACCTGGGAGAATATCGGGCTCTCGGGCCTCGGGCGGGACGGTTTGCGCACCCTGCTGGACGAGGGGCTTGCATGACAGACAAACCCGTCATCGCCGCTGTCGGCGCCGGGCGCATGGGTGTCGGGCTCGCACATGTCTTTGCCTATGCAGGGCATGACGTCCGATTGCTGGATGTGAAGGAACGAAGCGCCGACGGTTTTGCCGAACTCGCGGCGCGGGCGAAGGCGGACATCGGCCGCACGGTCGGGCTTATGGCGACACTCGGGCGGATTGCCGACGCCGACATCAACGCCATCCTCGACCGCATCACAGTTTATCCACTCGGCAGGGTCGGAGAAGCCCTGTCGGACGCTCCGTTGATTTTTGAAGGCGTACCGGAGGTTCTGGACTCCAAGGAACGCGCCTTCGCCATCATCTGCGAACACGCCGCGCCCGACGCTATTATTGCCTCCACGACGTCGACCATGATGGTCGATGAGCTTGCCGCCTTCGTGACCGGGCGCGAACGTTTCCTGAATGCGCACTGGCTGAACCCCGCTTTCCTGATCCCGCTGGTCGAAATGTCGGTCGGCAGTCAGACCGCTCCCGGGGTGGTCGCGCGGCTCAAGGAAGTCCTCGAAGCCGTCGGCAAGGTCCCCGTGGTGCTTCAGGCAAGTCCCGGCTTCGTCGTGCCCCGCATCCAGTCGCTCGCCATGTCGGAAGCGGCCCGCGCGGTCGAGGACGGCATCGCTTCGCCTGAGGAAATCGACAAGGCAGTGCGCGTCGGCTTCGGTCTGCGCTTCGCCATCCTCGGGCTGATCGAGTTCATCGACTGGGGCGGCAACGACATCCTCTATTACGCCGGAAATTACATGAAGAAGGCGTTCGAGTCTGACCGCTTCGAAGTGCCGGCGATCACCGAACAGTATATGAAGGAAGGCCGCAACGGCCTGCGCGAGGGCCGCGGATTCTACGACTACCGCGATATCGACGTGAATGCCTACCAGATGGAAACCCTGCGCAAGCTGATCGACCTGATCGACCATCTCGGCCTGATGGCGCCGCCCGGCGGCGTCACCGATCCGGCCGACAGCCCGGCGACGAGGGCGGGAAATCCGTTTTTGAAATCCTGATCGTTTACCGGCTAGGTGTAGAAGATCCGATTGGACGCCTGAGACGTCTGCATAAGGGGAAGCGAAAATGAGCTGGAAAGAATTTCTGAACGAAACGTTCCGCAGGCTGGGCGCTTTCGAGAAGGGCGCCCCGGAAACCTTCGCCGGATTTGCGACCATGGCAGAACGCGCCAAGCGCGACGGTGTGCTGGGTCAGAAGACCAAGGAATTCATCGCTCTCGGCATGGCGGTCTCGACCCGCTGCGACAGCTGTATCGGTTTTCATGTCCGCGCGCTGGTTAATTTGAAGACCACGCGTGAAGAGATGATCGATGCGCTGTCGATGATCGCCTATATGGGCGGCGGCCCCGCTATTTCCTACAGCGCCAAGGCGCTGGAGGCATTCGACGAGTTCTCTGAATAGTCGCTGTTGCCCGGTGCCGGTCCGCACCGGGTTTAAAGATTCCCGTCGTGCCGTTAGACTGCCCTCCTCAACACACACATGGTCTGTTCGCCGGCGCGGCTTTCGAAGCGCCGGGTCGGGTTTCCGCGTTTCGGCCGCGACCGATACAGAACCCTGTGTGGGCGAGCCCGCGTACGACGCAACCCGGGCCGTTGGAATTTTTTAGCGGGGGGACAGGCCATGACGGCAGACATCACTTTCGAAGCGATCAACGACGCCGGAACGAGTATCGACGATATTTGTTCCCAGCCCGACCCGAGGGCGTATCTTCAGGAACTGAGAAAACTGGACTACGCGATCCCGGGTAACGCAAAGCCGATCTTTCAGAAAGTCATCAGCCAGTTGCAGACGCAGCGGGAGAACGAGGTCCATGTGCTGGATCTAGGATGCCTTTACGGCTTGAACGGCGCACTGCTGAAACACGACATGACCATGAAAGAACTATACGAACACTGGGGGCAGAAGGCGCTGATGCGGGCGTCTTCGCACGAAGTGATCGAATATGACCGGCGGTTCTTCTCGAATCTCCAGGACAGGGAAAACATAAACATTGTCGGACTCGATCATGCGGAATCGGCGGTCAGTTTCGGGACGGAGACGGGACTGCTGGACGACGGCATCGTCGCCGACCTGGAGGCGGCCCCGCTTTCGGAGCCTGCCTGCGAGGATATTGCGCCGGTCGATCTCGTCATCTCGGCGGGGCGCCTCGGCGCAATCACCGAGAAAAGCTTTGAGCGGCTGTTACCGGCGGTGACCCGGGGAAAGCCGCCGTGGATCGCCACTTTCGCCCCCCGCACGTTTCCCTTCGAGCCGATCGCGGATGCGTTGAAGGACTGGGGATATGTGACCGAACGTCTTGAAGGACACGTCTTCGAGCAGCGTGCCTTTGCATCGCCCGAAGAACGCGATCAGGTGATCGAGGCGCTGCGGCGGTGCGGGATAGATCCCGACGGCAGGGAATCCGAAGGCCGGCTTCTTGCCGAATTTTACCTGTCGCGACCGGCGGATGAGGCGGCGGAACGCCCGATCAAGCAGCTGCTCGCGGCCTGAACCGCCCCACAACGCCGTGTCTGCGATCCGCGCCGACCGGACTCAGCCTTTGCGTTGCCGGACCACCAGGACCGAACAATGGGCATGGCGGACAACCCGGGCGGCGACGGAACCCAGCAGGTAATCCGCCATCCCCGGATCGTGCGAAGACATCACGATCATGTCGATGCCGTTATCATTGGCGTAGTCGAGAATGTCCGCGCCCGGGTTTCCCTCCCGCACGACGATCTCGGTACTGTCGTCGAGTCCGTGGTTTTTTGCGACCGCTTCCAGGTCCTCCCGTGCGGCAGTAATCACATTCTTGCGGAGTTCGGCGGGCAGATGCACGCTGACATAGGCCGGGATATTATCCACCACATGAAGCAGGACGATTTTCGCGCCGTGCGCTTTGGCAATTTCAGACGCCATTTCGACCGCGGGCGCCGCGTTTTTTGAGGCTTCCACCGGCAGCGGAACAAGAATTTTCTCGATCATCGGGCAATCCTTTTATGATGGGAACGTATGTCACAGCATTATTGTGCCCCCCTGCCCCTATGCCGCGTTGATCTGTATCAACAGCCGGCCTCAAAGTAAGCCCGTCGCAATATTCTTGTCGGGACCGCAAATCAGGGCCTATAGTTCCTTCATGCCAGATGATTCCAGATTGCCCGTCCGTGTGCCGGCGGAACCCGGAAAACCCGTTACCGAGCCTGCGGTATGGACCGGCGAAGACATGGCCGCGCGCGACGACTGGATTTACACGTTGAGCGCAGGCGATATCGCAGCGCTCGGCGAGGTTGCAAAACAAGTGTGGTCGGTCATCGGCAACGACCCGAATGGCCTCCTCGGCATCAACGCATCGGACCTGGATTTGGGCGCATTCGGCGCGCCGATGGCGGAGGTTTTTCATCAGATAAAGGACGGGCGCGGGTTCCAGCTTGTCCGCGGCCTTCCCGTCGCCGACTGGGACAGGCTCGACCTCGCGATCGCCTACTGGGCAATCGGTCTTCAGATCGGCACGCCGCTCTCGAACAATCCCGAAGGCGATATGATCGGGCACGTCACCGATATGGGCCTCGACTACGACAACCCGAACCATCGCGGCTATCAGACCAGCGCGCATATGCTGTTTCATACCGACCAGTGCGACGTCGTCACCCTGCTCTGTCTGCAGACTTCAATGACCGGCGGCAGTTGGAAAATCGTCAGCGCGCCTGCGGTCCATAACGAAATGCTGAAGCGCGCGCCCGAGCTTGTCGCCGAATTGACCGCCGACATGTTCTGGACCAAGCACGGCGAAGTCTCCCCGGGCGAAGACCCGTGGTACCGGATGGCCGTCTTCAATTACCTGGATGGCTACCTGACCACAGCAGGGGGATACAAGCATATAGAAAAAGGCCACGCGCTTCCCGGAAACCCGCCCCTGACGAAAGCACAGAAAGACGCCTTCGCACTAATGGCAGAGATAAACGAAGAACTGCATCTTTCCATGCAGTTCGAGATCGGCGACGTCCAGATTCTCAACAGCCATGTCACGATGCATTCGCGCACTTCCTACGAAGACTGGCCGGATCCTGAAAAGCGCCGCCGTCTCTGGCGCTTATGGCTATGCAATCCGGATATTCGTCCGCGCCCAAAGGCCTTCGAGCATCGCATCAGCGGGATCCGGACACCGGAAACCGTTTTAAGAGTAAATATTTAAAACAAGCGTTTGAATTAAAGAATTTGCCTTCAAAGCCGAATCAACGTTAAGCTTATTGCGATCTATGCTTGACCAGCTTAACTCGTCGACGTTTGCGACGCCCGACTAGCGACACCGGGAAGTACGATCAGGGCCGCGCAACCTACAGGAATCCGGCAGGAATCTGGCGATTTTCAAGGGAAGCGCACAGACTAAAAAAAGGACTAGCTATGCCGACAGGTACTGTAAAGTGGTTCAATCCGACAAAAGGTTTCGGCTTTATTGAACCCGATGATGGAGGAAAAGACGCGTTTGTGCACATCTCCGCCGTGGAACGTGCGGGTCTTCCGGGCCTCCGCGAAGGCCAGAAGGTCGAGTTCGAACTTGCTCCCAGCCGGGACGGACGTCAGAGCGCCGACAACCTCGTTGCCCTCGACTAATCATCCGAACTCTTAAAGTTAAAGGCGACCGGTTCTTCCGGTCGCCTTTTCTATTTCTGCATCAACAGATCAGCCGAAAACTGATCAATTGAAGACGATGCGGTCGCTCCCCCCTCAGAGCAACATAAGACTGAGAGAGGGGAACGCGATGATGGCGATCAACACCATCAGCATGATGACCGCAAACGGGAACGCGCCCGTAAAGATATCGCGTAGCGTGATCGATGGATCCCGGATCGTGCTTTTGATGGTAAAGCAGGAAATCCCGAGCGGCGGCGTCAGAAGCCCGATTTCCGCACCGATAACGGTAACAATACCGAACCAGACGATATCCCCGCCAAGCGCTTCGACAGACCCGAGGAACAGCGGCACCACGATCAGAATGATCGACGCGGTTTCGATAATAGTCCCGAGCGCCACCATCAGAATGACATAAATCACCATCAGGCCGGTAAGCCCCAGGTTCATCTCGGTCAGCCATTCGCTGAACATTGTCGGAAGCGCAGCGACGCCAAGCATCCGGCTGTACATCGAAGCCGCAATAATCAGGAACAGGATGGCCGCAGTGATGTGACCGGTTTCGACCAGCACCCGCCAGAAGCCGCGCCAGGTGAGGCGCCGTTTAACGATACCGATAAACAATGCGCCTGCCGACCCCGCCGCCCCCGCCTCCTCGGGCGAAAACCAGCCCGTGTAGATTCCGCCGAGTACGACCACCACGAGACACGCGACCGGGACCATCAGCTTGACAATTTCCAGTCCGCCCATAAGCGGCGGCGCTTCTTCCTCGGTGCGCGTCATAGTGCCACCGACAAAGGAAGGCCTGATATAGGACATCAGCAGAATGCCGGCCATGAACGATACCGCCAGCAAAATGCCGGGGATAAAACCTGCGACGAACATGTCCCCGACAGAACGTTCGGCGACGATGGCATAGATAATCAGCATCGCGGAGGGCGGAATCAGCATACCGAGAACGGAACTGCCCGCCACCACCCCGACCGAGAACGATCGCGTGTAGCCGAAGCGCAGCATCTCGGGCACCGCTATGCGGGTAAAAACCGAAGCCGATGCAATCGACGAGCCGGTAATCGACGCAAACAATGCATTCGCAGCAACCGTCGCCATGCCGAGACCGGCCCGGACGCGGCGAAACATCTGGTCCGCAACCTTATAGACGTCGGCGCCCAGGCCGATCTCGCTCGACACAATCCCCATCAGAGCGAACAGCGGCACATTGGCAAACACCTCGTGGGCGATCGTGTCATGCGTTGCCGCAGTCAGCAGGCTTATCGCGACGTCAACATTCCCGCGATAGATCCAAACCCCGACGAAGGACACCAGCCCAAGCGCAACGGCCACATGAACGCCCGTATAAATCAGGATGAGGATCAGGAATACGGAGGCGATACCAACCTCTACGCCGATCATGAACCGCCCCCCTGGTGGGTGGACGGCGCGGTCCGGCCGCCGCGCAAAGCGCGGACTTGTTCAGATAAATTCAGCAAAAACTGGATCATCGTCACGCTAACCGAGACGACGATAATCAGCGCAATCGGCCAGACGGGAGCGGTAAACATGCCATCGACCCCAATGTAATAGTCTTCCGCCCAGGATTCGCGGAGATAGGGAATACTCCCCATCAGAATAATCACCATGAACACGGCGCCGAGAAGATATGTGAAAATGCCCATGACATGGGCGACCGCGGGGCGCCGCTGAAGCGCCTGATTGAACAGCCCGTCCGACCTGGTCAAAACCCCGCGACGGAGCGAATCCGCCAGCTGCATGAAAACGATCCCGATGATCGAGATCTCGATCATCTCGATAACGCCGATAATCGGCTCGTTAAACGCCGAACGTCCGATCGCCTCTATATTTATCAGCAGCATCAGAACGACGATCCAACAGGAACCCGCGGCATTCATGCCGCTGACGATCCCCCCGAAAATACGGAGCGGGGCGCTGCGTTCGCGCTCCGCTCCATCTGTCACGGATTCTTCCTCGGACAAGGAAGTTTATTCCTTGTCCCACTGGCGCAGGATCGGCTGATTGGCCGAACGCATCTTGTCCATATAAGCGGCCAGTATCTTGGAGCCGGGTGCGCCGTCCTTGTCGAGACCGGCAGCCCATTCCTTGGCAATATTCGGCATCGCTTTCGCCCACTGCCGACGCGCATCGTCAGAAACCTGGATGATTTCGCCGCCCTTCGCCACGAAGCTCTTATAAGCCTTCTCGGCATCCGCCATTGCTGCTTTCGCGGTGAAGTCGCGATACTCGCGCGATACATCGACAATGATCTTGCGCACCGCCTCGGGCAGGCGCTTGTAGGAATCCATGTTCATGGTAAGCGCCTTGGAATTGGCGGTACCGATATCGGCCTTGAACATGTATTTCGCGCCTTCGACGAGTTTGAACGCGACCGCCGCATCCGTCCACAACATCGAACCGTCGATCGCACCGGTTTTGAACTTGTTGTAGTAATGCACCATCGATCCGATGACCGGCGTTGCGCCGGTGCCCGTCAGATAACGCATGTTGATTCCCGCACCGGCAATCTTCATGCCGTTGAAGTCCTCGATCTTCGTGACCTTTTCACGGAAGAACATCTGGTAGGAATCGATAACCGAGAAGCTGGTCAGGTTGACCTGATTGTATTTTGCCCAGGCATCCTGCATGGCGGGAAACTGCTCCGTCAGTTCATCGACGGTGCGCGACAGCAAAAGCGGGTCCGAGGTGACGAACGGCGTGACGTAAGCGACCGCCTGCATCGGCACCTTGTCCTGGTGAAAAACGCTGGTGACGACGCCGATATCTCCAAGGCCCTTTTGCATACCCGTCATGACATGACGGACTTTTACGATCTGTCCGGCAAATGCCTGGTTCCAGCGAATTTTGTATTCGCCGGTCGCAGCCAGACGCTTATCCACTTCCGGAATAAAATAGTTGATAAGGGTTTTTACCTGCAGCGCGCGCGGCGGATAACCATCGACAATCGTTAGACTCAGAGTCTTCGGCGCTGCAGTCGCAACACCCGCGATTGAGACAGTTGCAATAGCCGCGGCGGCGGCCAGCGTTCCAACAAATATTTTCATGACTTAACGACCTCTCCTAATATTTTTTGCTTTGGGTTCGTTGTATGACCGGACAAAGTTACTGTAACATCGATATTCAGACAACTTCGTGCGTTAGTCGCGATAATTTGTTTCGTCTCTCCACGCTCGTCCGCGCATGAGATCGAAACGTAATAGATAGCCCTTAACCTGCCGACCGGAGCGCCTTTGTCGCTTCGGCGTCCAGCGCACCGGTATCCGGATCTACCACGACCCGATGATGCTCCCTCGCATAGGCCGCCGATATCTTCGTATTCCACACGTCGTGCGCGACGCGCGCGGGATCACGCGCCAGCGGATCGCCGAAGCCGCCGCCGCCCGGCTGGACATGCCGTACCAGATCGCCCTGCGCCATG
>Ga0181560_10003191_pt1 | contig 15150 bp, 10 predicted proteins | sample 011ome_20_FD_133751 | JGI IMG/M metagenome (GOLD analysis project Ga0181560, IMG submission 133751) | Coastal salt marsh microbial communities from the Groves Creek Marsh, Skidaway Island, Georgia - 011509CT metaG (megahit assembly) | ecosystem: Environmental > Aquatic > Marine > Intertidal...
GCGACGTCGCCGCCGCGCAGCACGCGCCCGGCTTCCTTCAACCCCGCCGCCCACCGCGACGACGACGCGCCGCCGCGACTCATCATCGCGCCGCCGCCGCCGCGTCTCCCTCCTCTTCTCTTACCGTTACCGTTACCGTTTAGACCCCCTCCCTCGCCGCCTGACTCCATCAGCTCCGCGTACATCCCCTGCATGCTCTCCCACAGCTCCGTGACGTTGCACCCGGGGAAGACGTCCTCGAGGTGCGCCTGCGCGTACGTCAGCGCGCGCGGCCACTGCTTCTCCACCGCCTCACTCCACGCCTTGACGCCGGCGTCGACGACGCCGCGCACCGCCGGCGACGAATACCTGGCGTATACGCCGCCGCCGCCGCCGCCGCTCGCGGACGAATACCCGTGCACCATCGAGCGGTGCGCCTCGACGACCGCGTCGCCGCTCTCGCGCGCGATGTTCACCGTGAAGAACGTCGCGACGACGGCGAGGAGAAAGACGCCGACGGCGATGAGCGACGCCGCGACGATGGGGTTCACGGACGCGATCAGCGCGCGTCGAATCTTCGCATCCGCGGCGAGGTACGCGCGGAAGACGCGCCCGCTGGTTCTGGTTTTTTTGTGACTCGAAATCGCGCGCCTCGGCGTGGGCGTCGTTTTGGAGGAAGATGAACCGTCGCGAACGACGGAAGATGAACCGTCGGCTCTTTCGGGCCCGGGCGCGATGCACCGCCGCGTGGACGACGCGATCGCGACGGCGGCCGCCGCCGCGACGAACGCCACCGCGGCGAGCGCGGCGATCGACGCGGTCAGCGCCCAGTCCCTCGACGCGAGCTTCCACACCTCCAACGAGACGCCCACGGTCGCGAGCCACTTGAAGTGAAACGTCGACGCGGAGGACGGCGCGCGCGCCGTCGCCCTCTTAGTTGCTCTCGCGGCGGCGGCGCGTCTCGACAGCGGCGACGCGGGCGCGGACGCGGGGGCCCGGGCCCCGCGCGTCCCCCCCGCCAGCCCTCCCGACGCCGTCTCGTTCAGATGACGCGCCGTCGCGGCGTCCATCGCGCGTAACGCCGCCCTCGCGGGCGCGACGACGACGGACGTCGCGAGACCGAGCAGCGTGTTCTCCGCGAGCGTCCTTCGGAGACGGCTCGCGAGCGCTACTTTTACGTCGCGCAGCGCGAGAGAGACGAGGAGCGCCCAGAGCATGGGCGACCGGAAGTCCGCGAGGAGGCGCCACATGAGGACGACGAGGCCGACGCCGAGGAGGAGGATCGCGTTCCCGACCGCGTTGAAGAGCCCGACGCGGAAGAGCGCCTCGTTGTTCGCCTGCGTCAGCCCGCCGTCGCCCGCCGCGTGATGCGCGAACGGCGTCGACGGCGTCGTCGTCGCATTCGAGACGACCGAGGTCGTCGTCGCGGACGTCGTCGGCGTGGGCGGGAGGTCGAATCGCACGCCGCCGGCGTCCGCGGCGGCGTCCTCCCCCGCGTCTTCGCTGAGCCGGCGACGCAGCCATCCCCCGATGTTGCCGCCGCCGCCGCCGCCGCTCTTCGTCGAGGCGGACGACACGAGATCCGGGGCGTTGTTGGCGCTCATCGCACGATGCGTCGTCGTCGCGCGCGGCGTGGTCTCCGGCGGCGAGAGCGCGCCCGCGGCCTGCCCCGTCGCCCGGCGCGTCAGCACGCTCTCCGGCGTCGTCGTCTCGCGCCGCGCGTGCTGCCGCGCGGCGACCTTCCCCGCGGCGTCGTCGAGCGCCCCCATCGCGCGCGGCGCTCTGGTGCTACAGTTCAAAATGCGAGACGAGCAGCTCGCACTCATCATCAACGACTCCGCCGGTCTCGTCATCTTCAGTCGTCACCGCGCCGCGATCGCGATGGCGCCGCGGACGATCATCGACGCCGGTCCCGGTCTTCACGTCGACGCGCTGCAGATCACGCCCGAGTACGTCGCGTGCGTCGCGTCCAAGTTCACCGGTCGCCTGTGGCAGGGCTACGTCCGCGCGCGCGCGGTGGGCGGCGATCCTTCATCAGACGGCGTCGTCGGTCCGTCAGCGTCGTCGTCGGAGGCGACGCCCGCGAAGACGACCGCCGGGATCGCGACGCTCGCGGCCGTGGGCAACAGCGACTTCGTCACCGGCAACGACGCGGGCGTGATCGAGCAGTGGCGCGTCGTCGACGGCGCCGTCGCGCGCGTCGACGCCGCGCGCGCGCACGACGGTGCCATCACCGCGGTCGCGCACGTCGCGCCGTCCTCGCTCGTCACCGGCGGCGTCGACGGGAGACTGCGATGGTGCGAGCTGACCGCGCTGGACGTCGCGACCGCGACGGTGCAGCGCGCGCACGTCAGCGCGGTCCTCGCGATCGCGGTGAACCCGAGCGATCCCTCGCTCGTCGCCACGAGCGGCGAAGACGGCGTCGTGAAGGTGTGGAAGGTGAAGGCGGCCGCGGGAGACGGCGACGGTACAGCTCGCGACAGCTGTCAGCTGTCGGCGGCGCGCGCGGGCGCCGACGTCAGAGACGACATGGGCAAAGCGCACGCGCTCGCGTGGTGCGGCGACGACGTCCTCGCGGTCGGGTACGAGCGCGGCGAGATCGTCCTCTTCGAGACGACCGCGCTGGACGCCCTGCGCACGCGCGCGGTCGTGGAGGCGCACGGCGACGCCGTCAGAGGGCTCGCGTGGGACGACGTCGGGAAGCGGCTGGCGTCGTGCGGCGACGACGGCGTCGTCGCGATTCACGCGGGGGAGGTGCCGCGGTCGACGAGGGAGGCGAAGCGGCACGACGGGGCGTACGTGAGGTGCGTCGCGTGGGGGCGGGTCGAGGGAGGGGGGGATGGGGAGGACGAGGTGGTCAGCGGCGGGTGGGACGGCGAGGTGAAGGCGGGATGATCGTCTCGACGACGAGGTGCGCGCGCGCGTCGTTGGCTATAAGATACGCGATGATTCGTTTCGATTCGATCCGTTTCGTTTGGTTTCGCTCTCGAGTTTTCGTGATATTAAATAACACTCTGAGAGGCTGCGATCTTGTGTTTTTTGTATCGCAAAAAATTCTCTTCGCTTCGTCGCCGCGCGCGCGCGGCCGCGCTCGCGACCGCCCGCGGCGGGACCCCTTTGGGGGGACGCCGCCCGCTTCGCGCCCGGTCGCGTCCCGCGACCGGGCGCAACGTTCCTAAATCAATCTCAATCCGCGTGAGACGTACCTAGTAGCAGTACCGTAATAATCATCCGCCCGATGCATGCGGAGGCGTCGGCCGCCTCGCAAACCGCGTCGCCGCCGTTCCGACTCTTCAGTCATCGTTCGGTCGAAAAAAGAATCGTCGCCGCCCGATTCGTCTTCTTCTTCCATTTCATCTTCCGTTCATTTCCTTCCATCTCCACCACGCCTTCTTCTTCATCGTTCGTTCATCCATCACGCCTTCTTCGACAAAAACCGTCACCACCGCGCGCTCGTCGCCGCCGCCGCCGCGCGCGTCCTTCACCGCCGCCGCCGCGATGCAATTTACAGCGCGATCGGCTTCTCCCAGGTGAAGACGTCGAAATCCGTGCGGCCGAAGTGCCCGTACGCCGCCGTCTGCTGGTACCGGTTGTTCGCCCCGGACGTCTTGGACGCCGAACGCTTGAGGTCGAGGTCGCGCCCGACCGGACCGGGGCGGAAGTCGATCGCAGCCTTCACCTTGGCGAGGATCTCGTCGTCCGGGATGGTCCCCGTGCCGTACGTGTCGACGAACACGGAGAGCGGATCCGGGACGCCGATGGCGTACGACAGCTGCACGATGCAACGCTTCGCGAGCCCGGCCGCGACGACGGACTTGGCCGCCTGCCTGGAGATGTACGCCGCCGAGCGGTCAACCTTCGTGGGGTCCTTCCCGGAGAAGGCGCCGCCGCCGTGCGCGCCCCAGCCGCCGTAGGTGTCGATGATGATCTTACGGCCGGTGAGGCCGGCGTCGCCGTCGGGGCCGCCGATGGTGAACCGGCCAGACGGGTTCAGGTGGAAGATGGTGTTCGCGTCGAGCAACGACGCGGGGATGACCTTCTTGATCACCTCCTCCATGAGATCCTTGCTGATCTGCTCGTTGGTGACGGTCTCGTCGTGCTGCGTGGAGATGAGCACGGTGTGGACGCGTTGCGGACGCATGGCGCCGCCTTCGTTCTTGTACTCGATCGTGACTTGCGTCTTGCCGTCGGGGCGGACCCACGGGCAGGTGCCGTTCTTGCGCACCTCCGTGAGCCTGTACCCGATCGCGTTCGCGAGCATGAGCGTCATCGGCATGAACTTGCCCTTGTACTCTTCGTACGCCTCGGACTCGTCGGTGGCGTAGCCGAACATGATGCCCTGGTCGCCGGCGCCGATCTCTTCGAGCTTCTTCGTGCCCATCCCGTGGACGCCTTGGCCGATCTCCGGGGACTGGTCGTGGAGCTCGACGAGGACGCGGCAGTTGTTGCCGTCGAGGCCGACAGCCTCGGACGTGAACCCGACGTCGTTGCACACCTTGCGGACGACGGCTTCGTAGTCAACCTTGGCCTTGGTCGTGATCTCGCCGAAGACCATCACCATGCCGGTTTTCGTCGCCGTCTCGCAAGCCACCTTGGAGTCGGGGTCCTGCGCGAGGCACGCGTCGAGGACGCCATCGGAGATCTGATCATGATCGATGGGTGGGTGGATGGTGTGTTTGTGGGGGAGGGTAGATGAGTATCGATGTGAGAGGAAGATGACGCGGAAGGGGGGGAAGAGGAGGAGGAGGAGGAGGAAAGAGAATCATCCCAACCCCGCTGAAAGAGAGAAAGAAAAAGCGAGAGAGGGTCGAACGAGCAGCCGCGCGCCGCCCGCTCGGCCAGCCTGCCAGCTGTGTGCGAGCGAACGAACGAATGTGTCTCGACGATCGATCGCCGCGCGCCGCGCACCTGGTCCGCGAGCTTGTCGGGGTGACCCTCGTTGACGGACTCGGAGGTGAAGAAGAAGGTGGAACCGTCCTTGGACGCCATTGTCGCTGCTGCGGGGCGGGGGACGGGGGATGGGGGCGTCAGGCGGCGCGTAAGACGGAAGCGCGTGAGGTGCCGGCATCTCACGCGAAGCGACGACGACGCGAAAAGCGCTGCAGAAACCCCGCGTCGTCGCGGACGCCGGGAAACGTCTCGCGTCGTCCACGGGACCCCGCGGACGCGCGCGCGTCCACTCCGCGCGTCGCGCGAGGCGTCGCGAGGGAGCGCGACGGCCCCCGCGACGCGCGATCGCGGGACGGACGCTCATCCGAGGACGGCGCCGCGATCGATCGTTCGATCGTTCGATCGATCGCGAGAAGAACGAAATCGCGCGGCGCGACGGCGGCCCGGGGACGCGCCGCCGCGCGCGCGTCGCGCCGCCGCCGCGAGTCGCGACGACGGCGCGCGCGACATCGCGCTGCCGGGAAGACGCACCTTTGTGTTACGAAAGCGGGGGGTGCTCGTGTAGCGTGCGTGAGAAGTGATGAAGAGGGTGGAGACCGCGCGCGTCGAACGAAGCGCCGGACGACAGAGCAAGACAGCGAGAGCTGTGGACCGCTGATTCCGGGTGCGTTCGGAGAGAAACGGCGTGCGGTCGATTGATCGGAAGGGGTCTGGAGATCTCGTATGAAATCGAAACCATTCGGACTTCCTTCACCCATCACAGACGTCTCACGATTCAAGAAAGTTTATAATTTCAAAAAGATGCTTACCTGTCACATCATCCAAGGGAATGGAATGCGTACGGTTTCGCCCTGTACTTCTAGTGATCGATTAGGCACTGCCTGCGTAGGTTCGAGTCCTGCCGAGTGCGAGATGGTTCTTCGGAGCCGTCGTTTACCTCAGATATGGTGTTCTTCTCTTCGGAAGCATCATGAGCACTCGTGCCCGAGCGGTTAAGGGGATCGACTAGAATGACGTTTTTTTGCATTTTTACACAATGGATCTGGTTCTACACGACATGAGGAACATTTCCGCAAAGTTTCAGGTCAAAAGGAGCAGTTTTGAGGCGACCGTGCTCGCGTCAGCAGCATGGGGCATGTCGTTTTGGGAAAAAAAAAAAAATTGAGCTTGAGCCTCTCTCGCTCTAGTATGAAATCATTTTCGCGCTTTCAAACACGCCAATGAATTGACCGGTCAAATCGTCCCGAACGCAAAACGGACAAAACGCCCCCGCGATCTGCGTCACTCGCCACACGCGCGGGACGACGGCGCGTCCTCTTCATCCTCTTCCTCCTCCTCCTCCGCGGCCTCGTCCCCGCGACGCGACGCGATGTCGTCTCCGAGGCGGATGAACAGCGGGGGCGTCGACGAGTTCGCGGGGAACGTATCGACTTCCCCAGATCTCAACCTCCTGGAACGATTCGTCGAGGACGCGCCCGACGTCTTCGCCGCGCACGTGCTCCCGCGGCTCGACAGCGGCGACCTCGCGGTGCTCGCGACGGTGAACCGGAAGATGCGCGACGTCGTGTTCGAATCGCCCGTCGACCATGACGTGAGGGACGTCGCGGCGGTGAGGAGAGAGCTCGCGAGGGTGCCGAACTTCGTCGGGTCGATCAGCAGGTTGGCGTGGGCGAAGGAGCGAGGGTGTCCGTGGGAGGAGTCGACGAACGGACGAGGATTTTGGAAGACGACGTTCGGGTGCATCGCAGTGGGCGGGAACGTGGAGGTCGCGGAGTGGGCGCGCCAGAACGGATGTCCATGGAATGAGCGGACATGCGCCTGGGCCGCGAAACGCGGCAACCTGGAGGTGCTGAAGTGGGTGCGAGCGAACGGCTGCCCGTGGGACGAGAATACGTGCGTCTTTGCCGCGAAAGGTGGCCACCTGGAGGTGCTCCAGTGGGCGCGCGCGAGCAAACCCCCAGCACCGTGGGACGAGAGGACTTGCGCCGGAGCCGCGGATGGCGGCCATCTGGAGCTGCTGCAGTGGGCGCGCGCGGAAGGCTGCCCGTGGGACTACAATACTTGCGAATGGGCCGCGATGCGCGGCCACCTGCAGCTGCTGCAGTGGGCGCGAGCGGAAGGCTGCCCGTGGGGCGAGGACACTTGCTCCGGGGCCGCGGCATTCGGCCACCTGGAGGTGCTGCAGTGGGCGCGCGACAACGGCTGCCCGTGGGGCAAGGAGATTTTCGCCGACGCCGCGGAAGGCGGCCACCTGCACGTGTTGGAGTACATGTTGGAGTGGGAACGAGAGAACGAACCCCTAGCTCCGTGGGCCGAGGAAATGTGCGTCGAAGCCGCGTCTGTGGGCGACCTGGAGATGCTGCAGTGGGCGCGCGCGGAAGGCTGCCCGTGGGACGAGAGGACTTGCGCCGAAGCCGCGATGGGCGGCCACCTGCAGATGTTGCAGTGGGCGCGCGCGAACGGCGCTCCGTGGGACGAGAGGATTTGCGCCGGGGCCGCGCGATATGGCCACATGGAGGTGCTGCGGTGGGCGCGCGCGAACGGCGCTCCAGAGTAATGTGACGACCAGCAGAGAACGCGATTGTAACGAAAGAACGGACGAACGAACGAACGAACGAACGAACGAACGAACGCGGACGCACTCGAATACACTGCCGCGCGCGGCGACGGACGCTCTTTCTCCTCCCATCCCGAGTAATTGAAAAAAATACATGCAGTGTTCAGCCTCTCTCGCGAGCACTGACACAAGTCGTCGCCCTCGCGCCGCGAACGCCACGCACCGCGAACCCTCCTCGCGACGCCGGCGCCCGGCCGTGGGAGCGGCGATACGCCCTGTCCCTAGTCATGGTGCGCGCGCGCGCGCTCGTTCACGCCGACCTCGAACGACCGACGGCGACGGCGTCAATCGCATTCGCCCGCGCCCCCGCCTTCATCCCGATTCAGCGCGACGACGACGACGACGCCCTCTGATCCTCCGCCCCCCCAACCCCCTCGCTCGATCTCATCCCCAGGCGACGTTCTCCGAGAAGACGGCCGCGCTCAGGGCGGCGTACGTCGCGAACATCAAGTCGCTCCCGCCGATCAAGCCGCTGATGGACGCGCTCGACGCGCGCGTCGAGGACGGCGTCGCGTTGACGCAAATCGCGCTCAACGGGAACGGGAAGCTCCTCTTCAACGACCGCCCGAGCCGCGCGCACGTCGTCGCGCTGTGCGACGCGCTCGCGACCGACGACGTCGTGGAGAGGCTGGACTTGTCGTACAACTTCATCGACGACGACGGCGCGGTCGCGATCGCGAGGATGCTGCGGAGGAACCGCACGCTCACCGAGCTGGATTTGCGAGGGAACGACGTCGGACTGGCGGGCGCTGCCGCGCTGGCGGAAGCGCTCGCGGGTGTGCCGTGGGTGGAGGAGGAGGAGGAGGAGGAGGAGGGTGCCGAGGGTGCCGACGACGCGGTGGAAGAGGACGGCGCGGAAGAAGAACCGGCCGCCGAGGCGGCGGCGGCGGACGAGAACGAGGACCCCGCAGCTGCGGCGGCGGCGGCTGAAGCGGAACCGCCCGCGAAACCGTCGCCGCCGCCGGTCGCCGGCTGCTCGCTCGTGACCCTGAACCTCGCCGGGAACCCCCTCGGCGTGGACGGCGGCGTCGCGATCGGCGAGTCGCTCCGTTCGAACACCACGCTGATCGACCTCAACCTGAACGACTGCTCGCTCGACGCGAAGGCGTTGATCGCCGTGCTCACCGCGGTGAACGAGTCCAACACGACGCTGCGACGTTTATCGCTCGAGAACCCGCGGATATTCAGCGAACAAGAGGAGCACGCGTGGCACGCCGCGCGCATGCTCGCGGTGAATAAAACGCTGAAGAGCCTGAGATGCGGGAAATGGAAAATCTACTCCACCGGCGTGGAGGTTCTCGCCGGGTACGGCGTCTGCGTGAACGAATCCTTGGAAGTCCTCGACCTTCGGTGTAACAAAATTTGCGAAGTCGGCGGCGCGTTCCTCGCGCGAATCATACGCGACAACGAAGGCCTGCGACGGATCGGGCTCGACGCGAACGCGCTGAGGGACAACGGCGCGATCGCGATCGCGGACGCGATGCCGGAGTGCGCGTCCGTCGCCGAGTTCGATCTGCGGTCGAACGGGATCGAAGACGCAGGGCTCTGCGCGCTCGCGAGGGGCGTCGCCGGCATGCCGAGCCCGCCGGCGGAGGTTTTGTTGTGGGGGAATCACTTCGCGGAGGCGTCGAGCATCGCGTGGAGGGACGTTTTGGAGTATCACGACATCGTGACGGACGTGACGTTTCGGGTCGTGGACGGGGAGCTGCAGGCCGCGCGGGTGGAGCCGCCGGCGCCGAGTCGCGAGAGCTGGGGGTTGACGTGACGCGACGCGACGCGGTTGGTTTGCGCTCGCGCCGATGAAAAATCGCTATTAGCCCTCAGTAGTACAGTATGAAATTATTTTCGCGCTTTCAAAAACACCGATGAATTGACCGGTCAAATCGTCACCATAACCAAGAAAACGCCTCGAGATCTCGCCCCGTCTCGTCACTCGCCACACGCGCGGGACGACGCCACCTCCTCCTCCTCCTCCTCCTCCGCGGCCTCGTCGCGAAGTTCTCTCTGACCCCGCGACGCGATGTCGCCTTCGCGACCGAAGAAGTGCGCGCGTCTCGTAGGCGCCGGCGACGAGACCGCGGGGGACGGATCGTCTTCCATCGACCTCGACGACGACGCCCCGCCCCTGGAACGACTCGCCGCGGACGCGGACGCGCGCGATGTCTTCGACGCGAACATCCTCTCGCGGCTCGACAGCGGCGACCTCGCGGTTCTCGCGACGGTGAGCCGTCAGATGCGCGACGCCGTCTTCACGTCGCCCGTCGAGCATGACGTGAGGGACCTCGCGGCGGTGAGGAGGGATCTCTGGAAAATGCCAAACTTCATCGGGTCGGTCGGCAGGCTGGCGTGGGCGAAAGAGCGAGGATGTCCGTGGGAGGTGACGAAGTTCGCGCTGCGATGTTGGACGTACTCGAGGGCAGGATATCCGCTCCAGAAGAAGACGACGTTCGGGTGCATCGCAGCGGGCGGGAACGTGGAGGTCGCGGAGTGGGCGCGCCAGAACGGACTTCTATGGAATGAGTGGACATGTGGACAGTGGACATGCGACAACGCCGCGGAAGGCGGCCACCTGGAGATGTTGCAGTGGGCGCGAGCGAACGGCTGCCCGTGGGACGCGAGGACTTGCGCCCACGCCGCGGAAGGCGGTCACCTGCAGATGCTACAGTGGGCGCGCGCGAACGGCTGCCCGTGGGACGAGGAGACTTGCGCCCACGCCGCGAAAGGCGGCCACATGGACGTGCTGGAGTGGGCGAGAGCGAACGGCTGCCCGTGGCACTGGAGCACTTGCGAATATGCCGCGGAAGGCGGCCACCTGGAGATGTTGCAGTGGGCGCGCGCGGAAGGCTGCCCGTGGGACAAGGAGACTTGCACCGCAGCCGCGTATGGCGGTTACCTGGAGATGTTGCAGTGGGCGCGCGCGGAAGGCTGCCCGTGGGACGTGGAGACTTGCACCGAAGCCGCGAGAGGCGGCCACCTCGACGTGCTTAAGTGGTTACGAATGAACGAAGCTCCGTGGAACAACTGGACTTGCGCCAATGCCGCGAAAGGCGGCCACATGAGGATGCTGCAGTGGGCGCGGGCGAACGGCGCTCCGTGGGACGAGCGGACTTGCGCCGAAGCCGCGGGTGGCGGCCATCTGAAGGTGCTTAAGTGGTTACGAAAGAACGAAGCTCCGTGGAACGCGACGACTTGCGCCCTCGCCGCGTATGGCGGCCAACTGGAGGTGCTGCAGTGGGCGCGCGCGAGTAAACCCCCAGCTCCGTGGGATGAGGGGACTTGCTACTGTGCCGCGGGTGAAGGCCACCTGAAGGTGCTGAAGTGGGCGCGCGCGGAAGGCTGCCCGTGGGACGAGAGGACTTGCGCCAACGCCGCGAAAGGCGGTCACCTGGACGTGCTGCAGTGGGCGCGCGCAGAAGGCTGCCCGTGGGACGTGGAGACTTGCACCGTCGCCGCGAGGTACGGCCACCTGGAGCTGCTGCAGTGGGCGCGCGCGAACGGCGCTCCGTGGGACAAGGAGACTTGCACCGCAGCCGCGTATGGCGGTTACCTGGAGATGCTGCAGTGGGCGCGCGCGGAAGGCTGCCCGTGGGACGAGAGTACTTGCGCCGAGGCCGCGGAAGACTTTGGTCACCTGGACGTGCTGGTGTGGGCGCGCGCGAACGGCGCTCCTGAGTAATGTGACGACTAGAGAACGCGCTTGTAACAAACGAACGAACGAACGAACGAACGCGGACGCACTCGAATACACTGCCGCGCGCGGCGTCGAAAATGACAAAAATACAAGTGTGTGCTGGAGCCGCGAGAGCTGGGGGTTGACGCGGCGAATGTTAAACGCGCTGTCGGGTAGGAGTCATATAAACATACACCATCAAATCAAACGCTTCGTTCGTGGGTGTTTATTCGAGTCGATCACAGCTCGTCCTTCGGCGTCGCGGGCGCGGTGGCGTCCTCGTCGTAGTCCTCCTCCTCCTCCTCCTCCTCCTCCTCCTCCTCCTCGAGCGCTTTGTCCGCGGCGGCTTCTTCCTCCGCCTTCGCGCGCGCGGCTTCTTCCTCCTTCGCCTTCTCCGCGGCGTGCGCCTCGTACATCGCGCGCTCGCCTTCTTTGCTCGCGCCCCAGGTCTCCTCCGCGAACCGCGCGGCGTACGCCGCGTCGTCCGTCACGAGAACGTTATCGAAGATCGTCCCCGCGGTGACCTGCCACAGCTCGAACCCGACGTACCTCAGGTCCGAAAACTTATACAACTCCGCCGCGTCGTCCGCGTTATACGCCGGGTTCGGGATCTCCGGCGCCGCCCACGCGCCCTTGTACGCCGGGTTATCGATCGTCTTCTGCTCCCACGCGCCCTTGTACTCCGGGTTATCGATCATCGGCGGCTCCCAGTCGCCGTCCTCGTCGTCGTCCCAGTCTTCCGGTTTCGACGCCTCCGGGTCCGCGACGGTGGGCGGGACGTCGTCGTACCCCTCGGGTTTCACGTCGCTCTCGTCCGGGATCGTCGCGCGGTCGTCCCAGTCCTCCGGCTTCGTCGCTTCCGGGTCCGCGATCGTCTTCGGGGGTAAGAACTCGAAGTCTTCCTCCAGAGATCCGCGCTCTTTCTCTTCGTTGTCGATCAAGACCTCGTACGTGTTGTTCGCGTGCAGACGCAGCGTGTACACGTGCGTGAGCTCGTCCGTCTCGCACGGGATCGTCTTCTTCACGAGCTGATTGGTCCCCTTGGAATCCGTGAGGATAACGTGGACCCTGCGCGTCGCGTACCCGCAGATGTCCGGGCCGAACATGACGGCGTACGGCGTGTCTCCGCCGAACGCGGACGCGTCCGTCGTCGACGGCAACAATTTGACGTACCCGCCGCCGCAGTCGAGCTTCTGCTCGTGCTTGGCGCTGAACTGAAGCACGAGCGACTTGCCTTCGTTCGTGATCGTCTCGCCCATGTCCGCGCTGAGGGCGTAGAAGCGCGCGTCCGCGGAGGTTTGAATGCCTCTGTCCGCGTCCGCGTCGCCGTACCACTTCCCGCGCGTCAGCTCGAAGTCGCCGTCCTGGCCTTCGGAGGTCTTCCACGAGGACTTCGTCCATCGGTCGCGCCAGCCGTCTGCGGGTGGACGGCGAGGAGGGAGCGGGAGGACGGAGGAGGAGGAGGAGGAGGAGGAGACGGTCAGGACGGGATCGCGAGCGCGCGGGAAGCGATCGCGGCGGACGCGATGGATGGAGAGCGGACGTCGCGAGATCTTCCGATCGATTTATCGATCGAACGATCGATCGCGTTTCGAAGCGACGTGCCGCGATCGAAGAAGCTCGAGCGACGGCGACGCGAGCGACGCGCGCGGGACGCACCGTCGAATCGCTCTTCGAAGTACACCTCCGCGGAGACGACGGAGGCGATCGCCGCGAGGAACGCGAGGACCGTCGCGAGCTTGAACATGTCGAGATCTGCGGGCGAGGGAAGCGGACGTCGCGCGCGACGAAGTGACGGCGCTGACGAGACGCGACAGGACCTCTCAGCGAAACTGGAGGGACGCGGCGGACGTCGATCTCGTCGACGAAGAAAGCCCGCGCCCCCCCCGCGCGTCGCCATAAACCCTCGCGCGCCATGGAAGTCGCCGACTTCGCGTACAAGCCCGCGAAGGAGTTCGCGAAGGACTCCATCCGTCTCATCCGCAAGTGCACGAAGCCGGACAAGAAGGAGTTCAGCAAGGTGGCGCTTCGAACGGGGATGGGGTTCATCGTGATGGGGTTCGTCGGGTTCTTCGTGAAGCTCATCTTGTGCGTCGCCGTCCTCGCGCGATCTCCGTCCTCCTCTTCCTCTTCCTCTCCCTCTTCATCGTCGTCGTCGTCGTCGTCGTCCCTCGCGCGTCGCGTCGCGTCTTCGTTCCTCCTCGTGCGCCGCGATCGCCGCGCGCGCGGAGGAAGGGGGGGCGAGGTGGACCGACCGATCGATCGACCGATCGCGCGCCCGCGGCGCGTCGCCTCGTTCGTCACGATTAATTATTCCGCGCGTCGTTTCCCCCTCTCGAGCTTTCGCGCCGCGATCGACCGTTCGCGCGACTGACGTCCCCGCGCTCGTTCGCTCCTCTCGCAGCATTCCGATCAATAACATCATCCTCGCCGCGTAGACGGCGCGAACGGAGGACGCGGGGTCGACGGAGGAAGGATGGGGGTGTTAGGGAGAGGCGTTTGGCCGCGGATTGAATTGGCGAAATGAAAAGGAGAACAGTATTAGACTTCACGCGTCGTCGATCGTCGCGCGTTTCGTTTCGATTCGTTCCGTTTCGTTTCGTTCGCTCTAAAGTCTCAGACGCCGTTACAAGTACAAGGCCGCCCGAGCGCGTAAATACTCTCCTCGCCGCGAGATCATCTCTTCTCTCGCCCTTCGCCGCCGCCGCCGCGCCGTCGTCATCATTCAATTCATTCGCCCGCGACTCGATCGTCCTCCTCCTCCTCCTCTCTCCCCGACCGCCGCCTCTCACGCCGTAACCTCCAACTTCTCGAGCAGCTGCGTCGCGTACGTCGGCGAATAATACTGCACAATCTCCTCCGGGTAGCAGCTCTTGATGATGTCCACGTACTCCTTCAACGCCGTCCCCGCCTCCGCGTCCAGGGCTTGGCACGCGGCGAGCCCACCGCCGACGACGAAATCGTGCCGCCCCTGCGGATCGTTCGGCAGCACCTTGGATATCTGATGCACGACGTACCGCACAATCTCGTGCGGCAGCTCGCGGTTCTGCAGCGTCTTATCCAGCGCCCTCAAGTCCGTGAGCTTCTCGATGATAAAACGCAGCGATCGCACGCACTTCGTCTTCAAGTCGTCCGAGCTCCGCGGGTTGGCGCCGACGGCGACGAGCTTCGATAGCGCGCCGGCGTCCGCCACCGCCTTGGCGTGATCCGGCGTGTGCCGCCCAATCTGCCCCAAGCTCCACGCGCTCGCGGACTTGATGTGATCCTCCGGCTCTTCCACGAGCGCGGCGTACAGCGGCGCGATCCCCTTGGACGCGATCACCGCCGTCGCGAGCGTCTCCGAAAACGCGGCGACGTACCCGAGCGCCATGATCCCCGGCAGTCGGTTGTTGCTCTCCGACTCGTGGACGTAATCCACGAGCGCGCCGACGCCGCCGTTGCTGACGATGAGCTGCGCGAGCTCCGGCGTGTGCTTCGCCACCTCCCGGATGCACGTCGCCGCGTGCTTCCGCACGAACCCGTCGACGTCCTTCAGACACATGAGGATGTTCGGGAAGATCTCCGCCTCCACGACAACCTCCGCGAGATCCACCGAGTGCTTCGCGACTTGCCCCAACGCCGCGCACACCTGTCGCTTCAGCTTGGCGTCGGGGGACACGATCAGCGGCGCGAGATACGCGATCGCGCCGGCGTCGACGACCGCCTGCGCCATCTCCGGCGTGTGCTTCGCGATGTCCGACAGCGAGCTCGCCGCGATGCGTTTCAACGACAGCTCGGGCTCCTGCACGCACAACACGAGGAGCGGCACCGCGCCAGCCTCCACCACCTGAGGGTCATTGAAAGGCGTTGAAAGGCGTCAGTGGCGGAGTTGAAAGGCATCGCGGCGTGTCGGGATTGAAAGCGAGGGATGGGCGGAGAGAAACGGCGGGCAAAGTCCTTAAGGAACGGCGTTCACCACGCCGACGCCGTCGTATGGGGACCAGTGATAGATAGA